>Ga0302279_10003210_pt1 | contig 20683 bp, 18 predicted proteins | sample III_Bog_N3_3_FD_194541 | JGI IMG/M metagenome (GOLD analysis project Ga0302279, IMG submission 194541) | Peat permafrost microbial communities from Stordalen Mire near Abisko, Sweden - III_Bog_N3_3 | ecosystem: Environmental > Terrestrial > Soil > Wetlands > Peat | place: Sweden: Abisko...
ATGTCCCCGGACGCGCCCTGGTAGCGGACGAAGTCGGTGCGGGTCAGCGGCCCCACCACGAGCGGCGCGGGGCCGGTCGTCCCCTCGTCGAGATCCTCCCAGCGAGCGGACATCAACCCTCCTCCGGTGCCCGGGGGGCTGGCGGTGTCCCCCGGCTCGAATGCGCCGTCTCCACCCCGGTCAAGCGCGCTTCGGCGACGAGGCGGCCGGACGCGTCGCGAAACTCGGTGACCATCACCGCGAAGACCAGGGTGCCGCCGCGACGGCCTTCCTTCTCGTAGATCTCCGCGATCCGCGACTGGCACGTCAGCCGGGTCCCGGCACGGGGCGGGGGGCCGTGGAACACGTACTCCTGCTCGGCGTGCATCCCCCGCTTCTGGTCCATCTGCACCAGCGCCCAGGGGTTGCTGCCGGCGACCAGCTCTTCCCAGAAGAACATGGTGGTGAGGAACGTCGGCGGCGTCACCGGATGATCGCCGGTGAAGTGCGCCGGGTCGGTCGAGTGGACGGCGCGGGCGAGCTCGTGGATCTTGCCGCGCTCGACATCCAGGGTGAAGGGCACGCCCACGGCGCCCAGGGCAGCCTTATCGACCATCGCGGATCCTCTTCTCCCCCGGCCTCAAGGGTGCTGGCTGCTCACCGCGACGATCTCGCCCGTCATGTACGAGGCCTGGTCACCGGCCAGGAAGACCATGACGTTGGCGACCTCCCAGGGCTCGGCCGCGCGGCCGCACGCCTCGCGCGCCTCGAGCTCGGCGAGGACCTCGGGGGTGGTCACCTTGGCGAGGAACGGGTGCATCGCCAGGCTGGGAGCGACGGCGTTGACCCGCACGCCCGCGGGGGCGGCCTCGATGGCGGCGCAGCGGGTGAGGGCCATCACGCCGGCCTTGGCGGCGGCGTAGTGGGCCTGGCCGGCCTGCGCGCGCCAGCCGAGCACGGAGGCGTTGTTGACGATGGCCCCGGAGCGCCGCGGCACCATGTGACGGAGCGCCGCGCGGGTGCAGCGGAAGGTGCCGTTGAGGGTCACGTCGAGGACGCGCATCCACTGCTCGTCGGTCATGTCGACGAGGTTGGCGGTGCCGCCGAGGCCGGCGTTGTTCATCATCACGTCGATGTGACCCAGCTCCGCCACGGCGGTGTCGACGAGGCGCTGCACGTCGGCCTCCACGGCGACGTCGCAGCGCACCGCGGGGGGGCGCCGCCCGGTGATCGCCGCGAGGCGCTCCGCCGCCTCGCCCAGGCGGCGCTCGTGGATGTCGCTGATGACGACGAGCGCGCCTTCCTCTGCGCAGCGCCGGGCGACGGCGAAGCCGATGCCGGTGCCGGCCGCGGCGGTGACGACCACGGTCTTGCCCTCGAGCAGGGCTCTCGGGGGCGGGTACGGGGGCGCGGGTGCGGCCATCGGTCAAGCCTCCGCGGGAACGCGGGCCACCGGCACCGCGCGCGGCTCGGCGGGCAGTCCGAGCGCGCGCTCACCGATGATGTTGCGCTGGATCTCGTTGGTGCCGGCGTAGATGGTGTCGGCCCGGCTGAAGAGGAAGAGGCGCTGGAGGGCGGTGAGCCGGTAGGGGGCGGCCTCGAGGATCTCGGCGGCGGGGCCGAGCAGGTCCATGGCGAGCTTGCCCAGCTCGCGGTGCCAGGTGGCCCAGTAGAGCTTGTTGAACAGCGCGGCTCTGGGAAGCTCGCCCCGCTCGGCGGCGGTGAGCGTGCGGAGGGCGTTGAGCCGCATGATCCGGAGCTCGATCCAGGCGTTCGCGAGGCGCTGCCGCATTACCGGATCGCTCCCTGCGCCGCTCTCTTTGGCGAGGGTGATGAGCTGGCGCAGCTCGTTCTCGAAGCCGATCTGCTGGCCGAGCGTGGACACCCCGCGCTCGAAGCCGAGGGTGGCCATGGCCACCTTCCACCCGCCGTCGACGGGGCCGACCACGTGGTCGGCGGCGGTGCGGGCGCCGTCGAAGAAGACCTCGCAGAACTCGGACGTGCCCATCAGCTGGGTGATGGGGCGGATGGAGATGCCGGGCTGGCGCATCGGGACGAGGAGATACGAGAGCCCCTTGTGCTTGGGCGCTGCGGGGTATGACGCCGGACTGGTACGGCAGAGGGCGAAGCACCACTCGGCGGTCTGGGCGAGGCTGGTCCAGATCTTCTGCCCGGTGACGACCCAGGTGTCGCCTTCGCGCACGGCGCGGGTCTGCACGTTGGCGAGGTCGGAGCCGGCGTTGGGCTCGGAGTAGCCCTGGCACCAGAGCTCGTCGCCGGCGAGGATGGCGGGGAGGAAGCGGCGCTTCTGCGCCTCGGTGCCGAAGGCGAGGATCGTCGGCCCGACCAGCTGCTCGCCGATGTGCCCGAGCCGGCCCGGTCCGCCGGCGCGCGCGTACTCCTCGTGGAAGATGACCTCCTGGATCAGCGAGGCCCCGCGCCCGCCCTGCTTCCGGGGCCAGCCGAGGCCGGTCCAGCCGTCCCTTCCCAGGAGGCGCTCCCAGGCCCGGCGGCCCTCGACCGCGGTGTGCTCGTCACCGGGCCCGCCGCGTCCGCGGAGGGCGGCGTGCTCGCCGCGGAGGTTGCCTTCGAGCCAGGCTCGCACCTCGGCGCGGAAGGCCTCGTCGGCGGCGCTGAAGCGGAGGTCCATCAGATGGCCCGGTCGCGACCCTGCCAGTAGGGATCGCGCAGCTTGCGCTTGTAGAGCTTGCCGTTGGGATCGCGCGGGAGGGCCGCCGTGAAGTCGACGGTCCGGGGGCACTTGAAGGCGGCGAGGTGCTCGCGGCAGTACGCGAGGACCTCCGCGGCGAGGACCGCCCCCGGCTCGGCTCCGGGCGCGGGCTCGACCACGGCCTTGATGGACTCGCCCCAGTCGTCGTCGGGAACGCCGAAGACGGCGACGTCGGCGATGGCGGGGTGACCGTGGAGCACCGCTTCGATCTCCGCGGGATAGATGTTGACCCCGCCGGAGATGATCAGGTCGCTCTTGCGATCGCACAGGAAGAGGAACCCCTCGGCGTCGAGGTAGCCCGCGTCACCCACCGTGAAGAAGTCGTCGCGCCACGAGCTCTCGGTCTTCTTCTTGTCCCGGTGATACTCGAAGCGGTGCTGGCCCATGCTCATGTAGACCGTGCCGACCTCGCCCGGGGCGCACGCGACGCCGTCGTCGCGCACCACCTTGAGCCGGGAGATCGGCCAGGCCTTGCCGACCGTGCCCGGGTGCGTGAGCCAGTCTCCCGGCGTCGCGGTGGTGCCGCCCCCCTCCGAGGCGGCGTAATACTCGTAGATGACCTCACCCCACCACCCGAGCATCTGCCGCTTGACGTCGACGGGGCAGGGCGCGGCGCTGTGGATGACGTGGCGCAGGGAGGAGACGTCGGCCGCGCGCTTCACCTCCGCGGGGAGCGAGAGGAGGCGGCGGAACTGCGTCGGCACCATGTGCGTGCTGGTGACGCGGTGGCGGGCGATCTGCTCCAGCATGCCCTCGGGAGACCACTTGTCCATGAGCACCACGGTGTGGCCGAAGTGGAGGTGGTTGGAGCAGAAGTTGAGCACCGCCGTGTGGTAGAGCGGGGAGACGACGAGGTGGACACCCACCTTCGGCTGGATGCCGAAGAGCATGAGGAACATCGCGTTGGACTCGCCCACGACCTCGGGCGAGGCCGGCACCAGGGGGCGCCGCACCCCCTTGGGCTTGCCCGTCGTGCCCGAGGTGTACGTCATGGTCGCGCCGGCCGCGCGGTCGTCCGGGAGAGCGTCCCGCTGTCCTGCCTTGAGCGACGCATAGGAAGCAAAGCCGGACTGAGAGCCGGTGGTGAAGCGCGCCTCCTCCGGGAAGCTCAGCGAGGCGAGCGCGCGCCGGGTCACCTCCGCGGTGCGGTCGCTGCAGACGACGACCTTCGCCCCCGAGTCCTCCACGATGTAGGCGATCTCGGGCGCGGCGAGGTGCCCGTTGATCGGTGTGAGGTACCAGCCTGCTTGCCACGCTGCCAGGAACAGCTCGAGCATCGCCACCTCGTTCCCGAGGACCGCGGCGATGGTGTCTCCGCGCCCGAGCCCGCGGGCTCGCAGCGCGTGGACCACCTGATTGGCGGCGCGGAGCAGCGCGCCCGCGGACGTCTCGCGTCCGTCGGGCTCGATGACGGCGACGCGCGAGGGATCTTCCTGGGCGAGCTTCCAGAAGCCGACATTGGACACGGGTGTTCTCCTCGCCGGGGAGGCTACGCCAGGGTAGAACGTGTTTCAATGTTCGCTTTACAGGCGACGTGAAACTTGTTCTATTGGGAGCGTTCGGGGTCGGGCAATGGACTCTCGGTGCTTCGCCCGGGGCGCACGGATCGATTGTTCACAGGAGGGGTTCGCATGGCACACGTGGCTACCGTCAAAGAGTATTTCGACACGCTCCCGGCTCGCTTCGTGGCGAGCGCCGCCAAGGGCGTGAACGCCGTCTTCCAGTTCGAGCTCGCGGGCGAGGGGGGCGGCACCTTCCACGTCACCGTCACCGACGGCGCGATGGCCGTGGCCGAGGGCGCCTCCACGGCGCCCAGCACCACCCTCAAGATGACCGCCGAGAACTACGTCAAGATGGCCAACGGGGAGCTCAACGGCGCCATGGCCTTCATGAAGGGGCAGCTCAAGGTCACCGGGAACGTGATGCTCGCCCAGAAGATGCAGGCGATCTTCCCGCAGGGGCGGTGATCGGCTCAGCCCTTGCCAGTCGACGAGGGGGGCTCTGCCCCCAGACCCTCGGCGAGTGAGCGCAGCCGGGCTTTCTCCGCGGCCTCGGCGCTCGCCACCTCGAATTCTGCCGCGCTCTTGCCCGCGCGCTCGGCGGTCTCGGCGCTCGCCGCCTCGAATTCCGCCGCGCTCTTGCCAGCACGCTCGGCGGCCACCGCGCTCGCCGCCTCGAATTTTGCCGCGCTCTGGGCCGTTCGCGTGGTGAGATCGAGATCGGCCGTGACCTCGGCGGGAGCGGGCGCGCTGGGCATGGGGGAAGCGTAGCCCCTTTCCCCCGCTGCCGCGCCACGGTACGCGCACCCCTCGTGAACCGTCCCCGCGGACCCGGCGTGCCTGTCGACTCGAAGGCCACTTCGGAGGCCGCACCGCAGCTCGATCTGGAGACGGCCGCGCGCCTGCGCCAGCTCCTCGATCCCCGGGGCGCGGCGCCCGGCCCGATGCGCCGGCCCGCGGGCCCGCCGGCGGCCCGGCTCGAGGTCGACTACGTGCTCGAGCTCGCCTCCGGCGATACGCGGCCGATCGTGCGGGTGCTGCAGCGACGCGTGCAGCCGGGGCAGCCGCCCGAGCGCTGGGAGCCGGCGCGGCTGACCGAGAAGAGCGCCGTTCGCTACTCCGAGGCCGCGGACCAGGAAATCCTCGGCGCCCTGCTCTCGGTGTCCGCGAGCACCGCGTCCAGGCGCGTCGCCTTCGAGGAGCAGGCGCCCTCGAGCTTCGTCCTGTCGCGGGCCGCCTGCGCGCGCCTCTTGCCGCTCCTCGGGCGCAGCGGGCGCTTCCGTCTGAGCCGACCTTCCGGGGATGTACCTCTCGTCTGGCACGAGCCGCCGTGGGCGCTCCGCCTCCGGGTCACCGCGGTCACGGTCGACGGGGGGGACGGCGCGAGCTGGGACGTTCACGGCGTCCTGCGATCGGGCGGGATCGAGGCGCCTCTCGCGGAGATCGATGCCCTCCTCGAGGGGGGCTTCGCGATCGTCGGCGGGCGGCTCGCGCCCATCGACGACGGGGGAGCGTCGTCGTGGCTGGGCATGCTGGTCACCCACCGGAAGGTGCGCATCACGCCGCCTCGGCGGGCTGCCTTTCTCGAGGAGCTGTACTCGCTGCCCGCCGCGCCGCCGCTCGACCTGCCCGACGGGCTGGCCCTCGCAGAGGTCGTCGCCGTCGCCACGCCGCAGCTGCGGGTCCTCGCGCCGGACGCGTCCGTCCCCCAGCAGCCGCTCTTCGCCGAGCTCTCGTTCGCGTACGACGGCGTCGTCGTCCGGGCGCGGCACCCGGGACGGGTGGCCTTCGATGCCACCCGGAGCTGCCTGGTGCGCCGCGACGTCGAGGTCGAGGCCGCCGCCGCGGCCCGCCTCGTGGCGCTCGGCGTGCAGCCGCTCCCGCGCACGACGGCGCTGCCGCCTCCCGAGGGGGCGCACCTGATGATCGCGCCCACGCGCTTGCCCGGGGTCGTCGGCGCCCTCGCCGCCGAGGGCTGGCGCGTCGAGGCCGCCGGGCGCACCTACCGTCCGCCGCGCGCGTGGCAGATGGGGATCCGATCGGGCGTCGACTGGCTCGATCTGGAGGGGTTCGTGCAGTTCGACGGTTTCGCCGCGCCGCTGCCCGCCGTGCTCGAGGCGCTCCGTCGCGGGGCCTCCGCGGTGGTCCTCGACGACGGCTCGCTCGGCCTGTTGCCCGAGGAGTGGCTGGCGCGCCACGGGATCGTGCTCCGCCTCGGCGTCGCTCACGAGGGGCGGGTGCGCTTCTCTCGCGGCCAGGCGCCGCTGCTCCACGCCCTCGCCGCCGCCGAGCCCGCGGTGCAGAGGGACGCGGCGTTCGAGCGAGCCGCCGGGGCGATCTCCTCCGGGATCGCGGTCGCCGCCGCCGACCCGCCCGAGGCCTTCCGCGGCGAGCTCCGCACCTACCAGCGGGAGGGGCTGGGCTGGCTGCGGGCGCTCGAGCGCTCCGGGCTGGGTGGGCTGCTCGCCGACGACATGGGGCTCGGCAAGACGGTGCAGGTGCTCGCCCACCTCGCCGGGCACGTCGGCTCACCGGACGGCGCCTCCCGCCCCTCGCTGGTGATCGCGCCGCGCTCGCTGGTCTTCAACTGGAAGCGGGAGGCCGCGCGCTTCGCGCCCCACCTGCGCGTGCTCGACCACACCGGCGCCGAGCGGCGGCCGGCGGGGGCGCACTTCGCCGAGCACGATCTGGTGCTCACCACCTACGGCACGCTCCGGCGCGACGCCGACGCGCTGGCGGCGGTCGGCTTCGACTACGTGATCCTCGACGAGGCGCAGGCCATCAAGAACGACACCTCGGAGACGGCCCGCGCGGCGCGGCGGCTCCGGTCGCGGCGGCGCCTCGCCCTCTCCGGCACCCCGGTGGAGAACCACCTCGGCGAGCTCTGGTCCATCGTCGAGTTCCTCAACCCCGGGCTCCTCGGCCGCGCCTCGGCGTGGAGGGCGGCCACCGACGCGGGGCCGAGCCCAGGGGCGGTGGCGCTCCTCGGCCGCGCGCTCCAGCCGTTCCTGCTGCGCCGCACCAAGGCCGAGGTGGCGCCCGATCTGCCCGCCCGCATGGATGAGACCTGGGTGTGCGAGCTCGACCCGCCGGCCCGCGCCCTCTACGAGGAGCTGCGCGCCCGCTTCCGCGCCGAGATCCTGGGGAAGGCGCGCGCCGACGGCCTCGGCCGCTCCCAGGCGCGGGTGCTCGAGGCCCTCCTCCGTCTCCGCCAGGCCGCCTGCCACCCCGGCCTCATCGATCCGGCGCGCCGCGGCGATCGCAGCGCCAAGCTCGACGCGCTCCTCCCCGAGCTGGTGGCGCTGCGCCGCAACGGCCAGAAGGCGCTGGTTTTCTCCCAGTTCCGCACCCTGCTCGATCTGACGCGCCCCGTGCTCGAGGCCGAGGGCATCGTCTGCGCGCAGCTCGACGGCACCACCCGCGATCGCGAGGCCACGGTCGCCCGCTTCCAGGGCGATCCCGCGTGCAACGTGCTCCTGGTCAGCCTCAAGGCCGGCGGCGTGGGGCTCAACCTCACCGCCGCCGAGTACGTCTTCCTGCTCGATCCCTGGTGGAACCCCGCGGCCGAGGCGCAGGCCATCGATCGGGCCCACCGCATCGGGCAGACCAGAGCCGTCTTCGCCTACCGCCTCATCGCCAAAGACACCGTCGAGGAGCGCATCGCCGAGCTCCAGCACCGCAAGCGCCTCCTCGCCGAGAGCGTCATCCGCGGCGACGGCGCGCCCCTCAAGGAGCTCTCGGTCGAGGATCTGGACCAGCTGCTCTCCTGAGCGCCCAGCGTCACCGCGCGGGGGCTCCCGGCCGAGCGCTCGGCACCAGGAACCCCTCGCCGTCGATGGTCACCGCGCGGTCCTTGAGGAGGCGGCCGACGGCGCGCTTGAACGCCTTCTTGCTCAGGGCGAAGAGCGCGCCGATCTGCTCGGGGCTCGATCGGTCCCCCACCCGGGGCGCGCCTACGCGGGCGAGCACCGCGAGGATGCGCTGGGCGTCGCGCTCCACCTCCTCGTGGGCTTGGCCGCGCAGCGAGAGCTCGATCTTGCCGTCGGGCAGCACGCTCGCCACCCGGAAGCGCGCGGCCTCGCCGCGGGAGAGCGCGTTCGGCTCGCCCTCGGGCAGCCGGCCGACGAAGCGCCGCTCCAGGATGACGAAGACGCCCATCCCCGGCTCTTTGCGCCACGCCTCCCCCTCGACCCAGTCGTCCGCGGCGAAGTCGCCGCCGGCGGTGAGCATCTCGCTCACCTTGAGGGTCCCCGCGAGGCGCCCGGTGTCGTCGAGGTAGAGCCCCACCGGGTGCCGCTCGCCCACCCGCAGATCGCGGGTCTGCTCGGCGTGCGGCACGAGCAGCTCCTTGGGCAGCCCCCAGTCGAAGAAGGCGCCGAAGCGGCCCAGGTCGGTGACCGCCAGGAAGGTGACCTCCCCGAGCTCGAGCCGCGGCGGGCGCGTGGTCGCGACCGGCCGGTCCTTCGAGTCGAGGTAGACGAACACCGAGAGCACGTCGCCCTCTCGCGCGCCCTCCGGCACCTCGCTGTGGGGGAGCAGGATGGTGGGCGCGTCCGGGCGAGGGTCGGCGGCGTCGAGGGCGAGGAAGGCGCCGGGCGTGCTGAAGCGGCGCACCGGCAGGGTGGTGACGTGGCCGAGGAGATCGGTGTGCGGCATCGCCGGGCACTCTTGCACGGACGGGGGCGGTGGGCTCCAGGAACGGGGGTCCGAGAGGCGGGAAATGACGTGCTCCATCCGGATTCGCGCTCGACGACGGGCGTGACGCGCACGCTGGGCGTGAAGGGCCCTTGGTGCAGGATCGTGCTCGGTGATTCAGGTGAAGACCGTGCTGTCAAATGCGCCCATTGCGCGCGGGCTCGTGACAATCTGTCGGGTCCTCGTGGTCGAGCGCGCCGTCTGCCGGACATTCTCGGGCGGCGAGCTCGTGGCCTGGCTCGTGCTTGGCGGCGCGGCATGATGCCAGGCAAACCCATTGTGATCCTGCTGGCCGCGCTCGGTGTCCCACTGCTGCCGGGGTGCGGGGCGCGTGACGGGCTCGAGGTCGAACCCGCCGAGCCACCGCGCTGCGCGAAGCAGGCCCTCGTCCGGGCCACTCGCGCGCCCAAGAATTTCGTCCTCAAAGAGTTTCCGGGCACGCTGGGCTCTGGCAGCGCCGTGGCGGCATGTCCCAATGGCGACATTCTCCTGGCAGGCAACCTCGGCGCAGGGACCAGCGACCTCGGCGGCGGACCACGCACCGTCTCGGCGACGACCGCCTTCGTCGCGAGCTTCGACGCGTCGGGCCATCATCAATGGGATCGGCTCTACCCCGAGGCGACGAGCATTGCGCAGATTGCCGTGGATCCGGAGGGGAACATCCTCGCCGCAGCCAACGTGGAGAGCGGCGACGTGGCGAATGAATCGGCCTTGTTCCTCGAGCTCGATCCCGTCGGCGATCCCCTGTGGACCAAGGCCTGGCCGGGTCTGGTCTTCGACGGCGGTCGCGTCTTCGACGTCGACGGTTGCGGCGACGTGTTCTTGACGGGGACCAGCGACGAGAAGAGCCGCGCGGCGCTCGGGGTACCGGGAGATGGAGTCTTCGTCGCAGAGTACGACCCCTCCGGCCACGTTCTCTGGGGCAAGAGCTTCGGCGGCATACCCCCCGCCGCGCTCAAGGGTTTCCCGAGCATCGCCCTCGATGACCAAGGGGGGATCCTCCTCGCCGGCGAATCCTTTGTTCCCATGGGCACCGATACGCCCCCGGTCTTCGGCGACGGCGATGCCCCCCCTTGGTACCTGGTGAAGCTCACCTCGACGGGAGATTTTTTATGGCAACAGAGCTTGGCCTCGCTCTTGCCATCGCCCCCCTTCAGCAGCCCCTGGACCTTCGGCGGCGTCGACGCCGCCGGCGAGCCGGTCGTCGTCGTCGACGTCCTGCCCGACAGTGGGCCGCCCCAGTTCACCCCGACCGGGCCGGCCGTCGTCACCGCGCAGCGGTTCGACCCCTCGGGGCAGGTGATCTCCACGATACCTCTGGCGCTCAGCGGGGATACCAACAAGGGATTCCTGACCCTCTCCGCGGCGGCCGTCGCCCCCTCGGGCAGCATGCTGGTCGCCCGCACGATGAACGGTCCGACGGACACCTGGATGGTGGAGCTCGACGCCGAGGGAGCGCCTCTCTGGAGCTGGTCGCACCCGAGCGACAAGCAGGGGCAGGTGTTCGGCGTCGGGTTCGACACGGGCGGGCGCCCCCTGGCCGCCGGCCGGCTCGACGCCCCCGTTACCAACGAAGGGGGCTTGTTCCTGGCGTTCGACGCCAGCCCTCCCTGAACAGGGAGCCGGAATCTGCCCGGGAAATCCGCCCAGATCGCCGCCGGCCGCGGGGGCTCGGACGGAGCGAGCCGGCAACCGCTTGATCGACATTCCTGCGCGGTGATCTAGCGGCCCCGCTTCGCCGGCCGCAGCCGCGGGACGTGCTCGAAGAACGCCGTCACGGCGCGCAGCCGCCGGCGCTCCTGGAGGCAGGCGACGTACTCGACGTGCTCGATGCTGGCGTCCGCGAGGAGGAGGGCGACGAGCCGGGCGTCGTGCCCGCGCTCGGCCTCGATGACGACGCCGGCGCCAATCCCCGCGGCGACCGCCTCCTGCACGGCCTCGCGGCTGCCCAGCTCCATCACGATCTCGGGCTCGACGCCGGCGGCACGGGTGGCCGCCTCGAAGGCGCGGCGCGTCACCGACCCCTCCTCGCGCATCACCATGGGCGCCCCGTGCAGATCGCGCAGCCGCACGCTGCGGCGGGACGCCCAGGGGTGATCGGCGGCCACCACCACCACCTGGCGGCTCCGGGCGGCGGGGACCGCGAAGAGGCGGGGGTCCTCGACGCGGTCGGAGAGCGCGGCGACGTCGGTGCGGATGTCGAGGAGATCGCGCAGCACCTCGCTGGAGTTGCCGAGCGAGAGCGACAGGGACACCTGGGGGTGCGCCGTCCGGAACGCCGCCAGCATCGGCACGACGACGAAGGGGGCGTCGGCGCCGACGCGGAGGTGCCCGCCGAGCAGACCGCCGGCGCGACCGAGCAGCTCGGCGGCCTCGGACTCGATGGCGTAGAGGGGGCGGATGGCGTCGAGCAGAGCGCGGCCGAGCTCGGTCGGCTCCACCGCGGCGCGGCCGCGGGTGAGCAACTCGACGCCGTAGGCCTCCTCCAGGGAGCGCACCGCCATGCTCACCGCCGGCTGGCTCACCCCGAGCGCGCGCGCCGCGGCGGTGAAGCTCCGCGCCAGGGCCACGGCGTGGAACGCGCGGAGCTGCGCGTGGCTGGGCGCTTCGGGCGGGGACGGCGCGCGCGGCGGCATAACCTCAGCTTATCGCGGCGGTCAGGGGAAGTGCTTGGACGCCTGCGCCGGCGGGGCGCAGCCTTCGCGCATGGAGAGCGCCGGGGGCATCGAGGCGGTCATCTTCGACTGGGCAGGGACCACGGTGGACCACGGGTGCATGGCACCCCTCGCCGCCTTCCGCGAGGTGTTTCGCCGCCGCGGTGTGGAGGTCTCCACCGCCGCGGCGCGCGGGCCGATGGGCACCCACAAGCGCACCCACCTCGAGCGCATGTGCGCCCTGCCGGAGGTGGCGGCGGCATGGCGGGCCCGCTTCGGCACAGCCCCCGGCCCCGCGGACGTCGACGCGATGTTCGCCGAGTTCGTCCCGCTCCAGCTCTCGGTGCTGCGCGCACACGCCGAGCCGGTGCCGGGCTGCGTCGCCGCCGTCGCCGCGCTGCGCGCCCGCGGCCTCCGCATCGGCTCCACCACGGGCTTCACGCGGGCGATGATGGACGTGCTCGCCCCCGAGGCCTCGCGCCGCGGCTTCGCGCCCGACGTCATCGTCACCGCCGACGAGGTGCGCCGCGCCCGGCCCTGGCCGGACATGTGCCTGCGCAACGTGATGGAGCTCGGCGCCTCCTCGGTCGCCGCCTGCGTGAAGGTGGACGACACCCTCGCCGGGATCGAAGAGGGGCTCCGCGCCGGGATGTGGACGGTCGGCGTGGTGATGACCGGGAACGAGGTCGGCCTCACCGAGGCGGAGCTGGCCGCCCGAAGCCCCGAGGAGCGCGCGCGGCTCCGGGCCGAGGGGTACGCCCGCCTGCGCGGCGCGGGGGCGCACGTCGTCATCGACGGGATCGCCGAGCTCCCCGCCGTGATCGATGCCCTCGGGTCGCGGTCCTCCAGCGGAACGCCCGAGAGCGTTCCGCAACGGGCGCGCGCCGCCTGAGGACCGGGTATCCTCGGCGGCCGTGACGACCCCGAGGCTCCGCGCGTCCTGCCGCTCGCTCGCTCGCCCGCTCACCGCCTTCGCCCTCGCGGCCTCGGCGCTCACCGGGTGCATCCCCAACCCCGAGCCCATCACCGCCGGTCCGGTGCTCCGCCCGGTGCCCCGGCCGCAGGGAGCGAACCCGCTCGCCGAGGCGCGCCTCTACGTCGATCCGGTCGGCCCGGCGCGGAGCCAGGTGGACGCGTGGAAGGCCTCGCGGCCCGCCGACGCCGCCGCGATCGAGCGCATCGCCTCGCAGTCCCACGCCGACTGGATCGGCGAGTGGAGCTCGCCTCCGGCCGCGACCGTCGACCAGCGCGTCTCTCACATCGCCGACGCGGACGCGGTCCCGGTGCTGGTGGTCTACAACATCCCCCTCCGCGACTGCGGGCAGTACTCGGCCGGCGGCGCCCACGATCCGACCGCCTACCGGCTGTGGATCCGCGAGGTCGCCCGCGGCATCAAGAACCGCAAGGTCGTGGTCATCCTCGAGCCGGACGCGCTCCCCCTGATGACCAAGTGCCTCTCGCCCGCCGATCAGCAGGGGCGGATGGACCTCATCGCCGACGCGGTCCGCGTGCTCGCCGCCAACGCCGGCACCAAGGTGTACCTCGACGCCGGCCACGCCAAGTGGATCCCCGCTCCCGAGATGGCGACCCGGCTCAAGGCGGCGGGCATCGAAGGCGCCGACGGCTTCGCGCTCAACGTCTCCAACTACATGGGTACGCCGGAGTCGGTGGCCTACGGCAAGGAGCTGTCGGCGCAGCTCGGCGGCAAGCACTTCGTCATCGACACCAGCCGCAACGGCAACGGCGCCACGCCCGACGCCCAGTGGTGCAACCCCGACGGGCGGGCCCTCGGCCATGTGCCGACCGTGCAGACCGGCGAGCCGCTCGTCGACGCGTTCCTCTGGATCAAGCCGCCCGGCGAGTCGGACGGCACCTGCAACGGCGGCCCCCGCGCCGGCGAGTGGTGGCCGGACTACGCGCTCGGGCTGGCCAAGCGCGCCGCCCCCTGAGAGCTCCCAGCGCCGGTCACCGCGTCCGGCGCGCGACGACGTAGGCGCGCACCAGGGCCGGTGTGTCCATCGATTTACCGCGGATCGCCTCGGTGAAGAGGAGCTTCACCAGCCCGGGCTCGAGCCGCACCACCGCGGCGTAGGTCAGCAGCGACGCCTCCGGGCCCCAGGGGCTCACCCGGAAGTAGCCCCAGAAGTCCTCGATCTGGTGCGGCTGGGAGACGTCGAGCCAGAAGCGGAAGAGCCCCTGCGACTCGCGGCGCACCAGGATCACGTACGCGGCGCTGCTCAGCTTCACGCCCTGGCGGAGATAGACCTGGGAGTCGACCCCGCGCCGCGAGAGCAGCCGCGCCTCCAGCGTCATCGGGAGGATGGACGGGTAGGTGCCCGGATCGTCGAGCGCGGCGGCCACCGCGCCGAGGGGCGCAGGGACCACCGCATAAGAGATGCCGCCGAAGTAGTCGCCCTGCGGCAGGTCGAAGTCGACCGGCACCTTCACGATCTCGCCGCGGGTGAGGCGCGCGAGATCGTCCGCCGACAGCGGCGACGCGCCCGCCGACCGCTCCGGGAGGAGCGCACCGAGCGTGGCGGCGCCGGCGAAGCGGATCAGGGATCGACGACGCGGACGTCCAGGAACCATGGGCCCGAGGCGAGATCGTAGCCGTCGACCTGCACGTAGTAGGTGCCGGCGCCGAGCTCGAGATCCAGGTAGCTGCGGGTGGGGCCGAGGCCGATGGTGCACCCCAGGGGGACCTCGGTGCCGGGGCAGCCCGGCCCCTGGCGGATGTCGAGGAGGGTGGAGTAGCCGGAGCCATCCATGTCGAAGATCACCCGCTGCGGCGCGGTGAGGGTGAGCACCAGGAGCTCGTCCGGGGCGCCGTTGCCGGCCACCCCGCCGTTGTCGCAGCCGGCCGGGAAGCTGGCGGTGGAGTTGGCGGTGTTGCCCTGGAAGAAGCCGCCGGTGGCGGGGATCGGGAAGGCCTCGGCGCAGCCGGCCGCGAAGGGCACCAGCGTCGGCGGGACCGCATCGCGGACGAAGGCGCTGAGCTGCGCGTCCTCCGCGAGCAGGCTCTCGACGACCACCCGGTAGGGGCCGGCAGGCACGTTGCGCTTCGACGCCCGCACCGGCGACTGGCCGCCGGCCTGGCAGAACAGCGCCGTGGCCGCGGTGCACGCCGGGGTGGCGAGGCTGACCGCGCCGGTGTCGCCCTGCGTGGTGCGCTCGACGAGGAGCACGTCGGAGGGCGCCGCCAGATCGAGCTCGTAGGCGGCGTCGACCGCGCCGGTGTTGCAGCCGAGGTAGGCGTCATCCTCGTGGGTGGAGAGGGCGACGGGAATGGTCTTGTTGGGGACGATCACCGGCGCGCCGGTGCACGACTGATCGGCCGCGGGCTGGGTCGGCGCGGAGAGGTCGACGCTGAGCTCGAGCGAGGTGGGCGCGGTAGCCGAAGCAGCGAGGTAGTAGGTGCCGGCCGCGAGCGCCTGGCGGACGATGTGCACGGTGGTGCTCGACTGGCAGGTGATCTCGTCCGTGGGGAGAGCGCAGCCGGCGTCGCGGAGGGAGATCGCCGGGGCGCCGGTGCCGTCGTTGGAGCTTGCGTACACGTCGACGTTGGCCGGGGCGCTCAGCGTGAAGGAGTAGACCAGCGAGCCGAGCTGGGTGGCGCAGGCGCTCCCCAGGTTCTGCGTGGCGTCGAGGATGTCGGCGGCGACGGGGACGCCGGGGGTGATCGGCGTCGCGGTGCCGCAGGTGAGGTTGGTGGGGGCCGGGACCGGCGGCAGGATCTGCACGTCGACGGCGACGGTGGTGCCCAGCGAGGTCTCCACGTAGATCGGGTAGGCCGTCGCCATCGTGGTGCTGCCCAGCGCGCGGGCGCGGAGGCGGGCGACGTTGCCGCCCTGCGGAGAGGAGAAGCTCCCGCCGCAGGCGAGCTCCGTCGAGGGGTCGCCGCACTGGCCGGCCATGGCGACGGCCACCTGGGCCCCGCCCGTCTGCGCGGTGACCTCGACGTCGACGGGGGCGCCGGCCGGGAGGATCACCGCGGCGACCACCTCGCGCGCGCCGACCACGGCGCCGAGCCCGCACGAGGTCGCGTACTGGAAGGGCGCCCCGTTGGTGTTCATCGCGTACGTGCCCGAGGCCGAGATCGAGAGCGCGTCGAGGCAGGTGGAGTGGGTCACCTGCACGCAGGGCGTCTCGTCGATGAGGCCGTTGCAGTTGTCGTCCTTGCCGTTGGCGCAGACCTCGGGGAGCAGCGAGCTGACCGTGGGGTCGTTGTCGTCGCAGTCGTGGCCGCCGCAGTGGTCGTCGGGGTCGCCGTCGCCGTCGGCGTCGCGGGGGGTGTGGGTGCAGGACTGGGTCGCCTCGACGCAGGCGTCGACGGTGCACTCGTTGTTGTCGTTGCAGCTCACCGGCACGCCGGGCACGCAGCCGTGCTGCGGCTCACAGATCTCCATGCCGTTGCAGTAGACGCCGTCCTGACACTGGGAGTCGTCGGGGATGTTGCGGCAGCGGCCCAGGGCCTGGTCGCAGGTGTCGAAGGTGCAGGCGATGCCGTCGTTGCACTGCCCGTCGTCGAGGCAGGGGCCGCCCAGCGTGGGATCGGCGTCGGCGCCGGCGTCTCCAGGGAGCGATCCGCCGCTGCCGCCCGTGCCGCCGCCGTCGTCGCTCGAGCCGCCGGCGCCCGCGTCGGGCGGGAAGAAGGGGTTGGGCGCGCTCCCCGTCCCGCAGCCGGCGCCGAGCGCGATCGCTGCGGTGGGCAGGCCGACCGTCGCCGCGAGGCCCCAGGCGATGACGCGGAGGTTCATGGTCCTTGGCTCATTTCGATGCGGCTTAACGTAGCAGGCCCGCCCGGGCTCTGGCATCATCGCGCTGCGCTGCGCGCACCAGAGGATGGAGCACCCGTGACGGATCGACTCACCAAGAACGAGCTCACGTGGCTCCTCGCCCAGGAGGCGAGGACCGCAGCGCAGAAGCTCCGCCGCGGGGTGGGGATGTCCTCCGGCGACGAGATCCCCGCCCCCACCATGACGATCATGGAGGAGGGCAGCGGCGGCGTCGAGGGCACGCTCAATCGCCTCGACGAGGCGGTGAGCATGCTCGCCTCGCTGCACGGGCACCCGGTCCCGCGCGGCCGGCGCGGCAAGATCGACCTCGCCGCCCTGGTGTGGGAGGTCGCGCCCGAGGCGCGCGTCCAGATCGAGATGGGCGAGGGCACCACCGTCTTCGGCGACGAGTCCGAGCTGCGCCGCATGCTCCACGTGCTCATCGGCCAGACCGGCGATCCGCGCACCGCGGGCGCCTCGCCCAGCGTCAGCATCCGCCGCGAGGGCGACGACATCCGCATCGGCGTCAACCTCGGGCCCGACACCCCGGCGGCCTTCACGGCCGAGCGCGGCTGGCTCTCGCGCATGGCCACCCGCTACGGCGGCCGGCTCCTGCTCGACGGATCCATGCAGACGCTGGTGCTCGCCGCCGACATCGACCTGCCGCGCCGCGAGCTCGAGGTCCTGAAGAAGGAGCTCGCCGCTGCCCAGGCCCAGGGCGAGGCCTACGCGCGGGAGCTCGCCGCCGTCTTCAGCCGCGGCGAGACCGGGTCGAGCGTGACCTCCGTTGCCTCCGTGGGGACTCCGGGCTCCCCTGGTACCACCCGGCCGTCGCACCTGCCCTCGAGCAGCAACGACGGGCTCGCGGTGCTGGTCGCGGCCGTGCGGGCCCTCGCGGCCGACGTGCGCGGGATCCTCTCGGCGATCGGTCGCGACCTCGGCCCCCTCCGCGATCGCGGCGGCGACGTCGGCGAGATCGCCGCCTCCGTCGGCCGCCACGTCACCGGCGCCTCCGAGGTCGTCTCCGATCTCGCCCGCCTCGGCACCTGCCCGGTCGGGGAGCTGCCCCGCGTGGTCGACCTCGCCGACCTGCTCCGCGAGGCCGTGCACAGCGAGCGCAGCCGCGCCCAGCGGCACGACGTCGAGCTGGTGATCGAGGCGCCCGAGAGCGCGGAGGAGACCATCGAGGCCGGCGCCCTCGGCGTGCTCTTCCAGGTCCTCATCGACCACGCCATCGAGGCCTCGCCCGGCGGCTCCCGGGTCACCGTCGAGCTCAAGGAGACGCCGGCCGCGTTCCACGTGCTCTTCGACGACGCCGGCCCGGCGCTCCCGCCCTCAGCGCGCGGCAGCGTCCTCAGCCGCGACTTCGACGCAATGGCGCACGGCCGGCCGCCCGGCCTCGCGCTCATCGCCGCCTCGACCATCGCCACCCACCTCCGGCTCGTCCTCGAGCTCGAGGAGGGACCGCGCGGTGGCACGCGCGTGCGCCTGATGATGCCGCGGGTCGCGTCCTAGAGCGCGTCCTAGAGGATCGAGGTCGAGGGGAAGTCGACGTCGATGGCGAGGTCCGTCCCCGCCACGACCTCGATGGCCGCCAGCGGCTTGGTGACGCTGCGCGAGTTTCCGGCCGGGTCGACCAGCGTCACGTCCGCGGAGTACGTGCCGTCTGGCAGCGCGAGGGTGAGCGAGAAGCTCTCGCACGGGGCGTTGGCGGTCGTCACCTGGTTGCCCGCCGCGTCGTAGACGACCAGCTCGAGCGTGGTCGCGTTGTACGAGCCGCACAGCGACCCGTTGGTGGTGCCGGCCACCAGCCAGCGGACCGTCAGCGTGCCTGCGGCCGCCGTCGTCACGGGCGGGCCGACGGGTCCGTCGACTCCGACCGCGCACCCCAGGGTCGCCGCCGCCAGCGCGCAGGCAGAAAGAGGGATCACGAGCTTCGCGAGGTACATCGCCGTGGTTCGTCCTTTCCGGCCACGTTGCGCCGCGGGCAGAGCACCGTGCTCCGGCCTCCGCCCCGCTGCCGCTCACGTGTCTCTCGTCCGGGTCGGTCAGCAATGCGGGTGCCACCCGGCCCGCGGCGCGAGGTCCGTCCGGGCCGATGAACGTCCGATTCAGCCCGGCACGGCGCGGAGCTGCTAGGGTGCAGCCGCCCTCGCCATGCAAGAGCCGCCTGCCGACACCACCGACGCCGCCGCTTCCTCTCCCGCTCCCGATCGCCGCGACGCGGAGGGCTTCCCGCTCGACCGGGAGCCGACCCTCGACGACGTCCGGGGTGGGGCCAACCACTTCCGCTTCGCCGTCGGCTGCTCGGCGGTGGTGGCCCTGCTGGTGGTCGCGTTCTGGGTGCTGCGCCTGACCCTGGCGCGCTGACCTCAGGGCTCGGGCGCGGCCACGGTCTCGAAGTGCAGACCAAGGGCGAACCCGAGCCACGCCCCCTCGACCACGCCCGGGGCGCCGGCGGTGCCGACGAAGTGGACCGGCCTCAGGATCGCGCCGGGCTCGGCGCCGAGGGTCAGCCACATCGGCGCGGCGAGGCGCGCCTCGAGCGCGAGCAGGCCGCCGGCGCGGCTCGACCACGACTCCCGCTGGCCGGGCTGGCTCTCCACGGCGGTGGCGTCGGCCAGGTGCACGGACGAGAACGCGCCCGAGCCACCCAGCGCCAGGCGCCAGGAGGGGTCGAGCCAGACGCGGTACTCGGCCGCGAGGCCGATCTCGAGCCAGCGCAGGCCGCTGCCGCGACCCGCGCCCGAGAGCCACCGACCGAAGATGGACTCGCTCACGCCGAAGCGCCGGAACGAGGCGGCCAGCGAAGGCCCACCGAGCACGCCGGCGACCGCCGGGAGTGACGTGACGACGCCCGAGGGCGTGACCATCAGCGCCGGGGCGGCGCGGGTCGCGCGCTCCAGCTCCATCGGGGTCCGGCGGGGTGGACGGGGCGGCGGAGGCAGCGGCGGGGGCCGCGGCACCATGCCGGCGTGGAGCATCTCCGAGACGGCGATGGCCACCAGGCGCGCGGCCACGTCTCCCGCGAGGCCGCGCACGGCGATCTCACGGCGCTCCACCGCGTGGTCGCCGACGCGGCTCTCCACGATGACCTTGGCGGCGCTGGGTTGATCGACCCACACGTAGCCCACCTGATCGCCGAGCGGCCCGGTCCCGCCCGGCGCGAGCACGGCGAAGCTCTCGGTCTCGATCTCGACCAGGCGCCGCACCCGTGGCTCCGAGAGGGTGCGGGCGGCGGCCTCGGAGACGGCGAGGCGGATCTCGAGAGCGCGCGCCGCGCCGGCGGGAGCGGTGGCTGCGGTGGCAGCGGCGGTCGACGGGGGAGCCGCCGTCGTCGCTGGAGCGGTTGGCGGAGGGGCCGCGTTGGCAACCGGGCGAGCTGCGGCCGGGCCGCCGTGGAGGAGCAGGCCGAGGAAGGCGAGGACCGCGCTCCCTGCAGGGACGGGGCTAGGGAACCGGGGGAGCCGGCGCGGGCTCGGGGGCGGGAGAAGGCGCGTCGCGCTGGACCAGCCGCTCGAACTCCTCCCTGCACTCGCCATCCGGGTACTTTGCCAGATACTCCTTTGCCGAGAGCGCTGCCTTAGTCTTGTCGGGCTCGCGGCGGATCAGGTCGCAGATCAGCGAGTCCGAGCCGGTCGTGGCGCTCTGGGCCAGGATCTGCACCTTGTCCTTGTAATTCTTGGCGCGCTTGGCATCCCCGTGGGCATCGTAGATGCGGCCGAGCCGGTCGGCGGCGAGGGACGCCCGCTGGTCGCTGGGGAAGGCCCGGACGAGGCGCTCGAGGGCGCGGATCTCTTCGCCCTGATCGCCGCCCTTGCCGCTCATCAGCTCGGCGATCGCCATCAGCTCGTTGGCGCCGCGGGCGGTCTCGATGGCCTGGGCGACGCCCTGCTTGCGGAGCGCGACGAGGGCGCCGGTGTCGTCGGCGGGGTAGTGGGCGAACCACTCTCCCGCCTTGGCGGCGACGGGGCGCTGGCTCGCCCGCGGGCGCAGCGGGAGCAGCACCGGGTTGCGGCGCGGCTTGGTGTCGGTGGGGGCGCTCGAGATCGCGGCGTGGAGGGGGATCGCCTCGCGCTGGTTCTTGCCGAGCTGGAGCGCGCCTGCGGGCGAGGTGACGCTGACGGTGCCGTCGGTGACGTTGACGTCGAGATCGTCGGCGTTGCGCGTGACGCTGATCACGCTGCCGGCCTGGGTGTTGATGCGCGCCTCGCCGGCGACGATCGCGAGCGCCCGCCCCTTGGACTCGATGGACGCCTCGCCCTGGAGCAGCGAGAGCGTGACGGCGCTGCCGGTGCGCTCGACCTCGACCGTGGAGCCGGGCAAGAGGGTGAGCGATCCCCCGCCCTG
>Ga0302279_10003215_pt1 | contig 20666 bp, 23 predicted proteins | sample III_Bog_N3_3_FD_194541 | JGI IMG/M metagenome (GOLD analysis project Ga0302279, IMG submission 194541) | Peat permafrost microbial communities from Stordalen Mire near Abisko, Sweden - III_Bog_N3_3 | ecosystem: Environmental > Terrestrial > Soil > Wetlands > Peat | place: Sweden: Abisko...
GCATTCACATGGCCCAGGTTTTTCTGGCCGGGTCCTACAAGTTCCCGCGCGAGATGAACTGGCTCTCCGGGGTGGTGCTGCTGGGCATGACGCTGGTGATGGGATTCACTGGTCAGCTTCTGCGCTGGGATCAGAACGCGACCTGGTCGGTCGTGGTCGGCGCGGAGCAGGCGGGGCGACTGCCCGTCATTGGTCATCAGGTTGCGCGCTTCATCCTCGGCGGCGACACGGTCGGCGGCGCGACGCTCAGCCGGTTCTTCGTGATTCACGTGTTTCTGATTCCGGCGATTATTTTCGCCGGGCTCGGGCTGCATCTCCTGCTCGTGATGCGACACGGCATCTCGGAGCCGCCGAAGCCGGGGGAGCTCGTCGACCCGAAGACGTATCGAAAGAAGTACGAAGAGCACCTCGCCAGAGACGGCGTCCCGTTCTGGCCCGACGCCGCGTGGCGAGACGTGGTGTTCGGGGTCGCGATGGCGATGGGCATTCTCGGGCTCGCGATCTTCGTCGGCCCGCCCGAGATCGGCGCTCCGCCCGATCCGAGCCTCATCTCTGCCGACCCTCACCCGGACTGGTACCTCCTCTGGTACTTCGCGGTGCTCGCGCTCGCGCCCACGAGCCTCGAGACGGCCATCATCCTCCTCGCTCCGGTCGCCGTCGGGGTCCTGCTGCTGTCGGCCCCCTTCCTTTCGAACAAGGGAGAACGAAGCGCACGACGACGTCCGTGGGCGATCGCCATGGTGGTGATGGCGGTGGTCATGATCGGGTCGCTCTGGATCCTGGGAGCGCGCTCTCCCTGGTCCCCCAGGTTCGATGCTCCGCCGCTCACGGCCGACGTCGTCGGTGCGACGAGCGGGCCCATCGCGGAAGGCGCGCGCCTCTTCCACGACAAGGGATGCCTCAGCTGCCACCTCATCGACGGTCACGGCGGGCAGCGCGGGCCCGATCTCACGCTCATCGGAGACCTCCTCACCCCCGAGGACATCACTATCCGGATCTCGAACGGGGGGACGAACATGCCAGCGTTCGCCAGCACGCTCGCGCCGCAGGATCTCGACCGCCTCGTCCTCTTCCTGTCCTCGCGGAAAGCGCGCCCGGCGTCGGAGTCGAGCACTGGTGGCCGCCCGTAGACGCGGTGTACGCTCCAGTCGATGCGGCGATGGATGGGGGCGCTGTGGGTCGCGACATGGTGGATTGTCGCGGGCGACGCACGCGCCGCGGGGGCCTCGCCACTTCCGCCGCCCGAACTGCTGACGCTCCCCAACGGTCTACGCGTGCTCCTCGCCCCGGACCCCGCGGCCCCGATGGTCTCGGTCGACGTGCAGTACGGCGCCGGATCCGCCGACGACGCTGACGGCCTGAGCGGCCTGGCTCACCTGACCGAGCACATGACCTTCGTGCGGACGGCGCACGCGGCGCATCTGCTCCAGGCGCTGACGACCCTTGGCGCGTGCCCCCTGAATGGGCAGACCGGGGCGGACGCCACGTCCTACTTCGAAACACTCCCGCCGGAGCGACTGGAAGCCGCGCTGTGGCTCGAGAGCGAGCGCATGGGATACGCCGTCGACGCGGTGACCGACACGAACCTCGACGCGGAGAGGGAGTTCGCAGTGTGCTCGAGACCATCCGGGCCTTGCGAGACGGGAAGATCACGAACGCGGGGCTCGCCGCGGGGCGAGAGGTTCTCCTCGCGCGGTGGCGCGAGTCGATGGCCTCCGTCGAGGGCGCCGCTGCGCTCTACGCCACGGCCAGCGCAAACGGGGTGCCGTTCGAGGCGACGCGGACGTTTCCCGCGCGGATCGCTCGGCTCGGGCGCGACGATCTCGTGAAGGTCGCAACCCGGTACCTCGGCGAGGCGAATCTCCACGTGCTCTTCGTCGGATACCATCCGGGAATGGACGTTCGCTCGCTCCGGCTCGGTGCGCTCGGCACCGTCGAGCTGGGCGAGGCCGAGCTGACCGAACCGTAGGCCACGGGACGGCGACGTTCTCAGCGCGCTGCACGCACCGGGCACGAGAACGAGACGTCCGCCCGGATCGAGCTCTCATCTCGCGCGCACTCCTCCTCCCCGGCCCTACTCCTCGCAAGCAATTCGCAAGCAAGGAGGAGGGAGCTCACCGGATCGCCCCCCACCCTTTGTTGCTGCATCCGATCCGCAATGGTAACGGGGTTCGCCTATGGCCCCGTCCGGGCGGCTGTCGTCCTGCGCAACGCTTATCGCGCTCGCACTGATCCTCGTCGTACGGCCCGCCGCCGCGCAGCCACGCCCGTCGATCGAGATTCTCTGGAGCGCGCCTCCGGAGTGCCCGTCCCAGAGTGACGTCGAGGCCGAGGTGTCGCGAAACATCGGCGCCCGGGCGACGCGTCCCGAGCCGCTCCGCGCGCGCATGGACGTCTGGCGGTCGGAGGCCGGCGGCTGGAAGGGGGACATCGAGCTGTCGGCGGCGTCGCAGGTCACGCGGCGACAGGTCCACGGCGACACGTGCAGGGCCGTCGCAAGCGCCGTCGCAATTGTGATCAGCGTCGCGGCCATCGATGATGCGGCGCCTGGATCGCGTGAATCGCCTCCCGCGGGAGGCTCGCCCGTACCTGCGCCTCCCGGCGGTCCGGTTCCCGGGTCCCCCGAGCCGCCTCGTCCTCCCCAGGTCGCACCCCCGGATGCGCCCCCGTCGCCTCCCCCCGCGGTTGCGCCCGTCGTAGCTGTGGGGCCGCTGCCCCCGGTGCCGCCACCAGAGCCGGTCGCAGCGCGCAGCCCTCGACGCGTTCCTCCGCTGGTCGCGGGCGCATCGGCGCTGCTCGACGTCGGCTCCCTCCCTGCGGCAGCGCCGGGCGTGGAGCTTTTTGTGGGCTTGCGGCCCGGACGATGGCGCTTCGAGGCGGCGGCGGCGTACCTGCCCACGCAATCCGGGAGCCTTGCGTCCACTCCGACCCAAGGGGCCAACCTCTCGCAGATCGACGTCGGCGGCCGCGCGTGGGTCTCGTGGGGGACGTCCCGGTTCGAGGCCGGGCCGTCTCTCGGGGCACGCTGGGCGTGGGTCCTGGCGAACGGCGTCGGGGCCAACAAGGGGACCCAGTCGGGAACCGGGCAGGAGCTCGCGGGCTCTCTCGGTGCGCGGGGTGCCCTGCACCTTGCGCGGTGGGCTAGCCTTCACCTGACCGCGGAGATGGTCGCGCCGGTCGACCGTCCGACCTTCTATATCCTGCAGGGGGGTACCGTCTTCCGCCCCTCGGCCCTGTCCTTCCGAGGAGGAATCGGCGTCGACGTTTCATTTTAATTGCAAACTCGTCGCCCCCCCGGCCACTCCTCTTGCACCCCCCCTCGTGACCCCTGGCCCCGCGACCTCTCTCCGCTTACACGCCGTGAGCAACGCCCCTGCTCCGACCGGGCTCGGCGCGTCCGCCGTGACGTTCGACAGGGTCTACGACGAGCACGCCGAGTTCGTCTGGCGCAGCATCCGCCGGCTCGGCGTCGATGAGTCGGCCGCCGATGACGTGCTGCAGCAAGTCTTCCTCGTCGTGCACAGGCGCCTGCCCGAGTTTGCGGGAGCATCGTCGACGCGGACGTGGCTCTTCGGGATTCTCCTTCGCGTGGTCCGCGAGCACCGTCGCACCCTCCACAGAAAGAGCCCTCACCTACGAGGCGGAGAAGGCGGCGACGACGACCTGGCGCGCATCCCCGACGCTTCGACCGCCTCGAACCCCGAACAGGCTCTGTCGCAGGCCGAGGCTTCGCGCGTCATCACCGAGCTCTTGGACGAGCTCGAGGACGACAAGCGCGCCGTGTTCGTGATGGCCGAGCTCGAGCAGATGACCGCGCCGGAGATCGCCGAGGCCCTCGGGATGGACGCCCCCGCGGTGTACTCGCGTCTTCGGGCGGCACGGACTGATTTCGAGCGGGCAGCGGCAGCGTATCGACGACGTGGACTCGGAGGAAAGCGATGAGCGAGCTCAGTCGAGAAACCAGTGGCCTCCTTGAGCGGGGGCGGCACGGCGAGTCGCTCGGGGCCGCCGACAAGGCTCGGCTGAAGCGGGCAGTCCTCGCGCAGGTCGCCGTGGCGTCGGTCGTGGGCACCTCGTCAACGGCCGCAGCGTGGACGACGGTGGCCGCGAAGGTCGCGGCGGTCGTCGTGGTCGTCAGCTCGGTCGCGGGTGGGACAGTCGCGCTCGTATCGTCGCGGAATCACGACCCCGTGACGACGCGCGTGGCAGCGCCCGTCGCCCGACCCTTGCCGGTCAAGACGCCAACCGCTCCCTCGCGCATCGCGGAGCCGATCGCCGCGATCCCTTCGCCGGACACCTCGGCCACGCCCCCCGCCATCGACAGCCGTCCTTCGCCGCCCGCCCGGCCCGTGTCTCGCGAGGCGATCTCTCCGAGCGAGCCCGCCTCGTCGCCGATCCCTGCCACGCCACTCACGTCTCTCGAAAAGGAGACGCGGCTCCTGCGCGACGCCGACGACGCCTTGAAAGCCGGTGACCCGGAGCGCGCGCTGCGTCTCCTCGCGGACCTCGAAGCTCGCTTCCCCGACAGCGCCCTCACGTCCGAGCGATCCGCCGAGCGCGTCTTCGCGCTGTGCATGGCCGGGCGCAAGGACGAGGCCCGCGATGCGGCCCGGGTGTTTCTGTCGAACGAATCGACTGGCCCCCTCGCAACCCGCGTGCGCGCGTCGTGCGGCGGCTCCGCGCCGTAGTCACGTCCGGTTCCCCGGCGCGCCACGCCCCGTGACGATTTTCTGCAAACTCGCCGGGCGGCTGGCCACTCCATTCTGACGCTTCGTCGTGCGTCTTCTTTCAAGCTCTTCACGACCCGGAGACGGACCATGAAATCTCTCAACGTTGCTGGCTCAGTCCTCTTGCTCCTGTCCGCCATGACCGGCGCCTGTTTCGAGGACGTCCCTGTGGGGACCGACACCGACGCGGGCACAGGCCACGACGCCGGCTCGGGGAGCGACGGGGGTTCGGGCGGCACGCCCTGCACATCAGACTCCGAGTGCAGCGCAAACGAGCTCTGCGGATTCCCCACGGCCGAGGCGTGCTCGGCGAAGGGTGAGTGCTTCGCGTCCCCCGGCGCGGTCTGCGAGGCGTACAGCCCGGGCTGCGCGTGCGACGGCACCGAGATCAACATCGCGTGCAACGGCCTTCCCAGCGGATACGAGACGAAGCCGCTCGCGCACGATGGCGCGTGCGGCGCCGATGCCGGGAGCCCGCCTTCCGACGGAGGGGGCGCCGCGTGCGCGACGTCCGCCGACTGCGGAACGAACGAGATCTGCGGCTTCCCCGAGGCCGAAGCGTGCTCCGCCACGGGGCAGTGCTACGCGTCCCCCGGCGCGGTCTGCGAGGCGTACAGCGCGGGCTGCGCGTGCGACGGCACCGAGATCAACATCGCGTGCAACGGCCTTCCGACGGGATACGAGACGAAGCCGCTCGCTCACACGGGCGCGTGCGTCGCAGGCTCGGCCGACGCGGGCGGCCCTGGCTGAGCTGAGGCTCGCCCGAGCGAAAGTCGACCGGTGAGCTCCCGCAGCGCGTAACGTGAACGCGTCATGAGGGAAGGTCGACAGCCCGATGAAGGATGAAGCGAAGGTGCAGCTGAAGAAGATCATCGGCGACTACGACACGAAGATCACCGAGGCCGAGCGGGTGGATGCGGCGAAGCGAGCCGCGGACGCGGCGTTCCCGGAGCGCTTCGTGGCGTGGAAAACGCAGACGATTCGCCCGGCCCTCCAGGAGGTCGCCGACATGCTGAACGAGCGCGGGCACGAGGCGTCGGTGCGCGAGCAGGAGGAGTCGTCGAGCACCGCGGGGGGCGTCAAGTTCGCCGCGGTCTCGCTCCGGGTGGTGCCCAAGCCGTTCGCGCACAAGGCGACGGACACCACCCCGGTCTCGATCGAGATCATGTTCTCGGCGAACCGCGCCGAGCGAAAGGTCACCGTGTCGTCGACCAACACGATGACGAGCCACGGTGGGAGCGTCGGAAAGCGCGGAGAGTACGTCATCGACGCGGTCACACCCGACGTCGTCGCGAGCCACGTGATCCAGACACTCTCCGACGCCTTCGGGGGACCGGCGTAAGCGGGAACCGTCGCGGGCGGAACGAAGGCGCCCGTCCCGACATCGAACCTAGGCACTGGCTCCCGAGAGCCTCCCACCTCCGAGGTATCGCCATGTCCATCTTCGTCGTCGCAGGCACCACCGGTCACGTCGGCTCCGTCATCGCGGGCGAGCTCCTGGCAAAAGGCCACAAGGTTCGCGCCATCGTGCGCAACGTCGAGAAGGCCAAGGCGCTCGCGGGCCGGGGTGCCGATCTTCTCGCCGGCGAGCTCAGCGATGTCGCGTTTCTCACGGGAGCTCTCAAGGGCGCCGACGGTGCGTTTCTGCTCCTGCCGCCTCCCGCACCCGACGCGACCGACGTGCGCGCGCTGCAAGATCGCCTCGCGCAGGCCGAGACGGATGCCGTCCAGAAGAGCGGTATCCGTCATGTCGTCGTCCTCTCGTCGTGGGGCGCCGAGAAGGCCGCCGGGACGGGGCCCATCGTCGGTCTCCACGTCCTCGAAGAGCTGCTGAAGAAGACGCCCGTGGTCTCGACGTTCCTCCGCGCTGGCTCGTTCACCGAGAACCTGCTCCACATGCGAGGGGCCGCCGAGCATCAGGGCATCCTCCCGAACTTCTTCCCGCCCGAGTACAAGCTCGCCACCATCGCCACGCGCGACATCGCGGCGGCCGCGGTCCGTGCGCTCCTGTCGCCCCCCACAAAGACCGAAGTCGTCTATGTCATCGGGACCCACGAGTACAACGCGATCGACCAGGCCGCATACCTGTCGAAGAAGCTCGGCAAGGAGATCAAGCTGGTCAACCTGCCCGCATCCGCCGCATCCGGCGCGATCCAGAAGGGGGGCATGGGCGCGTCGATGGCCGACCTGATGCAGGAGATGTACGAAGGCGCGCTGAAGGGGCTCCTCACCGTCGAAGCGGGACACCGTGTCGAGAAGGGGACGACGACGCTGGAGCAGGCGCTGGATCCGTACTTCGCGAAGTAGCGGCCGGCGGTGCCGTGCCGTCGTCTCGAAGTGGCGAGAGTGCGTCTTGGAGCATCGAGACGCGCTCTCGATGGGATCTCCGTGCCGCGAGGAGTCCCGATTCGCCCGCTCGAACCCACGAAACGACGCTCCGGTGGCATCAGGACGTCGCTTGGATAGCCATGCGAGCACCTCGAAGCGCCGAGACGACGTCTCGAGGAGCCGAGACGTTGGCTGGGCTCGAGCAGAGCGCGGCTCGAGGCGATCACACGACATCTCGCGGCTCCGAGCCGTGCGCTCGAAGAGCCGAGACGACCGCTCGGCACGCCGATCCACCCATCTCGAGGGGCCCAGCCGCTCTCTCGCTCCTCCGAGACGACGTGTCTCGAGTCCGAGACTACGGCTGCGAGTGACGATCATGACTCTTGGCACTCCGAGGCGACGAATCCACACTTCGACCTCACGTCTCGCGACTCTGAAAGTGCATCTCGCCTCTCCGATTGGCTGTCTCGGCAGACCAAGACGACGGCTCGACACTCAATCCGCGCGCCACTTCACGTCAACCTGACGGCTCGGCATGTCGATTCGACCGCAAGTCACTCCCTGCCGACCGCTCGGCACCTCCTGCCGTCGTCTCGGCACTCCGAGGCGACGTCTCGGCACGGCGATCAAGCGGCGACTCGCTCTCAAGAGAGAGCACTTCACCACGATCGATCGTCTCGCGATTCCGAGCCGCCCGAGACCCACGCGGTGGCGTCGTTGCTTCCTCCGTGCCGTGCGCCGCGCGCCCGTGGCGGTCGTCTGGGCTAGAGCAGCGACCCGCTGACGGGCAGCGGTGCCGGCATCGGTCCGCAGAGAGGCGCCGAGCTGGCAATTCCCGCAGTGACGGTGCCGCTCGTGGAGAGCTGGAGACTGAAGGTGAGTGTGGCCGCGAGTGGCGAGTTCTGACTCGAGGTCCCGCTGGTGGGAGCCACGGTGAGATTGCTGTTGTTGCTGGTGAGCGTGAAGGCGGTCGGAGCCGAGGCCGCATTCAGGAGCGAGAAGCTCTGGCTCGTCTGGATAACGTTCAGCGCGATCGAACTGGTGGACCAGCTCGGGAATGCGCCGACGGCCGTCTCGGAGACGGGAATCGTGAACGTATTGCCGCCGACGGTGACGGTGAGGGTAGCGCTGATATCGCCCTGGATCTGGTGAGGTTCGAGCTCGAGCTTAGTGGCTTGGCGCCGACCGTGAGCTGGACTGTCGCGGGCGTACTCGTCGCTGCGGGGACGTTGCCGCTCATTGCGCTCAAAGTGAACAAGCTCGGGCTCGCCCCACCCAGGCTCGCCATCCATTGCGCTGGCGAGTTGGAGGCGTTGCTGATGGTGACCGTCTGCTCCGCCGGAGGCGTTCCGGGGCCACCTTGTGACGCACATATGTTGCCCCCGAGCGCAACGGTGCTCGGCGATACGCCATACAGGATTCCCGTCGTGCCACTGCCCGAGAGCGAGAACGTCGACGACCCCGAGAAGCCGGAGCAGAACGGCGCACCACTCGCGGTCAGCATACCCGTCGCCGAGTACATCCCGGTACTTGTGGGCTTGAAGTAGGCATTCGGGTACGTGCCCGCGTTTGGCGCCGCCACCACGTTTTGATCGAAGGTGAAGGGTCCAGAGCCGGCGGTGAGGCTGAACGCAATGCTCGCCCCAACATTGCCGGTGTTGGTCACGGTCAGCGGGTACGAGGCTGTCTCGTGAACCACGGTGGGATTGAACGCGACCATGCTGGGTGCCAAGGAAAGCACCGCCCCAGCCGACGTCTGGATGAGCGCCACGTTGTGCGGCATGTCGCCCGTCGCATCGGTGGTGACGGTGAGCACGCCGTTCCGGTTCGCGCCCGGGGGCGAGCTCGCCGGAATCGGCTGCGGGATGACCTCGATGGTGGCCGTTCCCATGGCTGGCACTGTGTAGGGGAGGACCCCGGGGGCCATGATGGTGTAATATGGAGATCCCCCGTCGGCCCCGTGGAGCCGCACGGGACGCCGATTCCCTCGGTGCCGCCATCGACGGCCGCGTTGAAGTCGAGCGACGAGGTCACCTCGATCAGCGATGGCGTCCCCTGCCCCTCGAGGGTCAGCTCTCCTGGCAAGGGCGCACACGTGTTGTTCGCCTGGAGGCTCACGCCGCTGCTCACAGGGGTGACGCTGCGGTTCGGGCTGAAATCGACGTCGAACGTCCCCTTGCCCCCGGCGGGAACGTTGAGGCTTGAAGCGCCCGCGTCCGGGATGAAGGTCGTCAGCTCGGAGGAGCCGCCATCGGCCAGCGTGAGCGTCACTGTCGCCGGCGCGTTACCCGAGTTCAGAACCTCGATCCCCTGCGACGCGGTCAGCGTGTACGGCACCTGTCCCCAGTTCTGGTCCATCTGACTGAGCTTCAGGATCGACCCGTACGACGACTCCTTCAGTGTCACGACGGATCCGAGATCATTGGGTGCCGAGCTGAACACGGTGACCGTGTCGTCGAATGTCTTGATGCCCGCCGTGGCAGGCACAGCGGGCCCGGTCACGGTGACCAGCACGTGATCTCCTGGTTGCAGCGAGCACGGACTCTGCTCGGAGCAGCCCACATTCAGGCTGTAGGGGCTTCCGCCGCCAAGCCCGAAGGCGGGCCACCAGGTGACGTTCCCTTTCCCATTGTTCTTCACGGTGAACGTCTGCCGCCCGGGGCTGGCGCCGCAGGGGACGAAACCACGCTTTCCGCCGTCGTCAGCCGCGCCGAAGAGCAGCGTGGACGGTGTGACCGTCACGATGCTGCTGCCGGCGTCGATTGCGCCGTCCTTGTGCGAGCCGCCCTCTCCCCGTGCGTCCGCGGACGCGTCCCCCGTCGGTCCCCCGCTCCCGCCATCGGTGAGCCCCACCCAGTCCCCGATCCCGAGAACCGCCGAGCAGGCCACGAGCAGGCTCGCGACCGCGACGCACAGCGCCCCGAGGATGGTGCGGTGCATTCGCGATCGACGGCGGAGCGGCATCGTGGAGAACGACGCCGCCGCCGCCCGGCGCCCCGGCAGGCTCGAGCCCAACCCCGCGCGCTGGGGCGCTGGTCTCTGGAGCTGCCGGCGCGGTGAGGTAGAGCGTGACGCCGGCAGCGGCGAGAACGCCACCGATGATGAACATCGTCGTCGAGACCGTGGCCTTCGAGCTCGCAGAGCTCTCGTCCATGGCCCCCTTCGAGCTCGGGCTCGTCGTGCACGAAACCGGCTGGCCGTTGCACGCGTTCTTGGCATCCGACCACTCGGAAGACGCGAGGCCCCCCATCACGCCGCCCACGACGAGCGCGACCACCCCGCCTGCTCCCGAGGCGAAGGCCGCGATCTGCTGGTTGTGTCGGCGCGCGAGGACCGACGCGTCCCGCGCAGCGTGATCGACAGGCGCACCGGGCGGAGCGCCTCCGCCGAACACGACCACCTCTCGACGGTCCTTCTCCCCTTCCCCGATCACGAACGTACGCTCCACGGTCGGCTGTCCGGGTGCGACGAACTTCAGCGTGTGCTGTCCGGGATCCACGGCGATCCCGGTCCCGTCGAGGTGATCGGTGAGAGGCTCGCCGTCCATCGACACGGCGACCGAGACGATGTCGTGCTGGTCGGCATCTTTCGCGAGCAGCACGAGGGTCGGTATCGCGCTGGTGAGGTCGCTCGCGCGCTTGCGACAGCGATCGCGCACGATGTCGGGGCAGCTCGCCGAGGCGCACACGAGCGACTGTTCGCGTGCCTGCTTCAGCTTGTGATCCGTGCGGAGCTTGATCGACGTCTCGTTCGCCGCAAGGCACGCCGGCATGTCCGGGTCGGCCGCGCGCGCAGAGCGAGCCGTCGATGCCATCGCAACGACCGCAAGCACCGACCACCCGCCTCGAAGGGCCCCCGTCACCGACACCTCGCGCAAGGACAAGAGAAGTGAGACTCGCCGGACTTGTCGAGCGTCTCGACGAGCGTGCAAGGAACCGTGGGGCCGGCGGGTGTCACGCTCGGAACCGCTCCGGAGGCGACGGGGGTTGGTGCCGGACGACGCGGGGTCACGCGCGCCGACGCAACGGCGGCGGACGGCGCCGCCACCGCGGGCGTCGGCGAAACGGTGGGCTCACCACTCGGCGCAGCCACCCATGGCGTCGACGGCGGCGGCGCGGGGATCGAGGTCTGGAGCGGCGTCGCGACCGGGGTCGGGATGGATGAGCCGGCAGCCGTCGGCGCAACCGGGGCCGACTGACCCCCTCGCAGAGCGAACGTCGCCGCTCCGAGCGTGACGATTGCGGCCACCGCCATCATCAGCCGGTCCATGCGTCGGCGCGGCCAGCTGCTCGGGGAGGCTTCGCCGGGCCCCCGTGAAGCCGAAACAATGATGGTTTGCGCGGCGCGCGCGTCGGCGGTCTGGCTGGCCTGCGCCTCTCTGGGCATGGGCGCGGTGTCCATCAGCGCGGCGCGCGCAGGCCGGGCGATGGGAGCGGGCGACGGAACCTCCACGGCCTCGAGGTCGGACCCTTCACCCGACGACACCGGGAATGGATCCCGCTCCCGGGCCACCGCCAGACCCTCGAGGTCTGCACGAGAGATCGGCTCATCGTAGGTCGCGAGATAGGCGTCACGAATCGCATCGCGCATCGCCGCCGCCGTCGGCCAGCGGGCCCCCTTCTCGAACGCCAGCGCGCGATCGATGACATCGCCGATGGCCGAAGGAGTGTCGGGCAGCACGGACGACACGCTGCGTGCCGGGGTCATGGCTCCCTCGACGAGGAGCTCGGATGCCGTCTCGCCCGAATGCACGAGCTCCCCCGTGAGCAGATTGAACAGGGTCGCTCCCGCGGCCCAGACGTCGGTCTGCCCGTCGATCTCGTTCGAGCGCGCGCGCGCCTGCTCGGGTGCCATGAAGCCCGGCGTCCCGAGAATCGCTCCGAAGCCAGGCTTGTGCGCCGCGCTCGCGAACGCATCGCGCACGCGCGCAATGCCGAAGTCGAGCACCTTGAGCGTCCCCTCCTCGGTCAGGAAGAGATTCGGCGGCTTGATGTCGCGGTGGATGACCCCCTTGCGGTGCGCGGCGGCGAGGACATCGAGCAGCTGGTGGCCCAGCGCCATGACGGTTCGCGCGGGCAAGCGGCCCCCCTTTTCGTCCGCGATCTTCTCGAGATCCGCCCCCTCGAGAAGCTCGAGCACGAGGAAGGCCGACCCATCCTCGTCGACGTCGTCGTCGAGAACCGCGACCGCCCCCGGATGGTGGAGCGAGTTGGCCGCGTAGCCCTCGCGCAGGAACCGGGTCCGGAGGTCCTCGTGCACCGAGAGCTCCGGGTGGAGCATCTTCACCGCAAACCGCTTCTGATTACGGTGCGTTGCCTCGAACACCACGGCCATGCCGCCGACCCCGAGAATCCGGTCGAGTCGGTACTTTCCCCGGATCGTCGTCCCCAGGCGGGTCGTCGATCGGGTCTGAATCGCGGTCGCTTCCAATGGTTGAGCTGGGGTGACTCGTCGGCGATTGGAAGAATACGGGGGCGGGGTTGAGGGCGCAACGAGTCGGCCGAGGCTTCTACGCGCGGACGGCGTCGCTAAGCTCAGCCGTTGTGAGCAAAAGGCCTCATCGATACGGGACGCTGGCGGGGCGAACCCGCGCGAGCATCGTGGCGACCCGGAGGATCCGGTCGAGGACATCCGCCGACTGGACGACATCGGCGACGCTGAAGATGACGAGGGCGACCTGGCCATGCTCTCGGCCATGGTCGTAGGCGAGCCACGTCGTCGGGAGGGCGAGCATCTCCGCGCGGATCGCGGGGGAGAGGAGCTGCGGGGCCACGTCGGCAGGCTTGCTCTTGACGAGGAATGCCCGGTCGAACGTTTCGTCGCCAAGCACCACATCCTGGGCGCCGAAGAGCTTCGCCACCTTCGCGAACGACCCTTCGCGGGTGACCTCGAGATGCCCGGCGAGCGGCGCCTCGCTCACCGCGAGGGCGGCCGTCAGGTACTGCGACGCGCCCTGCCCGAGCTCGACGGCGACGCGGACGTCGTGGAACACGCCGTCTAGCCTGGGCATCTCGGTGTGCGCCCACCCCTGCCTCCCCGGCCGGTAGGACATGCCGCGCGCAGCCGCGTACGGCACCCACGCGGCATCCGCCTTCGCCGTCGCCTCCCGGAACGCCTGAGCCGCTGCCGCTGCGGCCATCACTCCCACCATCGCCATGGCGTGAGAATAGCGCATGTCGCGGGCGCCTCTCGCGTGGCCACCCCTCCTTCGCTCGCGGCCGTCCGTCCACCCGCGGGAACATCGGGTGTCGCCTCGTGCGTGGCCATCGGTTCACGCGATCGATTGCGCAAATCGTCGAGCCTGCACCACGGGACGAGATGCCCCTGGCGCCGGCGCGCGCGGTTCTGGCGGGGCGCGAAGCGAGCGCGGCATCACGGCGTGTGCGGTGGGACGCCGTGCCCGGGCGACGTGCTCCCGCGACCGGCTGGCCGGGAGCTTGCTCTTCTACCGGGCGTCAGGAGGCAACATCATGAATCTTCACTTCGCCCTTTCCACGAGAGCCCTCGGTCGAGCCACGTCGCTCCTCGCGCTCGTGCTCCTCGCCGTCACCATGAGCGGGTGCTTCGTCTTCGTCCATCCGGGGCACCGTGTGCGGTGGGCCGAGGGGGATGCCGTCGTCCGGCCGACCTAGAGATTCGCGCGCTACTCGCACGCATCCTGGTGACCGAGGTTCAGGTTCACCGCGAACGTGCCCGCGGCAACAGGGTCACTCACCGTGGAGATCCCGCCGCCGGCGGTCGACGTCGACCAGTTGCCCGGCCAGCTCGTCTTCGCGTCGAGCGTCCCCTCGAGGGTGAGCGCGCAGCCCTGCTTGCCGCTGCACTCCGACGAGAAGCTGCTGGCGTCGAGGGTTCCCGTCAGCGGAGTACATCCGGGCAGGAAGCTCAGACACGCGACGCTTCCGCTGGCGAGAGCGAGCGTGCCGCCGGCGCTGGCGCCGACAATCTGCAGGCAGAAGGTCTGCGTGTCGCCCATGGAGTCGAGGAAGCTGCCGATCACGATGAAGGCTTGCGCGTCGTTCGGGATCGTCGGCAGCGGGGGGCCGTAGTCGCAGCTCAGGGTGGAAGTTGCGCTCGAGGACGCTGCACCGATGACCGAGAGCTGCGTCGAAGGGCCGAGATCGCCGCGCGACGCCCCGCCGCCGGCGCCGGTGAGCGAGTACGCATACGTCCCGCTGCTCGTCTCCGAGGTGGTGACAATCTCGCTGCAGATGCTGGCGGAGCTACACGCGAGCATCAGCGCGACGGGTGCGAGAACCGAAAGCGTTGCGAGACGGCGCATGGCTCTCACGACCCTTCCGCCTGGCAGGCCTCGGTGGAGGTCTGATCCTGATGCTGGAGCGTCGCGGTGATGGTGAGGCTTCCGCTACCCCAGAACGCGCTCGCCTGGAGGTCGGCCGAGAGCGTCAGGCCACACGCCTGCCCGCTGACGGGACAGGTGGTGCTGAAGTTGCTGTTCGTGAGTGTCCCGGAGAGGGGGTAGCAGACACCGTTCTCGTTACACACCTCGCTCGCCCTGCCGAGGGGAACCGACGCGCCACTCTCGACACCGTCGAGCGTCACGAGCCAGCCGTTCGACGACGCATCCGAGCTCGGCTCGATGGCGAACTCGATGGCGGAGTTGCTGGTGGGCGTCGTCGACAGATCGGCGACCGCGAACGTCGACTTGGACGTCACGCTCCCGGGCATCGGAGCGTTCGACACCACGTACACGTACGAGCCGGAGCTCGTGTCCGAGAGCTGCGACACGTTCACGCACGGGCTACAGCCGAGCATGAGCGCAAGAGGCGAGAGAGGGAGAAGCGAGATCAGGCGATGCATGACGGGGGCGATTGCAGCCCCCGTGCCGCGCGTACTTCGCTACGCGGACGGCTGTCGCGCGCGAGACGCGAACGATCTGGAGTCGATTGCGCCACGGGTGTGGTCGCCACGGCCCGCGGGTGTGGCCGCACGACGACGTCCGCCCGACCTGCAAGGAACGCGAAGACGGCCAGCTCGAACCAGACGTGTGCGCGCGCCAGCGTCATGTAGACGTGCACCGACTGGCGCATGTGCCCGACCGCCGCGGCCGCGAATCCGACGATGAGCACGACGATCGCCGCAAGCGCGACGGGGCCAAAGTCCGCCAGGAGCGAGCGAACCGTCATCCGGAAGGTCGGCGTTCCCTCGCCCGGGAGACAGTCCTGTGCAATCCACCCGGTCCACACGGCGTAGTGCGTCGACTGCAGGAAGATGAACGTCGTCGTGATGCCCATGGCGAGCCGTGGATTCACACCCGGCGCGCAGGCCGCCGCGAGACGCGAGGCCCGCTCCCCGAAGGCCATCACGCCGCCGTGGTGCGCCGTCCACGAATGGGTGACGCCGGAGAGCAACACTGCGGCTCCCAGCAACGCCACGACCACCGGCAGCGCCGCCCATCCGGGCCGACGACGGTAGAGGGCAAACCAGAGGACGAACGCCGCCAGGTTGTGGACGTGGAGCAGGGCGAGATCGACGGACGGCGCGTACCGGACGAGCACCGCCACGACGGCGCCGAACACGGGGATCGCGGGGGCCACCCGGGGCCACGACGGGCGCGCGCGAAGAAGCAGCGCGATGGCGATCCATGATGCGCCGACGACCACCTCGATGCGCTCGGCCTCGGCACCCCCCTTGGCGGCCACGGCGGTCACGACCCGCACGATCACCACCAGCGCCGCGAGCGCCAGCGACGCAAGCAAGAGAGCACGCGGAAGGGGCAGCCGGAGCGCCAGATACCGAACGTCCGCCGCGAGGTGAGCGACCCCCAGCATGACCGGCCCGATGAAGTACATGGCCAGAGGCCACCGGACCGTCAGCGCGAGAAGGAGCAGCACCTGCGCCATGCCGAGCGCGGCGATGCGCGTCTCTCGTCGTGAAAGGACGCGCGTGAGGAGCCGACTCCGGGTGGCCAGGCGCAGCAAGGGCCCACGCACGAGATCGAGGGGGGCGACCGCTTGCTCGAAGACCATCGGCGACGGCTTCGCAAGACGTGTGCCGGCATGGCGGGCACCCGCAGCGCGCTAGCCTGGCAGCGGCGACAGCTCGGCCAGGACCGCTCGCATCGAGACGTGAGTCCCCTCGCTGAGCGTCAGGCCGCCGGTCCGTCCCAGGCTCGCCGCCGGGCAATACGAGACCGACACGGGCGTGGCTCCGCGCCTGCCTTCCATCATGTCGAACGCGTACGGACCGATCGAGGCCGAACGGAGTGCTTGCGCGATCCCGGCGCGGACACCCGCACCCATCGCGGAGCCCCCGACGATCAGGTCGGCCTCGATGGGCCCGATGGTCGCAAGCACGCGCATCGGCGTGGGCGCCGAGAAGGTCCGCAGCTTTCCTGTGTGGGTCGCGATCACGTCGACGGTGCCGTGGGCCAGCCCCGCGATGGCCGCGTCGTGGGTTCCGAAGAAGCGCTCGGATGCGAACAGCTCCGCAACGTCGAGACCGGTCGACTCGAGGTACTGTCGCGGCACCTCGTAGCCCGTCACGCTGAGCCTCGACACCCAGCCGACGCGTTGCCCGCGGAGGTCGGCGACTCCGGCGATGTTGCCCCGGGCCACGAGCACGGCGCTGCGTGTACGGCGATCGCGACGCCGGACACGAACAAGCGGCGACGCAAGGTCGAGGCGACCGAGCGGTGACGCGAAGCCCGACGGAGCCCACGCCAGCGCGTCCGGCGCGCTGGCGAGGGCCTGGGGAAGGGGCCCTCGCGACGGAAGGCGTACCCGATCGAGCCGGACTCCGCTCGCCCTGCCAACCTGATCACACAGCGCGTGGAGCGCCTCGTCGGACACGTCGAGGGACGCCGGCACGAGGAAGGTGATGGGCTTCATGGCTCCCATGGATGCCAACCCGTCGGGGCGGGCGCCGCACGGGCCCGAAAACTCTGTGCGTCGATCCAGTGGCGCTGAGGCCGAGCGAAGCCCGATTGGACCGATGTAGGTAGTCGTGGGCCGCTGGGGAACGCGAGGTCGTGGGTGCCGGTCGACGTCGAAGCGGGTATCCTTCAGGGATTGTCAGGAGATCGCATGACCCCTCGATCGAGCTTCCGGAAGCATGCCGTAACCTTCGCGACTGCGCTTCTCCTCGGAGGGCTCGCCGTGCACTGCGGCGGATCGAGCCACACCGCGATCGGTTCGGACGGAGGCGTGGGTGACGGGCGCGATGGTTCGGCCGGCAAGAGGGACGGATCGGGGAGCGGGTCGTCGTCGGGAACGGGTAAGGGCGCCGATGCCTCCACGGGCTCGGGCACTGGGTCACACTCCGGATCCGGCACGGGCGACGGGGGACAGGCCGGCGACGGATCCAGCGGGGGCGACGGTGCGACCGAAGGCGGTGGGCAGCTGGACACCGGGACAGGCCAGGACTCGCCGGTCTGCGCGACGTGCACCTCTCTCAGTGCGACGTGCGGGTCGTACCCCGACGGATGCGGCAACACGCTCGACTGCGGCAGCTGTAGCGCGACGCAGGTCTGCGACGCCGCGCAACGGCAGTGCGTCACGCCCAGCACGACGTGCATGGAGCTGGGCGCCACGTGCGGTTTCGTCGAGGACACCTGCGGCGCGCTCCTCAATTGCGGCGTCTGCCCCGCGGGAGACTCGTGCAACGCCTCCCACACCTGCGTCGCCTGCGCGCCCCAGACGTGCGGCTCTCTCGGCGCGACCTGCGGAACCATCAACAACGGCTGTGGCACGAACCTGAGCTGCGGAACGTGTCAGTCCGGTCAGGTCTGCGACGCTGTCACCTTCACGTGCGAGACGTGCGCGACGACGACATGCAGCGCGCTCGGCCACACCTGCGGCGTCTTCAGCAACGGCTGCGGCGGCACGCTCAACTGCGGCGCCTGCTCCGCGGGCGAGGCTTGCGTCGCCGGAACCTGCGAGCCAGTCCTGAACGATACCGACCTCTGCGCGTCGCTCTCGCAGACCTGCGGAACGGTGAGAGACGCTTGTGGCCACACGGTGACGTGCGGAACGTGCGGCGCCGGCATGTCGTGCCACGCCGGGACGTGCTGCACCCCGATGTTGCCGGGCGCGGCTTGCGGGTCGCAGCCCTGCGGCACCGCGAGCGACGGATGCGGCGGTACGGTCGACTGCGCCAACCACTGCACGGGCAGCGCGGTATGCCACCAGAACGCGTGCTGCACGCCGGAGCTGCCGGCGCAGGCGTGCGTGGGAGTGGCTTGTGGCAACGCGCCGAACGGCTGCGGTGGCACCGTCGCCTGCACCAACACATGCATCGCGACCGACGTTTGCCACGGCGGAGCCTGCTGCACGCCCAAGACGCAGGGCGAGGCCTGCACTGCGGCCATTCAGTGCGGCTCGGTGTCCGACGGCTGCGGAGGAACCATCGCGTGTCCGGGGACCTGCGCCATGGGGGACACGTGCACGGCCAACACGTGCTGCGCGCCGAAGACACCGGCGCAAGCCTGCGGAAGCTTCACCTGCGGAAACGTCTCCAACGGCTGCAACGGCACGGTCTCCTGCGGGACGTGCCCGACCGGAGACAGCTGCACCGCCAACCAGTGCGTCGCCTGCACGCTCCCCGACTGCGCGAGCATTCCGTGCGGCCAGGCCGTCGTCGTCTGCGGGGTCACCGTGACGAGCTGCGCGTCGGGCTGCGGCAACTGACACGCCAATCCTCGCCTCCATGACCGACTCGTCCGACGGAGAGGTCGAGATCGCGGGCCATCTCGGCCGGTTCAATCTCTTGTGGCTCGTGCTGATCGCCCTACCGGGGCTCCTCCCCGTCTTGATGGGGATGACGGGCGGCGGGCTGGGCCTCGCCGTGCGGATGCTGCCGGGCACGATGTTCTATTCGGGCTTGATCGCCGTGTTCTTGTGGCTCCGGAAACCGTGGGCGCGCTTCGTCCCGGCGACGCTCGGCACGAACCGTGGGTCGCTCCACGTGAACGACAGGCTCGCCGTGGCGAAGGAGTCGATCGTCGACGGGCTCCTCGCACCACAGCCCACGGGCGAGCCGCGGGTCGTGCTGCGCCGTCGCGGGGTGCTTCCCGACGTGGTGATGCGGGTGCCGAGCGTCGACGCGGGGCTCTCGCTGCTCCACGCGCTCGGGGTCGATGCGTCTCAGCGACGGACCCGTTTCCGCGTCGCGTCTCCGCTGATGAACCACCAGGTGAAGTTCGGGCTCGGCCTCATGGCCACCTTCATCCTTTCGGGGGCGCTCATCGCCCGCACCGCCCTCGCGCTTCGAACTCCACTCGTCGCGATGCTGCCGGTCGTCGCCCTCTTCGTGATGGGCTACATGCCGAGCCGCCTGGAGGTCGGCGCGGACGGGCTATGGCTTTCCTGGCTCGGACGACGACGCTTCATTCCTCTCTCTCGCATCCTTCGGGTCGAAGAGTACGTCACGGGCCGAACCCCGTTCCGCAAGCCGTACGTGGGCATCCGGCTCGCGATCCGCGGCGCCGAGCCCGTGGACCTGCCCGTCGCGCAGAAGATGTGGGACGGGGGGCGTGCTGCGATGATTGTCGAGAGAGTCCGCGAGGCGCTGGCTTCGCGGCAGCATGCCGGCCCGCCTGTCGACACGGCGCTCCTGCGGCGCGATTCGCGGGCCATGAAGGACTGGATGGCCGCGCTTCGGGCGATGGGCGCCGGGACAGACTCGTTTCGGACGACGGCGTTCGGGCCGGAGCGGCTGCTCCGCGTGGTCGAGGACCCGACGGCCGATGCGACGGTGCGCGCGGCCGCCGCCGTGGCGGTGGGGGCACAGCTCGACGACGAACGCCGCGCGCGCCTGCGCGTGGTTGCAGGATCGGTGGCATCCCCGAAGGTGCGGGTGGTCATCGAGCGAGCGGCCGAGGGCGCGCCCGACGACGAGGTGGAGGCCGCGCTTGCCGAGGTCGCCCGGACGGCCGAGTAAGCCGCTCACGCCAGCGCCAGGCGTGCCTGTGCAGCCTCGAGCGCCTGCTCGAGTCGGTCGTCCCCCAGAACAGCTCGGATCCCACCACGAACGTGGGCGCTCCGAAGATACCGAGCTGCTCCGCGCGCTCCGTCTGGGCGCGAAGGCGGGGCTTCCACCCGGGTGAATCGGCCTCCTCGAAAATCTGCGCGCCCCCCAGCCCGAGCTCACTCAGCAGCTCGACCAGCACACGAGGATCGCTGACGTCGCGGTCCTCGGCAAAGTTCGCCCGAAACACGGCCTGAATGAACGCCGGCCCCCAGCTCGACTCCAGCCCCACGAGGGCGACGCGCGCCGCTTTCACGCTGTTGCGTGGAAAGATCGACGGTCGCCGGAACGGTAGGCCGTGACGGTGGCAGAGGCGCTCGAGGTCGCGCCACATGTACGCGCCTTTGGCCGGAAAAAGGTTGAACGGCGAGTCGCTCCAGCCTTGCTTCTGGAAGACGGGCCCCAGAAGAAAGGGCCGCCAGACGCAGGCGATCCCCGCGGCGCGCGCTAGCCCTTCTACGCGCGACGACGCGACGTACGAGTACGTGCTCGCAAAGTCGAACCAGACCTGAAGCCCGCGGTGGGTCACGGCTTCGGCTATGGCGTGCACCCCGAGGTCACCATCGACGTCGAGTGGGTCGCCATCGAATAAAGCGTGACTCCGAAGCTCCCGCGGAAGTTGGA
>Ga0302279_10003220_pt1 | contig 20644 bp, 14 predicted proteins | sample III_Bog_N3_3_FD_194541 | JGI IMG/M metagenome (GOLD analysis project Ga0302279, IMG submission 194541) | Peat permafrost microbial communities from Stordalen Mire near Abisko, Sweden - III_Bog_N3_3 | ecosystem: Environmental > Terrestrial > Soil > Wetlands > Peat | place: Sweden: Abisko...
CGAAGGGACGAAGCGGATGCGCCTTCTGACCAGCACGTCGCTCGCCAGGATCAGGAACAGCATCGTCGCCTGGAATATGCCGGCGCTGGAGCTCGGCACGTGCACCGCCGATTGCGCCACCTGTCCGCCGACGTAAGTGACCGCGAGAACGATGCCGGCGATCAACACGCCGATCGGATTCAAGCGTCCGAGGAAGGAGACGATGATCGCCGTGAATCCATAGCCCGAGGGAAAGCCGAGATTGAGTTGGCCCGATTGGCTCGCCGCCTCCAACACGCCCGCGAGGCCCGCCATGCCGCCCGAAATCATCAGCGCGCTCCACACCATCCGATCGGCGCTGAAGCCGGCGTAACGCGCCGCCTTCGGCGCGTCGCCGACGACGCGGATCGCCAAGCCATATTCGGTGCGCGACATGACGACCCAGAACACGACGACGAAGGCGAAAGCGACGAACAGGCCGGGCGGAAACGGCGTGCCGAGGATCGTCTTCGGCATCATCTGCCAGACGGTGAACGGCGCGGTTTGCGGGAAATTATGGCCGTTCGGGTCCTTCCACGGGCCGGTGACCAGATAGTTCAGCAATTGCGCGGCGACATAGACCAGCATCAGGCTGGAGAGGATTTCGTTGACGTTGTAGCGCGTGCGCAGGAACGCCGGGATCGCCGCCCACAATGCGCCGCCGGCGATTCCGGCGACGATCATCAGCGGCACGATCCAGTAGCCGGTAAAACCTTGAGTCAGATAAGCGACGCCCGCGCCGCTGAGCGCGCCCAGGATATATTGCCCCTCGGCGCCGATGTTCCAGATCTTGGCGCGGTTGCCGATGCACAGGCCCAGGCCGATGAGAATCAAAGGCGCCGCGCGGCGCGCGACGTCCGACCATTTGTACGAAGCGAGGATCGGCGTGAAGAAAATCTCCTTCACCGCGCGAGGGCCATCGTAGCCGATCAACTGGAAGATGATCGCGCCGATGATCATCGTCAGCACGACCGCGGCGACCGGCGTGATCGCCTGCATCCATTGACTGGGCTCGCGGCGCTTCTCAAGCCGAATGCGCATGCAAATGCTCCGTCATTTCCACTGTCGCCTTCGGGTCGCCGTGGACGCCGCCCATCAGCAGGCCAATTTCCTCGATGCTGACCTCGCCGACCTTCATCACGCGCGACAATTTGCCCAGATTGATGACGACCAGCGAGTCGCAGAATTCCAGCAATTCGTCCAAGTCCTGCGAGACGACGACGACCGCGCAGCCGCGCCCGGCAAGATCGACGATCGCCTGCCGGATCGCCCCCGCCGCGCCGGCGTCGACGCCCCAGGTCGGCTGCGAGCAGACGAGCGCAGTCGGCTCTTGCAGGATCTCGCGGCCCATGATGAACTTTTGCAGGTTTCCGCCCGATAGCGAGCCGGCGGTCGAGTAATGGCCGAGCGCCTTGACCGAATAGCTCTTGATGACCTTCTCCGCGTAAGCCGCGACGCGCGAAAAGCTTATCAACCCGCCTTGCATGAAACCCATCCGGCGGCGCGCGGTGAGCGAGGAATTGTCGGCAAGGGTGAAATCGGCGACCGCCGCGTGGCCGTTGCGCTCTTCCGGCACGGCGCACAGCCCCAGCGCCCGGCGCTCGGTCGGCCCGAGCCGGCCGATCTCCACGCCGTCGAGCCTCACGACCCCGGCCGTGGGCGCGACGCGTTCGCCGCTCAGCGCCTCCATGAATTCGTTCTGACCATTGCCGGCGACTCCGGCGACGCCGAGGATTTCGCCGGCGCGCACGGAAAAACTGATGTCGTGGAGGGCGACGCCGAAATCGCCATGCTTGGGCAAGCCGAGCCCGCGCGCGGCAAATTTTTCCGCGCCGAACACGCGCCCCACGGGATGCGAGATCGCTTTCAGATTGGCGCCGATCATCAGTTCGGCCATGCTCTTGGGCGTTTCCTGCTTGGGATCGCAGGTCGCCACCAGCCGTCCGCCGCGCAAAATCGTCGCCGTGTCGCAAAGCGCGATAATCTCGTGCAGCTTGTGCGAGATGTAGAGAATCGAACAGCCGCCGGCGGCGAGCTTGCGCAAGGTCTCGAACAATTGCTCGACCTCCTGCGGCGTCAGCACCGAAGTCGGTTCGTCCATGATCAGCAGGCGGGGATTGAGCAGCAGCGCGCGCACGATCTCGATGCGCTGGCGCTCGCCGACGCTGAGCGTCGAGACGATGCGCCTGGGATCCAGCTTCAGGCCGTAGAGGTCGAGGACGCGGAGAATCTCCCTTTCCAGGTCCCGCTGGGAAATCTTGGCGTCGAGCCCGAGCGCGATGTTTTCGAGCACCGTCAGCGCCTCGAACAGCGAGAAGTGCTGGAACACCATGCCGATGCCGAGCTTACGCGCGGCGCGCGGGTTGGAGATTTTCACCGCCTCGCCGTTCCACAGCATCTGCCCCTGGTCGGGCGCCATGATGCCGTAGATCATCTTCACCAGCGTCGACTTGCCGGCGCCGTTCTCGCCGAGCAGGGCGTGAATCTCGCCCGGCTTGACGCGCACCGAAACGTTGTCGTTGGCGAGTACGCCGGGGAATTGCTTGGTGATGCCGACCATCTCCAGCCGCGGCGGTTCCCCCGGGCGGCTCTTGGCGACTTCAGACGATCCGGCCATCAACCCTCTCATCGCTCGCGGCCTCCCCGGAAGGTTCGGCGGCGCCCTCCCAATGCAAGGACCACGCCGATACGGTACAAGCCGCCGCGGCGCATCCTTGATTTTTTACCATGTAGACGTCTTTAGCGGTCGCCCGTCAATTAGGCGCCGGCGCCCACTCCACAGGCTCACGTCGCCAGGGAGGCGATTTTCGGGGCGCCAGGAGCCGCTGGCGCCCAATGATTCTTGGGTTAAGCTGCCTTCCGGGGATGGTCTCGCGAATGAACGAGAAGGAGTTTTGCCATGAATCCGACGGACGAGGACCTCGAGGCGCTACGGCGTTCGTTCGACGTGGCGCGCCGCTCGCGCGAAGCCGGCGACCACCCGTTCGGCTCGGTGTTATCAGGCCCCGCCGGCGAGGTTTTGCGCGAGCAGGGCAACGGCTATCGCGCCGAGGGGTTCGATCGCACCGCCCACGCCGAGCGGCTGCTCGCCTCCTGGGCGGCGAAAAACCACGATCTTGCCTACCTCCAGCGCTGCACGCTTTACACTTCCGCCGAACCCTGCGCGATGTGCTCCGGCGCCATCTACTGGGCCGGCATCGGCCGCGTCGTCTATGGCCAGAGCGAGAAGGGCCTGAAGCAACAGACCGGCGCGCATGACGAAAACCCGACCCTCGACCTGCCCTGCCGGCAGGTGTTCGAAGCCGGCCAACGCCCGACGATCGTCATCGGCCCGCTGCTGGAAGACGAAGCAGCGGCGTTGCAGGCGGATTTTTGGGCCGAGCATGGGGGCTGAGGGTCGCCCTCGCGAATGCGGGGACCCAGAGCCGCGCTAACTGGTTAGACGAGAGTCGCACGCTGGGTCCCCGCATTCACGGGGATGACACGGGTATATCAGCCCAGCGCCGCCCAGGGCAGCACGAACGCCTCGCCCCGATGCTCTCCGCGTAAAACCTCGACGCCGTAGATGCGGGCGATCACTTCCGCCGTCAGCGCGGCGGGCGGGCCATCGAGCTGCACGCGGCCGCCGTTGAGCAGGATCAGCCGATCGCAGAACCGCACCGCGAGCGTGAGGTCGTGCAGCACCGCGACGACGCCGGCGCCGCGCAAAACTTCGCCGCGCAGCAACGCCATGGCGCGCAATTGGTGCAGCGGATCGAGCGCGGCGACCGGTTCTTCGGCGAGCAACCAATCGGCCTCCACGGCGAGCGCACGGGCGATCAGCACGCGCGCCCTCTCGCCGCCGGACAATTCCCCCAGCGTCCGGCCGCGAAAGGCGCCGAGTTCCGCGGCCGCGAGCGCCCGCTCGACGGCCGCCGCGTCGGCGCTGGTCAGCGCGGCGAAGGCGCGGCGGTGCGGCAGACGGCCGAGCGCGACGATCGCCTCCACTTGCAGCGGCCATTCCGCCGACCCGCTCTGCGCCAGATAGGCGATTTTACGCGCCCGCATGTCTCGCGGCATTTTCCGCGACGGCGCGCCGTTATAGAGGATTTCGCCCGCGGCCGGCGCGGCAAGTCCGGCGAGCGCGCGAATGAGCGTGGTCTTGCCGGCGCCGTTGGGCCCGATCAGGCCGACCATCGCGCCGGGTTGCAAATTCAGAGACACCCGCGAGATCGCCTCGCGGGCGCCATAACGGACGCTCAGATCGCTGGCCTCGATCCGCATCAGGCTTGTCCGCGCATGCGATTGACGAGGCTGAGCAGGAACGGCGAGCCGATCAGCGCCGTGACGACGCCGAGCTTCAACTCGGGATGCATCGGCAGCAGGCGCACGGCGATGTCCGCGATCGTGAGGACCACAGCGCCGCCGAAGCCACTGACCAGCAACAAACGCCCCGGCGCATGGCCCACGAACGGGCGCAAAAGATGCGGCACGACCAGACCGACGAAGCCGATCGCCCCGGCGACGGCGACCGAGGCGCCCACCGCGAGCGTCGAACCGGCGACCAGCTTCCAGCGCAGCCCGACGAGATCGAAGCCGAGGCTCGTCGCGGTGTCCTCGCCGAGGGTGAGCGCGTCCAGCGCCCGGGCCGAGGACAGCATCAGGGCCCAACCGACGACCATCAGCGGCAGCGTCAACGCGACCTGCGACAGGCTGCGATCGATGAGCGAGCCCATCAACCAGAACATGATCTCGAACACCGCATAGGGGTTCGGCGACAGGTTCAGCGCCAGTGAAGTCAAGGCGCCGGCGAAACTGTTGATCGTCACCCCGGCGAGAATCAGCGTCATCGTCCCCGCGCCGCGCCCGGCCAGACCGTAAAGCGCCAGCGCGGCGAGCGCCGCGCCGGCGATGCCGCCCAGCGGCAGCGCCAGCGCGAATATTCCGGAAAGGCCGCTGTAGAACGCGACGACCGCGCCGAACGCCGCGCCGCCGGAAACGCCGACCACGCCGGGATCGGCGAGCGGATTGCGCAACAGCCCCTGCATCGCCGCGCCCGAGAGCCCCAGGCTGAAGCCGATCGCGAGCCCAAGAATGGCGCGCGGCAGGCGCAATTGCACCAGGGCCAGCGCCGGCAGGCTGTCGCGCCGCGCCAGCGCGTCGCCGAGCGCCGCGAGCACGTCGATATGGGCGTAGCCGACGAAAACCGAGACGAGCATCACGGACAGCGACAACGCGGCCAGCGCGGCGACCAGCGCGGGATAATGCGGCCCGTGCCCCGTCAAGGCGACGCCACTTTGGCGCGGACGTCGCGGGTCGCCTCGACCAATTGCCGGACGGCGTCGACGATCGCCGGACCGGCGCAGGTCCAATAGCGCGCCGGCACGGCGACGACCCGCAGTTTGCGCGAAAGGGCCGCGACGATGGGGTGGTTGAGACCCTCGGTCGCCAGCGACGGCGCGCCCGAGGTCTCGGCATTGGCGATCAGCACGTCGGCCTCCAGCAGCGCGACGCGCTCCAGCGAGATTTGTTGATAGGCGCCGATGTCGAGCCGCGCCGCCATGTTTTCCAGGCCGGCGCGCTTCAGCAATTCATCAACCAGCGAACCCGGGCCGACGGTGAAGCCATTGGGGCGCAGAATGATCGCCTTCAGTTTCGGCATTTGCGAGTCGACGCTGATCGCGTCGAGATCGCGGTCGATTCGCGCGACCAGAGCCTCGCCCCGCGCTGGCTCGCCGACGAGTTCAGCCACTTCGCGTATCTGTTTGCGCACGCCCTCCAATGTTTCGGGCACGTCGAGTTGCACCACCGGCGCGCCGATTTCCGAGAGCATCGCGCGCGTCGTTCGCGGCGTGAAACGGCCGACCAGCACGAGATCGGGATGGAAGAACATCGCCTCTTCCGCCGACCCGTGATTGGCGGGTCTGAGCTTGGCCGCCTCGGCCATGTTGGCGTTGTCGGCATCCTGCGAATACCAGGACACCGAGGCGACGTTTTCCGGATCGGCGAGCCGCAACACCAACTCGTCGATACACATGTTGAGTGAGACGATGCGCTGCGGATGCAATGGCAAGTCGGCGGCTTGCGAGAACGAAGAAAAAAATAGGGTAAGGAGCAGCAAAATAAGAGGCGCGCCAATCAGCCGCACGATATTCCGCTCAGCCGCCGTTCCCGTCATGCCCGGGCTTGTCCCGGCCATGACGGAGAACGGGGAGGGAAAGTCAGCAAACAAGCGTGCAGGTTTGCGAAGCCCTACAGCTTTCGCGAACGCTGGCCCTGCCCGTTTCATGCGCTCACCATGAATAGCTGAGCCCCGCGTAATAGGAGCGCCCCGCGACGCCGAAGCCGAAAGCTTCCTGATAGGCTGCGTTGGTCAGGTTTTCCGCGCGCCCGAACACTGTGAAATGGTCGTTGACCTTGTAGTTGGCGAGCAGGTCGAGCTTGGCGTAGGCGGCCAGATAGGTGTTGGCGGTCGGATAGGTCTGAAAGTCCTCGGCGAGCCGCGCGCCCACCAGCATCAGGCGTGGCTCGATCTCCAGCTTGTCGATCCCGTCGTAGATCAGCGAAAGCGAAGCCTGATTGCGGGGGACGCCATAGATCTGCTGCCCGGCGTCGAGATCGCTGGCGTTGCCGCCGAGATCGCGCGCGTCGATATAGGTGTAGGTGGCCTTGGCGCGGACGATCCCCGGCAGCACGTTCAGCCCGGCCTGCAGTTCGAGGCCGCGCGTGTCCGCGCGGGAGACGTTGTAATAGCAGCCGTATTGCGCCTGCTGCGCGACCGTGCAGACGCTGGTGTCGGCGAAGGCGACCAGATTGCTGTAGCGCGTATCGAAGGCGGTGGCGGAGATGGTCAGCCGATCGTCGAACAGCTTCTGATCGACGCCGAAGTCGTAACCGAAGCTCTGCTCGGGCAACAAATCCGGGGTGCCATAGAAGCTGAACCGCTGATACAGCGTCGCCTCCTTGGCGCCCGTCCCGACGCTGGCGCGCAGCTTGGTGCCGGTCTCGTCGATATGATAAGCGGCGGTGGCGCGATACGTGCCAAACGTCTGGCCGCCTTCGATCGCGTCGACGCGGCCGCCGAGCGTCAGGTCCAGCCGCTGGAACAGCGCGATCCGATATTCCGAATAGAAGGAGTTGGTGACCTGACGCGCGTTGATCGGCGTGAACGAGCCGTCGCCAGGATTGGGGGTCTCGTTGGTGGCCGCGGTCTCGGTTTCGCTGCGCGCGCCGAGAGTCAACCCGCCGTAAGCGCCGAAATTCAGGTCGCCCTGATATTCGGCGCCGTAGCGCTCGCCGACATAGCCGCTGCGGCAATTGAAAGCATTGAAGTTGATGTCGTAGCATGCCTCGGTCTCCCAGACGTTGTTGGTCGTCTGGTTGGCGTAGGCCGTGAGCTGGCTCTTCAGCAGGCCGCCCGGCGGATCGACCGTCGCGCGGACGAAGCCGTCGACCAGCAGCGTGCTCGAATAGTTGAACTTGCTGAACACGTCACCGGCGAGAAACGCGCCGGAATTGTCGAAACGCAGGCCGTCGCCGAACACCGAGGCGCCGAAATCGACGCTGACGCCGTCGGAGGCCTCGTAGGAGAAACGTCCGCTCGCCCCGCCCTTGTCGACAGGATCGTCGGCGGGCAGCGGCGGCAGCGGCGTCACGCCGTCGCCGATCACCAGCGGCGTCGAGATGCGATAGCCGTAGCGGGGAAACCCGTCGGAATGCAGCGCGTTGAGGCCGAGCGCATATGTCCATTGGCCGTCGCCGCCCGACATCGTCGTGCGCGTCGAAAGCGTACCGTAGGAGCCGCCCTCGACCGTCACCGTGCGCTTGGTCGTCTTCGAGCCTTTGCGGGTGATGATGTTGATGACGCCGCCCATGGCGTCGGAGCCGTAAAGCGCGGATTGCGGTCCGCGCAAAACTTCGATGCGTTCGATGTCGAGCGCCGTCAGCGCGCCGAAATCAACGCTGTCGCCGGGGCTCGTCGGGCCGCCGATGCGGATTCCATCCAGCAGCACCAGGGTCTCGCCGGGTTGCGAACCGCGCAGGCTGACCGTCGTGGTCGCGCCGACACCGCCGGCATTGGTGACTTGGATGCCCGCGACGTCGCGCAGCGCATCGGCGAGATTGAGCGATCCGAGTTTCTCGATCTTCTCCGCCGGTATGATCGTCACCGAAGCGCCGGTCTGCCCGACCGGCTCTAAGATACGGTCGGCGGTCACGGTCAGTTCGGGGATTTGATCCGCGCCCGCGGTTTGCGCGTATGACGGAACAGAGGTCGCCGAGACGAGCCCGACGACGGAAATGGCCCGCAACACGGGCGGCCACAGGACCTTGGACATCGTTCCTCCAACCGTCCCACCGACGGTCTCTGGGTTACGGGATCGAAGGCCGGTCTCCTGGCTCACGGGTCGTAGACGCTTCCCTCCTTCCCAGGGCTTTTGGCCCCAGTGGATCGACGGAAAGCGCCTCGCCGCTTACAGTTGCGGGGGCAGCCGCGGATTTTCACCGCATTCCCTTGATCCGGCTCGCGCCGGATCGCCTTTGACAATTTCGTGATAGGCCCATTGACCCTTGGGCGCAAGCGCTCGAGGGGGCTACCTCTCGGCCGAGTCCTGCGTTAGGTTCGAGACAATATAGAGAGGAAGCCTGACCATGCCGTCGCCGACCGACGACGCCCCCTTCCCCTTGGCCGCGATCGTGTTCGGCCGCGACGAGGATCCCGATTCGCCGCTGCGCGCCTTCGTCGTGACGCGAACCGCTCGCGGCCTGCGGGTCGGCGGCTTTTTGCAGGAGCACGGCGTCGGCGAGGGCTGCGCGTTGCACGACGTCAGCGTCTACAATGTCGGGACCGGCGAGCGGCTGCCGGTCATGCAGGACCTGGGTGAAGGGGCGACCGGTTGCCGGGTCGATCCCGCGGCGATAGCCGTCGCCGCGCGCCAACTCGGCGACGCCGTCGCCGCGCGGCCGGACCTTCTGGTCGCCAACCGCTTCGGCCGGCTGGAATCCGAGGGCGGCGGCATGATCGCGGAGATCGGCGCGGCGGTCTCCGAGGGCGTGCCGCTGATCGTCTGCGTGCCCCGGCGCTTTCTCGACGCCTGGAACAGTTTTGCCGGCGGGCTCGACGCGCAACTGCCGCCGCGCCGCGAGGCGATCGAAGCGTGGTGGGCGACGGTCGCGCAAGCCGACGCCTTCGTGTAAGAGGGGCGCCGAACCGCTCAACTTCGAACCTGGAGACCGCCTTGGCCGACGCCTTCACCTATCCCGACGTGCAATTGCTGATCGACGGCGTCTGGCGGCCGGGCGCGCGCGGATCGTCGATGCCGATCGTCGATCCGGCGACCGACGAAACGATTGGCTTGCTCGCCCACGCCAAGCGCGAAGATCTCGACGCCGCGCTGGAGGCCGCCGCCAAGGGTTTTGAAATCTGGCGCAAGACCTCCGCTTACACGCGCGCCCGTATCATGCGTAAGGCGGCCGACATCTTCCGGTCGCGCGCCGAATACATCACCTGGCTGATCACGCGCGAGCAGGGCAAGCCACTGGCCGAAGCCAGGATCGAGGTGCTCAACGGCGCCGACATCATCGATTGGTTCGCCGGCGAGGCGCAACGCACCTATGGGCAAGTCATACCCTCTCGCGCGCCCAACGTGCTGCAGACCACCTTGCGGTTGCCGGTCGGCCCGGTCGCCGCGTTCACGCCGTGGAATTTCCCGATCAACCAACTCGTGCGCAAGGCGTCGGCGGCGCTGGCGACCGGCTGCTCGATCATCGCCAAGGCCGCCGAGGAGACGCCGGCCGCGCCCGCCGAATTGTTCAGGGCGTTCGTCGACGCCGGGGTTCCCGCGGGCGTCGTCAACCTCGTCTATGGTTCGCCGGCCGAGATCTCGGAATATCTGATCCCGCACGCGGTGATCCGCAAGATTTCGTTCACCGGTTCGACGCCGGTCGGCAAGCATCTCGCCTCCCTCGCGGGACTGCATATGAAGCGCGCGACGATGGAGCTCGGCGGGCATTCGCCTGTCATCGTCATGGCCGACGCCGACATTTCCGCCGCGGCGAAAATCATGGTCGGATCGAAGTACCGCAACGCCGGCCAGGTCTGCGTCGCGCCGACCCGCTTCCTCGTCGAGACCCCCGCCTTCGGCGCCTTCCTCGACCAGTTCGTCGCGGGTGCGCGAGCGCTCAAGGTCGGTAACGGCCTGGAGCCGGGCGTGCAGATGGGCCCGCTCGCCAACGAGCGCCGCATTCCGTTCCTGCAGGCGCTGATTCAGGACGCGGTTTCGAAGGGCGCGGAGCTGCGCACCGGCGGCGGCCGGATCGGCAACACCGGCAATTTCATGGAGCCGACGGTGCTCGCCCATGTGCCGCTCAGCGCCCGCATCATGAACGAGGAGCCGTTCGGCCCGGTCGCCATCGTCAACCCCGTCGATTCGCTCGACGCGGCGCTGGCGGAAGGCAACCGCCTGCCCTACGCGCTCGCCTCCTACGCCTTCAGCCGCTCGACCGCGAACGTGCAACGCATCAGCCAGGAGCTCGAGGCCGGCATGACGACGATCAACCACGTCGGCCTCGCCCTGCCCGAAGTCCCGTTCGGCGGCATGAAGGATTCGGGTTACGGGACGGAGGGCGGCTCGGAGGCGGTCGAGCCGTATCTGGTGACGAAGTTCGTGACCACGGCGGGGGTGTAAATCGACACAAGCGTCATTCCCGCGAAAGCGGGAATCCATGGCAGCCGCACCGCCCTTTCCCCTCTAGAATCCCGCTTGCGCGGGAATGACGAGGGAGGGCGGTTTTGGGCTACATCCAGTCGTGAAGCGCCCTCGATTCTCAGAAAGCATACATCGCGCCCACCGCCGCGCGAGGTCGAACGCGCGGTTTCAAGGCTTCGCGATCGACAACATCGACCCTTCCTCCAAACAAGCCGGCGACATAGTCCTTCAAGCCCGCATAGTCGAAAATCATCGAGACGATCGCCGGATCAGTGTCGATGAGGATGTCGATATCGCTATCGGATCGCTGCTCGTTGCGCGCGACCGAGCCAAACACGGCGGCATGGGTGACGCCGCGCGCGCAAATCGACTTCTCGCGCTTTCAGGGTCTGAAGAATATCGTCGCGCTTCATGAGGAAGGCATACTACCAAAACAGGTCATTGCGCTGCGCGTTTTGTCGCCGAGTTCGTAGAACCCAGCCGCCCCCTCACACCGCCTTCAAGCCCGGGGGCCCCTTGAACGTCGCCAGCGTCCTCAGCCCTCGCGCGACTTCCGCGACCGGGGCGTAGTTGCGCAGGATGACGTAGAACGGGCCGGCCGGCGCCGGCAGCCAGTTGGCGCGCCGGTCCGGGCCGGGATCGTCGTGCTGGACGAAGAACGTGAACGAGCTGTCGGGATTGCGGGCGAAATCGTCCATGCCGCCGAGCGCGTAACGATCAATCGGGTTTTCGACCGTCAGCTTGGTGACCGAATCGTATATCGTCAGCGACCAGAAGCCCGGCGGAATCGGCGTCAGATAGGCCATCGGATCGGTGAACGCGATCGTATAGCGCTTGGCGCCGGTCAGCGGCGCGCCCTCGGCGTCGAACGAGGCAGAATAATAGATCGCCTGTTCCGGGACATTGGCGGTGAGGCCGAAGATTGCGACGGCGGCGCGGGAGAGATAATCGGCCCCCGCCCGCCCGACATTGGCGGGCAGCAGCAACCAGCCGTTGGCCGGGCGGCCGATCAGCGGCATGTTGGCGGAAACCAGCGCCGCGATGTGCGCCGCGGTCTGTTTCATCACCTCGAGTACGACGGGGCGAAGCGCCTCCGGCCGCCAGGGCCGGCCGAGTTCGATGCCCAGATATTTGAACGACGGCAAGACCGCGTCGATCTCGTCGCGCGGCGGCGGATTTTCGTTCAGCGTCGCGGCGAAGATCGACCAGAATTGCAAGGGATCGTCGAACAGCATCTGGCTGCTGGCGATGTCGGGCGCGATCTTCGGCGCTTCGTAGGCATAGGTTTTCGCTTGCCCTGCGGCGTCGCCGAGATGGGCGGCCAGACCGACGACTTCGATGGCCGCGAGCACTGCTCGCGCCTCGGCGAGATCGGCCTGATCCTTGACGTATACACGCGGTTGCAGCTCGATCCAGTGGGTCGGACAATCGATCCGCTTCAGCCCCGCCGGCAGTTCGCCCTGCCAGCCCGGCCCGACCAGCGCGAAAGCTCCGCCCTGATAGCCCGAGGCCCCGCCCGCGGGATAGGCAAAGGCGTTGGTCCACATGTCGCAGATCTCGATCATGTAATAGCGGCCGCGCGAATCGGGCGCCTTCAGCACGATCGGTTCGTCGGCGAGATCCATGAAGCCGAAGCCATAGACGACGTTGACGTTCGGCGTCACGTAACCGGACTGCCGGGCCAGTTCGGGGGTCGCGATGTTGTCGAAGCGCCAGATTTCGTTGGGACGGGCTTTAGCCGCTGCCTTCATGCAGATGGAATCCCGCAGCAGATACATCGCTACCATTGGCGCCGCGTAGGTCGCCGCCTGCACCGCGAGCGAGCCGATCCAGGCCTCGACGCCCTTGACGATCGCGGCGGCGTTAGCCGACTTCGGCGCCACGCCGTCGGCCCGAGCTGCGGAGGAACCCGCCAGCGTCGCCCCCGATGTCGCCAGCGCGAGGCTCATCCATTCGCGTCGGTCCAGTCGCGCCTTCATGTCGCTTCCGCCGTTCATGACTTCGCCTTGTCCACGCCGTACCTCGCCTTCGCACAGTTTCGGCGAGGCCGACGGGGAACTCAAGACCCACGCGCGCCCCTGGGGCCTCGGCGCGCTCGCCTTGTCGAGGCTCACCCTCTATGGTTGGCGGAAACCGAATCCAGCCCAGGGAGGAAATTTTGATCCACGTACTCGCCATTCTCACCGCCAAGCCCGGCCTGCGCGGAAAAGTGCTGGAAGCGTTCAGGGCCAATGCGCCCAACGTTCTCGCCGAGGACGGCTGCATCGAATATGGCGCCGCTGTCGACATCGAGGGCGCCAACCCCGCTTTCGGCCCCGACACGCTGGTCATCGTCGAGAAATGGCGCGATTTGGCGGCGCTGAAGGCCCACGGCGCCTCGCCGCACATGAAGGCCTATTCCGCGTCGACGAAAGAATGGATGGCGACACGCGCCGTGCACGCGCTCGACCCGGCCTGAGGCGCCCATTTCGGCCGACTTCAGTCTGCCCCGGTAGCCAGCGAAGCGAGCCTGTCCCGCGCGCCGGTCAAGCCGGCGGCGACGGCGCGGTTGTAATAATCACGCGCGACCAAGGGGTCGCCGGGGGCGCCGAGCACGCCGAGATGGGCAAGCATGACGGGGTTGAAGGCGTCGCCGAGCGCGACGAGAGCGCGCGGGTCACCGGCGTCGGCGGCGCGCGCCAGCCAGAGGCGGGCCGCGGCAATGTCGCCGTTGGCCAGCGCGATCAGGCCGCGGACGCAAAGCCGCGCGGCTTCCGCATTGGCCGGGGGCGCCGGCGAAGAGGCGGCGTTCGGGCCGAAATCGGTTTTCAGCGCCGCCGCGAGCTTGTCGAAGCCGACTTTTTCGACGCTGGGCGGCAAAGAGACGGGCGTCGCCGTCAGCGCGGCAAGTTGCGGCGCCGGCTTGGGCGCCGAAGAGACCATGAACACCGGCTGTTCGACCGCGGACCTGGCGCTGATCCGGTCTGGCTTCACTTGCGGCCAGAACGCCATGCAGAGCACGGCTGCAAGCGTCGTCGCGATGGCGCCGCCGCACACCTTCACCGCCAGAACCGCGCGCGCGCCGCCGATCATCGCGCCGCGCTCCGGACCTGCATCAGACTTTGGAACAGCTTAGCAGCGTCCGGGCCATCGGGGCCGCCATCGCTTTGTGAGGCGACGTGGGCCAGCGAGCGGAATTCGTCGAAGGCGGCGTCCACCGAGCCATGGCGCTGCTGGTCGATCCAGTCCTGCGCGGCGCCCAGTCGCGGCCAATCCAGCGTCGCGGCAATGTTGACGTCTCGCCAGCTCGGGTCGGCCGTCGGCGAAACGAGCGCGCTGAACGTGTCGAACAGCGCCGCCACGAACGGCGCGTCGCGCGTCGCGCGCGCGCTCCCCTGGCCAGCGTCGATGGCGATCAGCGCCATGGGGGCGGCAAGCGAATCGACTTTGGCGCCCGCGGCGACAAGATGGGGCCGATCCTGAGACGTGATCGGCAGCGGCGAGTAAAACGGCGCGAGCGCGGATGTCATCGGCGCCGCGACCAGATGGAACCTGCCGTCCTTACCGAAATCGGCGAGCGTTTTCGATCCGCCCTCGCCCGTCGCGACGACGGCGTCGACCTTGCCGTAAGCGAGATCGTTCAGACTGTCGACCAGGGATTCGCGCACGAGGGTCGGCTTGACGCCGAGGCGGCCGAACAACGCGGTGGCGACCGCTTCGTCGGCGCTGTCGGCGATCCCGATGGCGACCTTGCGATTTTCGAGGTCGGCGATTTGCGACACATTCTTGCCGGCCACGATCTCGATGCGCTCGACCGCCAGCCGCGTCACATAGGGGGCCTTGTCCTTCCATGGCCCCTTGGGATCGTCGACCAGCGCGTCGACGGGGGCGATGACGAAATCGGCGGCGTCGTTGCCCGCGAGCTTGGCCAGGAAACGCGCCGCCGTCCGGCCGACTGTCGGCCGGGCGCGCACGCCCGCCGTTTTGAGCGCGGCGACGATGTCGGTGGCCAGACGAAACGCGCAGGCATCGTCTCCGTCGGAGAACACCGTGAATTCATAGGAAGGCGAAACCTTCGCTATCGGACGATCGGCTTTGGCCGCTTGCGTCGACTCGGCCTGAGCGTCGGCAGGAGGATGGGCTTCGGCCTTGGCCGCCGGAGCGTCGGTCTTGGCGGGGTCGCTGGGTTCGCCCTTTTCAACGCCATGCCATAGCACGCGCTTGCCATTGTGATAAACCGGATGATCGTAGGGAACCATGCCCGGCGGCGGCGTCTGGGCCCGAGCCGCGACGGCGCCCAAAATCAGAGTCGCCAACGCCAGGGCGGCGCTACGCGCCCGCCCGCCTCCCCGGATTTCCGCCCCTCGGCCCGCGGTGACATTGCGGCGCCGAGACGAAAACGCTGTTACGCCTAAATTCATGTTCCGACATTTAAGACAAAATGCGTCGTCATCATGGCGCCGCGCTAATCCCATTCATAGCTTCCTTTAGCGCGGCGTCGAGATCGGCGGGCGAAATTTCTTCCCTCACACCGCTTTCCAGCCATATTACCCATGCCTTGACCGGCCGCTGACAGATCGGCAGCAGCGCCGCGCGGTAGAGTGCGAGCTGTTTCGCATAATCCGCGCGAGCGCTCGAGCCCAGCTTGAAATCAACGACATCGACGTGCGTCTGGTGGACCCCCAGCCTGTCGATGCGCCCGGACACCGCGAGCGGCGCCGCGCCTTCGCGCTTCAGGCTCCCGGAAATCGCAACTTCGGCGCGAGACTCAGGGCCGAAAAACGGCGCCAAATCCGGATCGGCGAGCAGGCGCAACACGCGCGACCGAATGTTTTCGCGCGCTGCCGGCGTCAGTTCGCGGCCGTGCGCGGCGACGAATTGTTCCGCGGCCAGGGCGCGGGCTTCCGGCGCCACATCAGCAAGTTTCTGCAATGCGAGATGGGCGAGTCGCCCCTCGGCGAGCGCCGCACGCCGGGAATCCCCCGGCGCCGCCGAGGGCGCTGGCCGGGCGCGAGACGGCGCCAGCGCCGCGGCCGCGCGCTCCGGCGGCGCCGGCTTCGTCAGCCAGGCCGGGGCGCCGAAATCAGGGGACGGCGGGGGCGCAAGGCCGACTTCGCCGCCGGGGCGCGGATCGGCGAAGCGCCAGACCGTTTCCTTCGGCGACCACGGCGCCGGCTCAGGCGTCAGCGCCGGTTCCAGGCCGGAGCGGATGATGTCGTACCAGCAGTCCTGGGCGCGGCCTTTCTCACCCTGGCTGCCGCAGACGATCAGCCTCTGCGCGGCGCGAGTCATCGCGACATAGAGCAGACGCCGATGCTCCCCTTCCCCGCCGGTCTTGGCAGCCTCGCGCGCGGCTCGGAGCGGCGCGCTGTCTTCGTCCTTTTTCGGCGCCCAGACCCGGAACGCCGGCGCCTCGTCGTCGTCGTTGGGGAAGGCCAGCCATTGCGGATCGCGCGCGCCGCCGGGCTTGCCGGTCGTGTCGGGCATGAACACGATCGGCGCCTCGAGCCCCTTGGCGGCGTGAATGGTCATCACCCGCACCCCCTCGCTGTCGGCGTCGAAATCGCGCTTGATCTCGCTCTCGCTCGCCGTGACCTCGGCGAGGAACGCCGATAGCGACGGCGAAGTCGCGCTTTCGAAACTCAGCGCCTGGGCGAGGAACTCGTCGATCGCGTCGGCGGCCTCCGGGCCCAGCCGCCCGATGAGCTTGCGCCGTCCGCCGTCCGCGCCGAGCAGCCGGGCGTAAAAATCGAACGGCGAGAACGTCTCCGCCCACCGCCGCCAGGTCGCCACCGTCGCGGCCTGCGCGGAAAACGCGCTCGCCGCCAATGCGTCGGAGAGCGACACAGCGCGCTTGGGCGCGAATTTCAAGAGGTCGTCGTCGTCGAGCCCCAGCAGCGGCGACTTCAACACTTCGGCGAGCGCGAGATCGTCGTCGGGGTAGAGCGCGGTTCGTCCCGCCGAGACCAGATCGTTGACCGCGATATGCTCGCGGAGCTTCAGCCGGTCGGCGCCGGCGAAGGCGACGCCCTTGCGACGCAGCGCGCGCGTCATCGCCTCGTAGAAGCCGCCGCGCTTGCGCACCAGAATCAGAATGTCGCCGGCCCCGATCCGCCTGGGCGCGCCGGTCCGCGGATCGACGATGCGCTCGGGCGATGCGGCGCCGAGCCAGCTGGCGATGAGATCGGCGATTCGGTCGGCAAGTTGCGCCGCCGGATCGCTGGCGCGCGCCGCATCGAGCGGCAGGCGCCAATCCTCGGGTTGCCCGGGCGGCACATAATCGATGACGTCCCAGATCTCCAACGCCCCGGGCAGATCGGCGTGGAACGCGGCGTGCGGCGGAGCGGTGACGTCGCTGGCGCTGACGCCGCGCCAGGCGCGATCCTGGGCGAACACCGCGTCTACGGCCGCCAGCAGCCGGGGCGCGGAACGGAACGAGACGTGCAGCGGCACGGCGGCGAAGGCGAGTTCGGCCGCAGCATGGCGCCGGGCGAACTGCCGGCGCATCTGGTCGAACAATTTCGGCTCGGCGCCCTGAAACGAAAAGATCGACTGCTTCTCGTCGCCGACGGCGAAGAAGGTGCGCAAACGCTCCGACGCCCCCGCGCCGGCCAAAAACTCCTCGGCGAGCTTGTCGAGAATGCGCCACTGGGCGCGCGAAGTGTCCTGGGCCTCGTCGACCAGCACGTGGTCGATGCCTTTGTCGAGCTTGTAGAGCACCCAGGCGGCGTCGGCTTTTTCCACCAGCGCCAAGGCGCGCTCGACGAGATCGGAAAAATCCAGTTTCCCGCGGCCATTCTTCAGTTTGGCGTAAGCCGCGAGCATCGCTTCGGCGACATACACCAGGGCCACCGAACGCTTGCGCGCGACGGCCGAGCGCCTGAGATCGACGAGCCGTTCGAGGCGCTGCTGCTCCTGGCGCAATTCGTCCTCGAGGCCGCGATGCGCCTTTTGCACGCCCTTGGTCGCCAGCGTCTTGGTCGGGGTCCCGTTCCCCCTGTCAGTAAAGAACGCTTGCTTCAGCAGATCGACCCGTAGCCCGATATCGTCGATCACGGCGGCGGCGCTGAGTTCGCCGGCGCGCTGCACGTCGGTCTTCAATCCTGTCCTGAGCTGGCCAGCCCAGTATTTCCATTGCGCGGGTCCGCCGCCGCCCTGCGCCATTTCCTGGTCGATCGTCTGTTCGTTTTCCCCGCGCTGCAGCCCCAGCCGCTGCCTGAGCCGGGCGCCATAGGCTGCCGCGCCGCCGTATCCGGCGATTTCCGCGCGGCTTTTCAGCGCCTCGCGGATCAGCGCCTCGAAGGCGTCCGGGCCCACCGCGCCGGCCAGAATGGCGACGGCGCTGGCGAGTTGCGGCGACGTCTCCGATCGGGTGAGAACGGCGGCGCGCGCCTCGTCCAGCAGATCGTCGGCCTCGCGCTGCTCCAGCACCTGGAAACCGGCAGCGACATTGGCCTCGAACGGGAACAGATGCAGCAGCCGCTCACAAAAAGCGTGGATCGTCTGGATTTTCAGCCCGCCCGGCGTCTCGATGGTGCGGGCGAACAATTTGCGGGCGAAAGCGAGGTCGCCGGGTTGCAGCTTTTCGACGCCGGTCTCCAGGATCGCCCTTCTCAGCCCGTCGTCGTCGAGCGTCGTCCAGTTCGCCAAAGTCTTGAAGATGCGGGTCGACATGTTCGCCGCCGCGGCCTTGGTGAAGGTCAGGCAGAGAATTTTCGACGGTTCGACACGCCCCAGCAATAGGCGGATGACGCGCTGCGTCAGCACGTGGGTCTTGCCGGAGCCGGCATTGGCGCTGACCCAGACGGAAGTCGCGGGATTGGCGGCGAGCGCCTGGCGCGCCCGCGTGTCGGGATCGACCTGCCGAAGTTTCGCCGCGCCGCTCATGGCTCGTCTCCGCCGCTCGACGCCCATTCGCCGAGGCGGGCGAGATGATCGTAATCGGAACCGCGCCCGAGGAATTTCGGGAACGGCCGCGGCAGGTAGGGGGTCTCGAACCTGGCGAATTGCGCCAGCAGCTTTTTCAATTCGGAGAAATGCTCCTCGACCACGTCGGCGACCATGCGGTCCTTGGGGGCGAAGGTTTTCGGCTTGCCGCCCTCGGCGCCGCCGAGCTTGAAATGGATCAGCACGTCGGCGGGCTCGGCGCCGACTTGTCTGAACGCGCCGCGCTTCAGCATCGCCGCCTCCAGCGTGAGCTGCGGCGCGAAGCCGGCGACGACCTCCTTGTCGCTCGGCGGCGTCCCGGTCTTGTAATCGATGATCGCCGCGCCTCCGCCCTTCAGCAATTCGATGCGGTCGGCGCGCGCGGTGAGGGTGAAGGCCGGCGCGCCGGGGATCTCGATCTCCAGCGCGCCGCCGAGTTCGAAGAACAGCCGGCTCGCCTCGTCGCGGCGCTCGGCGTCGAAAGCCAAGAACTTCTCCAGCGCGTCTTTTATTCGCGGCCAGCGTAAGGTGGCGAAGGCGGGATCGGAGGCGAGCGGCGCAAAGGCGCGCTCGGCGTCAGCGAGCAGGCGCGCCCACTTGGCGTCCGGCGCTTCGTCGGCCGGGGTCCCCTCGGCGAAGGCTTGCAGCGCGGCATGCCACATCGTGCCGATCTCCCGCGCGCCCAGCGTCGCGCCGATCTCGGCGAGCGGGATCAGTTCCAGGATCTGCTCGGCATAGACCGCGTAGGGGTCGCGCCGGAGCGCTTCGATACGGGTGACGCTCAGGCGCCTTGGGCGCAGCTCGAGATCCGGGGTGGGCTCGGGGCGTTTGATCGGCTTGCCCGGATCGGCGCGATCGAGCCGGCGCGCCCAATCCAGATAGCGCGCGCCCCGCCCCTCCATCACCGCCATCTCGGCTTCGCCGGCGAAGGCGCCGAGCCTTTGCAGGAAACGCGAGGCGACCGTCGGCGATCCTCCACGTTTCTTCGCCCGCGACAGGATCGACTCGGGAGCGCCGAGCGCGGCGACGAAATCATGCGCGGTCTGGCCGATGCGCCGCTCCGGCGGCGAAAGCCCCAACTCCGCGCGCATCGTCCGGTTGAGAAAGGCGTCGGTGTCGGGCGACGGCGGCCATACGCCCTCGTCGAGCCCAGCGACCAAAGTCAGATCGAACGGCAGCAGGCGCGCCTCGAGCAGGCCGAGAATCGCCAGACGCGGATGCGCGCCCGGCGGCGGCGGCGCTCGCTTAGCCCCAGCGACCGCCTCGAACAAAGCCGCGTAATCGGAAAGATCGACTTCGAACCTTTGTTCGCTCGCCGCCTCCCATTCGTCGAACAGTTTCGCCAGCCCCTGCCCCTCGGCGGTCTCTTCGCCTTCCTCGGGTGCGAGTAAACCGGCCAGCGCGGCGCGGTGCGCCCGGACGAAGGCGGCGACGGGCGCGTTCGCCAATTCGCGCAAGGGGGCGAGCGCGGATATCAGCGCCTGCAGCGCGCCGCGCGCGGCCTCCAGATCGGCTTCGCTGAGCCTCGCCAACGCCGGATGGGCGCGGGACGCGCGGGCCTCGCGGCGGGCGACGGCGATTGTCTCGTCGACGTCGTCGAGCCCGCTGAGCAGCAGGCTCGAACGCAGCGCGGTCAGTTGCAGCGCCCGCGCGCCCTCGGTGAAATCCGCGCGGCCGGCGCGGACCTGCGGCCGCTCGATGAGCGCGGCGACCGGCTTGGCGGAAAAATCCAGCGCCGCGGCGAGCGTGAGCCGCGCGAGTTCGCCGATCGGCGTCTGCGCGAGGCTGCGCCCGGCGGAATTTTCGACCTCGATGTCCCAGCGCGCCAGTTCGGCGGCGACGCGCCGCGCCAGAGTCGCATCGGGCGTGATCAGCGCGGCGCGGCGTCCGGGCGTTTCCAAGGCCTCGCGCATCGCGATCGCCAGCGCCAAAGCTTCCTCGGTCTCGGTCTCGGCGACGATCAGCGACACGCCGGCGAGGCCCTCGGCGATTTTTTCCGCGCCGATCTCGTCGCGGCGCCTGGGCCAAAGCTCGGT
>Ga0302279_10003222_pt1 | contig 20636 bp, 17 predicted proteins | sample III_Bog_N3_3_FD_194541 | JGI IMG/M metagenome (GOLD analysis project Ga0302279, IMG submission 194541) | Peat permafrost microbial communities from Stordalen Mire near Abisko, Sweden - III_Bog_N3_3 | ecosystem: Environmental > Terrestrial > Soil > Wetlands > Peat | place: Sweden: Abisko...
CGGCCCAGTTCGCCGCCACCCCGGATGTGGGCGATGGCGAAGACGAACCCCCGGTCCAGCAGGCTCAGCCGCAGCGACGAGAAGGTCGGGTCCATCGACGCCTCGTAGGACCCGTAGCCGTAGAGGAGGCACGGGGCGTCCCCGCCACCGTTACCGGGGTCACCCACCAGATCGGGCCGGTAGACGAGCGAGATGGGCACCTGCGTGCCGTCGTGCGCCGTCGCCCACTGGCGTTCGGTCCGGTAGCGGGCCGGGTCGAACCCACCCAGCACCGGCTGGCGCTTGCGCAGCGTGAGTTCGCCGGACTCGAGGTCGAGGTCGTAGACCGACCGCGGGGTGGCGAGCGAGGTGTAGCCGTAGCGGAGCACGGTGGCGTCGTACTCCGGATTGGCCTCGCCCCACACCGTGGACGGCGATTCGGGCTGCACGACCGGCGTGGAGGCTCCGGTGGCATGCTCGATCACCCGCATGCGGGTCCCGCCGTCCTCGCGCTCGTAGACGGCCAGGTACCGGTCGAAGGGATCGACGGCGTCGAGGCGGACACCTTCCCGGGCCGGCAGCACCTCGGTCCAGTGCTCCCGCCCCGGCGCGTCCTCGGGGGTCTCCATCAGGCGGAAGTCCTCGGCACCGTCGTTGGTGACGATGAGGAAACGGGCCGGACGACCCGAGGCGGGGTCGCCCCGGTCATGGTCGACGCCGTACTCGATGCCCTGGCGGCGGGGCTCGACCACCCGGAACTCCCCGTCCGGCTCGTCGGCGTCGAGGACCCGCACCTCCGAGGTCACCTTGGAGTCGAGTCCGCACAACACGAACCGGTCGTCCTTGGTGCGTCCGACCCCGAGGTAGAAGTGGTCGTCGGGCTCCTCGATCACCAGGACGTCGGTCGCGGGGTCGGTGCCCAACCGGTGGCGCCACAGCTGGTGGGGCCGCATGGCCTCGTCCACCCGCACGTAGAAGACGGTGGCGTTGTCGTTGGCCCACGCCGATCCGTAGGAGGTGTCGTCGATCGACTCGGGCGACTCGAGTCCGGTCGACAGGTCCCGGAACCGCATCGTGTACCGCTCACCGCCGGTGGTGTCGGTCGAGTAGACGAGCCAACGGTGGTCCGGGCTGATGGCGAAGTTGCCGAGGGAGAAGTAGTCGTGACCCTCGGCGAGGGTGTTCTCGTCCAGGAGGACCTGTTCGGCGTCGTCGGGACCGTCGGCCGCCCGGCGGCAGTGGATCCCGTAGCTACTGCCCTCCACGGTCCGGCCGTAGTAGAGCCACGGGCCCTTGCGGACCGGGACCGACAGGTCGGTCTCCTCGATCCGGGCGACCATCTCGGCGAACAGGGCCTCCTGCAGGGGCCGGGTGCCGGCCATGACCGCCTCGGTGTAGGCGTTCTCGGCCTCGAGGTGGGCGATGACCGCCGGGTCGTCCTTGTCCCGCAGCCAGTACCAGTCGTCGATCCGGGTGTCGCCGTGGGCCTCGAGGGCGACCGGTCGCCGCTCGGCCTGGGGGGGGCGGGGTGGGAGGACGCTCGTGTCGTCGTGGCGGGCTGCGTCGGGCATCCGCCCACAATGGCACGTCCCCCGTGGCCCGTCCCCGCCCCCCGTGACCGTGCGGCCGGGGTCCCCGGGTTGTTACTATCTGGATAGGGGTAATTGTCCACCCTCCCCTCTCCAGGAGTGACCATGACGTCCACCGACCTCGATCTCGGAAAGTACAAGCTGGGGTGGTCCGACGCCGAGGACTACGTGTTCAAGCCCAAGAAGGGCCTGTCCGAGGCCATCGTGCGCGAGATGTCGGCCATGAAGAAGGAGCCCGAGTGGATGCGGGACTTCCGGCTCCGCGCCCTCCAGCGGTTCGAGAAGCGGCCGATGGCCGAGTGGTTCGCCGTGAACATGCCCGACCTCGACTTCGACGACATCTACTACTACATCAAGCCGACGTCGGGACAGGTCGAGGACTGGAACGATTTGCCCGACGCCATCAAGAACACGTACGAGAAGCTGGGCATCCCCGAGGCGGAGCGCAAGTATCTGGCCGGGGTCACGGCCCAGTACGAGTCCGAGGTGGTGTTCCACCGCAACCGCGAGGACCTCGAGGCCCTCGGCGTCATCTTCTGCGACATGGACACCGCCGTGCGCGAGCACCCGGATCTGGTCCGCAAGTACTTCGGGACCATCATCCCCCCGAACGACAACAAGTTCGCCGCCCTCAACTCGGCCGTGTGGTCCGGGGGGTCGTTCATCTACGTCCCGCCGAACGTCGTGGTGGACCAGCCCCTGCAGGCCTACTTCCGCATCAACGCCGAGAACATGGGCCAATTCGAGCGGACCCTGATCATCGCCGACGTGGGCGCCCAGGTGCACTACATCGAAGGGTGCTCGGCGCCCGTCTACACCAGCGACTCGCTGCACTCGGCCGTCGTCGAGCTAGTGGCCCTCGAGGGCTCGCGGATCACGTACACGACCATCCAGAACTGGTCGAACAACGTCTACAACCTGGTGACCAAGCGGGCCCGGGCCGAGGCCGAGGCCCACGTCGAGTGGATCGACGGCAACATCGGCTCCCGCCTGACCATGAAGTATCCGAGCGTGTACCTCATGGGGCCGAAGGCCTCCGGCGAGGTCCTGTCGGTGGCGTACGCCGGTGCCGGCCAGCACCAGGACGCCGGGGCCAAGATGGTCCACGCCGCTCCCGAGACCACGTCGACCATCGTGTCGAAGTCGATCTCCAAGGATTCCGGCATCACCACGTACCGCGGGCTCGTCCACGTGGACGAGGGCGCCAAGCACGCCAAGAGCTTCGTGCGGTGCGACGCCCTGCTGCTCGACGACATCTCGGTCTCCGAGACGAAGCCCTACATGGAGGTGGGGGAGCGCGACGCCCGCATCGGGCACGAGGCGACCGTGTCCAAGGTCGGCGACGACCAGCTCTTCTATCTGATGAGCCGCGGTCTGACCGAGACCCAGGCCATGGGGATGATCGTGAACGGGTTCATCGAACCCATCACCCGCACCCTCCCCATGGAGTACGCCGTCGAATGGAGCCGGCTGATCGAGCTCCAGATGGAAGGCTCGATCGGCTGAGGCCACCCGGTGCCGGCGACGCAGTCGCTTGGGCCAGAATGAACGCGGGAACGTCGAGGGAGTCCTTCCATGCCGATGCGTGAAGAGTGCAAGCATTTCCAGAGTCGGACCTACGACTCGGGTGAGGTGGCCCGGTTCTGCGTGCTCGACCTCGCCCCCGAGGCACCGTGGAAGTGCCCCGACAACTGCCCGTCCTACACGCCCCGCCTCGCCGACGTCGGTTGGAGCCACGGTTCGCTGGTCGAGCCGGCGATCGAGCCCATGCCCGACGTGCCGGGGCCCGAGGCCGCCGCCCTCCTCGACCAGGCCGAGGACATCATCAACGCCGTCGGACCGGAGATCCTGGCCGACGTGCGCGCCGAGGACGCCAAGAGCGGGCGGAAGTGGTGGCGCCGCAAGCGCTGAGTCCGACGTCCGTCCCCCCGGTCACCTGGTCCTAGGGGACGCTCCGGGATGCCGGGCAGTGTCGCCGGTATCCGTCGTCGAACTGCGTCGCCCGGTTCAGGTCCCGGTGAAGGAACCCGGTCGCTTCTCGATGAATGCGGACATCGCCTCGACGAGGTCGTCGGACGAGAGGAACGCGGCGTTCCAGGTGGCCACGTAGTCGAGCCCCTCGGCCACCGAGCGGCCCTCGCCCGCCACCAGCACCGCCTTGGTGCCCTGCACGGCGAGAGGCGAGTTGGCGGCGATCTCGGCCGCCATGGCGCGGGCATCGGCCACCACGGTCTCGGCGTCGGCGCTCACGTGGTTGACCAGACCGATGGCTTCGGCCCGCGCCGCCGTGATGTCCTTGCCCGTGTACGCCAGCTCGGCGACGTGCCCCTTGCCGATGATGGCGGGGAGCCGCTGCAGGCTGCCCACGTCGGCCACGATGGCGATCTTCGCCTCACGGACCGAGAACTGCGCGTCGGCGCTGGCCAGTCGGATGTCGCAGGCCGAGATCAGGTCGACACCCCCACCGATGCACCAGCCCTGGATGGCGGCGATCACCGGGACGGGACTGTCGGCCACCGCGGTGATGGAAGCCTGCAGACGAGCGATCTCCCGCCGGGCGTGGGCGGCCCGGGCGGCGACCGACAGGCGGGCGCCTTCCTCGCCCCCGGGACCGGTGATCCCGGGCATGGCCGTGAGGTCGAGCCCGACCGAGAAATGGGGTCCCTTGGCCGCCAGCACGATGGCCCGGACCTCCCGGTCGGCCGCCAGGGCGGCCATGGCGAAGGGCAGATCGTCCCAGAACGCGGGGCCCATGGCGTTGCGCTTCTCGGGCCGGTCGAGCCACAGCGTGGCCACGTGGCCGTCGACCTCGATGGTGAGGACGTCGGACTTGAAGGAGTCGTTGGCGGTGCTCATGGGTGTCCAGCGTAGGGCGCACACCGACCCGATGCCGGACCGGTCCCGGGCGCACCGTGGCGGGCCGGGCGCCCGGACGGGGTCCCGTCGGCAGCCCGGTAGGATGTCCCAGGAGGCTCGTGGAACGGGCCTCGATCCGCGAGAGGCCGCATCCTGTCCACCTTCACCCCTGAACACGCCGTTGCCCTGCCTGGCGCACCCTGGCTCGGGCGCCGTCGCGCCGCCGCGGCCGAGTTGTTCGCGACCTCGCCCCTGCCGACGGAGAAGGACGAGGTGTGGCGGTACAGCCGGATCGACCGCCTGGACCTGGAGCGCTTCCACCCGGCGGGCTCGGCGCCCCCCGGCAGCGACCCCGGCCCGTCCCCCTCGGGCCGGATCCACGCCCTGGTCGACGGCCTCGGCCCCCGCAGCGGCCTGGTCGTGACCATCGACGGCGTCCTGGCGACACTGTCGTCCTCCGTGGGTGACGACCTGGTCTCGCTCGGGCGGGCCACGGACCATCCCGAGGGTGCCGTGCTGCTGGGCACGGTCCTGTCCGATCCGCGGGACTTCCCCCTCCTCAACGACGCCTTCGCCATCGATCCCGTCATCATCGACGTCCAGGCCGGCGCCGTGGTCGCCGATCCCATCGTCGTCGTGCACGTGGTCTCCGGGGCCGAAGGGGTGGCGGTCTTCCCCCGCACCGTCGTGCGGGTGGGTGCCGGTGCCTCCGTCGGGGTGATCGAGCTGGTGGTCGATCCGGACTCGGGCCTCCTGGCCGACGCACCGACCGATCTGCTGTCGACCGCGGGCTCCCCTCCCGAACGTCTGGTGGTACCGGTGACGGAGCTGCGCGTGGACGACGGGGCGTCGCTGGCCTACGTGTCGATCCAGTCGCTCGGGGGAGCCACCTGGCAGCTGGCCCACCAGGCGAGCACCATCGGGGCCGATGCGTCGCTGTCGAGTTACGCCGTCGCCCTGGGTGGTGGCTACGCCCGGCTCCGGACCGACTCCGCGCTGGTGGGCGAGGCCGGGGCGAGTTCGCTGCGGGCCGCCTTCATCGGGCGCGAGGACCAGATGCTCGACTTCCGCACCCTCCAGGACCACCGGGCACCCCGCACCACGAGCGACCTGCTCTTCATGGGAGCGGTCGCCGACACGTCCCATTCGGTCTACAGCGGGCTCATCCGCGTGCGTCGCGGCGCGGTCAAGTCCGACGCCATGCAGACCAACCACAACCTGGTGCTCGACGAGGGAGCCCATGCCGACTCGGTCCCGAACCTCGACATCGAGGAGAACGACGTGAAGTGCAGCCACGGTTCCACCGTGGGCCCGGTCGACGAGGACCAGCGCTACTACCTCGAGTCGCGGGGCGTGGAGCCCGAACGGGCCGAGCAGCTGATCGTGGCCGGGTTCTTCGACAGCATCGCCGACCAGGTGCCGCTGCCCGGTGCCCGCCAGCTGGTCGGACGGGCCCTCGCCGAACGCTCGGGGGTGACCCGTGGCTGAGGGAGTGGTGGCAGCCGACGGCCGGACACTCGCCCGACTGTGCGCGGTCGGCGACCTGGCCCCCGGCGAGGCCCGGCGCTTCGACGTGGCCGGACTGCGGGTGGCGCTGGTCCACATCGACGACGAGTTCTACGCGGTGGGCGACCGCTGCAGCCACGAGGACTTCTCATTGGCCGACGGCGAGGTGTGGGGCCCCGAATGCGAGATCGAGTGCGCCAAGCACGGGTCGTCGTTCGACCTGCGCACGGGTGCGCCCTGCTCGTTGCCGGCCACCAAGCCGGTGCCGGTCTACGAGGTGGTCGTGGACGGGGACGACGTGTCGGTGGTGGTGCCGTGAGCACCGGCGAACTGGTCATCGAGGATCTGCGGGCGGGCATCCCCGGTCGCGAGATCCTGCAGGGGCTCTCGTTGACGGTCCGCAGTGGCGAGGTCCACGCCGTCATGGGCCCGAACGGATCGGGCAAGAGCACCCTCGCCCATGTGTTGATGGGTCGGCCCGGCTACGAGGTCCTCGGCGGTTCGGTGACCCTCGACGGGATCGATCTGCTGGCCCTGCCGACGTGGCAGCGGGCGCGGGCCGGCCTCTTCCTCGCCATGCAGCACCCGATCGAGGTCCCCGGCGTGTCGCTCGTCGAGTCGCTGACCGCCGCCCGGCAGACCGTGCCTGGCTCCGGCCCACCGCCTGACGTGTCCGAGCGTCTCCACGCCGAGGCGGAACGCATCGGCTTCGACGAACGGTTCCTCGACCGGGCGCTCAACGTCGACCTGTCGGGCGGCGAGCGTAAGCGCAACGAGACCCTGCAGCTGGGCGTCCTGCGACCGCGGTTCGCCGTGCTCGACGAGATCGACTCCGGCCTCGACGTCGACGCTCTGGCCGATGTCGGCCGACGGGTGCAGGAGGCCACGACCGAATGGGGCCTGGGCGTGCTCGCCATCACCCATTTCCGCCGGCTCCTCGACGTCCTGCACCCCGATGTGGTCCACGTCCTCTCGGGCGGCAGGGTCGTGGCCACCGGCGGCAGCGACCTGGCCGAGATCGTCGACCGCACCGGGTACGCCGCCTACACGTGATCCCGAGGGATTCGCCGGCCTGCCCCTGCGTCGCGAGCAGGGGTTGCTAGCGTCACCGTATGGCCCGCCGAGACCGCCGCCGAGGAGGCGCGCACAGCCAGGGACGCCAGGGCGACCCGGCGGGTGCCGCTCCGACCGGCGACCCGGCCGCCGCCCCGGACGGAGGTGCACCCGACGGCGGCGGCGTATCTGCGGCCACGGGATCGGAGCACCTGGGTGCGCTCGGGGCCGGAGCGGCGGCAGTCGACGTAGGCACCGCCATGACCCGCAAGGAACGACGTCAGGCCAACGTCACGGCGTCGACCCGGAAGGGGACCAAGAAGAAGAAGGCCAAACGGACGTGGCTTGACTGGGTCCTGCTCTCCGGTGTGATCCTCGTGTCCCTCGCGCTCGTGGCGCTGGTGACCAGCTACGCCTACGTGCAGTACCGCTTCAACCAGGTCACCAAGGTGACGGTGCGACACCTGCGGGTCGCCCCCGTCGGTGCGCCGTTCAACGTGCTGCTGATCGGCTCGGACAGCCGGGCCGGCTTCAGCGCCACCGACCAGAACGCCTACGGGAACGAGTCGACCGCCGGCGGCCAGCGGAGCGACGTCGTCAAGATCGTCCACATCGTGCCGGCGACCGGGCAGGTCAGCATCCTGTCGATCCCGCGCGACACCGTGGTGACGGTGGCAGGTGACACGAGTGAGATCGGGGACTACAACCGGATCAACGCCACGTACAACACCGGACCCGACCAACTGGTCCAGACCATCGAGGCCAACTTCGGGATCCCCATCGAACACGTCGTGCAGCTCAACTTCATCGGGTTCCGCGGTGCGGTCGATGCGATCGGCGGCGTCAACATGGACTTCCCCTACCCGGCGCGGGACACGTACACGGGCCTGAACATCACCACACCGGGCTGTCAGCACCTGAACGGCGGGTATTCGTTGGCGGTGGCCCGCAGCCGGCACTACCAGTACTACGCCGACGGCTACTGGCAGTACGACGGGACGAGTGACTTCGGTCGCATCCAGCGTCAGAACGCGTTCCTGAAGGCCCTGATCAACCAGGCGGAGAAGCAGTACAACCCGCTGACCCTCAACGCCTTCATTGGCTCCGTCGTCCAGGGGGTGACCATCGACTCCACGTTCACGCTCTCCGAACTGGTCTCCCTGGCCCAGCAGTTCAAGAAATTCTCCTCGGACTCACTGGGCACGCTGACCCTGCCGACCTACTCGTCGAGCTCGTCGGAGTTCTACTCACTGGGTTCGGTGCTCTACGTCCAGCAGCCCCAGGCGAACCAGGTGATCAGCCAGTTCCTCGGTGGCCCGGCCCCGGTGCCGACGACGCCGCCCCCCGGCCCCTACGGAGTGGTGGCCACCACGACACCCACGAGCACCTACTCGACGGGTGGGAGCACGCCGGCGACCACGGCACCGGCCGTCACGACGACCACCATCGCGACCAACTTCGACCCGACGCCCTGCTGAGTACCCGCCCGAGGGCCGGCCACCGAGCGGTCGGATCCGCCTCGGGAGGGACCCGCGGTCAGGCGGAGACGCCGGAGTCGTCGAGACCCTGGGTCAATGTGTTCCAACTGAGGGTGGCGCACTTGATGCGCACCGGGAACTTGACCACGCCCTGCAACGCGGCGAGCTCGCCGAGTGCGTCGACGTCGATGGCCTCGGGCTCCGGTGCCTCGACGGTCGCGCCTCCCTGGCCGTCGGCCGGCAGTGTCGACTCGTGGATCGACATCATGCCCTTGAAGGTGGCGATCAGCTCACGTACCTCCGCCAACGGCTTGCCCTTCACGGCGGCCGACATCAGGGAGGCGGACGACTGGCTGATGGAGCAACCGGTGCCGGCGATCTTGATGTCGGCCAGCACCCCGTCCTCCACATCGAGTGTCACCACGATCTCGTCGCCGCAGAGCGGATTGAACCCTTCGACCCGGACGGCCGGTGGGGACTCGAGCTCCCCCCGGTTCCGGGGTGAGCGGTAGTGGTCGAGGATGATCTCGCGGTAGAGGTCTTCGAGGCCGGGCATCAGGCCTTGGTCCCTTCGTCGGTGGATCGCGGCGGCGACCCTGGGTGAGCGTACCCGGGGCGGTTCACGAGAAGAACCTCCCGGCCGCGTCGAGCGCGTCGACCAGGGTGTCGACGTCGTGCTCGTCGTTGTAGAGCGCGAACGAGGCCCGGGCCGTGGCGTTGACGCCCAGGCGACGCATCAGCGGCTTGGCGCAGTGGTGGCCGGCACGCACGCACACCCCGTACTCGTCCAGGATCTGGGAGATGTCGTGGGGATGCACGTCACGGAAGGCGAAGGAGAGCACGCCACCCCGGGCCTCGGGCTCGGGTGGGCCGAAGATGCGGATGTCGTCGCCGAACCGCTCGACCAGGGCCTCCATGGCGTACCCGGTGAGGGCGATCTCGTGGGCCCGCACGGCGTCCATGCCGACCGCCCGCAGGTAGTCGACGGCGGCGCCGAGTCCGACGGCCTGGGTGATCGGTGGCGTCCCGGCCTCGAACCGCCATGGGATGTCGTTGGGGGTGAACCCGTCCTTGCGGACGTCGAGGATCATCTCCCCACCACCGAGGAAGGGCGGCAGGGACTCGAGCAGCTCCTCGCGTCCCCACAGCACACCGATCCCGGTCGGCCCGAGCATCTTGTGGGCACTGAAGGCGAGCAGGTCGACACCGAGGGCGGCCACGTCGGTGGGCAGGTGGGGAACCGACTGGCAGGCGTCGGCCACGATGATCGCACCGGCGTCGTGCGCCGCGGTGGCCAGCTCGGCGATCGGGTTGAGTGTCCCGAGGACGTTGGACATGCACGTGACACCGAGGAGCTTGGCCCCGTCGAGCACCTGCTCCAGATCGTCGAGGACCAGACGGCCGTCGTCGTCGACGGGTAGCCAGCGGAGCTCGATGCCGCGCTCGGCGGCCAGCATGTGCCACGGGACGATGTTGGCGTGGTGCTCCATCTCGGTGAGGACCACGACGTCACCGGGGGCGAGGTGGGTCCGTCCCCAGCTGTGGGCGATCAGGTTGAGCGCCTCGGTGGCGTTCTTGGTGAAGACGACCTCGCGGGCGGGCACCGGCGCACCGATGAACCGGCCCACGTTGGTGCGCGCCGCCTCGAACTGACGGGTGGCTTCCTCGGCGATGGCGTAGACGCCCCGGTGCACGTTCGCGTGGGTGGTCTCGTCGTACACGCGCATGGCGTCGAGTACCGCGGTCGGGCGCTGCGACGACGCCGCCGAGTCCAGGTACGTGATGCGACGCCCGTGCACCTCGCGGGACAACAGGGGGAAGTCCTTGGCGAGGGTGGCGCCGTCGATGGGCGCGTCGGCCGCAGTGGTCACGTCCGCCACGCGTCGTAGCCTTCCGACTCGAGCCGGGCACCGAGCTCGGGCCCGCCCTCGGCCACGATCACGCCGTCGACGAGCAGGTGGACACGGTCGGCATCCAGCTCCTCGAGCATCCGCTGGTAGTGGCTGATGACCAGCACGCCGAGGTCGGGACGGGCCTGGCGGACGGTGTGCACACCACGGGCCACGGTGCGCAGGGCGTCGACGTCGAGGCCGGAGTCGGTCTCGTCCAGGACGGCCAGGTCGGGCTCGAGCATGGCCATCTGCAGGATCTCGTTGCGCTTCTTCTCCCCACCGGAGAAACCCTCGTTGAGGTGGCGCTCGCCGAATGCCGGGTCCATGCCGAGCTTGTCCATCCACTCCATCATCATGAGTCGGACCTCGAGGACCGACATGTCGGTCCCACGGCGGGCGGAGAGGGCCTGGCGCAGGAACTGGATGACCGGTACCCCACCGATCGACTCGGGATCCTGGAAGGCGAGGAAGATGCCGGCCTTGCCCCGCACGTCGGTGGCCCAGGACGTGATGTCCTCGCCGTGGAAGAGGACGGCTCCGGCGGTCACCTCGTAGGCCGGGTTCCCGAGGAGCACGTTGGCCAGGGTGGACTTGCCCGAGCCGTTCGGCCCCATGATGGCGTGCACCTTGCCGGACTCGACGGTCAGGTCGATGCCCCGCAGGATCGGCTGGCCCTCGACGGAGGCATGGAGGTCCACGATCTGGAGCAGGGGTGCAGGCGTGGACGCGTCGTCGATCTCGGTGCTCACGCCCACGATTGTAGCCTCTCCCGACTATTTCTCCTACGGCGGTAGGTGGAATCGAGGACCGACTTCCGACCGGGTGGAGCGCGACCTGTCGGGTCCGTTGCGGGGCCGGGAATTATCGGAGGCCGAGGGTCAGCCGGTACGGTACCGCCATGCCCGACCCCTGGAACTACGCCGGCCCGGTGACCCAGACCAGTTCGGGCACGGGCTCGGTCACCCTGGTCGACGAGTCCACGTTCGCCATCAGCGGCGGTGCCGGTGACATGGCCGTCGGTGCGGCCCAGGGCCTGTTCTTCCGGGACACCCGCATCGTGTCCCGATTCGAGGTGCTGTTGAACGGGGTCCAGGCCGAACCGCTGGCCGCCGTCAACGACGATCCCTTTTCGGCGACGTTCGTGTCCCGGAGCGTCCCGGCGCCCGGGCGGGCCGACTCGACCCTCATGGTGTTCCGGCACCGTCACGTCGGCCAGGGGATGCGCGAGGAGCTGGTGCTCCGCAATTTCGGCGGCGAGGCCACGCTGTGCACCGTCGACGTCCTGATCGAAGCCGACTTCGCCGACCTCTTCGCGGTCAAGGAGGGCCGGGTGGCCTCCGACTCCCACCACGGCACCATCACCACCGACATCGTCGACGGGAAGGCCGCGCCGTCGCCGCAGGACCCCGTGCCGTCGCTCACCTACACGTACCGTCGGGGTCCGGTGAACCGCGGCGTGGAGATCCGGGCCACGGGCGCCCGTCGCGTGGCCCCGGGCCTGCTCACCTTCGAGGTGATCGTGCCGGCCCGTGACGAGTGGTCGACCTGTATCGAGATCGGCCCGGTCATCGACGGCGAGCTGTTCGCCCCGAAGTACCTCTGCGGCGAACCGGTCGAGCGCGCCACCCCCAGTGAGCGCCTCGCCGAGTGGCGCCGGCAGGTGCCCCAGGTCGAGACCGACCATCCGGCACTGAAGCAGGTCGTGGCCCGCAGCGCCGAGGACCTCGGGGCGCTGAGGATCTTCGATCCCGACTACCCCGAGCGGGTGGTGGTGGCCGCCGGCGCACCGTGGTTCATGACGGTGTTCGGCCGGGACTCGCTGTTGACGGCCTGGATGGCGCTGCTGGTCGACCCCGACCTGGCCCGTGGCGTGCTGCAGACCCTCGCCCGCTTCCAGGGTGAGGAGGTCGACCCGCGCCACGAGGAGGAGCCCGGACGGATCCTCCACGAGATGCGCTTCGGCGACGCCGCGTCACTGTCGCTCGGCGGCGGCAGCATCTACTACGGCACCGCCGACGCCACGCCGCTGTTCGTGATGCTCCTGGGCGAGATGCGGCGCTGGGGGGTCGCCCGCGAGCTGGTGGACGAACTGCTGCCCAACGCGGCACGTGCCATCGAGTGGATCGAACACTTCGGCGATGCCGACGGTGACGGCTACGTGGAGTACCACCGGGCCACCGACCGGGGACTCGTCAACCAGGGATGGAAGGACAGCTGGGACGGCATCCGCTACGCGGACGGCCGCGTGGCCGTGGCCCCGATCGCGCTGGCCGAGGTGCAGGCCTACACCTACGGTGCCTACCTGGCCAGCGCCCACTTCGCCTTCGAGGCCGGCGACACGGCCACCTACGACCGTTTCCGGTCCAAGGCCGCGCACCTGAAGGCCAACTTCAACCGCGACTTCTGGCTGGAGGAGAAGGGCTGGTTCGCCGTCGGGCTCGACGCCGACAAGAAGCCCATCGACTCGCTGACGTCCAATATCGGGCACTGCCTGTGGACCGGGATCGTGGACGAGGACAAGGCCCACCAGGTGGCCCAGGCCCTGGTCGGGCCCTCGATGTTCTCCGGCTGGGGGCTCCGCACCCTGTCGAGCGACAACGGGGGCTACAACCCGATCAGCTACCACTGCGGCTCGGTGTGGCCACACGACACCGCCATCGTGGCGGCGGGTCTGGCCCGCTACGGCTACGACGGGGCCGCCCAGAAGCTCATCTTCGGCCTGCTCGACGCCGCCCAGGCCCAGGGCGGGCGCCTGCCCGAACTCTTCAGCGGGCTCGACCGGGGGGAACTGACCGTGCCCGTCGGCTACCCGACGTCGTGCTCGCCCCAGGCATGGTCGGCGGCATCGCCGCTGCTGTGCCTGCGGACCCTCCTGCGCCTCGATCCCTGGATCCCGTACGGCAAGACGTGGCTCTCGCCGAACCTGCCCGAAGGCATCGGCTACCTGAAGGTGGCAGGGATCCCCCTGGCGGGGTCCCGGGTGACGATCGAAGTGGGGGACGAGGTGCCCGGTGGGGTCTCCATCACCGGGCTGCCACCCGAGATCGAGGTCATCCGCGAGCCGCGGCGACCCTCGACCGCCGTCTGAGCCACCCGGCTGGGCCACACCCGTCCGGAGCGGCTCCGACGGAAGGGCGTGGGGTTCACCAGCCCCGGGCCACCCATTCGTCGAGGTGGGGGGATTCGGCCCCGATGGTCGTGCCGGCCCCGTGACCGGGCAGGACCAGGCTGTCGGGACCGAAGGCCCCGAACAGGCGACCCTCGATGGAGCGGATGATGGTGGCGAAGTCGGCGTTCTCGAACGTCGTGTTGCCCGGCCCGCCCGGGAAGAGGGTGTCCCCCGTGAACAGGAGCGGAGTCCCCTCGACGGCGAAGCACATCGATCCCGGGGTGTGGCCGGGTGTGGCGATGGTGGCCACCCGCAGCCGCCCGACGGTCACCACCGACTCGTCCTCCAGGATCTGGTCGTAGGAAGGCAGCATGTCGGCATCGGCCTGGGTGACGGCGACGTCGATGCCGGCATCACGCACGGCCTCGACGGCCTGGATGTGGTCCCAGTGCCCATGGGTCTCCACCACCTGGCGGACGTTGAGGTCGCGGCACAGCTCGAGCAGCAGGTCGTGCTCGTTGGCCGCATCGATCAGCAACGAATCACCGGTCTCCCGACAACGGACGATGTAGACGTTGTTCTCGACGGGCCCGACCACCACCCGGTGCACCTCGACCGCGGTGTCCTGGTAGTCGATGACGGTGTCAGCCATGGGTCCCACCTCCTCGTGGTGAGCGTAGCGGGGGGCGGCAACCGGGCGCGACGCCCGGGCCCGGGCCGGTCACCCGTCATCGGGGGGACCGGTCCCCCCGTGATCGGGGGCCGGGCGGCTCCGGGCGGACAGGGGTTGGTCACCCGAGGTGGGGTTCTGGTAGACAAACAGGGCACCTTGCCCCAGCTGGGGCGCCACCACAGCAGTGCCCCAGGGGGGCATCACCAGACGAAGTCCCCCGTGGGGGACTCGACGGGATGGAGACCAGGATGAATTTCGCCTTCAGCGAGGAGCAGGACGAGCTCCGCAAGTCGGTCCGGCGCTTCCTCGACGACAAGTCTCCCGAGACCGAGGTCCGTCGGCTCATGGAGACCACCGAGGGCTACGACCCGGAGGTCTGGACCCAGATGGCCGAGCAGCTGGGGCTCCAGTCGCTGATCATCCCCGAGGAGTTCGGTGGAGCCGGGTTCTCCTACGTCGAGCTGATCGTGGTCCTGGAGGAGATGGGGGCCGCCCTGCTGTGCGCACCGTTCTTCTCGACCGTGGCGCTGGCCGCCAACGCCCTGCTGACCTCGGGGGACACCAAGGCCCAGGAGTACCTGCTGCCCGGCATCGCCGCCGGCGAGACCATCGCCACCCTGGCCTTCACCGAGGACTCGGGCCGGTGGGACGCCGACGGGATCACGCTGGCCGCCACGCCGGCCCCCGACGGCTGGTCGCTCAACGGGCACAAGTCGTTCGTGATCGACGGGCACATCGCCGACCTCGTCCTCGTGGTCGGGCGCACCGACGCCGGTCTCTCGCTGTTCGGGGTGAAGGGTGACGCCGCCGGGCTGACCCGGACGCCGCTCGCCACCATGGACCAGACCCGCAAGCAGGCCCGCCTCGAGTTCGCCGACACGCCGGCCTGGCTCATCGGGACCGATGGTGGGGCCGCCGAAGGACTGTCCAAGACCCTGGACCTGGCCGCCGTGGCCCTGGCCGCCGAGCAGGTCGGTGGCGCCCAGCGCTGCCTGGAGAGCTCCGTCGAGTACGCCAAGACCCGCATCCAGTTCGGGCGTCCGATCGGCAGCTTCCAGGCCATCAAGCACAAGTGCGCCGACATGCTGCTCGAGGTGGAGTCGGCCAAGTCGGCCGCCTACTACGCCGGTTGGGCCGCCGCCGAGGACTCCGACGAGCTCCCGGTCGTCGCCAGCCTGGCCAAGTCCTACTGCTCCGAGGCCTACTTCCACGCCGCCGCCGAGACGATCCAGATCCACGGTGGTATCGGCTTCACGTGGGAGCACCCGGCCCACCTGTACTTCAAGCGGGCCAAGTCCTCCGAGCTGATGCTCGGAGACCCCTCCTACCACCGGGAGCTCCTCGCCCAGCGCATCGGTATCTGAGCGGCGCGTCGACGCCGCAGACCTTGAGTACCGTGGTCCCGTTCGGGGCCACACACGGGACGTACCGTCGTCCGTCCCGACCCACCCCTCCCGGAAGTGAGTGACATGCGGAAGTTCCTGGCCTTCATCCTGCTCGGTGTCCTGACCCTGGTCGGTGCCGGCGGCGCCGTGCTGGGTGCGGTGCAGTCGCAGAGCGCCACCGCCATCGGCCAGGCCGTGACGAACACGCTGAAGGCCTCCGGCTACACGGAGGACCTGACGGAGAAGACCCCCCAGGGCAACGAGCAGGCCCACCTGGTGTACCAGGCCCCCGACCGACTGGGCGGATGGCTCGTGGCCTCAGGCCACAAGACCTTCCTGTTCATCATCGGATCCACCGAGTACATCGCCGTGACCGGCGCCGCCACCGCGACGACGCCCAAGACGTTCTTCACCCAGCAGAGCCAGGGTGCGGTGGCCGTGGACCCGGCCCAGACCTACCTCCACTACTGCACCAAGAAGCCCGCCACCCGCGACGGCTCGGTCACGACGGTGACGCTGACCCAGAGTGGGCAGACCGAGACACTGACGTGCACCGTCTCGGGCAACTACGTGTCGCACTTCAAGGCGATCACACCGGGTGGCACCATCGAGTTGGCCGTCTCCCAGGTCGGCTCGTCGCCCCCGGTCGCACTGCCCAAGGACCACAAGATCACCCTCACCCCGCCGACCCAGGGCTGACGCCGAGCCAGGCTGACGTCACGTTCCAGGGCTGACGTCACGTCCCAGGGCCGGCCGGCACGGTCGGTCCGCTCGGGTTCAGCCCGCCCGGTCCTCCAGGAGTGCGTCGATGCGCCCCCGCAGGAGACGGGCCGCGGCTTCGGGGTCCTCGGCGTCCACCAGCCAGCGCACGACCACGAAGTGGCTGGCCCCGGCGTCGACGAGTTCGCCCACGCTGTCCGGGTCCACCCCACCGGTGACCCACACGGGCCACGGCGACTCCCGCACGGCCGACGTCACGTACCCGGTTCCGGTCCCCGGCCGTCCGGGTTTGGTCGGTGTGGCCACGACGGGCCCGGCCGAGAGGTAGTCGACGGGCACTCGACCGGAGGCACCGGTGGTGGACGACGATCCGACGGCTGCGGCCAGCTCGTCGGGCGCGTGGGTCGAGAGTCCGATGATGGCGTCGTCGCCGAGCAGGGCGCGGGCCGCCGACGGTGCGGTGTCGTCCTGGCCCACGTGCACGCCGTCGGCCCCCATGGCGGCGGCCAGGTCCGGTCGGTCGTTCAGCACGAAGGGGACACCGGCGGCCGCGCAGACCCGCTGGACGAGGGTGGCCCGTGCCACCAGACCGGCATCGTCGAGGTGCTTCTCGCGGAGCTGTACGACATCGACCCCGCCGGCGATGCAGCGGTCCACGAAGGATTCGAGATCGGGCCGGTCGGGGGTGCACAGGTAGAGCCGACGGTGGGAGAGCCGCCACCGCTGGCCGCCCGGTGTCCGGGTGCCGTCCGGGGAGGGGGCGTCGGTCGCCGTCACCCCGGGTTGGGGAGCTTGGCGCGGGCCTCGGCCTTCATCTGCTGCTTGAACTGGCGGACCTTGCCCAGGGCCTCGGGCGAGTCGATGTCGGCCACGGACCGGTGCGAACCGGTCTCGCCGTAGACCCCGGCGGCCTTCTCCCACCCCGTCGGCCGGATGTCGAACTGCTTGCCCAACAGGGCCACGAAGATGCGGGCCTTCTGGTCGCCGAAGCCGGGGAGAGCCTTGACGTTGGCGAGCAGCTGCTTGCCGTCCGTCGCCGAGGTCCAGATGGCCGACGGATCGCCGTCGTAGGTGTCGACGACGGTCCGGCACACCTCCTGGACCCGTCCCGCCATGGAGCGCGGGAAGCGGTGGAGGGCGGGCTTGGCGGCGAACACGGCGGCGAGGTCGTCCGGGGCCGTGTCGGCGATGGCTGCGGGGTCGAGGGTGCCGCCCAGCCGCTCCTTCAGATCGAAGGGGGCCTTGAACGCCCGCTCCATCGGGATCTGCTGGTCCAGGACCATGCCGATCAGGAGGGCGAGGGGATCGGAGGCGAGGAGCGCGTCCGCATCGGTGTCACCGGTCAGCCAGAGCACGCGTCCAGGGTAGCCGGGGGCCGGTGGGGTGGCTCCCGTGGTCCCGGGGTCGTCGGTTCAGGCCGACCAGGGGTCGGGGGTGTCGGTCTCGATGCCGTAGCGGTCGATGGCGGCGGCCACCGAACCGGGCGGCACCGCGCCCTCGGCCGTCAGTCCGTCCAGCACGGCGAGGACCAGGTGGACGGCGTCCACCTCGAAGAACCGGCGCAGCACCTCACGGGTGTCGGAGCGGCCGAATCCGTCCGTGCCCAGTGAGGTGAACCGCCGGGGCATCCACCTCGCCACCTGGTCCGGGACCGCCCGGATGAAGTCGGTGACGGCCACGATCGGTCCCTCGGCGCCCACCAGCTGAGCGGTGACGAGGGGCACGCGGTGCTCGGCGTCGGGGTGCAGACGGTTGTGGCGCTCGGCGGACAGGGCCTCTTCGCGCAGCGACTTGTAGGAGGTGACCGACCACGCCTCGGCCGCGATCCCCCAGTCCTCGGCCAGGAGCCGGCGTGCCTCCATGGCCGCCCGCCAGGCCGTGCCGGAGAACAGGAGTGTCGCCTGCGCAGCCGAGGCCGGCACCTCCGGCGGGGCCGCGGCGAAGCGGTACATGCCGGCCACGCACCCGGCCCGGATCCGCTCGGCCTCGGCCGGGGCGGACGGCAGGGCGGGCATGACGTAGTTCTCGTTGTAGAGGGTCAGGTACCAGAAGCGGTCCTCCGGCTCGGGTCCGGTCATCCGCCGGATGCCGTCCTCCATGATCGCCGCCACCTCGTGGGCGAAGGCCGGGTCGTAGGCCTCGACCGAGGGATAGGTGGACGCCAGCAGGAGCGAGTGCCCGTCCTGGTGCTGGAGTCCCTCCCCGTTCAGGGTCGTGCGACCGGCGGTGCAGCCCAACAGGAACCCCCGGCCCCGACTGTCGCCCAACGCCCAGAGCAGATCGCCCACCCGTTGGAAGCCGAACATCGAATAGAAGAGGTAGCACGGGATGAGCGACTCGCCCCAGGTGGCGTACGACGTGGCCGCCGCGGTGAACGTGGCCGTGGCGCCCGCCTCGCTGATCCCCTCCTCGAGGACCTGCCCGGCGGCGCCCTCGGCGTAGTGGAGCGCCAGTCCGGCGTCGACCGGGGTATAGCGCTGGCCGTCGGGTGCGTAGATCTGGACCTCGCTGATGAGCGACTCGAGTCCGAACGTACGGGCCTCGTCGGACACGATCGGGACGATGCGGCGACCGATCTCGGGGTCCCGGGTGAGCGAGCGCAGCAGGCGGGCGAACGCCATGGTGGTCGACACCTCCTGGCGGCCGGACCCTCCGTAGAGGTCGGCGAAGGCATCGGGCACGGGGGGCGGGAGCGGTCGGGCCCGCACGACCCGGCGGGGGAGCGGCCCACCGAGGAGCCGACGCCGCTCGGCCAGGTACTTGCCGGCGTCCGAGTCGGGATCGGGTCGGTAGTACGGCGGCAGCCCGTCGGCGAGGTCGGACTCGGCGATCTCCTCGTGGAGGAACAGGCGGTCGCGCAGGGTCCGCAGCTGGTCCTTGGTCATCTTCTTGATCTGGTGCGTGGCGTTGCGCGCCTCGATCTCGGGCCCCAGGGTCCATCCCTTGATCGTCTTGGCCAGGATGGCGGTCGGCGCACCGGTGTGCTCCGTCGCCGCCCGGTAGGCGGCGTACAGCTTGCGGTAGTCGTGGCCGCCCCGGGGCAGGTTCTGCAGGTCGGTGTCGCTCAGGTGGGCGACGAGAGCGCGCAGCCGGGGATCGGGTCCGAAGAAGTGCTCACGGATGTAGGCGCCGGACTCGGTGGCGTACTTCTGGAACTCGCCGTCGACCGTCTCGTTCATCTTGGCCAGCAGCACGCCGTCGACGTCCTTGGCCAGCAACTCGTCCCAGGTGCGGCCCCACACCACCTTGATGACGTTCCATCCGGCCCCCCGCAGGGTGGCCTCGAACTCCTGGATGACCTTGCCGTTGCCGCGGACCGGGCCGTCCAGCCGCTGCAGGTTGCAGTTGACGACCAGGGTGAGGTTGTCGAGGTGCTCGCGTCCGGCCATGCCGAGGAGGGCGACGGTCTCGGGCTCATCGAATTCTCCGTCGCCGACGAAACCCCAGACCCGGCTGCGCGACGTGTCGGCCAGCCCCCGGGCCTCGAGGTAGCGGGCCAGGTGGGCCTGGGCGATGGCGTTGATCGGGCCGAGCCCCATCGAGACCGTCGGGTACTCCCAGAAGTCGGGCATCAACCGGGGGTGCGGATAGGACGACAGACCGTCCCCTCCGACCTCGAACCGGAAGTTGTCCAGCTGTTCCTCGGTCAACCGCCCCTCCACGAACGCCCGGGCGTAGATACCGGGTGAGGCGTGACCCTGGAAGTAGACCTGGTCGCCGGGCCCCCCGTCGTCCTTGCCCCGGAAGAAGTGGTTGAAGCCGACTTCGTACAGGGCGGCCGAGCTGGCGTAGGTGGCCAGGTGACCCCCGACCGCGTCCGAGACGATGTTGGCCCGCACCACCATGACGGCGGCGTTCCAACGGATGAACGCCCGGATCCGCCGCTCGAGGTACTCGTCACCGGGGAACTCCGGCTCGGCGTCGGAGGGGATGGTGTTGACGTAGGGGGTCGACACGGTGGGCGGGAAGTCGACCTGGGACCGTCGGGCCTCCTCGAGCACCCGCATCAGGAGGTAGCGCGCCCGGTTGCGTCCGTGGACGCGCACCACGTCATCGAATGCGGCCAGCCACTCCTCGGTCTCCACGGGATCGAGGTCGGGTAGCTGGTGGGCCACTCCATCGAAGAGCATCTCTCCCATCGTCCCACTGTCCGGCGCCGTGCGCAGCACATCCCCGCGGTGGGCGACGGTGGCGGGAGCGGTGGCGGGTGCGGGTGCGGGTGCGGGTGCGGGTGCGGTGGCGGGTGCGGGCGCGGGTGCGGTGCGCCCGGGTACGCGGCCGAGCGGGCATGCTGGGGCGATGGACGCTCCCCCGGTCACCCCCGACGGCTCGCCGATCGTGGTGTACACGGACGGCTCCTGTCTCGGGAACCCCGGACCGGGCGGATGGGCCTGGG
>Ga0302279_10003223_pt1 | contig 20633 bp, 19 predicted proteins | sample III_Bog_N3_3_FD_194541 | JGI IMG/M metagenome (GOLD analysis project Ga0302279, IMG submission 194541) | Peat permafrost microbial communities from Stordalen Mire near Abisko, Sweden - III_Bog_N3_3 | ecosystem: Environmental > Terrestrial > Soil > Wetlands > Peat | place: Sweden: Abisko...
ACGATGTACCGCTTCTTCATCCCTCAGCATGGAGCACGGATCTGCCCGGATGGACAGCGAAACCCCTCGGTTCAATGGAAGCGAGGTACTAGGGCAGTGGGGCGCTGGGGCGTCGACGCGTCCTTCGTGGCGAAATCGACCGCCGCGTCGCGGAAGCGGCTAGACGTGTGCAGTCGCGGTTCCCGCAGGGGGTCGCGACTTGGCATCATCGTCCTTCTCGACCCAGGCCAGTGCGTCGACGATATCGTCGTACGGGAAGTGCTTCACCTCCGCCTCGATGAAGTGCGACGCAACTTTCGGTGCGAGGTCGGCAAGCGCGATATCCACCACGAGCGCGACGCGCCGTACCTTGTGATGAAGGTCGCGAACGAACCGAAGGTGGCTGAGAAGCCCGCCGAGGTTCTCCCATCCAGGAAAGTGCCGGGCGTGGATCACGACGCCGCGAAGGGAACCGTTCGCCGCGATCCACGGATCGACGTCCGCGCTGACCGCCTCGAAGTCCTCCTCGCGGAGTGGCCCCCGCGGCGCAAGCACCAGGACGCCTTGCCCCGGGAGGATTCGGTGCGCCATCGGCGGACGATCCTCGGCGGCCGAGAGGAACTGGAGCGCCGCTTCGCGCTCGGCGGCGTGAAACACCTTGATGGAGCACGAGAGCATGAATCCGACCGACGCCTTCAGCTGCGCCACGACCCGCACCCACTCGTTGTCGCTGACGATGGCGCACCGCTCGATGCGACGGAGATGGTGCACGCCGACGCGCAAACCCTCCCACGCGGCGCGGGGCGCGAGACCGGCGAAGTCCGCGTCGAACTGAGCGAGCAGTCGAATGCGCCTTCCGTCACGTCGAGCCTCCTCGAGAATGGGCTCTACGACGAGGTCGTAGTCCTCGCGCGTGATCGTGCCGGCCGCGCGGATTCCATCGACCCCCGTGGGCATATTCTCTAGTCGTTCCAGCATGAGCTCTCCCTCGCGGACAACGTCGTCCACCAGAGGCAAAATGAAGCAACATGCATGCCTGACCGGCATGACTGCCAGTCGGACGTCGTCGGCCGAGGCGTTCCCACCGACTGGGGACCACGTCCGCTCGACCGTACCCGTTCCGGCCCGGGCACGCGACGCGACTCCTGCACCACTCCGCAGGGCCTGCGCGACCACGTCTCCCAGGCCCCCTTAGCCGCGGCCGTCGCACCCGAGCGAGAGAGCGCGTGACGTTCGTCGTGCCCCAGGTCGAACGGCTCCGAAGACCGTCACGGTATTACCGTACGTGGTAAGAGTCCGTTCATGCGCATCACGACCAAGGGCCAGGTCACAATCCCGCAGGAAATTCGTGAAGAGCTGGGGCTCCTCCCGAACACGGAGGTGACGTTCGACATCGTCGATGGCGAGGTGCGGCTTCGCAAGACGCGCCGCATCGGCAAACTGTCGCGAGGTGATGGCGTCATCGGCCACCTCCGCAGCGTCCGCCCCTCCAACAAGCTGACGACCGACGAGATCATGGCGCTGATGCGCGGCAAGTCGTGAACCGAAGTGGACGGGGCCATGCGAAGTCCACGTAGGTCTACGGAGTGGCAACCGAAGGTTGTCACGCAGTGAAGACGCTCGTCGACACGAACGTCCTCCTCGACATCATCACCCAGGACAAGGCGTGGTTTTCGTGGTCGGAGGCCGCGCTCCGACAGGCCTCAGAGCACTCGACCTTGGCCATCAACCCCATCATCTTCGCCGAGGTCAGCATGAAGTTCGATCGGATCGAGGATGCAGATGCCGCGCTCGTCGACTTCGCTCGCGAGCCGCTTCCTTACGAGGCGGCCTTTCTAACGGGGAAGGTGTTCCTCGCCTACAGGAGGCGCGGCGGGTCCAAGCGCGCGCCGATGCCCGACTTCTACGTGGGGGCTCACGCCGTCGTCGGTCGCATGAACCTTCTCACCCGCGATGCCGCGCGCTACCGGACGTACTTCCCCGGGCTGACGATCGTCGCGCCGTAGCGCTGCTCCTCGGTTTAGGAGGCGAGGCAGGGATGAGAGCGACGTGGAGCGCCCGTCTCGCTCCTACTCCGCGACGGCTTCGCCGAGCACCGGGAGCTTCAGGCGATCACGCACGCGACGCGGCTCGTAGAAGATTCCGCTTGCGAGGTCCGTCAGCGCAGCCGCGAGCAGGATGAGGAGCATCGTCAGCAGCGCACCGCCGACACCGACGAGCAACGTGACCGGCGATTTCGGCCCGGTCGGGAAGTCGGCCGGGTGCACGACCTGGTAGCGGTAGTTGAAGTCCACCTTCGCGTTGCTCTCGAGGATCTTCGCCGCATCGATCTTCTCGTTGAGGTTGTCGAGCCGCCGCAGGGCCGACTCGAAGCGATCCTGCACCTCGCCCCGCTGCTCGGCGGTTCGCGTCGAGAACGCCCCGGTCGGACCACCGCCGTGGGCGCGCGCGCCTTTCTTGGTGGGCGCCTCGGCCTCCGGGGCAGGTGCAGCGGACGCGGGCTGCTCGACCGTCGCTTTCGCCTGCGCCTCGAGGGTGCTCTGTTCCTTCCTGAGCTCCACGAGCGCGGGGGAGTCCTGCCGCGTGGCGTCGATTGTCGCCTTGAGCGCGACGACGGCCGGGTGCGCGGACGCATACGTGGTGCTCATGTCCGAGAGCTGACCATTGAGCTGCGCGAGGCGCTGGTCTCTCTGCGCGACGATGGTCGCCACCTGCGCCTTGATCTCCGCAATCCGCGCAACGACGGCTGGGTCCGGCTTGCCAGGCGCGGCGTGCGTGGTGTCGGCCGCATGTGGCGCCTCCGGCATCTCGATCGTGTCGTGCGGGTCACCTGTGGACGGCGCGGCCGCCGGCGCGGTGCCTGGGTGCCCCACGTCGTTGAGGATGCTCGAGCGGCGGTCCAGCTCGGCGCGCGCCTTGATGGCCGTGTTCTCGAGGATGGTGATCGATTGCGGAATGACGCCTACCTCCGTCGCGTAACGCGCGGCGGTGAACTTCTCGACCGCGGCGTGGACGATGTCGTGGGCGAGCTTCGGATCGGGCCACGCGACCGAGAGGATCACCGTGCTCGTGTCGATGTTGACCTTGAGCTGCTTCTCGAGGACGGCGACGAGCGTGTCGAACTTTGCCTCCTCGGACAGCACGGGGCGACCGAGCGAGGGTCCGAACTCGTCGATCATTCGCCGGATAGGGGTGAGGTTCTGGTCCCAGTGGTCGACGAGCTTCGCGTCACGAACGATCGCCTCGATGTTCGAGCGCGCCTTCACCTGCTCCTCGTACTCCTTCGCGTCGCGCTTCTCGTCCGGAGTGATGCCGTTGTTGTTCCCCATGATGGCGACGGCCATCCCGCTTCGCAGAACGAGGACGCGCGCCTCGACCTCGTACGTCCGAGGGGCGAGGTACTCGGCCACCAGCGTCATCGCGAGGCCGAGAGCGAGCACCAGGAACGTGAGCCCCTTGCGTCGCCGGGCCGCGCGCGCCGCAAAGGTCACCGTCTCGAGCAGCGACTCGCGCTCTTCGTCAAGATCGACCTCCATACGGAGCGCAGGACCGGCCGGGCCACCGCCTGCCTTGCGTGCCTGGGGAATCGGATGAAATAGAGTCTCTTCGCGCGCCATAGATCGATCTCGGGTGACGTGAGCTCGGTGTTACTCGACGACGACGATGTCGCCGGCCTGCAGCCCGAACGCGAGCGCCTTCGTGTCGCCCGCGCGGAGATCCGCGAGCCGGAAGCGCACGCGGCGGTCGAGCCCCTTGCGGAGAACGAAGATGCGGTCCGAGCTAGCGTAGTCGGAGAGACCGCCGGCGTCGGCGAGCGCGACCATGACGCTCGCCCCTGCGTCGATCGTGAACGTACCGGCGTTCTTGACCTCGCCGAGAACTGGGATGAGCAGCTGCGCGGACTGGTCGATGCTCACCGTGACGACCGGCGCCTGGATGGTCGGCCTGAGCTTCACCTCGACCTCCTTGACGACCTCGGACGGCCTCTTGCCGCGGACCATGATTTCACCGGCGAGCGGGATGCTGATCTTCCCGTCGGGGCGAACGCGCTCATGCGTCGTGATCGCGTCCTGGTTGTAGACGCGAACGTTCACGGTGTCGGTCTCTCGAATGACGAAGTCGGACGAATCGCGGGCTGTGGCCGGAAGCTCGTCGATCCAGGTATACGGCCCCACCGTCCCGCCGCAGCCCGTCACGACGGGCGCTGCGCTGACAAGGGGGATGGCGAAAAACGCGAGCACGTGAGCGGACGGTTTCATGGCTTGGAACCTTACGGTGTTTGGCACACGGAGCGAAGGGTGGGAGCGTATGACGAAGTAGGAGCGGAGCGGCTACGGCGTGTTGCGCGGTGGCTTGTGGGTCATCTCGCGGAGGAGCTGGCGCGCGAGGATCGCCGGAAATTCGGAGTCTCGGACGAGGTAGCGCTGCACCATCCGCTTCGGGTCCTTGCCGAGACGATGAAGCCACTCGAGCCCGACGCGCGACATCCAGCGGGGCGCACGGACCGCGGTCCCGGCGAGAAAATCGAGAGACGCGCCGACGCCGATGAGCACTGCGGGGGCAAGCGCCGCGGCGACGTCGTCGATCCAGATTTCCTGCTTCGGTGCGCCCAGCGCCACGAGGACCACGTCGGGCTTCGTAGCCGCGATACGCGAAACCTCTGCCGCGCGCTGATCCGCGGAGGCCGAGAGGCTGATGTGCGCCGGATCTCGGCCGACAATCTGAAGCTTCGGGTAGGTTTGAAGGAGCGCCTTCGCAGCGCTATCCGCCACCCCCTCCATGCCTCCCAGAAGGTAAACGCGCCAGCCGCGCTCGGCCGCTCGCGCCATGAGCGGCATCATGAAGTCGGAGCCAGAGACCTTCTCGGGAAGGCGCACGGACCGGAGCCGCGAGAGCGCAACGAGAGGCATCCCATCCGCGAGCGACAGGTCTGCGCGGGCGTACGCCTCGGCGAAGCGTGTGTCATGCTCGGCGAGGACGATGTGGTCGACATTCGGCGTATAAACGCGACCGCCACGCCCCGCGCGGACGAGCGTGTCGAAGGCGTCGAGCGCGCCGTCGAACGTGAGCGCGTCGATCCAGACCCTCCCGTAGAAGAGGCCTCTACGCGCAGGCACGCGGGAGCTGGAGCTGGACGAAGTCTCGGACACTGCGCTTCGCTACGAATGCCGGAGGATCACGGTGCCCAGGAAGCGGTCACGGCCGACCTGCTCGATCGTCTGTCGCGAGTTGGCGAGGCGCGATTCGGCGACGAACACGCACATCATGGAGGCGTCGGCTGCCTGCGCGATCGGGACGGTGACGGGGTTGTAGTGAGGGTACTGCACGACCGCGATGCAGCGAGTCCCGCGCGCGGCGAGCGAGCGCATGCGCGCCTGGACGTTGGCCATCGTGCGAAGCTCGGTCGTACGCGCGTCGATGATTACGAGCGGATGTCCGAGCTCCTCGGAGATGCGCGCGAGCATCCCAGCCACACGCATCGTCGCCTCCGGCGCCCTTGGGCTCGACCCGATGAGCGCGAGCGAGACCCAATCGCGGCCCTGCGCGCGAAGCCAGATCCGCTGCCACGATGCGTCGATCGGCCCCGTCGGGAGCGCGACCGGCGGGTTGCTCGGCGGATGATGCGAAGCCGCGGACGTCATCGGTACGGCAGACTGCGCGGGGATGTGTGAAACCGCCCCTTCCTGCATCGCCGCGCCCGGCGGAATGGTAGGCATCCGCGGCCGCGGATTCGCAGCAGGGTACGACGCCGTCGTCTGGACCGGCTGCGCCGTCGCAGGCTGCCGCACGGGCTGAAACTCTTTCGACGTCGGCGGCTTGTTCATGAGTCGCGCTCGGTCGAAAAGGGCTGGAGAGACGGCGTCATCGTACGCGGCAGTGTACGCGAACCTCCCGCGAGAGACCCAAGCCTTTTCGGACGCTAGAGCCAGTGCGGATTGTCCGGAACGGGCCCGCGGCCTACGTGGACGCCGTCGGCAACCCGAGCGCGGTTCGCATCACCGCTTCCGCAACGCGTGGCGCGTGCGCCCGGTCGAGGTACGCGTACGCCCCGAGGCGGAGCCGCTCCTGGAGCTCGGGCGAGCGGGCGAGCTCGACGACGCGTGCCGCAAAGGCCGCGGGCTCCTTCGCGATGAAGAGCTCGCGACCATCCTCGAGGTCGAGCCCGGCGGCGCCGTCGGGGGTCGTCACGACGGGTACACCCGCGCGGAAGGACTCGAGCAGCTTGATGCGAACGCCCGATCCTCCGAACACGGGCGCGGCCATCGCCGACCAGCGCGCCTCGTGCGGCGCGAGCTCGCGCACGAACCCGAGCGTCTTCACCCCCTCGACCTGCCACGCCGTTGGGACCACGGGGCCGCTCGGACCTTCGGGGAGACCCGAGCCGACGATCGAAAGCGTGAGCTCTGGCGCGGCGGCACGCACGTGCGGCCAGACCTCCTGGCAGATCCAGTCGAGCCCTTGCGCGTTGGGACGCCAGGACAGGCTCCCCACGTATCCGATCTCCGGCGGCGTCACCGGCGTCGGCGTCCGGGGAACGTACGTCACGGCTTGCGGTACGACGTGAGCTCGCACCCCCGCGAGCCGCTCGAACGCGTCGGCGTCCGCCTTGGAGATGGCGACCGCCGCGTCGACACCGCGAAGCGACTCCGCCTCGAATGCCGCAGCCCTTCGCCATTCGAGCTGGGCTATCGGCTTGATGAGCCCCGTCTTCTCCTTCGCGAACTGACCGAAGAAGTCGCTTTCGACGTTGTGCTGCTCGAGGACGACGCGCGCCCGCGGAGCGACGCGGCGAACTTCGGGGAGGTAGAGCGCCATCCCGAGGTGGTCCATGTAAACGACCGCGTACGTGCGCGCGCGGAGCTCCGCGATGACCGCACGGCGTACGGCTCTGCCGTCCCACTTTGCCGCCACGTACGGGACGTTCCGCAGCGCGCGTACGAAGAGCAATCGCGGCACGTGACGCAGATGACGGAAGACGTGGATGGGGTGAAACACGAGCGGAGCCACCGACACCTTCGGGACCGCCGCTTCGAGGGCGCGTGCGTCGCTGTCGCTCACGTCCCCCTCGTGGAGCGCGAGGACCCGCACCGATTCGACCTCGGACAGCGACGCGAGGAGCTTGAGCTCGGCGAGGCTGCGGACGCGCCCGCCGCCCGTCGGAGGAAACGGGAGCTCGGTCGTCAGATAGAATACGTGCATCGTGCTCGGGTTCGTCCTCTGTCTACGAGGACTCATGGTACACAATGTGCGCGTGAACGGGCGACGAGCGATGAGAGCGTTGCTCGCGTTCTCGGTGGCGCTGGTCGCGAGCGGCGGCTTTCAGGACAGCTCCGCCAGCGAGCCTGTCGCCGAGCCCACCGCCGAGCCCAGAGGCGCGCCGTCCACGCCGCCAGGCCCGTCGAGCGCGTCCGGCGAGTGGCTTCGCACGGAGAAGAACCGTCTGCTCACGGCGGATGGAGCGCGGTTCCACGGCCGGGGCGCCAACCTGCAGGACACACGGTCATGCAACGCGTGCACGTACGAGGCGCCCCATCCGTCGGAGGTCAACCGCCGGGTGGACGAGCTCGTCGACCACTGGAAGGCGAACTTCTTGCGCCTGACGCTCGAGAGCTACGGCGCGCCCGATGGGCGGCGAAGCTGGCGGACCGCGCTCGACGACGACGCGTACCTGCGCGATCTCGTCAGCATCGTTCACCACATCGAAGGGAAGTCCGGCGTCTACGTCGAGCTCTCCATCTGGCACGACGCATCGCTCGACGACCGAGGCTGGCCCACGGACAGGACGCGCGCTCTCTGGCAGAAGCTAGTTACGGCGTTCGCGTCGAGCCCGCGCGTGCTCTTCGGCGTCGCCAACGAACCGGAGCAGAACCAGACCGGAGCGCTCGATCGAGGCGCCTGGGACGCAATGAACCATACGGTGGAGACGATTCGCGCCGCCGAGGGAGCCGGGCCGCACCACATCGTCGTCGTGCAGGGGACGCGCATGTGGGCGAGGCGCCTCGACTACTACGTGAGCCACCCGATCACCGCCGGGGGCGGCGTCGACATCGCCTACGAGAGCCACACGTACGACGGACGTTCGGACATCGACGCCCTCCTCGACGGGCCTGCGAGGACGCTCCCGGTGATCATCGGCGAGTTCGGACCCGTCGAAGATACGCACCTTGCGCATATGACGATGGAGGACTGCGCCTATCTGATGGAGCGCGCCGAGGAGCGCGAAGTACCGTACATGGCGTGGACGTTCCACATGCGATGCCCCCCGAGCCTCCTGGTCGATCACTCGCACGGTACCTGCGGCGTCGGTATGCCTCTCGAGCCGACGGCGTGGGGCAAGCTGGTGCAGGATCGGCTGGCGTTGCCGTACGGGACCCGGTCTCATTAGCCAGAGCGCACATCCAGCGCGAGCCCCCATGCAGAAAGCCCTCCTCATCAGCATCCTCATCGTGACGCTCGTGATCCCGCTGCGCGCGTCGCGCATTCAGGATCGTGCGAGGGCGATCCGGCGCATGGACCGCCAGCTCCTGGCCTTCTGCGCACTCTATGTCGTCGGCCTCGTGCTCGTTTACCCCTGGCTTCAGGTGAAGTGACCCATGGTTCGCACGCGAACAGACTCCCTCGGAACGACCTCGATACCGCTCGCGCTCGCCTGGCTCGCCTGCATAGCCACCGCCTGCGCTCCAAGCGAGCAGGGGACGACGCCGACATCGGAGCGCCCCCACCTTCCGGTCACGGACAGCGATGGCGGAGTGAAGCGAGCCGTCGTGGATGTCGTCGTCGACTGCCGCTCGGCGAGCAAGCCCATCAGCCCCGACATCTACGGCATCGGGTACGACCTCACCGGCTACTCCGACGCGAACGACGCAGGCCAGTGGCTCATGGGCCCGAGCGCGCGCCGCTTTGGCGGCAACGCAAGCACCCGCTACAACTGGGAGCTGGGGACCTTCAATCACGGGTCCGACTGGGTCTTCGCGAACAACAGCACGCCGAAGGGGGAGCCTCTCTACGCGAAGTTCCTCCGCGAGAACGACGCCAAGGGGGTCACGAGCGCCATCACGATCCCCATCATCGGATGGGTCGCCAAGGACGCGACGTCCGCCTCGTTCCCGCTGTCGAAGTACCCGAGCCAGATGACGCCGGACACGGCGCGCGGAGCGGGCGACGGGAAACTCCCGAACGGAAAACCGATCGAATCACCCCCTGCGACGGACACGAGCGTGGCCGCGAGCCCTCAGATGGAGGGCAAATGGGTCGCGAACCTCACGGCTGCGGCGCCGAACGCGAAGCGCATCTACATCCTCGACAACGAGCCTGGGCTCTGGAACTCGACCCACCGCGACGTTCATCCGCAACCGATGACGTACGACGAGCTGCTCGACAAGACGATCGCCTACGCGCACGAGATCCGCGTGAACGACCCGCACGCGCGCATCGCCGGCCCCTCCGCGTACGGCTGGCCCGACTACTTCTTCTCGGGCAAGGATGCGAAGTACGGCTTTCGGGTCCGCCCGGATAGGCGGATGCACGGCGATATGCCGCTCCTCGCGTACTACCTCCGCGAGCTGCACGCGCACGAGGTCAAGACGGGCGAGCGCCTGCTCGATCTGCTCGACGTGCACTACTACCCGCAGTCGGAGGACATCGGGATCGGCGTCAAAGGGGGGGTCGACGCACGGACCGCGGCCGTGCGCGTGCGTTCGCCGCGGGCGCTCTGGGATCCGTCGTACCCGGATGAGTCGTGGATCAAGGAGCCCGTCCGCCTTCTGCCGCGACTTCGTGAGTGGATCGATCAGTATTACCCGGGGGTCGGCATCCAGATCGGGGAGTGGAACTACGGCGCCGAAGAGGACATGTCAGGGGGTCTCGCCACCGCGGAGACCCTGGGGCGATTCGCGGACAACGGCGTCGCGTCCGCGTTCTACTGGACGTTTCCGCCCCCGCAGAGCCCCGCGGCGTTCGCGTTCCGCGCGTTCCGCAACTTCGACGGCTACGGCGGGCGCTTCCTCGATTCCCTCGTGCCGGTCGACATCGGCGGCACCGGAGCTTCGGTCTGGGTCTCCCGCGACGCGAGCGGTAAGCACCTCGTGCTCGTCGTGCTCGACTTCATGCCCGAGGCGGGGCTCGACACGCGCATCCACGTCGACAGCTGCGGGACGTCTCCCATCGCGACGTCATACGTCTACGCGAAAGGGTCGACCGCGTTCGCCGCAAGCACCGTGCTCCCCGAGAAGGGGGTCCTCCGGACCGAGCTCCCCGCGTACTCGATCACGACGATCGACATCCGCCTCAAGTAGCCTTCAGGTAGCTCGCGACGCTTCGAGCTTCGCGCGCGCCGCCAGGAGCACGCGGGCGTGGTCGAACGCGAGCCGCACCGTTCCGGATTCGTTCGTGCCGAGCGCTAACGTCGACCAGGCGTGCCACTCCGCCTTGGCCGCATCGTCACCCGCCGTCACCTTGGCGCTCTCCGGATCCGTCTCCGCGACGAACGCCACGCTCACGGTGTGCCCGCGCGGATCGCGTCCCGGGTCTCCGAATGCCGCGACCTGGGTCAGCACCACATCCGTCAGCCCCGTCTCCTCGACGAGCTCGCGGTGCGCGGCCTTCTCCAGCGGCTCGTTCTCATCGACGAAGCCCCCAGGGAGGGCCCAGCAGCCGACGAACGGATCGTGCTTTCGCTCGATGAGGAGCACGACAAGCTCTCCGCCGCGCCACCCGAGCACGGCGATGTCCACGGTCACGGCCGGTCGCGGATACTCGTACGTGTACGGCACTGCTCTCTCCCGGTTGACGCGCGGTCAGACGCGCTTGGATAGCTCGGCGATCGCCTCGGGGCGAGCCGCGTCTTCGAACAACAGAGGTAGATAGGACGTCGGGGCGTGCGTGATGGCGCTCGCGGCAGACAGCCTCGCGAGGCTCTCGGCCTGCACGTTCTCGCGGATCGCGCGCACTTGCCCGGCGCCGATGGCCGCGTCCGCGCCGCTCCCCGCACCGACCTTCGCCGCGATCAGCCGAGCGCGTTCCTCTTTCGAGAACAGCGGTGGGAGCACACCGTTCACGACCACCTTGGCCAGCGGGAGCGAGAGCTCGCCCGTGAGCGCGCCCGCCAGCTCGATCGTCTCGGTCACAGGCATCTCCTCCGGGAGAGTCACGAGAATGACGCCGCAGCGCGCCGGGTCCTGGAACAGCTGCCGCGCCGTCTCGGCGTCTCGGCGCAGGATGCCCGGAGGGACGACCTCTACGATGATCTTCGGGACCCGCAGCATGTCGAGCCCGTGACCGGTCGCCGGCGCGTCGAGGATCACCACGTCGTACTTGAGCGCTCCGCTGTCGTCCGTTTCGCTCGTATGCCACCACGCCTTGCCGAGCATCGCCCACTCCTCGAGCCCGGGGACGGCGTGCAAGAAGGCGCGCGTGTACTTGTTGTCGAAGACGGTCGCGTAGAGCAGCCGGACCTTCAGAGTCATGAGGCCGTACTCTTCGATGGCCTTCGTCGGGTCCATGTTCACGGCCCAGATGTTCTGCGCCACCTCCGTCACTTCGTGGCCGATGGGACCGCTCCCGACCATGGTCGAGAGGCGCTCCTTCGCGTGGCACATCGCCACGAGGACCTTCTTCCCCTTCGCCGCGAGCGCGTGCGCCTCCGCCGCGCACACCGTCGTCTTCCCGACGCCACCTTTGCCGGTAACGATCAGAAAGCACCGGGACCCTTCGGGCGTCATGGGGAGTCGTACGTGTAGAGCACCCGGCCGCCGAATGGAACGCGGGCGTGGCCGTTCGACTAGTCTGCCTCGACCCCTTCATGACCGAGAACGCGTCTTCCCATCCTGTCTCGACCGCCGCCTCGACCGCCGCGGAGCTCGCCGACACCGTGCGCATCGTCCCCCTCGGGGGGCTCGGCGAGGTGGGCATGAACTGCCTCGCGATCGAGCAGGGGGGCGAGGTCATTCTCATCGACTGCGGCGTGACGTTCGACGACCGTGGCCTCGGGGTCGACGTCATCCACCCGCTCTTCGACGCGCTCGAGGCGTACCGCGGTCGCATTCGCGGCATCTTTCTCACGCACGGACACGAGGACCACCTCGGCGCCGTCGCCCACTTCTTGAAACGCTTCGACGTTCCCGTCTGGGGCCCGCCCTACTCTCTCCAGCTCCTTCACGAACGCGCGCACGAGCACGAGATCCTGAAGTATGCGCAGCTCGTCACGGTGCGCCCCGGTGAGACGCACAAGGTTGGCCCATTCACCATCGAGCCCATTCGTGTGACCCACTCGACGGCCGACGCCACTGCTCTCGCCATCCAGACGGCGGCCGGCATGGTGATCCACACGGGCGACTTCAAGTTCGATGAGACACCGCCCGACGGAGAGCTCTTCGACGTGGAGCGTCTGCGCACGCTCGGAGATCAGGGGGTGCGCCTCTTGATGTCCGACTCGACGAACATCGACGTGCCCGGCCCGTCAGGGAGCGAGGAAGGGGTCCGCTCGGCGCTGCACCGGCTCATCGCGGAGGCGCCCGGGCGGGTCGTCGTGGGGCTCTTCGCGTCGAACGTCCACAGGCTCCGCATTCTCGGCGAGATCGCGCAGGCGACCGGGCGCTCGATCGTGCCGCTCGGTCGGTCGGTGACGACCCACGCGCGCGTGGCCGAGAGGACGGGGTATCTCCACTGGCCGTCGGGGCTGACCGTGAGCCCGGAGCAGGCCGCGCACATGCCGGCGAACCGCGTCCTCGGCATCGCGACCGGAACGCAGGCGGAGGCCAACGCGGCGCTCGGACGACTCTCGCGGGGCGAGCACCCGCTCAGCCTCGAGGTGGGGGACCACGTCGTGCTCTCGAGCCGCGTCATTCCCGGCCACGAGCCCGAGGTCGGCGCCCTCGAATCGACGTTCCTCCGTCGCGGCATCAAGGTCACGAACCGCGCCATCGACCCAGGCGTCCACGTGAGCGGCCATGCTTCGCGCCAGGAGCAGCGGCGCATGATCGAGCTCGTCCGTCCGCGATCGTTCATCCCGCTCCACGGCACGCGCCATCATCTGGTCCGGCACGCCGAGCTCGCTGCGAGCCTCGGAATCGCAGACCCGCTCGTCCTCGAGAACGGCGACGTCGGCGTGCTCGACGCGACGGCGCTGCGGCGTGAGGGGCGCTGGACCACCGGACGCGTGCACCTCGGCTTCGGCAAGCCCGTATCGGGAGACACTCTCAAGGAGCGAAGCACCCTCGCCGCCGAGGGGATCGTGTTCGCCGCCGTTCCGGTGAGCCACGGAAACGTCGCCGGGCACATCCAGCTCGCGTCGCGGGGGGTGCTCGCGGAGCCCGAGCTGGCCGACGTCCTCGTCATGGCGGCGCTGGAGGCGGAGCGGGCGGCCGCCGAGCACAGCACACGATTGAACGAAGACGCGATGAAAGAGGCGGTGCGCCTGGCCGTGCGGCGGGTCGTCGCCAGGGTCGTCGGATACAAGACGCAGGTGCTGGTGACACTGGTCCCAGTAGCGGCGCCCGCCGAGGCGCAGTAGCCACTCTCTCGAGAGCGCCGCCATGCCGAAGCCGAAGCCTCCGTTCGAACCCGTGCTCGAGACGCCGGACCCCCAGCCGCGCACCGCCGCGTTTCTCGCCCACAAGGCGCGCGCGTTCAACGACGCGCTCGAGGCGGCGCAGCCCCGGGTGCTCGGCAACACCGACTCGGAAGCGGTCCACGACCTTCGCGTGGCTCTGCGACGCTTGCGGACGCTGCTCAAGCTCGCGCGCCCCATCTTCGGCGAGTTCCACACGGACGCGGTGCGCCAGGCGTTCGCCGACCTTCAGACGTCGACCGGCGACCTACGCGACGAGGAGGCCCTGGCAGACACCCTCGAGGGTCTTGGTCTCGACCACACAAGCCTCGTGTCATGGCGCACGCGACGCATGGCTCGCGACAAGCGCCTTCGAAGTGGGCTCGTTCGACGCCTGCGGCAGGGCGAGCTCGATCGGGCGCGCGCCATGCTCCTGGCACTTCTGACCCTTCCAGTGCGACCGGATCGCGACGTCGCGCTCCACAAGTTCGCTCGACGCATGGTGCAGAAGGCCCGGCGAGGGGTCGAGTCACGGCGAGATACCCCCCCCGACGACGTCGTCGGCCTTCACGACCTGCGCATCGCCTACAAGAAGCTCCGCTACGCCGTCGAGATCTTCGCCGAAGCGCTCCCCGCCGACCTCGCCGCGATGGCGGAGCCGGCGGCCCGCTTCCAGAAGCGGCTCGGTGACATCCACGACCTCGACGTCGCCAAGATCGCGCTGGCGAGGGCACGCGGGCTCGACGCCGGCACGCGACTGCTCGTGATCGCGGCGCTCGACGAGGGGCGCGCGAAGAAGCTCGCGAAGTACGTGGCCGAGATGAATCCGGTGGAAGGCGCTGTCGCATCAGGCGCGTGAGGCACGCGCGCACGTGCGATTCGCGCTACGCTGAGGGTTCACGTAAAGGGAGAATGCATGAGACGCCTGCTGCAAGTCGCCCGTGTCGTTGGAGTCATCGGAGTCGCCGTCATCGCCGCCTGCTCATCGAGCAGCAGCTCGACGGGGACCTCGCCGACCAGCACCTCGTCCGCGTCGAGCCCGGTGCTGCGCGACGAGTACGAGCCCACGGGGACGGTCCCGGAGAGCGGCGGGATCACGCAGATCGCGTTCTACGACGCGACGACGTACTCGCTTCGAAGGACACAGGGGCCCAACGCGCCTGAGCTGATCGCCTACGAGAGCGGGACCTACACGCTCGACGTCACGGCAGAGACTCTGACGCTCACGCCGACCGGCGGGACGGCGAAGAGCTACCCCTTCAAGGTCTCGACGACCGCGAGCGCGAGCACGAGCCAGTCGACCGGGCTCCGGCTCCAGGGGCTCGGCGACTTCTTCAACGAGATCATCTCGTTCATCTTCAACGGCCAGACGTTCGAGTCCGACTCGCCCCCCGCGTCTACCGGATCCGCCTCGAGCAGCAGCGATTCGAGCGGGGATGACTCGAGCAGCGACGGCTCGAGCAGCGGCGACTCGAGCGGCAATGACTCCAGCAACGGCAGTTCCAGCGACAACAGCTCGAGCAGCGGCGCTTCGACGGGCGGCGCTTCAAGTGGCAGCACGTCGAGCGGTGGCGCCTCGAGCGGGACGAGCTCGTCGGGTACCGGGTCTACGCACGACGCCGGCAGCGGCTCGGCGTGTGTCGAGGTAGACGCGGGCGCCCCCCCTCCCACGGGTACGGGCAATGGCATCGATGTCTCGCACTACCAGGGGACGATTGCCTGGTCGAAGGTCGAGCCGATCCGGCAGTTCGCGTACGCGAAAGCCACGGAAGGGACGGCGTACACGGACACGAAGTTCGCGACCTACTGGTCAGGGATGAAGAGCGCCGGGATCGCGCGTGGCGCGTATCACTTCTTCCGCGCGTCGAAGTCGGGCAAGGCCCAGGCCGACTATTTCGCCAATGAGCTCCTGAGCCACGGCTACGATGCTTCGAGCGATCTCGCCCCGATGGTCGACGTCGAGGTCACCGACGGTGTGTCCGCAAGCGCGCTCGTCTCGGGCCTTCGCGCCTTCGTCACGGAAGCGCAGGCGAAGCTCGGCGTGACGCTCATCGTCTATACGGGCCCGTCGTTCTGGACTCACACGATCGGCAATCCCGACTTCTCGGCGAACCCCCTGTGGATTGCCCAGTACACGAGCGCGTCTCATCCGACAGTTCCGTCGCACTGGTCCAAGTACACGATCTGGCAATTCTCGCAGTCGATCCCGGTCACCGGTGTCGGCTCTCCCGGGGTCGACAACGACCGCTGGAACGGCGCGACGAGCCGGGCGGATGCGTCCGTCCCTCCGAAGATGAGCCACTGCGTGGCCGACGCCGGCAGTCCCAAAGACGCAAGCGATGCGAGCAGTCCCAAGGACGCGAACGACGGCGGCATCCCTGACGCGACGAAAGGTGGCATTCCCGATGCGGCCGAAGGGGGAATCCCCGACGCGACGGATGGGGGCATTCCGAGCATCGACGCGGGCGACGCGGGGCTCATCCCCGGCACATGCACCCACGACGTATGCACGGCCGGCACGGCCCTTGGTCAGGCGTGCAACTCCTGCACGATGAAGATCTGCGCCGTCGATCCGTACTGCTGCGACACGCTCTGGGGTCCGAGCTGCTTCCCGGACGTCATGGAGATTTGCGGGATGACGTGCAACTGACGCGAGGTTAAAAGGCGACGGGCTTCGCCGGTGCGGCAGAGCGCGGTCCCCACACCGAGAACGCAAGGGTCTGCTGCGTCGTAGTCACGAGTGAACGGCGGAGCTGGAACGCGTCCGTTCCGTTCGCCAGGAGAGACACGACCGCGCCGCCAAGCTTGCACGCTTCGGGGCGAACCTGATCGCGAAGCTCCGGGCTCATCGGGTCGGTACCCGCAGGGGCCTCGACCGTGATCATCCCGACCATCTCGTACTTCCCCCCCGGGCCGAAGTCCGCGTTCGGCATCATCTCCGCGACTCCCACCGAGACCATCTGCATCGGGCAGTTCGGCGGCAGCGGTGGCAGGAGCTTCATCTGCCTCGACTGGACGTGGATACCGGAGATGCTTTGCGGGGCGCATGCTGCGGCGGCGACAGCGGTAACGAGCAGAGCGCCTGCGATGTATCTGATCATGGGCGCGCTTGTAGCTCGTTCCGCATCGGGAATGGGGTTGCTATGGACGGCTGGGGTGAGTTGGGCAAATCGATGGGGCCCGCTCGGCGTAGCCGTTCTTGAGGCCTGCGAGCTTCTCTCGGATAAGGTGCGGGGGTGCGATGACCGCCACGGTGGCGCAAGCGACACGGTTCGAGCAGGACTTGGCCCGCGGGGCTATGCTATCGCCCATGGTTCGCAGCGGCTCTCGCGAAATCGATCGCGCTCTTCGCTGGGCCCCCCTCACCGTCCTCGTCGTCGCGGCCTGCGACGCCGGCGCCACGAGACAGGCCGGCCTCGACAGCGGCGTCGGCGGAGGCTCGGACATCGCGAGCCATCAGGCCGGGCACAGCTCGGGGTCGGGGAGCGGCGGCTCATCGCGCGATGGCGCAGACTCGGGGGCGAGCGGAAGCGGAAGCTCGCACGGCTCGGGAGACTCGGGCTCGGGCGGCACGAAAAGCTCGGGCGACGCGGGCGGGACCGACGCGACGGCGGGGAGCAGCGGAGGACCCGACGCCGGAGGCGCCCCGACCTCGTGCAACGGTCACGCCGACGGGACGACGATCCAGGGGGGGCAGATGTGCTGCGTCGGCCACCCGATCGCGCCGACCTCCAACTCGCAGTGCCCGGCCCTGTTCCACGGATCGGCTCTCGGCTCGGCGAGCGGGGCGGTCGTCGGCGGCGCCGCAAGCCCGACAGGTCGCGGGTATTGGCTCGTCTCGAAGAATGGCGGCGTCTTCAGCTACGGCGACGCCATGTTCTACGGGTCGGCCGGCGGCGAGAACGCAAGCAACATCGTCGGCATGGCGGTCGACCCAGCCGCGACAGGCTACTGGCTCGTCGGCTCCGACGGAGGGGTGTTCAGCTACGGGAGCGCGGCGTTCGGCGGCTCGCTCCCCGGGAACCACGTCACCGTCAGCAACATCGTCGGCATCGTGGCCAATCCGGCCGGCTCGGGCTACTGGCTAGTCGGTTCCGACGGGAACGTTTATGCGCTCGGTGGCGCGGTGTCGCTCGGGACGCTGCCGGCAATGAACGTCACCGTGACCAACATCGTCGGCATGGCCGCGACGCCGGGCGGCGGAGGCTACTGGCTCGCGGGGGCCGACGGAGGGATCTTCTCGTTCGGGAACGCCGCGTTCGCTGGCTCGCTGCCCGGAATGAACGTCACGGCGACCAACATCGTCGGCGTCGCAGCCAACCCCGAGGGGGACGGCTATTGGCTCGTCGGCTCCGACGGCGGAATCTTCACCTTCGGCACTGGCAACTACTTCGCATCGAACGCGCTCACGTACACGAGCTCGCCAGTGACGGCGATGTTCCCGAGCCCGCACGTCTACGGTTACTGGATGACCGCGAGCGACGGGGAAGTGTTCGTGGCACCGAACGCTCCACCCGAGTCGACGGCGACACCCCCCATCGGGTCGAGCGAATCATACCTCGGGGCCACGGGATCGTTCGACATCACGCTGTGGGACGCAAACGGCCAACGGAACTGCAACGAAGGGCCGTTCGGACAGATCCCGGGCGACCCGGTGCACGTCATCGGTCGCTACAACAACGGCTGCACCAGCCAGAATGGGACCGTCGGACCGAGCTGGTCGCTCGCCCGCTGGTCGGTCGACTGGAGCACCTACCACGTGACCTTCGACAACATGATCTTCGACACGAGCCCGGGGAGCGTCGCCATCTCGGGCGGCAACAGTCTCAACACCTACTACGACGCTACGATCGTGTCGTACGCGGGAGAGCTTTGGGTCGCCGGCGAATGCGGAGGAACGATCGCGGGGGCCGGGACGGCGTCCGCGTGCATCGGCCCGCTCAGCACCACCACGTGGACCATGAACCCGGCGCGAACCAACGTCGCCATCCTCGGCAACGACTCCCTCGGCAACGGCTACGTTTATTCTGCTTCCGTACCAAAGCTCCTCGTCTTGCAGAACAATCTGTACCTCTACTGGTCGGCCGTCGACATCCAGGCGTCGAGCGGGACGTGGCAAGCCATCACCGAGCGCGGCACGCAGCTCGCCGAGCTCCCCGCCACGAGCGGGCTCCTGTGGGCGGCGCGGACGGGGAGCGCAGTCGGATCACGCGACCCCAACTACACCGTCGAAGTCTGGGGGCTCGGTACCGCGACGAGCGACAACGCGACGGCGGACATCGGCGGCATCTTCACCGACGGAGTGAGCGTCTTCGCCAACGGGAGCATCGCTGGCACCGCCTGCGGCACGCCGTTCTGGCCCCCTACCTGCTATTCGCTCGCGTTCGCCAAGAGCGCGAACCCTCTCGGGAACGACATCTTCAACAGCGGGACGGTCCTCCCCGTTGCGTATCTGCCGACGAACGCAGGGGGTGAGATTCGTCTCTTCACCGACTCGAGCGGCAAGAATTATCTGTGGGGGAGCTACTTCACCAACACCCCCGGTACGCGCCCCCTGCCGCTCACCGGGGCGGCCAATGCCGGCTACTGGGTCGGCTTCCCTGTCCCATCGGGCACGCCGTTCTTCGAGTCGCTGTAGGCGTCAGGAGGCGCGGGGAACACCGCGGGTGTCGTAGCCGCCGCCGGCCTTCGGTATGATGAGGGCTCGATGGACACGCCTCCGCAAGTTGTCCCGGCTGAGCCGTCCGCCCGCGGACTCCTGTCCGAGAAGCCTCTGGCGCACCTGCTCGCCTACGCGCGCGACAGGAAGCTGTCGGGCACGTTCGTCCTCGACGAGGAGCAGCGTCAGGGGGCGAAGATCGTCGTCGAGCAAGGCAAGATTGCGCGCGTCTGGACCCACGACCCGGTCGTTTACCTCGGCCACGTCCTCTACGAGGGGGGCATCATCGATGGATCGCAGCTCAGCGCGTCGCTGGCGGAGGTCGCGACGAGCAAGGCTCTCCACGGGCAGATCCTGCTCGCGAACGGGATGGTCACGCCCGAGCAGCTCGGGGCCGCGCTCCGCCAGCAGCGCGCGCGGAAGCTGCATCACATGTTCGCGATGCCGGCGACGTCGAGGTTCGCGTTCTTCAGCGACGTCGACCTCGTCGGCGAGCGGCCGAACGACGTCGAGCCCGTCGATATGATCCACTCGATATGGCGCGGGATCGCGGCTCGCCCGTCCATGGAGCACGTGAGGTCGACGCTCGCGAAGGTGGGGAGCTCCCCCGTTCGCGTCATCGCCCCGCTCGACACCTCGCTGTTCCGGACCGCCGAAGGGGCCGCCGTCTCCGCGCTCGGCCACACCCCCGCCTGCGTCTCGGAGATCGCGACGCGTCCAGGCGTGACAACGGAAGCGGCCGAGCTCCTCGTGTACTTCCTCGTCGTGAGCCGGCTCGCGGTCGTCGAGAGCCCCGAGGGGCCGCCGCCGCTGCAGCGCCCCTCCTCCAGGCCGAAGATCGCCGTACCCGAACGCGTGGACTACGTGCGCCGCGTCTCGTTCACGATGCGCGCGGTGAGCGTCCACGAGGCCCCTCGGGAGCCCCCTCCGCCCGTTCATCCGCTCGCCCGCCCCCGGACGGACCCCGGATTGTACGACGCCGCAGCCTCGGCATCGTTCGCCCAGGATACGCACCCCGAGGCCGAGAGCGCCGTGAAGCAGGCGGAAATGCTGTTCGTGCTCGGCGAGAAGCGCGACGCCCTCCGGGTCGTGCGCGCCGCGCTCACGATCGCCCCTCGAATGTCCTCGGGTCTCGTCCTCGTGCTGGCCATCGAGGCCACGGACATCGACGACGCGGACAGGCTCCGGGACATCCTCCGGCGCCTCGACACTGTCATCGCCGCCAACCGGATGTGCCGTCGAGGTCGCTTCCGCCGGGGTCAGATCCGCAAGCGGCTCGGCGACTTCGATGGGGCGATCGACGACTTTCGCGCCGCGATGGCGATCGATCCTAACGACGTGGAGGCGCAGGAGGAGCTCAAGGCATGTGACCGCCGAGGGCGCGACGCGCCGCCGCCGTCGCTGATGGACCGGCTGCGGGGCAAGTAGGGGCGATCTTCCGAGAGACAC
>Ga0302279_10003230_pt1 | contig 20611 bp, 13 predicted proteins | sample III_Bog_N3_3_FD_194541 | JGI IMG/M metagenome (GOLD analysis project Ga0302279, IMG submission 194541) | Peat permafrost microbial communities from Stordalen Mire near Abisko, Sweden - III_Bog_N3_3 | ecosystem: Environmental > Terrestrial > Soil > Wetlands > Peat | place: Sweden: Abisko...
AGCTGGGCCGCAGTCCACTGGTGCCGCAGCGCGTGCTGGGCGAGGAGATGCTGCCGAGCGTCTCCGTGCCGAGCGCGAAGCCGACGCACCCGGCGGCCACCGCGCTGGCGCTGCCCGCGGAGCTGCCGCTGCTGCCTTGCTTCGGGTTCCATGGATTGCGAGTGCGTGTGCCGGGCTTGCCGCCCCACAGGTCGCCCTGCGCGAGCGCGCCCAGCGTGAGCTTGGCGATGAGCACAGCGCCGGCTGCGTCGAGACGCTTCACGACCTCAGCATCTTCATCGAAGTGCTGATCCTCAAATCCGCCCGCGCCCCAAGTGGTGTGATAGCCCTTGACGGCGAGCAGGTCCTTTGCGCCCCATGGAATACCATGCAGCGGGCCGCGGTATTTGCCCGCGGCAATCTCCGCATCGGCCAGCGCGGCCTGCTTCAGCGCGCGCTCTTCCGTAAGCGTAATGACGAAGTGCAGCGTAGGGTCGTAGCGCTTCAGGCGCGCAAGGTAGAGCTTGGTCAGCTCGACGGAGGTGACCTTCTTTGTGCACAGCAGCTCGCCGAGCTGGCGCACCGTGGCGAAGGCCATGGAGTCTTCATTCGAGACGGAGACACCCGCAAGGCTGGGCGCCGATCCGAGCTTCGCGGGCTTGCGAACGGTCTCCAGCTTCATCCCTGCCGGGACAGGATCGAATATCAGCGACGGCGCAACACGATTCGGCAGGTTGAGCTTGCGGATCTCGACAACGTTGTCCCGCTGGCTGGTGAGGCCGTCGATCATCAACTGGCGCTGCTCCGCGGTGAAGCTGACGCCGGCGATAACCGCAGCCTGGTCGATTATCTCGGGTGTGATCTTCGGCAGATCAGGCTTCGCCTCAGGGTTGGGCGACTGCGCGGAGGTAGAACTCGCTGGGGCAGCGACGAGCGCGAGCAAAGCGCCAGAAAACATCGTGCCGCCGAAGCCGGCAGCAGTGGAGACGGCGAGGAAGCGGCGACGCGTGGCATCGAGTGAGGGAGACATGCCGAGATTATTGCACCCGCACTTTCACCAACGAAAAAGCCACCTCGGAGAGGCGGCCTTCTTCGTGCGATGGAACGACGCTAGATGTCCAGGTTCTTCACATCCAGCGCGTTGTCCTCAATGAACTTGCGCCGCGCTTCCACGTCTTCGCCCATCAGCGTGGTGAAGATCTCCTCGGTGGCTGCGATGTCTTCCAGCTTCACCTGCATCAGCGTGCGGCGGGCAGGGTCCATGGTTGTCTCCCACAACTGCGGCGCGGTCATCTCGCCGAGGCCCTTGTAGCGCTGGACCTGGTACTCCTTGCGGCCCTGTTCGATCACGTACTCGAAGACCTCGCGCGGCGTCTGTTTTTCGACCGGGTCCTGTGAGACCTTTGCGCTACGCTTGACGGGCTTCGCGGCGGCCTCTACCGGAGCGGCACCGGCGTCCAGCGCACCCTCGAGTTCAACCTCTTCGGTGTCTTCCAGATCCTGCTCAGCCTTCTCTTCGGCGCTCTTCGTGGCCGCGATGGCCTCTTTGCCGGCGTACTCGATAAGGAACGGCCCCACGAGCTGCTCGCGAAGCTGCGCGTGCTTGGCCAGCAACTGGCGCGACTCGGGCGCGACCGCCAGCGTCCAGTCAATGTGCCGCACCGCGCCCTGCGCGTCGGTAAAACTGACCGAGTAACTGCGGTGCTCTTCGTCAAAGGTCACGTCGGAGACGGCCTTGAACTGGTACGTCTTCTCGATGGCCTTGAGCCGCGCACGCATCTCGGTGAGCTTGTCCTTGGTTTCGAAGTCGGTGCGGCGGACGGCGTCCTTGCCTTCGCTGGCGAAGATCTCCGCGAAGGCGCGCACCACATCCTCATTGCGGACGCGCTTGACCACCTTGTCGAAGAAGCCGAGGTAGTCGTTCAGCGCGGCCATGTACTTGGTGAGATCTTTGCCCTCCAGCCGTGCTCCGCCCTCGCCGTAGCGGATGATCATGCCGTCGCTGGCGCGCTTGACCATCACCTGCACGTACTCGCGGTCGTCCTTGATGTACTGCTCGAACTTGCCCTTCTTGATGCGGTAGAGCGGCGGCTGCGCGATGTAGACGTGGCCCCGCTGGATCAGCTCCGTCATATGGCGGAAGAAGAACGTGAGCAACAGCGTGCGGATGTGCGAGCCATCCACGTCGGCGTCCGTCATCAGGATCAGCTTGCCGTAGCGCAGCTTGGCGACATCGAAGTCGTCCTTGCCGATGCCGCAGCCCAGCGCCGTAATCATGGCGCGGATCTCCTCGTGGCCCAGCATCTTGTCGTAGCGGGCCTTCTCCACGTTGAGTATCTTGCCCTTCAACGGCAGGATGGCCTGGAACTTGCGGTCGCGGCCCTGCTTTGCGGTGCCACCAGCGGACTCGCCCTCGACCAGGTAGAGCTCACACAGCTCCGGACGGCGCTCAGAGCAGTCGGCGAGCTTGCCGGGCAGGCCGCCGCCGTCAAGCGCGCCTTTGCGGCGGGTCAGGTCGCGGGCTTTGCGCGCGGCCTCGCGCGCGCGCGCGGCATCGATGGCCTTGTTGATGATCTTGCGCGCGATGGGCGGGTTCTGCTCCAGGAACGCGCCGAGGCGCTCATTCACAAACGCCTGTACGATGCCCGCGATGTCTGAGTTGAGCTTACCCTTGGTCTGGCCCTCAAATTGAGGCTGTGGCAGCTTCACGCTGACCACGGCAACCAGGCCCTCGCGCACATCGTCGCCGGAGAGATTCTCCTTCACGTCCTTGAACAGCCCAAGCTGCTGTCCCGCGACGTTGATGGTGCGGGTGAGCGCGGTGCGGAAGCCCGAGAGGTGCGTTCCACCATCCACTGTATTGATGTTGTTCGCGAACGAGAAGACCGTCTCGGAGTAGGCGTCGTTGTACTGCAACGCGATCTCCATCACCACCTGGCCCTGCTCGGTCTCCATGTAGATGGGCTTGTCGTGCAGCACCTGCTTGCCCTTGTTGAGCAGCTTGATGAACTCCGCGATGCCGCCCGTGTACTTATAGACTTGGGACTTCTGTTCGCCCTTGGCGTCCACCTGGCGCTCGTCGGTGAGGGTGATCTCGATGCCTTTGTTCAGGAACGCGAGCTGCCGCAGGCGGTTGGCCAGCGTGTCAAAGTTGTACTCCGTGACAGTGAAGATGCTGCGGTCGGGCAGGAAGTGAATTTTGGTGCCGAGCCGCTTGCTCGGGCCCATCTTGCGCAGCTCGCTGATGGGCAGGCCTTTGGAGTAGTCCATCTCCCACGCAAAGCCATCGCGCCAGATCTCAACATCCAGTTGTTCGGAGAGCGCATTGACGCAGCTCACACCCACACCGTGCAGGCCGCCCGAGACTTTGTAGTTCGACGCGTCGAATTTGCCGCCGGCGTGCAGCATGGTCAGCACCACCTGAACAGCGGGCATCGTCTCGCCGGTGGGCAGCGTTTTGTTGTCCACCGGAATGCCGCGGCCGTCGTCGACCACAGTGATGGAGTTGTCCACGTGGATGGTGACATCGATCTTGGTCGCATAGCCCGCCAACGCCTCGTCGACCGAGTTGTCGACGACCTCATAGACGAGGTGATGCAGACCCTGTTCGCCAGTCGAGCCGATATACATCGCGGGCCGCAGGCGGACGGCTGCCAGGCCCTCCAGAATGGTGATGTTTTCACCGGTGTACGAGCCGGTTGCAGGGATCGGATTCCTAGGATCTTGCGGATCCGGCAAAGGGGTTTGCGTTGACAATCGAACTCCAGCAGGCGGCCAGTTTTTCGGCTTCGCGCAGGCCCAAAATCAGGCCCGGAAGCAGCAGGATTCAGCCGCCTGCAAAGGGGGTTTCCCTAGATTGATTTTACCATGCTGGAGCTGTGAATTTGGGGCGCTTCGGGACGCTTTGCGGGCAGTAAATCCGGGCCAATGGCGGCCTCCGGAGACCAGACCCACAGGAACAGAAATCCCACCATCCAAAGGGCCAGTTTCAGCCCGATTCCGGGCAAATACGCCGTCCAGTATGCGGCCCCGCAAACCGCCAGATGGACCACAAAGAACCCCACCGCGGCCCAACTCCGGCGATCCGTCCAGGAAGTCGGATCGCAGGGCGCAAAGAGCCTCGGAAGAGCTACAAGGAATAGGGGCCACGCGTATCCCACCAGGTGCAGGAAACCGGCCCCGAGCACCGGTGCCAGAAGGAACGATACAGCTCCGTAGAGCAGCGCAAAGCGCAGCAGCACGCTGCGGTCGTTATTGGCATTACGTTGCCGCGGTATGCGCAGCCAAAGCCACAGCAGCAACAAGGGCAGCAGGCCGAAGTTGCCCAGTGTCACGTCGAGCGCCACCAGCTGTTGCTGAAAGGAGACTCCGCAGACACCCAGAGCGTGGACAGAGCCCCAATGGAATGGAAGGTGGAAGGGAAAGCTCCACACAGGGACCTTGCACAACTCGGAATTGGCGTCGCTCCACGGCAACACGCCGAGCACGTTGCGCAGGAAGTTCCACGGAATCTTGGCCAGCATATACAGCGCCCCGGGTAGGTGTTCCACGTTGGGTTGCGCTCCTGCGGAGAGACGGCTGACCACCGCGCTGCCTGCCACAGCCGCAACGACCGCAGCGATGCGGTCTCGCCAGCGCAGGCTGCTCCACGCGGCCAGCAGGTAGCAGAGCAACGTCAGCGAGGTGGACTCCCGCGTGAGCATCAGTGGAAACATCATCAAAGCAGCGGCAAGCAGATGCTCGCGGGCCAGTAGCGCCAGCAAAACCGCCAGCAGAGCCGCGTAGAACAAATCCGGGAAGACGAGGTTCTGCACCAGCGTCGTCCAGGTCGGCACCACCACCACAGCGACCAGCATCCAACGCGGGGCGTCACTCTGCAGCATCAGCCGGAAGACGATGGTCAGCATCACCAAAAGTGAGAGCGTGGCCTCCATATAGAAGCCGCGGTGAATGGAGCCATGCAGAACTGCGGCCAGCGCGCGCGCCACCAGCGCACCCAGCGGACGCGAGGCGAAGGGCTGCATCACGCCGCGCACATCGCCGGCGGCAAGCCGCAGATAATGGCTGGCGTCGGCGATGTGGAAGAAAGGCTGCAGATGCACCGCGATGCATACAGCCAGCGCGGCACCCAGCAACACAGCGCAGACCGTCGCCCACCGGCGGGCGGACGGCGGCCACGCGCGCAACGGCTGCATCAGAGCAAACAACAGAGCTGGCGGCGAGCTACTCTCTGAGGGCAAGCCTTCTCCTGCGCGCGGAACAGACCTCGCGCCCTCTCTTTATACATCCGCTCCCGCACGCTTGCCTCGCCTCGCTAGGCGGTGGCAGCGTACGTCACCGGCTCTTCCTTCACGGGCGGAGGCTCATGCTCGGCCAGCACTGCGGCGTAAAACACACCGGCGATCGCTGCCCCTACCAGTGGAGCCAGCCAGAACAGCCACAGCTGCGCGAGTGCCCAGCCACTGCCTCCGTACGCGGCGACCAGCGCCGGCCCGGTGGAACGCGCCGGATTTACCGACAAATTCGTCACCGGAATGCCGATGAGATGAATCAGCGTAAGACACAGGCCGATGGCCAGCGGCGCAAAACCCTTCGCTGCTCGTTGATCGGTTGCGCCGAGAATCACCACGAGAAAGAAAAAGGTCAGCACCACTTCGGCGATCAGACAGGCGCAAAAGCTGTAACCGCCAGGCGAGTGCAGACCATAGCCGTTGGAAGCGAAGCCATCGCCGGCCTTGAAGCCAGCCTTACCGGAAGCAATGGCGAACAGCGTCCATGCCGCCGCAATTCCGCCCAGAACCTGAGCGACCCAGTAGGGTATGACCTCTTTCGCCGGAAACCGCTTGCCTACGACTAGGCCAAGCGTCACCGCCGGGTTCAGGTGGCAGCCGGAGATGTGACCGATCGCATACGCCATCGTCAACACGGTGAGGCCGAAGGCGAGCGCTACGCCGACGAAGCCGATGCCGAGAAATGGGGTCGATGGGAACGCTGCTGCCAGAACAGCCGCCCCGCAACCGCCGAAGACCAGCCAGAAGGTGCCGAAGAACTCGGCGACGCAGCGCCGAGAGAGTGTGACTTGCATACGTCCTCCAAAAGTTTGTGAGTGTCGATTGCAGGGTCCCGGAAAACGCTGCCAGTCTACACGCAGATGGTCGCAGTCTTGCTGGGATTCTGTTGACAGTCCCATCGTTTGTGGATAGAACTCAGACATTCATCATTCATTTCCACGGGTTCAAGCAAACTGGCGGTTCAACGGCGTTGCGGATTCTCTTTTTTCCGTGGTCGGTTCCAACCTCAGCCCGCGCACAGTCGATCCCGGCCTCGCATTCCCATTCCGAAGGAGCTTGCCCGCATGATTTTCAAGAACGCCACTGCACAACCGATGCACCGCAAACTCGCCACCGTCATCGCAGTGGCGGTGCTGCTTCTGTCGGGCGTCACCGGCTCCGCGCAGTCACCGGCGCTGACCGCCGTCCAGTCCGATGCACTCAAGAAGGAGATCATCGCCAAGGTCGACGGCAACGCCAAGCTGGTGCAGGTGATGGTTGACACCCTGTACAGCTTCAGCGAGCTAGGCTTCCAGGAGTTCGAGACCTCCAAGTACCTGTCCGCGCTGCTGGAGGAGAACGGCTTCACCGTGGAGCGCGGTATTGCGGGCATTCCCACGGCGTACATGGCCACGTGGTCCAACGGAACCGGCGGTCCGGTGATCGCGCTCGGCTCAGACCTGGACTGCATCCCGCAGGCCTCGCAGAAGCCCGGCGTCGCCTACCATGACCCCATCGTCCCCGGCGCTCCCGGTCATGGCGAGGGTCACAACTCCGGCAACGCCGTGAACATTGTCGCTGCGCTTGCGGTCAAAGAGATCATGATCAAGAACCACCTGCTGGGCACCATTAAGATCTGGCCCGGTGTCGCCGAAGAGGACCTCGGCAGCAAGGCCTACTACATCCGCGACGGCTACTTCAAAGGCATGGATGCCGTACTCTTCTCGCACGTCGGCGACAACCTCGGCGCGTCCTACGGCGGCAACTCCACCAGCGGCCTGGTCTCGGTGCAATACCACTTCCATGGTGAAAGCGCCCACGCCGCCGCGGCCCCGTGGCGCGGACGGAGTGCCCTCGATGCCGTTGAGCTGATGGACGTGGGCTGGAACTTCCGCCGCGAGCACCTCCGCCTGCAGCAGCGCTCCCACTACGTCATCTCCGACGGCGGCGATCAGCCCAACGTCGTGCCCCAGTCCGCCTCCGTCTGGTATTACTTCCGGGAGACCGACTACCCGCACATCAAGGGACTCTGGGAGACCGGCGACCACATAGCCACCGGCGCCGCCACCATGACCGATACCACTTGGGACTCCACGCTGATCGGCACAGCCTGGCCGGGGTTCTTCAACAAGCCCATCGCGGAGGAGGTCACCGCCAACGCCAAGATCATTGGACTGCCGAAATGGTCAGACGACGACGAGAAGCTCGCCAAGGCGCTACAGCACGAGCTCAAGGTTCCGGAGAAAGGACTCGCCGACAAGCTGGACGAACTGAAGCCGCCCAAGGCCGCGGAGGATTACTACGGCGGCGGCTCAGACGACATCGGCGACATCAGCTGGAACGTCCCTACCATCGTATTGCGCTATCCGTCGAACATCCCCAACCTGCCGGGACACAACTGGGCCAACGGCATCGCCATGGCCACTCCAATCGCCCACAAGGGAGCAGTCGCCGGGGCCAAAGTACAGGCGCTGACACTCTTTGACCTGATGACCCAACCCAAACTCGTCAGCGCCGCAAAGGCCTACTTCACAGAGAACCAGACCACCCAGGAGGCGCACTACATTCCGTTCCTGCGTCCCGCCGACAAACCCTCAACCTTTCTCAACAAGGCCACGCAGGACAAGTATCGGCCCGAGCTGAAGAAGTACTACTACGACGCAGACAAGTACCCCACCTATCTGGACCAGCTCGGCATCAAGTACCCCACCGTCCGCGCCCCGGAGACGCCTGCGAAGCCTGCCTCCGGCGCTGAGGCAGATGAGGGCGGCTCGCAGCAGTAGACGCTCGCAGCAGTAAATCTTGCCATCCTAAGCCGCAGGCGAAGGATGACAATTTCTTCCGGCGATACCCTGCTACCAGACCTTGCACGTCGGAGTATGCACCATCGGCTGGCCGTCCTTGCAGCCGAAGGCCTCCTGGAACTGCGGCAGGTTAGACACCACACCGTTGATACGCGCGAACCCCGGCGAGTGCGGATTGGTGATCGCGCTCACACGCAGGTTCTCCGGGCGCTGGTTCTCGCACGCCCACTGCGCCATACCTACGAAGAACCGCTGGTCGGGTGTGAAGCCATCCACAGGTTGCAGTGTCTGGCCTTCGGTCTGCTTCTTCCAGGCGATGTACGCCAGCAGCGTTCCGCCCAGATCGGCGACGTCTTCGCCGCTGGTGAGCCTGGAGTTGATGTGGATGTCATCGACCACGGTATAGCCCGCGTACTGGTCGCGCACGCAGTTGATGCGGTCCTCAAAGTTCTTGGCGTCGACCGGCGTCCACCAGTCGCGGAGGTTGGCAAGGTCGTCATACATACGGCCCTCGTCGTCGAAGGCGTGGGTCAGCTCATGGCCGATGGTCGCCCCGGTGTTGCCGTAGTTGGGCGCGTCGTCCTCCTTCGAGTCGTAGAGCGGAGGCTGCAGCACGCCCGCGGGGAAGTTGATGTCATTCATCTGCGGATTGAAGTACGCGTTCACCGTGGGCGGCGTCATGTCCCACTCGTTCCGGTCCACCGGCTTGCCCAGTTTGCGCCAGTTGCGCGACTGCTCAAAGCGGTAGGAGCGCAATACGTTGCCGAAGTAGTCGTCGGGCTTGACCTCGAGGTCGCTGTAGTCGCGCCACTTGTCCGGATAGCCGATCTTGTTGCGGATGGCGTGCAGCTTGCGCAGCGCCTCCACCTTGGTCCCGGGCGTCATCCAGTCCAGGCCCTCGATCTCCTGCTGCATCGCGGTCTCAATCTGCGCGGTCATGAGCTGGGTCTTTGCCTTGGTGTCGGCGGAGAAGGTGCGCGCAACGAACTCCTGGCCCAGCGCCTCGCCCAGCGCACGATCCACGCCGCGCGTGCAGGTCTTCCAGCGCGGCGGCTGCTGCGGAATGCCTCGCAGCGTCGCGGAGTAGAAGTCGAAGTAGGCCTGCGCGAACGGCTCGGAAAGATACGGCGCGGCCGCGGTCACCGCGTGGAAGCTCAGATAGGCCCGCAGGGCTGCAACGGGCTCGGTGTTGAGCTCGGCTTGTACGGCGCTCAGAAACTCGGGCTGCGCGACGTTCAGTGACTCCACACGGCCACGGCCCACCCCTTGCACCAGGAAGTAGTTGGCCCAGTCGATGGAGGATGCAATCGAGTGCAGTTGTTCGAGGGTCATGATGTGATAGGTGTTGTGCGGATCGCGCAGTTGTACGCGGGTGAGCGAAGCGCGCGCCAGCTCTGTCTCAATACGCAGGATGGATGCCGCGTCCTCTAGTGACTGCTGGTGGCTCTCGCCAATCAACTGGAAGATGCGCTGCACGTAGGCTTCATACTCGTGGCGTATGCGGTCGCTCTTGGTGTCTGTCTTCAGGTAGTAGTCGCGGTCGGGCAGACCGAGACCGCCCGCACCAACCGCCACAATCATCGTGGAGGAGTCGACCGCGTCCTGCTCAACGCCGGTGTTGAAGAAGAAGCTGCCCATGCTCTGGCGATGCAGCACGGTCAGCGCGGAGAGCATGTCCTCGCGGCGGGTCAGCGAGGCAATCCGCGCCAGCGCGGAGAGCATCGGCTCGCCGCCCAGCTTGTCGATAGCCTCCGTATCCATGCAGGCGGCATAGTAATCGCCGACCTTCTGCTGCACCGGTGTGCGCGTCGTGGCTTTGGCGTCGTGCTCAAGGATTCCCCACAGAAACTGCTGGTTCTCAGTGGCCAGCTTGGCGTAGACGCTCCATGCGGCCTGGTCGGCGGGAATGGGGTTGTTCGCCTGCCAGCCGCCGCAGGTGAACTTGTAGAAGTCCACGCAGGGATCGACGCTGCGGTCCAGGCTGGTGAGGTCCAGCGACGGCGAGTAGGGCATCGCGTCCAGCGGCTTTACCGATGCGTCTTGCGGGACGGGGATAGCGCGCGCGGCCGGTGCATCGGCTCCGACGGCTGGAATTACGAAGGGTAGAATCGCATCCGACTTGGGCTTCGGAGCGGGCTTTGCAGCGGGCCTCGCCACAACGGCACCGGGAGCTGGCACCAGAGCAGCAGGAGCAGGCGCAACGATAACAGGTGCGACGACCGCCGGTGCAGGCGCGACCGCAACAGGCGCCGCAATAACCGGCGCGACCGCAGCCGGAGCAGCTGCCGCAGGCGCGGGTGCGACGACCACAGGGGCCGCGACAACGGGTTCAGGCGCGGCAACGATCGGCGCTGCAGCCGGTGCGGGTGCAGCTGGCGGCGGCGTGGCGGCGGGCGGCGTGGCAGCGGGCGGCGTGGCAGCGGCAGGAGCCGACATCTGCCGGAGGATCTCCTCCTGCTGCTGCTTGGTGATGGGGACCTGGCGCTTGCTCTGGTCAGGTGGCGGCGGCATCACCGGCGCCTGCTGCTGCGCCGCGCTGGGCACGGCAAGGCTGAGCGCGACAACAGGGAGTACGGCAAGACGGAGAGCTAGGGACAAGCGGGTGGTCAAAGGCGTGCGCTTTGGCGACACAGGTCGATTCTCCTGAGAGGGCGGCTTTGGAGCGATGAACTTACGGGGCTCTGCGCGAACGCGCAGGCCGAACGTCAGCAGATAGCTACGAGCAAATCAGGAGAGGTCTACAGTGATACAGGTGCGAGCGAAGGAACCGCAGCATGGAGGTCAAAAAAACTTGGTGCCGAAGAAAGGACTCGAACCTTCACACCCTTGCGAGTACATGGACCTGAACCATGCGCGTCTGCCAATTCCGCCACTTCGGCTCACGAGCGCCGTGCGATGATTCTGCACGGACCAACTTTCGTGAAAACCCAGTGTAGCAGAGGCTTGCTCACGCCCGCCAGTCGTACCTGCACGATACACTAAGCGAACTGCCGAGAACTATCGAACCAGAGCAGCGTTTAGAACCGCAGCCATCAGGGCCTATGAGCGATCCAGCCAACACTCCTTCCGCGTCCCCGCAGCAGATTCCCGAAGAGCTGGCGCTGGAGATACGGCGCATGGCGCATGACCTATCCAACGCGCTGGAGATCATTGTCCAGACCAGTTATCTGCTCAGTATGGCGGAGCTGAAGGAGCCGGCCTCGGACTGGCTGCGCATGATGGACTCCGGCGTGAACAAGGCACTGGAGCTCAACCTGCAACTGCGCGAGTACATCAAGGCCCACGCACCGAAGTAGACCTTATTGCGTGGCCGCGATGGCGGCGACAATCTTGTCCATCGTGGCGCGGTCAGCAGTGCTGGCGGGAGTGTGGGTGTCCGCCATGATGGAGAAGATGATCTGCTTGCCGCTGGCCGCGTCCAGATAGCCGGAGAGCGCGCGGCTCTCGCCCAGTGTTCCGGTCTTGGCGAAGACGTGGCCCTTGAGCGGCGGTTCGGTAAAGCGGTGCTCCAGCGTCCCGTCGACACCACCCAGGGGTAGAGCCGCCTTCCACTGCGCAAACCAGGGCTGCGTCGCCGCAAAGGCCAGCAGTTGGGTGGTCGCACGCGGCGTGACCAGATCGTGCGAGCTCAGGCCGGAGCCGTCGTAGAAGACGAAGTCGTTGCCGTCGAGACCGGCGTTGATCAGCCACTGCCGAACCACACGCGTGCCCTGCGCGGCGGACCCGTCCGCTCCCCAGGCCGCGCCGAGACGATGCAACAGCAGCTCGGCGTGCAGATTCTGCGACTCCTTGAGCGTAACGGCGACGTCTTCTGCAAGCACCGGCGAGTCCACGACAGCCTCCCACACGCAGTTGTCGTTGCAGCCACGAACAACGACTGGAACTCGCGGTCGCTGTAGCGGCAGGTTGGCGAGCGGGACACGCGAATCGGCAATAAAGTGGTCGTCCTGCGGAGGAGCGTGATGATGGGCGCGGGCTGTTCCCTCCACCGTGATGCCGTGCGCGATGAATGCGGCCTTCAGGGCGATGGCGGCAAACTCAGCGGGGTCTTCTATGGAGAGGTCCGTGCGGTACGGCTTGTCCAGGGCAATGTCTCCGCTGACATGTACGATCCGGGAGGCGGGGTCGCGCGCGACCCGCAGCGACGACGGCTGATCCGCCGCAACGGTCTGTATCTTCGCCTCGATCTCGTAGTAGCCGACCTCCGGTGACAGCGAGGCCGTAGCGTTGCTGCCCGGGGTCTTGCCTGGGCTGACTATCAAGCTGAGTTGGTTGTCGTTCACCGTGAGGGCAGAGACAGGAGCGCCATAGCCCCAAAGGATGTCGTCTAGTCCCCAGGTATCGGGATGCGGCTCCGCAGGCCAGAGCGTGTCATCGCCGAGGATGTCTCCAGTGATCCGGGTCACGCCGTGCTGAGCAAGTGTGGCGGCTATCTTGCTGAGTATGCTGAGTAGAGGAACGGTCGGGGGCGCGGGAGAGCCTGGTGAAGCGGCGCGGTAGGGGAAGGTGCGGTCGGAACCGAAGTTGCCATCGCCAGCGCCTACCAGCGCGAGGTCAGCTTTCAGAGCGCCATTCTCCACGGGCGGGACGTTCAGGCTTTGATTGCGGCCATAGGCTATCAGCCGCGTCGTAACGCGCGAGTCAGGTCCCAGCAGCGCCAGCGCCGTCGCCGTAGTGAAGAGCTTCGCATTCGATGCGGGGCGGAAGAACTGGCCCTCGTCCAAGCCGTAAAGCGGGGTACCGTCCAGCGTCGTCACCGCGATTCCCCAGTGCGCGCGCGCCACGGCGGGGTCCCCCAACAGCGCGGCGATCTTTGCGCCGAGCGCCGTCGCAGTTCCTTGGGGAAACGCAGGATGCGGCGTGGGTGTCTGTTGCTGCGTCTGGGCAACGGCGAACGCAGGCAACAGCGCGGCGACCGGCAGAACACGTTTTAGGTTGAACATTGTTCCCGAGTGTACAGCGGGATATGGACAACCGTGAGTACAATGCCGCATGGAATTTTCCGTCATCGAGGCGTCGCGACCGAGCTTCTGCTGGCACCTGCGCACACGTCAGCTGGAGCTGGGTGAGCGCACGCTGCTGATGGCCATCGTGAACCTGACGCCTGAGAGCGTCAGCAGTCATGGCGTGACGGGCGGGCGGGCGTGGCCCGCCGCGGCCAGCGCCAAGGTCGCGCTGGCAGAGGCAGTGGAGGCCATGGATAGCGGAGCGGACATCGTGGAGCTGGGTTCGGCTGCGACCCGCACCGGCGCGCAGACGGTGAGCGCCGACGAGGAGTGCGCGCGGCTGCTGCCGGTGCTGGAGGGCCTGCTGCTGGCCCGGCCGCAGGCGGTGGTCGCCGTGGACACCTGCCACGCGGCCACGGCGCGGGCGGCAGCGCGCGCGGGAGCGCAGATCCTGAAGGATGTCTCCGGCCTGACCTGGGACACCGAGATGGCTGAGACCGTTGCGCGCAGCGGCTGCGGCGTTGTGCTGATGCACGCGCGCGGCCGGGTGCGCGAATCGCTGGCGCAGGGCCCGATGAGCCGCGATGAGATCGTGCCCCAGGTCTTCGCAGGGCTGTGCGAGAGCGTGGCTATCGCCGAGGCAGCGGGCATCGACGACGAGCGCATGGCGGTTGACCCGGGCTTCGGCTTCGGCAAGCGCAGCGCGGAGAACTTCCGCCTGCTGGCGCAACTGGGGCGGCTGCATCAACTGCGGCTGCCGCTGCTGGTGGGGCTCTCGCGCAAGGGCTTTCTGGGCGAGGCAGTGAAGGATGTGCAACCCGTGGGCCTGCACAAAGCCGACGCGCGGCGGCTGGCGACCGTCGCGGGAAATGTGGCCGCGGTGCTGAGCGGAGCGCATATTTTGCGGGTGCACGACGTGCAGGCGGCGCGCGAGGCCGTTGCGGTGGCCGATGCGGTGCTAAGCGCGGCAAACTAAGGATTTACGCGGCAATTGTTCCACGTGGAACATCGGTTTCCGGAGTTCCAGAGCTCCGCGTTGAGCACGCAATTTGACGCTTTGAGCTATGTATTAAGCGCATTTTAAGCGTCTTCAGCCCGCTACGGTTGCGGCGGGGCGGTGACCAGGCGCTCGCCGCCGGTCCGGACCAGCAGGATGCGGCGGCGGTCTTCCAGCAGCTTCAGCCGGGCGGCATCCTCCGGGCCTTGGAGCCGGGGAATCTCGCGGTCGATCAAGACCGGGCCAATGACTGGGACGCGGGTGTGGCCGGCGCCGAGCTCATTGTGGTTGTTCTCCCCCCAGACGGGAAGAATCCCGACCTTACCCAGCTCCACGCGTCCTTTCTCCGCGCGCGCCACGGAGAAGAGTCCGATGATGGCATCGCGGGGATCGCCCTCACTGGCAGCCTGAGTCGGGCGGTAGTCACGCGACTGGTTGGAGAGGAAGTTGCCCAGCGAGAAGAAGATCAGCGCGTTGCGACCGTCAGCGGTGCGGACGCTCTCCACGCGCTGCAGCACATGGGGATGGTGGCCGAGGATGACCGTCGCGCCGGCGTCGAGCATCTGGTGGGCGATGGCGACGTCCTCCGGGCGCGGCGCGGACGCGTACTCCACGCCCCAGTGGATGGAGACCACCAGGAAGTCGCACTGCGCGCGCGCGCGGCGCACGGCGGCGAGCACCCCGGCGTCGTCCATGCCCGGCGGGTCGCTGGCGCCACCCTTGCCGGCGGGATAGGGGAAGAAGTTGACGTGCGGCTTGGTTGGGTCAGTGGGGTTGCTGCCGCCGTTGAGCCAGCGCGTCATGCCCAGGAAGCCCACCTTGATGCCGTTCTTTTCCACTATGACCGGCTGCCACGCGGTCGCCGCTGAATCTCCCGACCCGGCAAAGAGCATCCCCTGTTCGCGGAGGTGTTCGCGGGTCTCGGCGAATCCAGCCTGGCCCTGGTCCATGACGTGGTTGTTGGCAAAGGAGACGATCTTCACGCCGCTGAGCTTGAGTCCGGTGATGAGGTCGATAGGCGCGTCGAACAGAAACGGCTTTGTCCCGTGGGTGTGCTCCGGCGCGACGGGCGTCTCCATGTTGACGAAGCCGAAGTCGGCGTTCTTGAAGACGTCGCTCACATGCGAGAGTAGTGCGGCCCAGCCGGCAGGGCCCGGCCCGGCGGCAGCAGCGGCAGCGCGCACCGCCTCATGCGGGATGACGTCGCCGGCCACGGCGAAGGTGACCTCGGCGGGGGGCTGGGAGGTTGTTTGTGCGGTTGGGGATGCGGCGCAGCCGCAGACGAGGGCGACGGCGATGACCGCGGTGAGGGTGAGGCGGTTGCGCGAGGTCGTGGTGCCGTTCAAATCGTTGCCTCCGTGGCTGAAGCCACTTTATATGGCTGGAGCGGAATGGCGGGACTGAAGTCCCGCCCTTTCAAAGCAACTGTCTCTATTTTTCGCGGTGGTGGCAGGCAAAGAACAAAACGCAGATTCCCTTCGGGAATGCTTTGCTTCAGGTCCATGCGTTCGATGAGGCCGTTCGTGATGGTGTAGACGTGGCAGACCTCGCTGTCGGAGAGGACCTCGCCAGCGAGGCTCTTCACGAGTTGATGCACTCGGACGCTGGTGGTCCCGTCTGGCTGGTCGGTGACCTCGTGGGGTTCCACGTGGGGATCGAACTCCTGCCACTGGCGGATCCAGTAGGCGCAAATCTCGGCCTTCCCGACAACGCGTCCGCCCTCCGATGCCTTGGGCCAGCTGACGGTGTCACTCATGAGCGCCAGGGCGCTGTCGATGTCGCGATGATTGAAGGCAGCGTAGGCCTGCGCGATCAGTGTCTGGGTGTCCGTCATGGGGCCTCCGGTGCCGGCGCAAATACAGGGATCCTTCGACTGCGCGCTGCGCGCTTCGCTCAGGATGACGGCGAAAAACAAACAACGGCCACGGCGAAAACTAACAACCAACAACTGAGAACTGACAACTGCCTTCTACAACGTCATCACTTCTTTCTCTTTCGCCTTGAACAGTTCGTCGATGCGCTTGATCTCGGCGTCGGTGAGCTGCTGGATCTCCTCGTTGGCGCGCTTCTCGTCGTCGGCGGAGATGAGCTTGTCCTTGGCGGCCTTCTTTACGGTCTCGTTGCCGTCGCGGCGGATGTTGCGAATGCTGGTCTTGTGCTCCTCGACGGTGCCGGCGAGCTGCTTGACCACCTCCTTGCGGCGCTCCTCATTCATGGGCGGGACGGGGACGCGGATGATCTTGCCGTCGTGCATGGGGTTGAAGCCGTGGGAGCTGGTGCGGATGGCCTTCTCGACCGCGGTGACGATGGAAGGGTCAAAGGGCTCGACGACGATGAGGCTGGCCTCGGGGGTCTTGAGCTGGGCGAGCTCGTTGAGCGGGGTCTCGGTGCCGTAGTAGTCGACCTTGATCCCGTCCAGCATGTGGACCGAGGCGCGGCCGGTGCGCACGCTGGACAGATTGGCCCGAAAATCGTCCACGGATTTCGCCATGCGGGACTTCAATCCGTCATATACGCCCGTGAGGGCCTCCATGCCTGCCATTGCCGACGCCATTGCCGCTGTCCTCCTGTGGATACAACGCCCAATTTTACAGCCAGAGGGCCGCCGGACGAGGGGCAGCGCCGGGATGCCGGGCTCATGCCGCAGGGGGACCGAGCCGATAAAGGGACGGTAACCGGGACACCAGCGTGTCCTATTTCAGGGCAATACCCCGAACGGGGCAGCTTTCGCGTTGACTTACCCCGGAGCGCATCCTATCCTGAATACACTTGTCCGGGTCTGCCCCTGTAAGTCGATACAAGAAGAATCAGTGCAGACGCCTCGGACAGATATCCTCCGGCAGCAGTGATGGACCGCTGGGGGCGGAAACGAACCTTTTATGAAGCAGATCTCTCTCCTCTTCGCTCTCGTACTAGCCCTCGCGGTGGCCGTGCCCGCCCGCGCCCAGGGCGGCTGCGACGATACGCCTGAGAATCCCACGCTGATTCTGGCGGGACTGGCGAGCGGGGTCTTCGCCGCATCGAACATCCGCACGCGCATCCGGGCGCGGCGCGCCCAAAAGAAGTAGCCTCCGCCAGCGCCCGAGTGTCCCTTCTGGAGTGCCGATTGTGACCCATCCTGCGGATAGCGTCACCTCAAAACTCTCTCTTTTTTCGACAAGTTTTCGACTCTCTCCGCGTACCGCAGCTGCCATCGCCTGCGTCTGCGCCGCTGTGGGGCTGTTTGCGGTCACCGGCACGGTTCAGGCGCTGGCCGGCATATGGCAGAGCGATGCGCTGAAGTCTGTGGGCATGGCCGTGCCGTTTGTCTGCGCCGCGCTGATTGTGCGCGACTGGCGCGACACCGGATGGGAGACCGAGGGCACCTGGTGGGGCTTCTTCCTGCTGGCCGCGGCGGTACTGCTGGTGTTTGTACGCGACCAGACCCTGCTGATCGTGACCGTGAACAAGAACTGGCTGCTGCAACTGCCGCCGCTGCCGCTCATTGCGGTGGTGTACGCGGCGAGCTTTGTGCTGCTGTTCGGCGGCACGCGGCTGCTGCGCGCGGCGTGGTTCCCGGTGCTGCTGATGTGGGCGGTGATTCCGGTGCCGCAGACCTTCAGCCGCCGCGTGGACGTGCCGCTACAGCATGCCGGAGCGGTGGTGGCGCGGGGCTTTGCGCAACTGATCGGGGTGCGGCTGAACTCCGGCGACCTGAAGATCATGTTCTCGCCCTCCACGGGGATGTTCATCGCGCCGGGCTGCGACGGCCTGCGCGGATCGATCACCATGGGGCTGACGGCGATCGTGATTGCCTATTACTACCGCTTCCGTTGGACGGTCTTTTTGCCGCTGGTGGTGGCCGGCGTGCTGCTGGGCTACGTGTTCAACTTTCTGCGGCTGTGCGCCATGGTGATCTACGACAAGATCACAGTCAGCTATCCGCGGCTGGGGCCGCATGAGGAGCTGGCCGACCACATTGTGGGCGCGTGCATCTTCGTGCTGGCGCTGGCAATCTTCTTCTGGGCGGTGGAGAAGCTGCGGCGGCCGGCGGCAGCCGTCCCCCCCGCTCCGCGCGCGGACGTGCCGGCATGGCCGGTGCTGAGCAAAGCGGTGGCGGTGCTGATGCTGGCCGCGGTCTTCGGCGCCGACTACCTGCACACCAGCCGGGCGCAGATGCCGCTCTCCAGCGTGATGCCGCCGCTGCCGGCGAGCATCGGCCCCTACCGGCTGGTGCGGACCTGGCACGACGAGACCTATGAGGGCGTGGTGGTCTACAGCTGGGGCGAGTACGTGGGGCCGGACAAGCCATCCGCGACGTTGGGCGGGCCTCCGATGGCGGGCGACCATGTGTCGCTGGGCATCTCGCCGCTGCTGAGCATCCACGATGCCGAGGTCTGTCACATCGCGCGCGGCGAGGACCCCACCTGGCACGGGCAGGTGGAGATGGCGACCCCCAGCGGCCCGGTCGCGCTGACCGCGGCGATGTACAACAACGGAGCGGTGCAGAAGCTGGAGGAGTCTACGGTGTGCGACGGCGGAAGCTGCCAGCAGTACTCGCAGACCGGCCAGCACATCACCCTGGTGTACGCTCGGCCGCACAAGGAGCTGCCCATGCAAAGCGTGGCTGCGCGCCCCGTTCCGGTGCTGCTGAAGGTGGAGTCGCCGGACGTGACCGCACCGGTGGACGTGGCCGAGGCGAAGATGGCGGCGCAGATCGCGGAGTTCCTCAAGAGCGCGGACCTGGCCGGGGTGACGGCGGGGTTTGGGCGGCGGTAGGCGGGAATCGAGTCGAAAAGCAACGACAAAAGCTCTCACGTAGAGGTCGCAGAGGTGACGCGAAGGCCGCCAAGGCAGGCTCTGCCTTCGACGGTGCCAGCCCGGGAAATCGGGCCGGGGGCGACCCAGGTGCCGCTGGTCGCCTATAATCGAAGTTCCCCCTTCGTAAAGCGCAGGGCACAGATTCAAAGAGCCGTGAGGGTGTGAGTATCTTTACCGGAATCCGAGTGAGCGCAAGCTCCCTGAACTGTACGACCCAGCCTGTGCGCACGCGCCGAAGCCGCATCGTCTCCATCCCCCGCCCCGCGCAGCGACGGGTATGGCTCGCGTTGTGGATTGCCGGCGCGATGGGGGCCTTCCCTGCCCTGACCTCTGCCGCCCGGGCTCAGGTGCAGGCCCAGCCGCGGTTCAGCGCGGCCAGCGCGCCTCAGATTCTGTGCCAGACCCAGGTCATCGGCAACCGCCGCATCCCCAAGGAGTCGATCCTGGCACGGCTGTTCAGCCGGGCCGGCGATGTGTACGACCCGGCGGTGGTGGAGCGGGACTTCAACTCGCTTTGGAACACCGGCTACTTTGACAATGTGAGCATCGAGCGCGTGGACGAGCCCACCTGCGTGCAGCTGGAGGTCTACGTCCTGGAGAAGCCGACCATCCGCACCATCGAGTACACCGGGCTGAACGCGATCTCGGTCTCCGACGTGCTGGAGCGCTTCAAGAAGGAGAAGGTGCCGCTCTCCGTGGAGAGCCAGTACGACCCCACCCACGTGAAGCGCGCCGAGGTGGTGTTGCAGGAGATGCTGGGCGAGCACGGCCACCAGTTCGCCAGCATCCGCACCGAGGTGAAGACCATTCCGCCGGCGGCCGTCGCGCTGACCTTCCACATCAAGGAAGGCCCCACCGTGAAGGTGGGCAAGATCGCCTTCGACGGCAACCACGCGCTGAACCACCGCGAGCTGGTTGAGTCGATGAAGAACCTGAAGCCGATCGGGATCCCGCACTCCATCATCCTGGAGGACATCTTCCCGCGCACCTTTGACGCCAGCAAGCTGGACGAAGATGCCGAGCGGGTGCGCCAGGCCTACCGCGACAAGGGCTACTTCAAGGCTGTCACCGGCGAGCCGCAGACCAACGTGCGCAACGCCGGCGGCATCAACCCGTTCACGCTGCATCCTTCCACGGGCAAGCGCGTGGACATCCTGATCCCCGTGGAAGAGGGCGAGCGCTACCGGCTGGGCGGCATCACCTTCACCGGCAACAAGGCCTACAGCAACGTGAAGGCGCTGCGCGCGCAATTCGCGGTGAAAGACGGCGACTGGTTCAACGCCACGCTCTTCGGCAAGGGGCTGGAGAACCTGCGCAAGGCCTACGGCGAGGGCGGCTACATCAACATGGTCGGCACGCCCGACGCGGCGAAGACCGACGATGCCAAGAAGCTGGTCTACCTGAACATCGACATCGACGAAGGCAAGCCGTTCTATGTCTCGCGCATCGAAATTACGGGCAACACGCTGACTCGCGACCGCGTCATCCGCCGCGAACTGATGCTCGAAGAGGGCCAGGTCTACAACAACCGCCTCTGGGAGAACAGCATCCTCCGCCTGAACCAGCTCAATTACTTTGAGACCCTGAAGGCCGACGAAGACTCCGAGACGCACCAGAATGAGGATGAAGGCAGCGTCGACCTCCTGCTCAAGCTCAAGGAGAAGGGCAAGAACTCCATCGGCCTCAACGGCGGCATCAGCGGCCTCTCCGGCACCTTCATCGGCCTCAACTACGAGACCAACAACTTCCTCGGCCTCGGCGAGACGCTCTCCGTCAACGCCAACATCGGCGACCTCTCACGCAACCTCAGCTTCG
>Ga0302279_10003231_pt1 | contig 20610 bp, 18 predicted proteins | sample III_Bog_N3_3_FD_194541 | JGI IMG/M metagenome (GOLD analysis project Ga0302279, IMG submission 194541) | Peat permafrost microbial communities from Stordalen Mire near Abisko, Sweden - III_Bog_N3_3 | ecosystem: Environmental > Terrestrial > Soil > Wetlands > Peat | place: Sweden: Abisko...
TCCAACGCCATCAATCATCCGCTGGCGCATCGCCTTGGCCTGGTCCGAATCTGGGCGAGCTCCGGTGTCAACCATAGCGATGCCGATGACACGCTCAGGCGCTTGCCGAAAGACTTCAAGAGCGACATATCCGCCGAGTGAAAAGCCTGCGACGGCGAAAGGTCCTATCGGCATCATGGCGAGAGCCGTTTGAGCAAGCAACGTCATGTTGTCCTGGCCATCGGTCCGGGAGACAACAACCTTTCTCCCGTTCGAGAAGGTGGTCAGTTGTTTGCTCCAGACCCGATCATCGTTCATCAGGCCGGGAAGAAGGAGTAGCGGTACACTGGTGGCATTCATTGGGTCACCGCACCGAAGGGGAATTTATGTACGCTAAGAAATATTCATCTGGTCCAGTCGGATTTCTGGGGGCCAAGATGGGTGGATTCCCGTTTTACCGAAATAATCCGGTTCTGACTTGGTTCACGACCTGGTGTTCTCTATGACTGTGAGTGTCTGGCGATTCATGTTCGTATTTTCAAGCGTTTGTACCAAATACCGAGCTAGTGACTTCCTGGTAACTGTCATGAATGACGTCCATCTCCCCTGGGCATCGATCAGGGGCACCAAATTGTCCTTATCAGTCAATCCGGGCGGTCGCACAATGGTCCAGTTGGTTTTGGACGCTCGAACGGCTCTTTCCGCTTGGTTGTGGTCTTCGTACGATGCGCCTAGGCTACTGAGACGGAGCACTATGCGGAATATTAATGCATGCTTCTTGAGGTCCGTGCCCGCTCCAAACGCGCTCAAGTATATTAATCTCTTGTTGTGGTCGGAGCCAATCACCTGAATGATGGCCTTCATGATCTGCGTGCGAATGTCGGCCGGTGAAAGATTCTTAGAGAAGAGGTTCTTTGGCGATTTGAGTCTCTGTCCGACGCAGAAGATCAAACCATCACAATCCGCCATAACGGACTGGATGAAAGCCGGATAGGTCATATCACCGACGATGCTTCCGTACTTGCCCTGGTATTGTTTGGTTGGCGCTGAGCGCGAGACACCCACAGCCTCATGGCCGCGATCGAGCAAAGCCTGCACGACAAGTGATCCCACGCTTCCGGTTGCTCCGAACACAGCCACTCTCATGCGGTTTCCCTCTATTCGTTGGCAGTGATTCGCCGGGTTGTCTCGATTACTGTCGGTTGCCGGGATTTGGCGATAGGAAAGTGTGCAATCTCTCCGCTACCGCCGATCACGATAAGGCCAAGCTGTAATCCATGTTGCGCAGGTCGGTCAGCAGGTCCGGCCCGGTGGGGTTCCAGCCCAGTTGTTGGCGCGTCAGCGCGCTGGAGGCCGCAAGATCGATCTGGGCGAGGTTCGTCAAAAAGCCGAAGTACTCCGGCGCCTCCTCTGGTGTGATCGACGCGACCGGCATCTTCAACCCCACACCGATCACCTCGGCGATGTCGTGCAGGGGGACGCCTTCCTCGCCTACGGCGTTGTAGCGCCCGCCTGCCTGGCCCTTCTCCAGCGCCAGCCGGTAAAGCAGGACGGCGTCGGAGACGTGCACGGCAGGTAAGCGGTTCTTGCCCTCGCCGACATAAGCCACCCGGCCCTTTTGCCGCGCCAACAGGATGTGCTGTGCGATCCGGCCCTGATGGCGCGTGTCGTGTACCTGCGAATTCCGCATCACCATCACGCGCCCGCCCTCGGTGATCAGGGCGTCGGCAGCCTCCTCGGAGGCTGCGCGGGAAAACTCGGTCGAGGTGACGTGATCGTCGGTCTCTACCGCCGGGCCGCCGGTCTTTGACCGGGCCAGGCCCGTTCCGGAGCTGATGACGAGCGGTCGGTCCGAACCGGCCAGCACCTCGCCCAGCGTCTCGATGACCTTGCGGTCCTCCTCGCTGTGCTGCTTTAACTTGGAGAAATCATGGTTGAATGCCGTGTGGATGACGCCATCGGCCGCCTCTGCGGCGATGCGCAGGCAGTCCAGGTCGTTCACGTCGCCGCGGAAGACCTCCGCCCCGGCACGCATGAGCGTCTCGGCACCCGCGTCCGAACGGCTGAGCCCTACCACCTGATGGCCAGCGCCGATCAATTCAGCGACGAGCGCAGAGCCTATGAAACCTGTAGCACCCGTAACAAATACTCGCATGGTTCTATCCTTTGCTTTGTGAACTCGCGGCGCACTGCGCCCTTCTCACTTAGAAGAATGGTGGGGTTTGTCTGATTTGAGACAGTGGATGACATTGCTTTCTACCCCCTTTGTTTCGACTTGATTTATTGGACCCCGCGTGAGCAGGTTCTGCATCGTCACTCCCTGGCATGGTCGATGCGGCGGGTTGGTGCTAGCATGGAGATATGCGGAATGTCATTCCGCTTGTCCTCAATATGCGGAATGTGATTCCGTTTGTCAATGGGATTTTTGGGATGATGCAGTGAGAAGACGAAACGTCGATAACGGGGCACAGGATGGCTCGGAACAACCGCTTCGAGCCGATGCACAGCGCAACTACGACTCCCTGGTCGAGGCGGCGGTGGCCGTATTTGCGACGTCAGGGGTTGACGTTCCGATCAAGGAGATTGCGGATCGAGCCGGTGTCGGCATCGGTACTTTCTATAGGCGTTTTCCAAAACGCTCTGATTTGATTGTCGCCGTCTGTCGTCGCGAAATTGATGGGTGCGCGCACGCTGCAAACATTTTAGCTGCTGAATTTGAGCCATTCGAAGCACTCTCTCGCTGGATACAACGTTATCTGGACTTGGTATTGGCCAAGCGAGGGCTAGCGGCAGCGTTGCATTCGGGCGAGCCAGCCTATGAGTCCTTGCCCGGATATTTCGAGCAACAGCTCGTACCAACCTTGACGGGGTTGCTGCAGGCGGCCAAAGGCGAAATCCAGGTAGATATCTCAGCTACTGAGCTACTCAGAGCGGTACCGTTGCTTTGCGCCCCAGCCACCTCAATCGACTTCGCTCAAACGCGGCGCATGGTGAATCTGCTCATCAATGGCCTCCGCGTCCCTGCTTGCTCCGGCGGTGAGGCAAGCTGAGGCTGGTAACCGGAAGCAATTAGTGTAGGCGTTCAGGTCCCTCCAATCGCATCGGAAGCCGTTGGTTTTGAAAACCAACGTGGTGGGAGCCAGCTCATTAACCCCGGAAGGCTGGAGCAGGTCGATTCTCGATTTTGGCCTGGAGGGCGCGGGTGAGCCAATCGAGGAGGTTGATGCCACGCTTCCGGGCTGTGCCAGCGATGGTCAGCATTCGTTCCACGAATCTGCAGCCGCCTTCACTGTCGGCACCGAGGGATACTTTCCGCCAGAGCACGGCCTTGCGGACAGCGAGCTCGGCGATGTTGTTGGTGGGCACGGTTCTGTCTCGATGAAGGTAGGTCCAAAGGCTATCCCATTGCCGGATGAGATCCTTGGCTGTGCCCCGGGCCTTCTTGGTTATGCCCGGCTCCTCCAGGAGGATGGCCAACCGTTGCCGCATCTCGTCTTGGATCGGTCTTGTCCGCCGGATCAGCTGGTTGCGGGTGATCTCCTCCCGCTCGAACTGGTGCCACAGATGGAAGACTCGGTCGCTGGCCAGCTTCAGCATGCAGCCTTGGGTTCCGGTTTCGCCCATGCTCTCCAGCATGCATTGGAAATCTCGCCGGATGTGGCTGTGGCAGAGCTGGTGGGTGGCCTTCGTGAAACCACACAGCGCGTGGCGATTCTCAAACACTAGGCTTCTCCCGCAGACCTTTGAGCAGGAGATTGACCATTCGGACGGCTGAGTCCTTCCAGTTTTTGTTGTGCTTGACGTTTGCCACGCCGGCGATGGCGCGGAGTAGGTCGAGCGGTTCGACGTCGATCTGAAAAGTGCCAGTCTCGACTGCACGGTCAACCAGTTTCGCGATAGGAAAGGCGAGGCGGGCCGGAGTTCCGCTATAGAGGGCGTCCGGCCCACCGATAAGGGTATTCAGCGCCTCCGCCATTCCCTGCTTGGCGTCGAGAAATTCAACGAACAGCAGCAGCCACTCGCGGAGCGCTGTCGCGGGCTCCCGCTCTATCATCAGCCGCGCGGCCGCATCGATCAGCGTGTCGGTCTCTTTCCGGTATACCGCCTCGATCAGCGCGTCGCGTGTCGGAAAGTGTCGGTAGAGCGAGGCAATGCTGACTTCCGCCTCGCGCGCGATTCCCTCGAGGCTGGCGGCTCCGCCGCGTTCGGCGAAGGCAAGCTTGGCTGCTGCGATCAGCCGCGCCCGATTGCGCTCTCCGTCGGAGCGGGGCCGGCGCGTCGAATTGGAAATGGGGCTTCGCTGCATCTTTATGATCATACCTTGCTAAGCGTAGGGATACTACCTATATTAAGCGTAGTGACCCTTCACTTAGCGTGGGGTGAGCGGCGTGAGACCAGGCTCCTATCGATAAATCAGAAAGGAACTCAGTATGTCTTCACAGCATATTTTCATCATTGGCGGATCATCTGGCATTGGTCTTGCGAGTGCCCAAATGCTACTTAGCAAAGGATATAGAGTAACGATCGCGGGGCGCAATGGTGCCCGTTTGGAGGCGGCAGCGAAGATGCTCAGCGGCGACATTCATGCCATTGTCATGGATGCGGCGGATCCTGTGGGCTTGCCAGACGCCTTTGCCCGGTTGGGTGAGTTCGATCATCTCGTGCTTGCGCTTGGCAGCGGCAAAGGAGCCGGGCCCTTCGCCTCGGTCCCGCTTGCTGATGTGAAAGCTGGCTTCGAAGAAAAAGTGTTTGCCCACTTCGCTTGCGCCCAGGCTGCACTCTCTTACCTACGCAAGGATGGTAGTCTGACCTTCATTTCGGCGGTGTCTGGGCAGGCCGCCGTACCCGGCACAGCCGGCATCGGCGCAGCCAACGCCGCCGTCGCGGCGCTCGTGCCGGTTCTTGCCGCCGAACTTCGCCCATTGCGTGTCAACGCCGTTTCTCCTGGCGTCGTTGATACACCCTGGTGGAATTTCCTCACCGACGAGCAGAAGGTCCCGGTCTTTGCCGATTGGGCTGCAAAGACGCCGGTCGGGCGCGTGGGGCAAGCCGAGGACATCGCACAAGCCATCGCCTTCCTGATCGTCGATACGTTCATATCGGGACAGGTGATCGTCTGCGACGGCGGATTGCGATTGACCGCATAGGCGGCAGCGAAGGATGCGCCGTCGGAAACTTAACAAGGAGTTGGAAATCTATTGGAGGTCAGAAATGCGGAGAAGGAGGCAGATGTCTTAATACAGTAGCCACTACAGGTTGCGGTCTGAGGTTGTTTTTACAGGCTCTTGAGGGCCGATATCTCCTTGGCTGTGTTGCACATCTATAACCAACTCATTGTGCACCCGTTTTCTCACAAGCGGTGGTGCACTTTCACGAAGTCCTATGGCGGAGGACGCAGCAATGACAAACCGTATTGACGTTGATGGGGCGAAGGTGGCCTATCGCGTCGATGGGACGGGACCAGGCATGATGCTCCTACACGGAACGGGCGGCAATTCGGAGACGAACTTTAGCCAATTGGTCGGCGGCTTGTCTAAGTCCCGCACGGTAATCCGGCCGGATTATTCGGGATCGGGCGAAACCTACGATAATGGAAGTCCGCTAACTGTCGCCACGCTGGCCTCCCAAACCGTTGCAGCCGCTGAACAGGCTGGTGCGACACCATTCGATCTTGTCGGCTACTCTCTGGGAGGCTCAGTCGCAATCTACATCGCAGCCGAATATTCCCATTTCGTGCGCTCCGTCACCTTGCTTTCTGCGTTCGCGACGAGCGAGGATTCGCGCCAGAAACTCCAGTGGGGATTGTGGCGGGATCTGATCCGCACAGATCGCAGGGCGATGGCCCGCTTGCTATTGATCCAAGGCTTTAGCCCCGACTTTCTTGCCGGAATGGACGATCCCGCAGTGACTCGAATTGTCGATGAAATAGTCATCACAAACAACTGGGATGGCATGGCACGACAGGTCGAGTTGGATCTGAAACTCGACGTGAGAGACCAAGCACGGCGCATCGCCAAGCCTGCTTTGGTGATCGGCTGCACCCACGATTACATGGTCCCCCCGGCACATTCACGTAGCCTCGCGGATCTCATCCCAAACGCTCGCTATTTGGAGATCGCTACGGGCCACCTCTCTACCATAGAGAAACCAGATCAAGTCGTCCGGTCCGTGCTCGATTTCGTGAACGGCGATTTGGGTCCATCGGGTCTATGCCTTTAAATTCGTCGGACGCAAAGGGCCACTCATAGCCAGTACCCGCCCGACGCTGCGGCGATGGATCAGCAGCCGCCGAGCGATCTCCCCTTGGCTGAGCCCCTCAGCTGCCAGCCTCCGAACCGACTCGGCCTTTTCCTGGGCCATGGCCGGTCGTCCGTGGGGTTTCCCGTTGGCTCGTGCATGGGCGATGCCGGCCTTCACCCGCTCCCGGATCAGCTCCCGTTCGTAGTCCGCGAACACCCCCAGGAGATCGGCCATGGCTCTCCCGCTGGGCGTGGTGAAGTCCAGGGCCTCCGTGAGGCTCACAAACCCCACGCCCAGCTCCTGCAGCTCTTTGAGGGTTGTCGCCAGGTCCGCCATGCTTCGGCCCCAGCGGTCGAGCTTCCAAACAAGTACCACGTCGACGTCCCGCCTTCGGGCGGCCTTCAGGATCTCGGCCCGCTTGGGACGGCTGTCCTTGGCTCCGGAGGCCTGCTCCTCCTCCCGCTGGGTGATGGTCCAGGCCCGGGTGGCCGCGTACTCCTCCAGGCGCTGGACCTGGAGCGGCAAGGTCTGCTGGTCCGCCGTGCTCACCCTGGCGTAGATGGCTGCCCGCATCGATCCCCCCCCGCGCAAAAACCCCAACGATTTGGGGTCCGGGAAAGCCCCTGTTCATGCCGGTTCCCAGAACTCATTCAGGGTAGCGCAAAAACTATGGTTATTGCGCGAGTGAGTATCGCCCTGAGCGGGGGGACGCGTGGACTGGAACCCCATTTCTCACTTCCGATCCAGTATTGGCCAAGTCACCGTGATGCGGCTCCGCCCCTGCCGCCAGGCGGACAGCAAATTCCTCCCATCTCCGCCGATAACTTTGTCGCATCGCCTAAACTGGAGGCATGACTCCCACCACCCTCCGCGCCGTGATGTCCGCCCTGCTGCAGCCCGAAACCGGATGCCCCTGGGACCTGAAGCAGGACCACCAGAGCCTGGCCCGCTACCTGCGCGAGGAGGCCGGAGAGGTGCTGGAGGCCCTGGCCGCGCACGTGCCGGGGGATCCGGAGACCGAGCGCCACCTGTGCGAGGAGCTGGGCGATCTGTGGCTGCAGGTGGTCTTCCACGCCCAGCTGGCCGAGGCGCGGGGCGCCTGGGACCTGCACTCGGTGGAGGCCATGGTGGTGGCCAAGCTGGTGCGGCGCCACCCCCACGTGTTCGGCGCGGTGGCGGTGGACGGCGCCGCGGACGTGCTGGCCAACTGGGCCGCCATCAAGCGGGAGGAACGGGCCGAGCGGGGCGAGGTGGCCGAGCCGCGGCTGCTGGACGGGATTCCGGCCGACCTTTCGCCCCTGGATGCTGCCCTGGAGATCGGCCGGCGCTGCGCCAAGGTGGGCTTCGACTGGCCGGACCTGGCCGGTGTGCTGGACAAGGTCCGGGAGGAGCTGGACGAGCTGCAGGCCGAGCTGCCGGCTGTCGCCACGGGTACGGGCGCTGGATCGGTCGTCGCACCGGCCGCTCCGTCCGCCACCCCGGATGCGCCGGCCGCCGCTCCGGCCGCTCCGTTCGCCGCCCCGGATGCGCCGGTCGTCGCTACGGCCGCTCAGTTCGCCACCCCGGATGCGCCGCTCGTCGCTTCGCCTGCTTCGTTTGCCGCCCCGGATGCGCCGGTCGCCGCTCCGACTGCTCCGTTTTCCGCCCCGGATGCGCCGGTCGCTGCTCCGGTCGTTCCGCATGCCGCGCCGTCCGCCCCCGACGCCCAGTCCCGGGTGGAGGCCGAGTTCGGCGACGTGCTGTTCAGCCTGGTCCAGTGGGCGCGCCACCAGGGCATCGATCCGGACCGGGCCCTGCGCCGGCAGATGGCCCGGTTCCAGGGTCGCTTCGCCGGGGTGGAGGACTTCGCCCGGGCCCATGGCGGCTGGGAGCGCCAGGCGGCCGCGGATCTGGAATCGGCCTGGCAGGCCGCGAAACGCATGGAGACCCGCCCATGACCCAGGCGCCGCCCTTCTACTTCGTCACCCTCACCCATCCGGATTGGGCCGACGCCCGGGCCTACGCCCGCCGGCTGCCCCCGGAGGCGATGCCGGAGCTGCGCCTGGATCTGTTCCCGGACCTGGATCCGGAGACCCTGGTGCATGACCTGGGCCGGCGCTGCCTGGTGACCTGCCGCCGGGCCAGCGAGGGCGGGGCCTGGACCGGCCCCGAGGCCGCGCGCCTGGAACGCCTGATCCAGGGCGCCCGGTCCCGCCCGGCCTGGGTGGATCTGGAATGGGAGCTGACGGTGCCGGAGGCCCTGGCCGCCTGCCTTGCCCACGTGCGGCTGCTGCGTTCGGTGCATGTGCCGCCCGGGGTGTTCGATCTGGAGGCCCGGCTGGCACAGCTGCCCCAGGGCGATGCCTTCAAGTGGGTCGGGCACGCCGATCGGCTTCCCGACAACGCCCGGCTGCGCGGGCCGCTGGCCTGGGCCCGGGACCACAAGGTCGCCCTGTCGGCCTTCCTCATGGGGCCCAAGGGCCTGGCGAGCCGCTGCCTGCAGGCGGTCTGGGGCGGGGCCTTCACCTATGCCTGTCCGGATGATGCCGGCGCGGCCGCCCCGGGCCAGCTGACCCTGGGCCGGATGCTGGCCTGGCGCTGCCACCGGCTGCACGCCGACTACGGCCTGTGCGGCGTGCTGGGCGAGCCGGTGCTGCACTCCCTGGGGCCCGGCTACCACAACCCCCGGTTCCAGCAGGCCTTCAAGGACCTGCTCTACCTGCCGCTGGCCTGCGGCGATCCGCCCGCGCCCGCGGCCGCCCTGGAGGCCCTGGAGCTGCTGGGGGCCAGTCTCACCGCCCCGCTCAAGGAATCGCTGCCGGCCCGGCTCGGCCTCCCCGGCCCGCTGAACACCCTGTGGCGCCGGCGGCCCGGACGTCCCTGGCAGGGGTCCAACACCGATTTCCTGGCCCTGGACGCCGCCCTGGCGGCAGAGGCTCCGGGCCCGGTGCTGGTGCTGGGCGACGGCGGCGTGGCGGAGACCACCCGGCGCGTGCTGGAATCGCGCGGCTGGCCCTGCCTGAGGGTCTCGCGCCGGGCGCCGGCCGCGGCCGGCCAGGTGCGGGCGTTCGGGCCGGTGGGGGTGATCCAGGCCACCCGGCTGGGCATGGACCCCGGCGACCCCCTGCCGTTCCCGGCGGCCCTGGCCGAGGCCGAACCGTCCGCGCGCTGGGCAGTGGAGTGGATCTACAAGGAGGACACGGCCTTCGCCGGCTGGGCCCGGGGCCAGGGGCTGGACCTGGTGGCGGGCGCCACCCTGTTCCAGGGCCAGGCCGCGCTGCAGTCCGAAACGTTCATCCGGGAATGCGGAGGGGAGTGACGGTCCATGCGCCTGCTGCTGGTGGAGGACAAGGACAGTTTCCGGCGCCTGCTGGTGCAGGCCCTGGCCGGGGCCTGGGAGGTCACCGCCGTGGGCGATCCGCGCGAGGCCCTGGCGGCCCTGGAGGCCGCCCCCTTCGAGATCCTGGTCAGCGATCTCCGGCTGCCGGGGATGTCCGGCCTGGACCTGCTGCGCACCGCCAAGCGCCTGCGCCCGGCCCTGCGGGTGGTGCTCATGTCGGCCTTCGGCGAGCCCCGGGACATCGTGGCGGCCATGCGCGGGGGGGCCGATGACTTCCTGCCCAAGCCCTTCGACCTGGACCAGTTCGGGGCGGTGCTGGAGCGGCTCCGGGCCCTGGCCGAGGCGCCGCCGCCGGATCCGCGCGAGCCCTGGGTGGTGCACGCCCCGGCCATGCGCGCCGTGGACCAGGCCCTGGTCGGGGCCGCGGCCGGGGACGTGCCCGTGCTGTTCCAGGGCGAGCCCGGGGTGGGCAAGGCCCGGGCCGCCCGGCGCCTGCACGCCCTGCGCCACCCCCAGGCCCCGTTCCTGTGCCTGGCGGCTTCCAGCCTGCCGCTGGAGGGGCTGGATGCGCGGCGCATGGCCCTGCTCCAGGGCGGCAGCCTGTACCTGACCGGCCTGGAGGACCTGGGCCCCGAAGCCGGCGCGGCGCTGGCCGGGAACCTGGACAGCCCGGACGGGCAGGGCCTCCACTGGATGGGCTCCTGCCGGGACCTGGCGCTGCTGCCCGAGCGGCTGCGCCTGCGCCTGGGGGTGATCACCCTGGCCCTGCCGCCGCTGCGGGCGCGCCGGGAGGACATCCTGCCCATGGCCCACGGCTTCCTGGCGGAACTGGCCGCCAGGAACGGGCGGCCGTCACCCATGCTCGATCGGGACACGGAAAAGCAGCTGCTGCAGGGCAGCTGGCCCGGGAACCTGAGCCAGCTGGCCTGGGCGGTGGCCAGTGCCTGGCGGGAAACCAGCGGCCCGTTCCTGGCCCCTCTGCCCATCGGCAGCTGGGGCGCCGGCGAGGACGGCGCGCTGGTGCTGCCCTGGCCCCGGCCGGGCACCCTGGCCGAGATGCTGGCCGGGGTGCAGCAGGGGGCGGCCGGGGCCCTGCTGCGCAAGGCCATCGCCGGGCACCGGGACGACCCGGCGCCGGTGGCCCTGGCCCTCGGCCTGTCCCCGCGCGGCTTCGCCCGCGCCCTGCGGGAGTACCATGTCTCCCTGGAGGAGGAATGATGCCATCCGCAGGGGAATCCCATCCCGGGGCCGGGGCCGGGGCAGGGCCCGAGCCCAGTGTCCGGAATGTGCGCGCCGCGACCCTGGCCGGGCTCAAGGCGCTGTGCCGGGTGGTGGTGGGCAAGGATCCGGCGGTGCGCCGGGCGCTGGCGGTGGTCCTGGCCGGCGGCCACCTGCTCATCGAGGATCTGCCCGGGGTGGGCAAGACCACCCTGGCCAAGGGGCTGAGCCGGCTGCTGGGTGGCAGCTACCAGCGGGTCCAGGGGACCAACGATCTGCTGCCATCGGATCTGCTGGGCATCCATCTGTGGGACGCCTCGGCGCAGGCCTTCCGCTTCCAGGAGGGGCCGGTGTTCGCCAATGTGCTGCTCCTGGACGAGCTGAACCGGATCGGCCCCAAGACCCAGAGCGCCCTGCTGGAGGTCATGGTGGAGGGGCAGGTCACCCTGGACCGGAGCCGCTATGCGCTGCCCGACCCGTTCTTCGCCATCGCCACCCAGAACCCCATGGACCATGCGGGCACCTTCCCGTTGCCGGAGAGCCAGATCGACCGGTTCACCTGCGTGCTGCACCTGGGCTACCCGGATCCCGCGGCCGAGCGCCTGGTGTTCCGGGGCGAGGCCGGGGCCGGGCGGGTGGAGGCGCTGATGCCGGCCATGGATCTGGATGGCTGGCGGCTGGCACGTGCGCTGGTGCGTGAGGTGCGCCTGGCGGACCGGGCCCTGGACTACGCGGAACGCGTGGTGGCGCGCATCCGCAATGACCGGGGGTTCTGCTCCACCCGCGCGGCGGGGCATTGGCTGGCGGTGGCCCGGGCCGAGGCCTGGCTGGACGGTCGGGAGTTCGTGACCCCGGATGATCTGCAGGGCACCCTGGGCGATGTGATGGCCCACCGGGGTACCCTGGATGATCGCCGGCTCAACCGGGAGGAGCGGCGTGAGCAGCTCGACCGGTTGTTGCTCGATGTGTCCGTGGGCTGGAAGTAGGTTGGAGTAGGCTGGTGGCTATGGCATTCCATGGAGATGAAGCGACCTCGGCCGGCCGGCTGGCCTTGGGGGGCCGGCCCGGTCCCGGCGGCCCCGCGGGGATCGGCGAGGCCCTGCGCTCGACCCGCATCAACCAGGGCCTGTCGCTGTTCGTGCTGGCCCACGAACTGAACCTCAGCGTGCAGATCCTCGAGGCCGTGGAGGCGGAAGCCTGGCAGCGCCTGCCCCCGGGCCGGGAACGGCCGCACACCCGGCTCATCGCCGAGCGGCTGGGGGTGGATCTGGCCTCCTTCCCCGAACAGTGGAACCAGCTGCCCGGGGCCGTGGAACAGGACGCCCCGGATCCCCGGCGGGAGTCCATGGAACGGCTGCTGGTGAGCGCCATCACCGTGGGCTCGCTGGCCCTGCTGTTGTGGCTGGTGGTGCCCGGGCCCAGCCTCAAGCGCCCCGTCCGGGTGGCCGCGGTGGGCGAGTCCGAGGCCGCCCCGGCCCCCTGGACCCCCAAGGATCCGGCCGGCCCCTATCCGGTGGTGGGCGAAGTGCTGCCCGAGGTGCCGGTCAATTCGGACGGCGTGCTGGTCTCCATGCGCGCCATGGACACCTGCGCGGCCATCATCCAGCCGGGGCCGACCGCCCCGGCCCAGACCCTGCCGGGCGGCCAGTCCCACACCCTGCGGGTGTCGGAACCCTGGCAGCTGCGGGTGAAGGGCCCCTTCGTGATCTCCCTGGACAATGCCGGGGTGGTGGCGCTGGAGGTGGCCGGGCGGCACATCCGCATCGGCCACACCGTGGGCGAGCCCTGGAGCGGCCGATTCGATGCCAGCGGCGCCTGGCTGGTCCCGGCCGAAGCGGCGCCGCAGAATCCCCCCAGCGCACCCGAAACCGACCAGACTGAACCCGATACGGAGTAGCCGTGCACCCGATTGTCGAGAAATACCTCGCAGGCCAGTTGCCCGAAACCCTCGCGGCCACGCTGGTGTCCGGCAGCCTGCCGGTGCCGCCCCTGGACCTGCTCCAGGTGCTGGCCCACGCGGTGTTCCAGGCCACACCCCTGGAAGCCAAGGCGGTGGAGACCCTCATGGGCATGCCCGAGGGGTTCCTGGCCGGCGCCATCGTCGGGCCGGTGGAGCCGCCGGACCCGCTGGGCCTGATCCTGATGTACCGCAAGGAAGCGACCCTCCTGGAAGCGGCCCTGCTGCACGAGAACCTGACCGCCGAATGGATGGAGCGGGTGGTGCCGTCCCTGCCCGGGGAGGTGCTGGAGATCCCCCTGAACAACCAGGTGCTGTGGATGGAGCACCCGGCCATCCTGGACCTGCTGGAGGCCCATCCCGCGGCCGAATACCAGATCAAGCGGCGGGTCAACGAATTCCGCCGGGACGTGCTCCGGATCCATCCTGCGGAGGTGATCGAGGAGCGTCTGGAAGTCCTGGACGAAGTGGAGGCCGGCCGGCTGGACCCGGCCTGGGCGGCCCTGCCGCTGCCCGAGGAATCCGCGGACGAGCCGCCGGTGGAAGCCGTTTCCCCGGAACGGCTCCTGCGGGCGGTGGCGCAGGAGACCGGCGAAGAGATCCCCCTGCGCCTGACCCAGCGCATCATGGGGCTGCGCACCAACCAGAAGATCATGCTCGCCATCAAGGGCGGCAAGGAGGAGCGGACCCTGCTGATCCGGGAGGCCAACCGGCTGATCCAGGTGAACGTGATCCGCAACGGGCGCATCACCCAGGGCGAGGTGGCCTTCATCGCCCAGATGCGCAGCATCAACGAGGAGGTGCTGCGGATCATCGCCAGCAACCGGGACTGGATGAAGAAGTACGCCATCGTCAAGGCCCTGGTGCTGAACCCCAAGACCCCCATCGCCCTGGCCCTGAACTTCTTCAAGCGCCTGGTGGACATGGACCTGAAGCTGGTCATGCGGGACAAGGGCGTGGCCGAGATCCTGCGCCGGGAGGTAAAACGCTACCTGGCCCTCAAGACCCCCAGCTGACGCGGAAAGGTAAAACGCTACCTGGCCCTCAAGACCCCCAGCTGACGCGGAAAGGTTAAACGCTACCTGGCCCCCAGGACCCCCAGCTGATCCCGAGGCGCCCCTGCGCCGGAGCCGCGGCACCTGGCAGGGGGCCGACGGGCCAGCTTTCTATTTAATGATTTGTATCGACCTGGAAAAAGAACGGAAATTCCTGGATTCGCGTTTTGGGCAGAACCGCACCCGTATTGGAAATAGTGGCCATGCCTGGCGGCCAGGGCAGGCTGCACATGAAATGCAGCACCCCGTTGTTAACTTGAAATTCATGGAGACTCGGAGCATCCCCACCGGGAAATCAGCAGCCTTCGCGGAAAACCCTCCCAGGCGCCCCCGGCACCGCTCCTGCCCACCCGGGCGCCCCGGGCGGTAGACTGGGGGGCTATGGAACCGATCCTCCCCGACCCCCTTTCCGGGCCCCCGTCCCTTCAATCCCTGCAGCGCCTGCTGGCGGCCGGACCCCCGGAGCCCGAGGCCCTTGGGCCGCTCCTGGCCGACCTGGCCCGGGAGCAGCGCCTGGAACACGGCTGGATGCTGGTGAAGCAGGCCCGGCTCGATCCCCGCACCTGGGGGGATCTGCAGGCCCGGCTCAAGGCGGCGGCTGACCAGGCGCGCCTGCGCCGCCTGAGCCAGTGGCAGGGCGATCCGGCGCGCCGGCAGTTGCGGCTGCAGTTCGAAGTGCGGGGGCCGGCCGCGGCCGCCCCGGTCTCGGGGCTCGCGGCCGTGCTGGCCCGGGCCCTCATGGACGCGGGGCTGCCGGTGGCCATGGGGCTGGAGAAATCGCCCCGACCGGCGGTGCAGGTCGGCCATCCATTGCCCCTGCAGGCCGAGGGCCACGGCGAGTGGGCCGATGCGGCGCTGCTGGAGCCGGTGGCCACGCCCCTGGCGGAACTGCCGGCCCGGATCAACGCCCACGCGCCCGAGGGCCTGCGGATTCTCCAGTGCCTGCTGGTGCCCACCTACGCCTCCAAGACGGCCGAGCTGTGCCGGCGCGCCCACTGGCGCTGGAGCTGCCCCCCGGAGCGCCTGGAGGCCGCCCAGAAGCGGATGGCGGCCTTCCTGGCCAGCGACCGATTCGAGCTGGAGCGGACCGGCAAGGTGGATGGCCAGAAGGCGGCCAAGCGAGTGGATATCCGGCCGCTGCTGGAGGACTGCCGCTGGGCCGGGGCCGATCTGCTGTTCCAGACCCGCATCGCCCCGGGCACCGCCGCCAACCCGCGCAAGCTGCTGGCGGCCATCATGGGCGACCTCGGCCTGCGCGAACTGGAGACCCCCGGTCCGGGCCTGGCCCGGCTCCGCCTGGAACTGGCCGAGGACCCGCGCCTGGACCAGGCCGAGAAGTTCGAACCCAAGCTGCACAACATGTTCGAGGACGCCGTGGCGCTGGGGGCGGGCGGCAACATCCGGATCGTCGAGGACGACGACGACGAGCCGGTACGGCTGGGGTAGGCTGACCGCCTTACTTGGCCTTGCCGAAATCGTATTCCATATCCAGCCAGCCCGAGGTCGGCTTGCCGTTGGCGGCGCCGGGGGCGTAGCTGGAGGCCAGGGCGGCGTTCTGGGCGGCGTCGTTGTAGCCGTAGTTGCCCTCCACCCCCTTGAGGACGACCACTTTCAGGGGCCGGCCGGCGGCGTCCACGAACACCTTCAGGGAGACCTTCAGATCGGACTGCTGGAGCGAAGCCGGAAGGTTGCCGGCCCGGGGCGTCTGGGGCGTGCTTTTCTGGGTCACGGAGGGACGGGTCACCGCGGCCGGGGAAGCGGCCGGAGCGGCGACCAGGGCCGCCGGGGTGGGCGCGACCGGAGCGCCGGGCGAGGTCTGGGCGGGCTTGGCGGCGATCGCGTTGAAGGCCGCCGCGGCCTGGGGGGTGGCCAGGTTCCGGGCGTTCTTGGCGGCCACATTGTTGAAGGCCGCCGCCAGCGCGTTCTGGCGATCCCGGGCTTCCCGGCGTTCCTGGGCCAGGTCCTTGGACTTCTGCCGGGCCGCTTCCAGATCCTTCCTGGCGGTGTCCCGGGCCTCGGCGGTGCTGCCCTGTTCCGCCTGCTGGCCGAACATCTGCTCCAGGGTCTTCTGGGCCTCTTCCTGCTTGGTGATCTCGGTCAGCTTGGCCTCGTTGGCCTCCTTGGCCACCTGCAGGGCCGCGATCCGGGACTGCAGATCCTTCTGGGCCTGCTGGTGGGCCTGGTTGCCCTGGCTCATCTGGTAGTACATGCCGCCCAGCAGCGCCACGGCCAGCACCCCGCCGGCGATGAGCAGGTAGCGGCCGGACCGGCCCGTCCTGGGCCCGGGCGCGGTCGGGACCGCCGGGGCCGCCGCGGCCGCCGCGGCCGGGAGGAACGGGGTGAAGTTGGTGCCCTGGTCGGTCTTGACCGCCTCGGCATCGGCCTCGTTCTCGTCCCGGAACAGGGTGTGCATCAGGAAGGCCATGTTGAAGGTGGTGGGGCTGTACTCGCCGTCGTAGAGCACCCGCTCCAGGGTGGTCTGGAACTCCGCGGCGTTGGCGAAGGGCTGCTCCAGCAGGAGCAGGCGCTTGAGGAAGGCCAGCAGCTCCGCCGGAAGGGGCCCCTCCTCCTGGGCGGCCCGGAGGGTGGCCCCGGCCAGGGCCTCGGCCAGGCCCGAGCCGGGCAGGGTCTCCAGGGTCAGCATCTCGTACAGGATGGCGCCCAGGGCGAACAGGTCCGCCTGGAACGGCGAGGCGGCGACCTGGGGCCGGTACGGCGCCAGGGCCGCGGCCAGGACCGGCGTCCTGGGCAGCAGGGTCTGGAGCACGGGCGCCACCGGGGCGTCCAGGAGCAGGGTGGCGCCCTCGTAGGCCACCCAGGCGCTGTGCGGGGACAGGGTGCCATGTCGGAGGTCGTGCTCATGCATCAGCAGGATCGACTGGGCCAGGCCCTGCAGCACGGTCAAGGCATGGTCCACGCCCAGGGGGACCATCTCCTCCCGGACCCGGGCCAGCACCTGGGCCAGGGTCCGGCCCGGGACATAGTCGCAGCTCAGGACCGGACCGTCGGCCACGAAGCGGAAGTCGATCGGGAAGCCCCGCAGCCCCGCCAGCTGGTCGCCATTACGCTGGATCTGCGCCGCCTGCGAGGCCAGGCCAGCCGCGATCAGCTCATCGCTGAACCGGTACACCAGGTGGTGGGCCTCCCAGTTGCTGCCCGCGGTGGTGACCGCGCGATGAAGCTTGGCCGAGGGCACGGCGGCCAGAACATCTGCTAGCAGGTACGATCCCAGGCGGTGGTAGGCAGCCATGTGCGTGCTCTCCAATTTTTGATTCCGTCCCACGATACTGCCTTAGCGCGCCGAAGGACAGGGTCAATCCCCCGTGCGCGGCACCCACTGGTCGCCCAGGGCCCGCCAGAGCTGGATCCAGATGTTGGCGGTGGCGTTGATGCCGCTGGAATAGGCCAGCTGGAGCTGGGCGAACGGCACCGACAGGGTGTCCCACTGGCCCAGGCGGCGCCCGGTCTGCGGGTCGAAGCAGGCCGCCAGGGCCTGGTGCCGCTCGAACTTCAGCTGGGCCCAGCGCAGCAGGGCCGGCCGCGGATCGATGGGGCCGGTGACGGCCCAGAACGGTTCCCGGCACAGGACCATCCGGGGCAGCTGCTCGTCGGCGTAGGTTTCGAAGGTGTCCCGGAGCGCGGTGGCGCCGTGGACCGCCGAGGGATCCGTCAGCAGTTGCACCTGGTGGGCCAGGACGCCCAGTTCGCGCACCACCTGCTCGGGCCGCCGGCCATCCTCGGTGATGCGGACGATCTGCTGGAACTGTTCCTGGACCTCTTCCACGGTGGGCACCTGGTCGTTGGCCTGGCCCCGGGCGCCCTGCAGCAGTTCGGTGGGATGGGTGAGCAGGAAGGCGCGCATTCGCCGCGGAACCAGGCGCACGGCGAGCGTGGTCTGGGCTTCGTTGCAGCGGGGGCTCCAGGCGGCCAGCGGCGGCGCCCCGAGCGCAACGAGCGCTGCGAGCACCATGGGCGCAACGAGCGCCATAGGCACCCTGAGCAGCACCCTGAGACCGGACCGGCGTAGGCGGGAATATCGCATGGCCTCCATTGTGGCTGAGTTTGCCCGCGGCAGGTTGACCTCGTGCCCCCGGGCGCCGATGCTTCGCCATCATGCTTTCCCGGGAACGGCTCTGGCAGCGCCTCGGTGGCTCGGATTTCTGGCCCCTGGCCTGGGCCCTGGCGGCGGCCTGCGCCGTGCCCTGGGCGGCGTCCGAAACCTGGGACGGCCGGTTGTCTGTGCCGGTCCATATAGCCGGTTGGCTGGCGGTCCTGGGCAGCGCGCCGCTGGCCCGCCGCCGCCGCTGGGTGGGGCTGCCGCTGGGGCTGGCTCTGGCCTGGGGCACCCTGGGCGGGCTGGGCCGGCAGGCGCGCGAAGCCGCCCAGGTGACCGGCGGTCTTCAGCGGATCCAGGGCGTCCTGGCCGCGCCCTGGACCCTCACCCCGGCCGGGCGGGTGACTCGGCTGCGGGTGCAGGCGCCGGCTACGCTGCGCGGCCGGTTGCTGCCCCTGGGCCTGCCGGCCACCGGGGCGCCGCCCCCGGCCCCGGGCACCCCGGTGCGGTTCCTGGGGGAACTGCGGCCGGTGCCGCCCGGACCGGCCTTCCTGCCGGAGCGGCCCCTGTTCCGGGCCCGGAGCGACGGGGCGCCCTGGCGGATCCGGCTGGGCTCGGCCCGGCTGTTGGAGCCCCTGGGCCCCCCCGCGCCCGGCCCGGCCCTGCGCCTGGCGCTATGGCTGCGCCAGCGCTTCGACGCCCTGCCGCTGCCGGCCGGCCCCGCCCGGGATCTGTGGGGGGCCCTGGCCCTGGGCATTCCTCCGGCCCATGACCAGGTGTTCACCCCCTTCACCGAAAGCGGAACCATCCACACCCTGGTGGTGTCCGGGCTGCAGGTGACCCTGGTGCTGGGGGCGGCGGCCACCCTGTGGCGGCGCCTGTTCCATCTGGGTGGCAGCCTGGTGGGCGTGGGCATCGGGCTGGTCTACTGCGTGGCGGTGGGGTTCACCGCGCCGGTGTGGCGGGGCCTGCTCATGGGCGCCGCCTGGGCGGCGGGCCGAGGCACCGGCTGGAAGCTGCCGCCGGTGGTGACCCTGCACGGCGCCCTGGTGATCTGGCTCATGGCCCATCCCGCGGCCGGCTGCGAGCCAGGCTTCCTGTTGGCCTGGCTGGCCATGCTGGGGCTGCTATGGGGCTGCGAACCGCTGGCCGGGCTGCTGGGGCCGCTGCTGGGCCGGGCGGCGCTGCCCATGGCCCGGATCCTGGCGCCCTGGCTCACCACCCTGCCCCTGCTGGCGCTCCTGCACGGCGGCGTGCCGCTGTGGGGGGTGGCGGCCAATCTGGTGCTGCTGCCGCTGGTGGCCCTGCTGGCGCCGCTCTGCCTCGGCCTCACCCTGCTGCCGGTGCCCGGGGCGGTGCCGGCGCTGGGGGGGCTGCTGGCCTGGGCCGGCACTCGGCTGGTGCCGGTGTTCGCCCGGATCCTGCCCGTGGCCACCGGCCTGCTGTGGCCCTGGATCGGGCTGCTGCTGGGCTGGATCCTGCTGGCCCAGCGCCACGCCCGGTTCCGGCGCACCCGCTGGCTGTGCGGCACCCTGTCCGCGGCGTCCCTGGGGCTGCTGGCCACGGGCGGCACCGGTCGCAGGGCCGCCACGCTGAGCCTGGAAGCCGTGGATGTGGGCCAGGGGGACGCGCTGCTGCTGCGGGTGCCCGGGGGCGACGCCACCCTGGTGGACACCGGCCCGGAGCCGTGGGCGGCCCGGCGCCTGGCCCGGGTGCTGAGCCGGCGCGGGGTGCGCGAACCGGTGCACCTGGTACTCAGCCATCCGCATCGGGACCATGCCGGTGGCTGGGCGACGCTGGCCCGGCTCTGGCCGCTGGCCTCCACCGCCGGACCGGCCATGGTCGGGGCGGCGGAGGCCTGGGCCCGCTGCACTTCGCCCGAGTCCGGGCCGGGGCACGGGGCATCCCAGCCCCCACGCGGCGCGCCGCCCGGCGGGCTGGAGCCCGGGCGCACCCTGCTGCGCGGCGACGGCTGGGACCGGGGCGAGGCGGCCTTCTCGGTGCGCTGGCCGCCGCAAGCCCTGGCGGTCCGGGATCCGAACATGGTGTCGGCCGTGCTGCGGGTGCGCTGGCGGGACCGGGAGCTGTGGCTCATGGGCGATGCCCTGGCCCTCCAGGAACGGGACCTGCTGGATCTGGGCGATCCGGACGGCGTCCGGGCGCGCCTGCTCAAGGCCGGCCACCACGGCAGCCGCAGCGCCTCCGACCCGGCCTGGATCCGGGCGCTGCGGCCGGGGCTGGTGCTGGTGTGCGCCGGGCGGGACAACGCCTTCGACCATCCGCATCCGGAGGCCATGGCCAGCCTGGGCTCAGCCGGTGCCCTGGTGCTGGTGACCGGCGCCTGTGCCGGCGTGCGGGTGGAGGCCCGGGCCGACGGCTGGGCGGTGGCGACCGGGGACGGCCGGCGGTTCCGGGTGCCGGCCGCGCCGTCCCCTGCATCTTGGATAATCGAAGAAGAAGACTAGTCCCAAGTTTGGTAAATTGCTTTAATAAATAGCAGGATCGACGTTTGGCTATCAGGTGCCGCAGACGCCGAAACGAACGTAGAAGCGACGGAGGCCAACCAACCACTCGCCACTGCACAAGATGAAGCCCTGCGGAAGCCAGCTCCTCGTCCCCCTCTTGGTTCGTAAGTGTATCATTCTAATTATTAAAGATATTTACCTGGATCCGTGGGCCGTCTTCCTCTGGGCCGCCTTCGGCGTCCCTCCGGGCGACGGCTCACGGATCCAGAGGGTGTTCCAATGCGGAAATGGGGTCCGGGGACCTCTTGGCGTCCTGATTTCCC
>Ga0302279_10003236_pt1 | contig 20594 bp, 16 predicted proteins | sample III_Bog_N3_3_FD_194541 | JGI IMG/M metagenome (GOLD analysis project Ga0302279, IMG submission 194541) | Peat permafrost microbial communities from Stordalen Mire near Abisko, Sweden - III_Bog_N3_3 | ecosystem: Environmental > Terrestrial > Soil > Wetlands > Peat | place: Sweden: Abisko...
TCGCCCAGGCCATCGAGGCCTACTTTCAGAACGCCCGCTCCCGCGTCGTGATCAGCATCGCCCGCCGCGCCCCGTAGACACTCCGCAGGACGCCCCGTCGCGGACCGCTCTCGGGCGGTCCGCAGGGTGACCGCCCCGGACCGCTCTCGGGCGTTCCGCAGGTTGAGCGCCGTTCCGCAGGTTGACCGTCGCGGAACGCTCTCGGGCGTTCCGCAGGTTGAGCGACGTTTCGCAAGATGACCGATTCACGCAGAATCGCTGTGGGCCTCGTTCGCGGCGATCTCCTGGGAGGCGGGAGCTTCGTCCTCGGGCGAGCTGGCTGCGTCGTGGACGTCGGTCGCTTCCTGCAGGTGGTGCGAGAAGGAGCGAGCCGCGCGACGCGCTTTCAAGAACTCGGCGAAGGCGGTCAACGTGTCGAGATCGCGCGGGCCCAGCGCGTCGGCGATCTCGCGCAGGTTCTTGCGCAAGGTCTCGACGCTCTTGCCACGGCGGGGGGGCGGGGGCGGGGGCGCTTCTTCGCCCAAGCGCTCGCGGATCTGCTCGATGCCGGGAGACGACGTGGGGGCGGAGGGAGCCTCCGAGCGCGGCGCCACCTCGGGGACCCAGACGGGGCGCGCCACGGGGTTGAGCGCGTGGGCGCTGAGCCACGCTTCCATGAAGATGCGCAGGCGCTCGCTCCGGAAGGCGAACCAGCGCTCGCGCTCGGGCGCGTAGGCCATGAGCACGTCCTTGAAGCGTCGGAACGCACCCTTGCCGTCGATCGCCTGGCTCAGCTTGGCCTGGAGCTCGGGATCCTCCACCATCGGGATGTAGCGCTCCATCCACCGGTACTGCTCGCGCGAGCTCACGGGATCGATGCGCAGATAGTTGGCGTCGGCGGCGATGCGGGCGTGCATCTGGGGGTCGGCCACGCCGTCCACGACGCGCAGGACGTCCCCGGTGACGAGGTGCAGGTACGAATGTACCTCGGGTGCGTTGTTCTCGAAGGCGTCCTCCAGCGCCTCCCAGTCGATCGGGATGTCGCGCACCGCGGTCCCGCCGGCTGAAGTGTTTTCGTTGGTCATGGCCTCCTCATCAAACGACACGATCCGGCGGTGGGCTGGCCGCTCGAAACTGGTCAAGGGCACAAGATTGGAACGCGAATTCGCCGTCGTCATAGACTCTACGCTGGTTGGGGCTCGTTGGGCTCAACTCTCGCAACATAGGGATGATTCCTTGTTCCGGAAGTTGCGGGCGCGCAGTCACGTCGGTCGGAGGCGACCCCGGATCCCTCCGGGCGCGCCGCATCGGCGCAGACCGGATCACGGTCTCGGGGAAAGCACGACGCGCGCCGGGCGGCGCGGAGACGGGGCGATCTCCGTACGTCCGCGGCGCGGACCGCTCTCGGGCGTTCTCGAGGATGAGCGGGGGATCGCCCTCAGCGCGTTGCTGCGGTGCGCGTGCGCGTGATGGCGTCGGCCCAGCGGCGCCGATGGGCAGCGCGCTCGTCAGCGCTCATTTCGACCTGAAAGGTGCGGTCGACTGGGGACATCCCGGCGGCCTCGGCGAGCGTCCCGAAGAGACCCACGCCCACGCCGGCGAGCATGGCCGCGCCGCGCGCCGTCGACTCGAGCTCGGCCGGACGCTCGATGGCGACGTCGGCCACGTCCGCCTGGAACTGCATGAGGAGGCTGTTGGCCGCGGCTCCCCCGTCGACGCGCATCCGGCCCAGCGGCGTGCCGAGGTCGTCCGCCATCGCGCCGAGCAGATCGCGCACCTCGAGCGCGATGCCCTCGAGCGTCGCGCGCGCGAGGTGGGCCGCGGTCGACCCGCGGGTGAGACCGCAGATGACCCCGCGCGCGTCCGGGTCCCAGTAGGGCGCGCCCAGACCCGAGAGCGCGGGGACGAACGTGACGCCCTCGCTCGTCGGCACCGACCGCGCCAGCGCCTCGATCTCGGCGGCGGTCCTGATGACGCCGAGCCCGTCCCGCAGCCACTGGACGGCGGCGCCTGCCACGAACGCGCTGCCCTCCAGCGCGAACGCCACCTCGCCCCCGGCCTTCCAGGCGACCGTCGTGAGCAGCCCGAAGCGGCTGGCGATGGGCGTGGGGCCGACGTTGACCAGGACGAAGGCTCCGGTGCCATAGGTGCACTTGGCGTCACCGACGCCGAAGCAGGTCTGGCCGAAGAGCGCGGCCTGCTGATCGCCGGCGATGCCGGTGATGGGCACCCCGTCGGGGAGGTGGGGGAAGCCCTGCGTCACCGCCACCTGCTCGGCGGAGCCGACGATGCGCGGGAGGACGGCGCGGGGGACGCCGAAGAGCTGGAGCATCGCCTCGTCCCACTCCAGCGTGGCGAGGCTCATCAGCAGCGTGCGCGAGGCGTTGGTGACGTCGGTCACGTGGACGCGCTCGCGCCCCGAGAGCCTCCACACGAGGAAGCTGTCGATGGTCCCGAAGGCCAGCTCCCCCGCCTCCGCCTGGGCCCGCGCGCGGCCGACGTGATCGAGGATCCAGGCAGCCTTGGTGCCGCTGAAGTAAGGGTCGAGCACCAGCCCGGTGGTGGCGCGCACCTGCTCCAGGTGGCCACCGGCGCGCAGCTCGGCGCAGCGGGCGGCGGTGCGGCGGTCCTGCCAGACGATGGCGGGGTGAATGGGGCGGCCGGTGGCGCGGTCCCAGATCAGGGTCGTCTCGCGCTGGTTGGTGATCCCGATGGCGGAGATGCGGTCGCCGCCGACCCTCGCCGCCTCGAGCGCCCCCTTGACGGCGTCGAGCACGCTCTGCCAGATCTCGTCGGCATCGTGCTCCACCAGGCCCGGCGCGGGAAAGTGCTGATGGAATTCCCGCGTGGCCCGTCCGATGGTGGCGCCCGCGGTGTCCATCACCAGCGCGGTCGAGCCCGTGGTTCCCTGGTCGATTGCGAGGAGCAGCTCTTTACCCATGGTCGTCCGCTACCCTGCCCGCCCGACGGCGGAAAGAGAACGCGCCCCATACCCTACCCCGCCCCTGATGGGGCAGGAGTTGTGGCGCCTCCGGACGAAATCCGTTGCGGGCCAGAGGGACCTGAACGACTGTTACTCGGCTAACGGTGTTTTCTCTCCTCCCACCGATTGTGGCAAGGGCCCTGGCTGGGTAATCTGGTGGCTCCGATGGCTCGCCTGATTCTGCAGACGGCTGAAGGCCAGCAGGCGATCGATCTGCGTCCTGTGAATTCGCTCGGGCGCCACCCGAACAATTCGATCCAGCTGCTCGATAAGATCGTCTCCAAGGAGCACTGCATCATCGAGCTCCGGGCGGACCGCTGGTTCCTCCGGGATCTGGGCAGCCTCAACGGCACCTTCGTCAACAACGATCGCGTCCGCGGCGAGGCGCCGCTCAAGCACGGCGACGAGATCGCGCTGGGCGCGACCAAGGGCCGCTTCGACGACGGCGGCGCGGCGCTGCCCGCACCGGCGCCCGGCGTGGCGGGGCCCGGCGCCTGGGTGAACCCGGGTGGCCAAGTCGGGGTCCAGCTCGGAGGACCGGTCAGCGGTCAACCTGGCCCGCCGGGTGGCGCGCCGTCCCCCTCGGGCAACCAGCCCTCACCGCTGGCGCAGTCGCATCACCAGATGCCGCAGCAGGGTGCCTCGGGTGCGGCCGGCTTCGCGAAGGGCCCGCAAGCACCGCCGGCGCAACCCTTTCCCCCCCGCCCCGCGGGGACGATGGTGGGCGTCGCTCCGGGCCCCGGCGGCTTGCAACGGCCGCCCTACCCGCCGGCGCCGGGCTTCCAGCAGGGTGCGCTTCCGGGTGGCCCGGGTGGCACCGGGCCGATGCCCACCGCGGGCGGCACCGGGCCGATGCCGATGCTCAAGCCGGGCCAGGGCGCGCACTCGTACGTCCACCAGGGGACCCGGATCGACCTCAACGATCAGGCCCGGGCGATCGGCACCCAGATCGCGGCGGTCGACAAGGGCTTCCTCCCCTTCGACCGCGTCGTCGGTGACACCAACCAGCTCCGCGCCGACTACGAGCGCCTCCGGCTCTCGCACGAGCTCTCCCGGGAGATCGCCGCCGAGCGCGACACCAGCAAGCTCCTCGAGAAGATCCTGGTCAGCGTCTTCAAGTTCATCCGCGCCGACCGCGGCGTCATCTTCCTCCGCGAAGAGAACGGTGAGCTCACCCCCCGCGCCTCCCAGCGCCGCGACGGCACCCAGGCGCCCATCAGCGTGTCGTCGACCATCCTCAACCACGTGGTCAAGGAGCGCGCCGCCGTGCTCACCCACGACGCCGCCATGGATTTTGCCGCGTCCAAGGGCAAGAGCATGATCCTGAACCGGATCAGCTCCGCGATGGTGGCGCCGCTGCTCCACAACAACGAGGTCCTCGGCGTCCTCTGGCTCGACTCGGAGACGCTGGCCCAGTTCCAGCCCAAGGACCTCGAGCTGGTCACCGCCGTCGCCAACCAGGCGGCGATGTTCATCGAGATCAACATCCTCGGAAAGAAGGTCGAGAACGAGATCGTCACGCGCGAGCGCTTCAGCCGGCTGCTCTCGCCCAACGTCGCCGAGCGCGTCATCAGCGGTCAGCTCGAGGTCAAGCCCGGCGGGCAGCGCGTCGAGCAGTGCACCGTGTTCAACAGCGACATCCGCGGCTTCACCGCGATGAGCGAGAACACCCGCCCGGAGGAGCTCGTCGAGATGCTCAACGAGTACTTCGAGCTGATGGTGGACACGATCTTCAAGTACGAGGGCACCCTCGACAAGTTCATGGGCGACGGCATCATGGCGCTCTGGGGCGCGCCCGTGGTGCACCCCGACGACGCGGTCCGCGCCGTGCACTGCGGCCTCGAGATGGGCGAGGTGCTCGGCCAGTTCAATCGCCGCCGCCTCGAGCGGGATCAGGCCCCCCTCGCGGTGGGGGTCGGCATCCACACCGGGCCCCTCGTCGCGGGCTACATCGGCAGCTCCAAGGCCCTCTCCTACACCGTCATCGGCGACGTCGCGAACACCTCCGCCCGCCTCTGCTCCGTGGCGCTGGCCGGGCAGATCGTCATCAGCGAGGACACCCAGGAGGCGCTCGCCGGCCGCTTCGAGCTCGAGGAGCTGCAGCCCGCCAAGGTGAAGGGCAAGGAGAAGCCGCTGCGCATCTTCAACGTCCTGCGCTCGCGCCCCTCGGTGCAGGTGCCGCTCCAGATCTTCTCGAGCGAGCCGACCAACTCGCAGACGTGAGTTTCCCAATGGGGGCACCGCCCCCATACCCCCGACCCCGACTCTCGATGGGGGCTCCGCCCCCATACCCCCGACCCCGACGAGAGAGGCGGTGCTTTGCGGGGGGGTGGGGCGTTGCTATAGCCTGGGCCGTGGCCGCCTTCGTCCTGCCGTTCGAGAAGCCTGTCGTCGATCTGGTCGAGAAGGTGAGGGAGCTGCGCGCGCTGGCCGCCTCCGATAGCCGCTTCGAGCCCGAGCTGCTCCGCCTGGAGGAGAAGATGTCGCGGCTGGCCCGCGAGATCTTCGCCGACCTCACCCCGATGCAGAAGGTGCTGCTCTCGCGGCACGCGAACCGCCCCTACACGCTCGACTACGTGAAGCGCCTCTTCACCTCCTGGGTCGAGCTCAAGGGCGACCGCCGCTTCGGCGAGGACGCGGCGATCGTCGCCGGCATGGCCTCGTTCCACGGCCGGAGCGTCATCGTGGTCGGCCACCAGAAGGGCCGCGGCACCAAGGAGAACATGAAGCGGAACTTCGGGATGCCGCACCCCGAGGGGTACCGCAAGGCGATCCGCATGTACGAGCTGGCCGACCGCTTCGGCCTGCCCATCTTCACCTTCATCGACACCCCCGGGGCCTACCCCGGCATCGGCGCCGAGGAGCGAGGTCAGAGCGAGGCCATCGGGGCTGCCATCGCCGCGATGGCCCGGGTGAGCGTGCCCATCCTGGCGTCGATCATCGGCGAGGGCGGCTCCGGGGGCGCGCTCGCGCTGGGCGTGGCCAACCGCGTGCTGGTCCTCGAGTTCGGCTGCTACTCGGTGATCTCGCCCGAGGGCTGCGCGGCCATCCTCTGGAAGGACGGCGGCCGCGCCGAGCAGGCGGCGAACCAGCTCAAGATCACCGCCCCGGACCTGCTCCAGCTCGGCGTCGTCGACGGCATCGTCGACGAGCCCGCCGGCGGGGCCCACCAGGACCACGACGCCGCCGCCTCTCGCCTCGACCGGGCCCTCCTCGCCCACCTCACCGAGCTGGAGGCGCTCTCGCCCGACCAGCTGGTCGACGACCGCTACCGTCGCTTCCGGTCCCTGGGCGCCTTCCGGGCTTGATCGCGATGGGGGGGGGCGGGGGGGCCCCCCCCCCCCCCCGGGGGGGGGGGGGGGGGGGGGGGGGGCCGCCGGGCCGCTGGGGGCCGAAGGCCCCCCCAACCCCCCCTGGCGATGCTGGGGCCCAAACCCCCCTGGCGATGCTGGGGGCCCGAGGCCCAACGCCGCCTGATCGGGGCTTCACGCGCCTGGCCCCCGTCGCGGCGGGAGGCTATAGCCCTCGCCGCTGATGGACCCGGTCAAGCTCATGCGCAGCCTGCTCGTGGGGAGCGCCACGCTCCTCGCGCTGGTGTCGATGTTCGTGATCCAGTCCAAGTTCGACGCCGCCGACCGGCGCGCTGCGCTCGGCCTGGCGCAGGACTACCGCGCCAAGGGGGGCTGGACGATCCCCGAGCTCCTCGACGCGCGGCACCCTGGCAGCCTGCCGACCTGGGACGTGCAGACGCAGTCGTCGTGCCTCCACCACTACGAGAAGGTCGCCGCCAACATCGCCGGCACCCGCTACGAGTTCATGGTCGACATCGACGGCCCCTCCATCCACCCCGGCAACCACGAGTCCGAGGCGGTGGTGGCCCAGCTCGGCGACGATCGGCCCGGGTACGAGGGGGGAGCCCCCGCCGCAGCCTCCGCGAGCGCTCCGCGACCTCCGGGCGCCCCGTGACGATCCGGGTCGCCCTCGTCGGCTGCGGGACCTGGGGCCGAAACCTGCTCCGGGTGCTGGTCGCCAGCCCCGGCGCGCGCGTCGTCGCCGTCGCCGAGCCCACGCCGGCGGGCCGCGCGCGCGCCGCGGCGCTCGCACCCGAGGCTTCCATCGTCCCCTCGCTCGACGACGCCCTCGCCTGTGGCGTCGACGCCGTCCTCATCGCCACGCCACCGTATTCTCATGCCGGGCTGGTGCTCCGCGCGCTCGCGGCGGGCGCCGACGTCTTCGTCGAGAAGCCGCTCGCCATGCGCGTCGTCGACGCCGAGCGGTGCGCCGCGCGCGCGGCCGCCCTCGGGCGCATCGCCATGGTGGGCCACCTGCTCCGTTACCACCCCGCCGTGGAGCGCCTCCTCGAGCTCGCGCACGACGGCGCGCTCGGCCACCTCCTCGGCCTCGAGGCCGGGCGCGGCTCCATCGACGGTGATCGCTCGGCCTCGGCCCTGTGGACGCTCGGCCCGCACGACTTCTCGGTGCTCCATGCCCTCGATCCCAGCCCCATCGCCGGGCTCTCGGCGCGGTCGGGCCCGGGGGGGGACCCCGTCGTCATCGAGGCCGAGCTCACCTCGGGCCTGGCGGCCTCGGTGACGCTGTCGCGCGCCTCGACGGTCAAGGAGCGGCGCCTCCGCGTGGTCGGCACCGCGGCCACGGCCGTCTTCGACGACGTCCGCGCGCCCGACCGGGTCCTCGTGGCCGGCGCGGAGATCTCCGTCGCCTGGCGCGAGCCCTTGATGGTGGAGGTGGAGCACTTCCTCCGCTGCGTGGAGCACCGCTCCCAGCCGCTCACGCCGTTCGGCGACGGCGTGACGGTGGTGCGCGCGCTCGCCCAGGCGGAAGAGACCTGCGGCGCCCTCCCGGCCAGCGGCGCCGCGGACGAGCTCGCCGCGCAGTGATCCTGCGGGACGCACCCCGACCCTCCGGAGCTCTGGACCAGCACTCGATCGCAGGGTAGGAGGCGACGCATGGACGTCGGCCTCGATCGCCTGCCCTCTCACGCCTCGCTCCTCGCTCGCCTCCGCGGCGCCCGCGTCGGGCTGCTCGCCCACCCGGCGAGCGTCGATCGCGCCATGGTGCACATCGCGGAGGTGCTGCGCCGCGCCGGTGTGCAGCCGTCGATCTTCTTCGGGCCCGAGCACGGGTACGGGGGCGAAGCCCAGGACATGATCGGGGTGGCGTCCACCGCGGACGCCGGCACCGGCGCGCCCATCGTCAGCCTCTACGGTGACGCCTTCGCCGACCTCGCCCCCCGGCCCGAGCACCTCGCCGGGCTCGACGTGCTCCTCGTCGACCTCGCCGACGTCGGCGCGCGGTACTACACGTTCGTGTGGACCGCGCTGCTCGCCTTGCGCGCCGCGCACCGGGCCGGCGTGCCGGTCATCGTCCTCGATCGACCGAACCCGATCGGCGGGCTCGCGGTTCGCGTCGAGGGGGTGACCCAGCGCGACGGCTTCCTCTCCTTCGTCGGCCTCGAGCCCGTCCCCATCCGTCACTCGCTCACCGTGGGCGAGATGCTGGCCCTCTGCGCCGAGCGCGAGGGCCTGCCGCTCGGCGCCGACGGGGCGCTGGCGGTGGTCCCCGTGCTCGGGTGGGATCGCGCCTGCACCGCGTCCGCGTGGGACCGGCCCTTCGTCCTCCCCTCTCCCAACATGCCGACCGCCGACACGGCGCTGGTCTACCCGGGCGGCTGCCTCCTCGAAGGCACCAACCTCTCCGAGGGCCGCGGCACCACCCGCCCCTTCGAGATCGTCGGTGCGCCCTGGATCGACGGCCACGCGCTGGCCCGCGGCCTCACCGCCACGGGCCTCGGCGGCTTCGTGGCGCGCCCCACCACCTTCCGGCCGACCTTCCAGAAGCACGCCGGGGCCCTCTGCGGCGGCGTGCAGATCCACGTCACCGACGAGGCCGCGTTCCGGCCCGTCGCGACCTACCTCGCGCTCACCGCGCTGGCGCGTGCCCAGGATCCCGCGCGGTTCCGCTTCCGCACCGAGCGCTACGAGTACGTGGACGACATCCCGGCCTTCGACCTGCTCACCGGCTCGGCCGAGGCGCGGCGCGCCATCGAGGCGGGCGCGGACCCGCGCGAGACGGCCCACGTCCACGCCAAGGCCGATCCCGGGTGGCCCGAGAGGATGCGCGCCGCGGCCGAGGCGGCGCAGCGGGCGACGCTCGGGTGAGCAGGGTGGGATTCAGAGGATGTCGAAGGGGTACGCGCCGTCGGCGTAGGCGCGGCTCGCCACCGATTTACGCAGCTCGTCGTCGTTGCGGGTGAAGTCGTAGACGTTCTGCCGGAGCCGCTTCTGCGCGGCGGACGTGAAGATGCCGGTGAGATCGATCTCGCGGCGAGCGCCGTCCTCCCCGCGGCGCTCGATGGCGCGGGTCGTGCGCGCCAGGCAGGCGGCGACGGCGTAGAGATCGATCGCCATGTCGGCGATGCGCTTCTGGGTGTACTGCATCTCGGCGATGTCGCGCCCGTGCTTGCGCAGCACGTTCTCGGTCGCGGTCGCCAGCTCTCCGGTGAGCTCCTCGAACACCACCGCCTCGCGCGAGAGCAGCGGGTGCGCCCGCGTCATCCGCTCGCGCCCGAGCACCGTGCGCGCCTTGCGCACGGCGAAGTCGCTGAGCAGACCGAACCCCTTGATGGGCTCGCGCATCGCCTTGACCACGTCGGCGAGGGCCTTGCCCGGGCCCGCCATGCCGGAGAGCGCCACGAAGCAGCGGAGGATCTCGTTGGTGCCCTCGAAGATCAGGTTGATGCGGGCGTCGCGGAGCAGGCGCTCGTAGGGGTAGTCCGCCATGTAGCCGATGCCGGCGGCGATCTGGAGCGCCTCGTTGGCGACGTGCCACACCGTCTCGGAGCCCATGATCTTGCAGATGGCGCTCTCCAGCGAGTAGTCGGCGACCTTGCTGTCGACGATGCCGGCGGTGAGGTAGGTCATCGACTCGAGCGCGTACGTCTCGGCGAGCATGGTGGCGATCTTGTCCTTGATGAGGCCGAACTCGCCGATGTTCCGGCCGAAGGCGCGGCGCTCCTGGACCCGGTCGATCACCAGCTTGATGAGCCGCGAGGCCAGCCCCACGCAGCCCGAGGCCAGCCCGAGGCGCCCGCTGTTGAGCACCTCCATCGCCACCTTGAAGCCGCGCCCCACCTCGCCGAGCACGTTCTCGGTGGGCACCTTGACGTCCTCGAGGAAGATCTCGGTGGTCGAGGACCCGCGGATGCCGAGCTTGTGCTCGTTGGGGCCGCTCTTGATGCCCATCCCGCGCTCGACGATGAACGCGGTGATGCGCGGCTTGGCCCCCTCCTCGAGCGCGGAGGTGCGGGCGAAGATGGTGAACACGTCGGCGATGCCGCCGTTGGTGATCCAGATCTTGGAGCCGTTGAGCACGTAGTGGGACCCGTCCGCCGAGAGCTCGGCGCGGGTCTTGATGGCCGCCGCGTCCGAGCCCGCGGAGGGCTCGGTGAGCGCGAACGCGGCGCAGTGCTCGCCGGTGGCGAGGCGGGGCAGGTAGCGGCGCTGCTGCTCGGGCGTGCCGAAGAGGAGGATGCCCTTCAGGCCGATCGACTGGTGGGCGCCCAGGGTCACCGCGATGGCCCCGTCGAGGCCCCCCAGCTCCTGCATCACCCGGGCGTAGGCGGTGGCGCTGAGGCCGATGCCGTCGTGCTCGGTAGGGATCTGCAGCCCGTAGAGGCCCAGCGCCTTGAGACCGTCGAGCACCGCCGACGGGATCTCGTGCTCGCGGTCGATCCGGGCGGAGTCGACGTTGACCGCGAAGAACCTCCGGACGCTGTCGAGGATCATCGAGGTGTTCTCGCGATCCTCCGCCGGCATCTCCGGGTAGGGAAAGATCATGTCCTCGGCGATCACTCCATGGAACAGCGCCTTCATGAAGCTCTGCTCGATCAGCGGGGGCATCGGACCGTCCTTTCCGGGGCGCGCCGCGTCCCGGCGCAAACGTTACACGAGCAGCGCGGCGATCCAGAGGTGATCCGAGGCGGCGGGCGCCCTGGACACGCCCGGGCGCCTCGTTTGCCGGCGGAGCTCGGTGGAGCGCGCGGGCCGCCCCTTGCGGTCGCCCGCCGTCCGCTGGAAGATGACCGCCATGCTGGGGGCTGGCGTCCCGCGAAAGCCGGGGGAGGGAGAGGGCTACCGTGTCTGCGGGCAGGACCGGAGCGTGCTGCTCGGCGAGGGCGAGGTGGTGATAGGGCGCAGCTCGTATTGCTCGCTGGTCCTCGACCACGACTCCCTCTCGCGCGTCCACGCCGCGCTGCGGATCGTCGGCGATGGCGTCGAGCTCAGCGACCTCGGGAGCAGCAACGGCACCTTCGTCAACGGCGCCGCCGTCGAGGGCCCGACCAGGGTCGCCCCGGGCGACGAGATCCGGCTCGGCAAGGTGAAGATCTGGATCGAGGTGACCAGCGCGCGGATCTCGGCCACGACCGGCCGCTTCGCCCAGGTGTCCTTCGATCCCGAGGACACCACCATCGCCAACCGCGCCGCCGCGAGCAGCGTCACGAGCAACCTCCCCCGGCTACCACGCCCGGGGAAGCCGTGAGCACGCCGGGCGACGAGCGCGCTCCCGAGCCACGCTCGGCCGTGCTCTACGTCGACCACGATCGGGAGGCGACGCCGGTCGTGGCGCGCTTCCTCGAGCGGGTGGGCTCGCTCCTCACGGTCGGCACGCTCGCGGAAGCGCGCGCGGCGGTGGCCGCAGAGGCACCCGCCCTGCTGGTGATCGACCCCGGCCTGCCCGACGGCGACGGCACCGCGCTGATCGCCGAGGTCAGGGCGCGCCACCCCTGGGCGCAGATCTTCGCGATCCCCCGCGCGTCCTGGGCCGATCAGACCTCTCGCTTCATCGCCGCGGGCGCCAACGACGTGGCCGTCAAACCGTTCGACGTCGGCAAGCTGCCCGCCCGCGCCCACGCGCTCCTCCGCGCCGCCGAGAAGGCTCGCCGGGAGATGGCCTACCGCGAGCAGCTCGAGAGCCGCCTCCTCCACGTGGAGCGCATCGCCACGCTGGGGACGCTGTGCGCGACGGTCGCGCACGAGCTGGCCAGCCCCCTCACCCTCGTCAACGCGCACACCCAGGTGCTCGACGAGGTGCTCCGCTCCGGCGCGCCCCTCGAGCCCGAGCGGGAGAAGCTGCGCGACGCGGCGGACGAGATCCGCGTCGCCGCCCGGCTGATGCGCACCCTCGTCCAGCACCTGCGCACGTTCTCCCGGCGCCAGGAGCGCAAGCGCATCAAGGGCGGTCTCGACGCGATCGTCGACAGCGCGCTCCTCCTCATCAAGCCCCGGCTCGGGCCCGGCATCGTCCTGCGCCGGCCCCTGGGCCCGGCGCCGGTGGTGCCGCACTACCCGATCCGCCTCACCCAGGCGCTGATCAACCTGCTCACCAACGCCGTCGAGGCGGTCGGCGCCACCGGCACCGTCACCCTCCGCTACCTCGACGACGCCGACGGCGCCGGCATCGCGGTCGACGACGACGGGCCCGGCCTCAGCGAAGAGGTGCGCCGGCGGGCCTCCGAGCCGTTCTTCACCAGCAAGGCCGAGGGCACCGGCCTCGGCCTGGTGCTGGTGCGCGCGATCATGGGCGAGCACGAGGGCCGCTTCGAGCTCGCGCCGGGCCCCGGTGACCGCGGCGCCAGCGCGAGGCTCCTCCTTCCCCGCACGATCGAGGAGCGGCCCACGCTGCCCTGAGTCAGAGCGTGATGGCGCGCCGCTGGATGGTCACGTCGAGGCGCTTGCCGGCCCGCTCCACCTGCACCGTGACCCGCGAGCCCTCCGGTCCGCGGAGGCTCTGCATGCACTCGAAGACGGCCATCGAGGAGGCGTCGGCGCCGTCGATCCGCTGGATCAGATCGCCGGGCAGGATGCCGGCCTGTTCGGCGGGGCCGGCGGAGACGAGCCGGACGAAGGTCACCCCGTTGGCTGCCGGCGCGAGGAACGCGCCGATGCCGGCGAAGTCCTCCCCGCCGGGCCCGCCGTCGACGAGCGGGTTCAGCTCGATGTCCTGCTGCGCGCCGGCGCTGCCGCGGGTGGTGAGGCCGGTGACCGTGCGCGTACGGTAGCCGTCGTGCGAGACGCGCACCGAGAAGGGTCCCGGCGGCGCGCCCTCGAGCGCGTAGGCCCCCTGGGCGTCGGAGCGCGTGGGCTGGGTGCCCTGCCGGGCCACCGTGAACGCGTCGAGGGCGATGACCGCGCCCGCCACCGGCTTCCTGGTGGAGGCGTCGAGGACGCGCCCCGAGAGCGTGGCGCCTCGCGGCACCACGATGCGGACGTGGGCGGTGACGCGGCCCATCTCGACCTCGACCGGGCTGCTGCGCGCGGGAGGGCGGCCCTCGGTGCTGGCGGTGAGCACGTAGCGCCCCGGGGGGAGCTTCTCCCAGGTGAACGCGCCGTGCGGATCCTGGATCGTCTTGAGCTGCCCGACGGGCGCGCCCTCCTTGACCGGGCCCTGGTACGACTCGACGGCCACCGTGAACGACGCCAGGGGAGCACGGAGCTCGTCGACCACGTCACCCTCGATGCCGCCGCCTCGGTTGAGCTGGAGCGTGTTGGAGCGCCCCGCGACGAGCTCCACGCGATCCGATCCGAGAAACTCAGGGTGGCGCGCGCCGGCCATGCAGCCGGCGGCCCCCTCGGGGAGCTCGAAGCGGCCCTCCTCGTCGGTGGTGGCGGTGAGGGTCGGATCCCGATCCTCGCAGGCGACGACGGCACCCTTGGCGAGGCGGCCATCGGGATCGAGCACGACGCCGGTCACCGGGCCGGTGACCTCGGCGGGAGAGGCAGAGCCAGCCGGACGCACGAGGCGCGCGGGACGGACCGGCTGAGGTGCAGGCGGTGAGAGATCGGGAGCAAGCGCGCTGGCGCTGTGGAGGGAAGCGACCGGATAGCGGGGAGGGCCAGGCGTGAACAGCCAGACGAGCGCGGGCAGGATGAGCATCGCCGCGCACGCGAGCGCGGAGAGCGACCAGCTCGGCAGGCGCACCGCCCTCACGGGCTACGGTGTCTACCGGCGTCGGGACGCTCTTCGATGAGCGAGGAGGGAGCCGGGCTCTCGCCCGACGGCCCGAGCAGCTGAGCGGCCTCGGGCTCGACGGGCCAGGGGGTCTCGCTCGACGAGCCGCCGCACGAGAACACGGCGGCCGCGACGAGCAGGAGGAGGGCCGGGGAGAGGAGGAGGGCGTGCCGCATGGCGCTTCGTACCGCGGCTCGCGTCGAGGAGCGAGGGCTGTGGTGTCTGGAGGGGCCCTGGATGTCCGCCGTCGGGGACCGCTCCCGGGCGGTCCCCCGGATGACCGCGGTCCCCGGGATGAGGATGGAGTCAGTTGGTCTCGGCGAGGTTGGTGCGGGCGATCCAGGCGCACACGACGGCGTTGCCGGCGCACCAGAGGATGAGCGGGATGCGCCCGAACGGACCGGCCGCGTCGGCGAGGATCACGACCGAGGCGAGGTAGGCCGCCGTGCCGGCCGAGAACCCGGCGATGGCCGGGCGCAGCTTCTTCGCCCCGAAGGCGAGAGCGGTGAGGGCGAAGGGGATGAGCGCGTTGGCCAGCGGCAGGAACCGGTGGACCGACACGCCCACCAAGAGGTCGGCGTCGGCGAGCGGCCGCGCCAGCAGGTCGACCGCGAGGTGGACGCGCGGCAGCACCCAGGGCGCGAAGAAGAAGAGCCCCGGGCCCGTGGCCAGCGCCGGGAGCCAGTAGTCGAGGCGCCACGGGGTCGCGGCGGCGGCGTTCTTCTTCCGGGCCCCGCGGGCGATGAGCAGCGTCAGCCCGGCGAGAGCGAGCAGCCGCACCAGCGCGTGGTGGAAGGTGATCCGCTCGACCGAGTTGGCCGCCTGGAGCACGCCGGCGCCGTAGAGCTTCTGCCCGGCGGGGGAGTCGTCGACGACGCGGGCGCCCTTGCGCAGGGCCTCCTCGACGGCGGAGGGATCGGTGACGCCCAGGCTCACCACCAGGGCCGCGGCGCCGGCCACGTGGGGCGAGGCCATCGAGGTCCCGTTGTAGGCCGGGTAGACCTCGCACTTCTCGCGGCCCTTCTTGCAGATGGTCTGCTGGGTGACGTTGACGCCGGGGGCGGCGATGTCGACGCCGTCCCCGCGCGAGGAGAACTTGGCGATCTTGTCGTCGGCGTCGGTGGCGCTCACGCCGATGACGCCATCGGAGGCGCCGGGGAACTGGACCCGCCCGCCGGTGTTGCCGGCCGCGGCCACCACCACCGAGCCGTGGGAGATGGCGAAGTCGATCGCCTTCTGCAGGACGCGCGAGTTGCGCGGGCCGCCCAGGCTGAGGTTGATCACCTGGGCGCCGTGCTCGGCCGCCCAGCGGATGCCGTCGGCCACGTCCGCGGTGGTGCCGGAGCCGCTCTCGCTGAGCACCTTGACCGGCATCAGCCGCGCGTGGAACGCCACGCCCGCCCCGCCGATGCCGTTGTCGGTCGACTGGGCGATGGTGCCCGCGACGTGGGTCCCGTGGCCCTGGTCGTCGTTGGCGTGCTCGTTCTTGGTGACGAAGTTCCACCCCGGCACGCACTCGGTGTCCGAGAGATCGCTGCCCTTGGTGTAGGGGCCGTAGGTCTCGCAGGCGATGCCGGTGTCGACCACGGCCACGGTGACGCCGCGCCCGGTGGCGAAGTCCCAGGCGCGGGAGGCGCCGATGCGCTCCATGTGCCACTGGTCCTTGAGGAGCGGATCGTTGGGGGCGAAGAACGCGCGCACCTCGGCGAGCGGCTCGACCGACTCGACCCGCGGATCGTGGGAGAGGCGGTCGATGAGCTCGGCCTCCTTGTCGGGGGAGACGAACGCCAGCTCCTCCCGGGTCTCGCGCTCGAGCGCGGTGGGGAAGAAGCGCAGGCCGTAGTCGCGCGCCAGCGCCAGGATGGATTGGTCGTCGAGGTCGTCCTTGGCGTCGACGACGAGCTCGCCGGCGATGTCCCACGCGGTGGCATCGAGCTCGCCGGTCGCGAGGAGCGGCCCCACGGCGACGGGCTCCGCGAGCGGCGGCAGGTCGCGACGCGACGCGCCATCGGGCACCGCGCTGGCCCGGTCCCCGGGTTGATCCGGTCCCGTACGGCGCTCGTCCGCGTGGGCGGTGGCGCCTGGCAAGCCGACGGCGCTCGCGGCTACGAGCAGCGAGAGGCCGAGGGTAGTCACGGAGAGGACGCGCGCGTTCAGCATGTACCGGCTCCTTGTGACCACTAACGTAGCGCCAACTTCCCCGTTCGCCATCCCGCTTCGTCCGGGCCGCTCGGCGGGGTCGCCGGACGGATGGCAGAGGGATGGCAGACGGGAGGGCGCCTGCCCGATCCGTGGCGGTCCCGGAGCCACCATGGTAGCGGCGCAGGATGACGTTCCTCATCCCGTCGCACGCGGCGCGATCCGGCGACGACCCTATCTTCGCGCTCAACCGCGAGGCCCGCACCCGCGCCCTCGCCGGCGAGCCGGTCATCAACGCCACCGTCGGCGCCCTCCTCGACGACGACGGCAAGCTCTCGATCCTGAGCGGCGTGGCCGAGGCGGTGCGGGCGGTCCCCGCCGAGGTCTCCGCCGGCTACGCCCCCATCGCCGGCCCGGAGGACTTCCTCCGCGCGGTCGTCACCGATCTCTTCGAGGGCCGCCCCGCCGCCGCGAGCACCGTCGCCATCGCCACCCCCGGCGGCACCGGCGCCCTCCGGCTGAGCATCAACAGCTTCCTCGAGCCCGGCCAGGCCCTGCTCACCAGCTCGTTCTACTGGGGCCCGTACAAGACGCTCGCCGACGAGGCCGAGCGCAAGCTTGCCACCTTTCGCATGTTCGACGAGCACGGTCGGCTCGACGCGGCCGACTTCGCGCGGGAGCTCGGCCGGCTGATCGACGTCCAGGGGCGGGCCCTGGTGATCCTCAACTCCCCCTGCCACAACCCCACCGGGTACTCGTTCGACAGCGCCGAGTGGCAGGCCATCGTCGACATCGTCGCGCGGGAGTCGGCGCGCGGCCCGGTGGCGCTGGTGCTCGACGTCGCCTACTCCCGCTACGGGGCCGCCGACCTCGGCGCCTGCATCGACCTCGTCCTGCCGCTCGCGGGCAAGGCGCAGCTCCTCTTCACCTGGTCGGCCTCCAAGGCCTTCACGGAGTACGGCCTGCGCGTCGGAGCGCTGGTCGCCCTCCACCCCGACGCGGCCGAGCGGGCCCGACTCTTCAACGCCTTCTCGTTCGCGTGCCGGGGCACCTGGTCCAACTGCAACGCCGGCGGCATGGCGGCGATCACCCGCGTCCTCACCGACCCGGAGCTGCACGCCCGCGTCGACCGGGAGCGCGGCGTGCTCAAGGCCCTGCTCGACCGCCGCGTCGCCCGCTGGAACGAGCTGGCCGCCCCCGCCGGCCTCCGTTACCCCCGCTACGACGGCGGCTTCTTCACCACCGTCTTCCACGAGGACGCCGCCGGCGCCGCCCTCCGCCTCAAGGCCGAGGGCGTCTTCGTCGTCCCCCTGGCCGGGGCCTTGCGGGTCGCCCTCTGCTCCGTCGCCGAGCGGGACGTGCCCCGCCTGGTGGACGCCATCGCCCGCGCCACCTCCGCCCCTGGATCGGTTGGCTGAGGACACTCGCGCGCCGCTCTGATATCTCTTGCGGCTAGCCCCCCAAACCCCCGGGCTGAGGGCTGCCACGATGCGCGCCACCCAACGACGAACCGCTCCCTACCCCACCCGACTCCTCTGCGCCGTCCTCGGCTTCACCGGCTTCGCCGGTCTCGCCGCGGCGTGTACGGACGCGATCCACCTCGACCCGCCGGCCGCGACCAGCACCAGCGGCACCACCAGCAGCAGCGGCGGGGGCACCGGCGGGGCGGTCGCCGGCGCCTGCCAATCCAGCGTCACCTGCGCCTTCCCCAAGCCGGTGTGCGACACGGTGACCGAGACCTGCGTGGAGTGCCTGACCGCGTCGGACTGCGCCTTCATCCCGGGCCTGGTCTGCTCGCTCGGCAAGTGCACGTGCCTCGACGTGGAGCTCACTTATTGCCCCGGCGAGATCCCCGATCCCGACGGCGGGCCACCCAAGCAACCGGCCTGCGTCAACACCCAGGTCTCACCGGCCAACTGCGGCACCTGTGGCCACGCCTGCGCGGGCTGCGCGATGGGCACCTGTCCGACGGGGGCCGGCGGCGGCGGCACGGGCGGCAACGGCGGCAGCGACGCCGGCAGCGCCGACGCAGCGGGCGAGTAGTCCTCCGGCGGAACGCCCGAGAGCGTTCCGCGACCATCCTGCGGAACGCCCGAGAGCGTTCCGCGACACCCCAGTCTTCGTCGTGCAGATCCTCGCCCTCCTCCTCGGCGCCCTGGCGACCGCCTCGTGCGCGGGCGCGGTGGCGAGCGCTCCCCTCCCGGCTCCACCGGTCGCCGCCGCGCCGGCATCGACCGATCAGACCGCATGCGGCGACGGCGACGGCGCCGCGTGCGAGCGCTTCGCGGACGCCGCGGTGCGGCGGGGGCGTGACGACAGCGGCGTTCGCGACGATCGCAACGAGCTCGAGCGCGTCTGCGCGAACGGGGTCGCCGGCGCGTGCGTCGGCCTGGGGCAGCTGGCGCGCGCCGGCGAGGAGGGCTGGGCGCTGGCGCTCTTCGTGCGCGGGTGTGTGGGGGGCAGCGCCCGCGGGTGCGAGCGCCTCGGCGCGGCGTACGAGGCCGGGCGCGGCATCCCCGCCGACGACGCGCGCGCGGTGCCGCTCTATCGCGCCGGGTGCGATGGCGGCGTGCTCCCGGCCTGCGTGTCCCTGGGCCGCCTGATCGGCGCCGGCCGCGGCGCCCCCAAGGACGCGCCGGCGGCCGCGGCGCTCTTCGAGCGATCGTGCACCGGCGGCGACCTCCCGGGCTGCTTCCACCTCGCCGCCGCGCTGACGCTCGGGCTCGGCGTCCCTGTCGATCCCCCCCGGGGCCGAGCGCTCTACGCGCGCGCCTGCGACGCCGGGATCGCCACGGGGTGCACGGCGCTCGGTGCCCTCTACGCCCGCGGCTACGGGGTCTCCCGGGACGAGGCTCACGCTGCCGAGCTGCTCCGCGCCGGCTGCTCCGGCGACGACAGGGCCGGCTGTCGCGAGCTGGCTGCCCTCCTCCTCTCGGCCCAGCCGCCCGTTCGCGACGACGCGGCCGCGCTCGCGCTCCTCGGGCACGCCTGCGACCAGGGAGACCCCGACGCCTGCGCCCAGGCCGGCGGGCTGGTGGCGGTGGGCCGGGGCGCCGTGAGCGATCCCACCCGGGCCGCGGACCTCTGGCGTCGCGCCTGCACCGGTCCAGGCGGGGGCTCTGGCGGAAGCGCGCTCGGCTGCGCCCGGCTCGGTGTCGCCGCCCTCGCCGGCAACGGCACCCCGCGCGACCCCGACGGCGGCCGGATGCTGCTCGAGCGCGCCTGCGCCGGCGGCCAGCCCGCGGCGTGCGACGTGCTCGGCATGGCCTACGCCGCCGGCGTGGGCGTCCCCCGGGACGATCAGCGGGCGGAGAGCTACTTCCGCACCGCCTGCGAGCGCGGCAGCGCCACCGGCTGCGCCCGCCTCGGGCTCTCCTACCAGCACCGGGCCGACGTGCCCGTGGACCCCGCCGCCCCGCCGCGCAGCTACGACGCCGGCGTCTCCCAGGCCGCCGCCGACTGCAAGCACACCGCGCTCGCCTGCGACTGGCTGGCGCACGTCCCCGAGGCCGCCGCCGCGGTCGCCTTCGACGCCCTCGTCGACAAGTGCGACGCCGAGATCCCCGCCGCGTGCGCCGCCCTCGCCAGCGCCATCGCCGGTGGCCGCGTCCCGCGCGAGACCGCCGCCTGGGTGCTCGGCCGCATCCGCAAGTCGTGCGACGAGGGCAAGGCGCTCTGGTGCCGCCGCCTCGGCTACTGGCACGAGCACGGCCTCAGCCTCCCCCGCAGCCTGCCCCTCGCCCGCGGCTATTACCGCAAGGCCTGCGACGCCAGCGACGCGCGCGCCTGCACCGATCTCGGCCGCATGCTCGCCACCGGCGAGGGCGGCCCCCGCTCCGAGCTCGCCGCCGTCGCCCTCCTCCGCGCCACCTGCGGGCGCGCCTACGACGGCTTCGGCGCGTGCGGCCACCTCGGCATGATCCTTCTCGGCCACAGCACCGGCACCGACCACACCGAGGGCGCCGCCCTCCTCGAGCGCGCCTGCGACGGCGCCGACGCGCTCGCCTGCTACCGGCTCGGCGCGTTCCACGCCACCGGATCGAAGGGCTTCCCCCGCGACGAGGTGCGCGCCGTCCAGCTCTTCGAGCGCGCCTGCGCCGAAGGCGGCCAGGCCTGCGCCGAGGCGCGGGTGCTCCGGGAGAAGCGCGGCGTCGACTTCTGAGGGATGGCGCGGCCGCGGACAGGCGCTGGCGCCATCGGGCAGAGGGCGGATCGCTTCCGATGGAGCGCGTCGCTCTCCGTCGCCCGGCCGATCGCTTCCATCCGATCGCGGCGGCCGTTGAGCGAGGGCCGGTCGCTTCGGTGCGATCCCGGCGGCGGTCGCGCGAGGGCCGGTCGCTTCCATCGGAGGCCCAGGCGGCTCGTCCGAGGCGGGTGGCATTCGTTTGTTCCCGCCGGCGGTCGTCCGGAGGACGAGGCCCTCCGTCCGCCGGCGGGTGGCTTTCGTTTGTTCCCGCCGGCGGTC
>Ga0302279_10003242_pt1 | contig 20563 bp, 19 predicted proteins | sample III_Bog_N3_3_FD_194541 | JGI IMG/M metagenome (GOLD analysis project Ga0302279, IMG submission 194541) | Peat permafrost microbial communities from Stordalen Mire near Abisko, Sweden - III_Bog_N3_3 | ecosystem: Environmental > Terrestrial > Soil > Wetlands > Peat | place: Sweden: Abisko...
GAGGTTGCCCGTCGTCGAACCTCTTACACCGGTGCTCTTCGAGTGCCGAGAGCGTCCCTTCGAAGGCCGAGGGCGTCTCTTCGAAGGCCGAGGGCGTCTCTTCGAAGGCCGAGAGGCGTGATGGGAGAGGTTGCCCGTCGTCGAACCTCTTACACCGGTGCTCTTCGAAGACCGAGAGCGGCTCTTCGAACGCCGAGAGCGTCTCTTCCAACGCGGAGAGCGTCTCTTCGAGGACCGAGAGAGGCGATGTAAGAGGTTGCCCGTCGTCGAACCTCTTACACCGGTGCTCTTTGCATACCGAGAGCGTCTCTTTGCATACCGAGAGCGTCTCTTTGAACACCGAGGGGGTCGCTTTGAAGACCGAGAGCGTCTCTTCGAATACCGAGAGCGTCTCTCCGAATGCTGGCACCCGCCGTCGGTAAGCGCCCACGACGGCTCCCCTCTCCCGGCGCGTCTTCCGGGATGTGCAGCGGTGCGCCCTTTTCGACGAGCGTCGCGCGACGAGATGGCGGACGGGCCCTCGCCAGTCGGACGGCCCGTCTGCGGACACGCGTGGCCGAGCCAAGCTCGGAGGTATGTGCCGGTCTACCAGGACGGCAGGACGCCGAGACGGGGGGCGCTCCAGGCAGGCTGCGCAGATCTTGGCAGCTCGCCCCGTGTAAAGCGCCATCTCCGCGCCGAATATCGCCGTCAGGTTCGCATGCTGACTCGACGCACGTCTCGGCGTCAGTGTACGAGTCGACACGGTGCGGGTCACGAACATCACCTCGGTCGAAGGCGCGTCCGAATCGGGCGCGGCGTTGCAGGACCTCGTCACAGGTTTCTTCGAGTACGACGACCTCGAGAAGACCGGCGCGCTCCCGCTCCCCTCATCCAACAGGCGCCGGTGAATCTTGCGCCGAGCGAGCTCGCTCCTGCGCTCCGTGGTGGCCGTCACACGCACCAAGCGTCGTCGCTATCTCTGGTGCGCCTGGTGGACGGCCCCGCCGTGCGCGGATCCCTTCACGCCGCCCGATGCGTGGAGCGGAGGAGCGCGTGATCTGGGCGAGGCGCTCGCGGAGGCCGAGCGCGCCGCGGGCTTGTCTTTGTCGCAGATCGAGAGCCGCTGGGCCGGCGCGTGGCTTCGTGTCCGCGATGGGCTCCCTCCGTTCCCCGAACGCGCGGTGCGAGTGGCCTCGGGCGCACCGAAACCCATCGACCCTCATCAGACTCTCGGGGTGCCCGCGGGCGCGACGCTCGAGGAGATCAAGGCCGGCTTTCGAACGCGTGCTCTCGTGCTTCACCCCGACCACGGCGGTGACCCCGCGGCGTTCATCGCTCTGAAGCGCGCGTACGACACGCTCGTCGCGCGTCGTCGTCGTTAGGCCCGACCACCCCGCAAGCGCGCCCGCTGTCCCCACGGGCAGCCGAACTCGTTCGGCTTCGTGAGGATCCACAGCGCGGGGAGCGTGGGCGGCGTCTCGGGGAACGGCCCTTCGCCGTCCGTGAAGTAGACGATGCCGTCGACGCCGAGCGGGCCGACGAACGCGCTGTCGAAGACGGGGCGGAGGTCCGTGCCGCCGCGCCCTTCGACGTACTCGATGGTTCCCGCGAACGGATAGACCCGCGTCACCTCTACGTCGCACTCGGCAATTGTCAGGTGCGCGCGCTCCGACAGCACCACGAGCTGCCTCGCGATCTCCTCCAGCTCCGTGCGCGTCATGCTGAGCGACGTGTCGATCGCGACGAGCAGCCGTGGGTCGCTCGCGCGCCGCGACGACAGCGTCCACGTGCGCCCCGGCACCTCGAAGATGCGCGTCGGGAAGCGCCTGTTGGGCCGCGACCACGTGTGAATCGGCCCTCGTGCGCGCGCCACGAACATCGCGAGGGCCGTCTGCCAGTCGAGGTCGTGCTCGGGTCGCCCCGTCGTCCCCGACAGCTCTTCGATGAGCCGCCGCGGCGTCCTGCCTGCGAGGCGATGCTTGGGGGGGATCCCCAGGATCTCCTCGCGCGGGAAGGGCATCGTCTCGGTCGCCCGCTCGATGAGCAGCGCCGTCTGCGCCACACCTCCGGGCTTGTCGTTTGGGTTTGCGAGGAACTGATGATCGTCCACCGTGTCGCCCGCTTTGCCGCCCGCAGGCCGAGGCTTGGCGCCGTTCTCCCGCAGATGCGCGAGCAGCTTCTCGTAGCGATCCATCGTGCTCTGCCCCGCGCGAATGCCCGCTTCCGAGTACATGCGCCACGTGATCGGGTTCGGCAGCGGCTCGGTGATGTACTCGTTCGCCGACATCTCGAGCGACAGCTCCATCAGCTCTCGCTCTTCCACGTCCGCGAACTTCGGGTGCGTCAGGTGCCCGAGCACGACGTGGTGCACTTCATGGAGCAGCACGCCTCGCAGGTACTGCGGCTCGGTCACGAACGAATCGATGTTCACGTGCAGGAAGAAGCGGCCGTCGACAAGCGACACCGCCATACGCGACACGGACGGGTCGGCGACGGGGGTCAGCTTCGCGAGGATGGCCGCGTAGTACGGGTAGGCTTCGAGGAACGACGCGTCGCGCAGGAAGCCGTCGAGCCACGCTTCGATCTCGCTCTTCGTTCGCGCCGTCACGTGCCAGGCCGCACCGGAGTTATCCCCGTACGCCGCAGCGTATCGACCAGCGGCATCGCGTGCGCCTCGCGGAGCTGCACGAGGAGCTGCCCCAGGCTAGTCCTCGCCACGTTGCTTCGTTTGAGCTCGGCTAGCTTCGACGGCTGCTCCAGATGCGCACGGAGCCCCGTGATCGCGAGCACCACCCGGTGATGCTTCAGCGGATCCGCGCGCCAGGCGAGCAGCTTCTTCTCGGCCGCGCTCCCTGCGAAGCTCGCCAAGAGCTCGCTCGGCGTCACGTCGACGAGGCGGGTCGCTGTCGGGTTGTCCCCCAGCGCCTCCTGGAGCTTCTCGCGCTGGTCGCCAGGCAGGTCCGCGAGGAGCGCTTCGAACGCCGCGAGCGTCAGCTCCTTCTGCGCTGCCAGTACGCCTGCTTCGGGTCCACGCAGAAGCGCGACGAGGCGCTGGACAAGCTCGTCGAGCCTGTCCGTCTGCCCCTTGTCACGCAGCGCGCTCACTTCGGCGGCCAGCGGAGTTCCGGGCGCGTACGACGAAAGCAGCGCGCGCACGTCGAACGTGAAGCGCGTCCCCCACGAGTCTTTCGACGCGAGCAGCGCCTCGACCCACGCGGCTGGCAGGTACCCGCCCAGCGCGTCGCGCAGCAGCACACCGTCGGCCAGCTCCTCGGGGGTGAACGCGCTCAGCAGGTCGGACGCATATGCCCACGTGCGCGGCGGCACGTCCTCGAGCACGCGATCATGCGACTGCGCCAGTGCCACGATCGCAGGATGCAGCCGCTCCGTCTGCGCCCACGCGAGCCACGCTCCACGGTCCGCTCGCACGGACACTTGCAGGAAGCGCGCACGCAGCGCCTTGTCGAGCGCCGTCACCTGGTACTCGGCCGTCTGCGGGTTCACCGTCGCGACGCACACCCACCCTTCCGGGAGCACGTACTCGTGGAGCCTGCGCGCCGAGAGCAGCTGAAGCGCGGGTTGCTGGATGTAACGCTCCGCGCGATTGAGCTCTTCGAGGAGCAGCAGGCCCGCGCCCTCTTTCGGCAGCACGTGCGGCGTCGCGTACTCGGTGCGTCCGTCGCGCATGACGGGGAGCCCCACGAGATCCGGAGGCTCGAGCAGGCTGAGATCGAGGATGACCGTACCGATGCCGAGCTTGTCGGCCACGCGGCGCACGATCTCGCTCTTGCCGATCCCCGTCGGCCCTTCGAGCAACACAGCCCTTCGCGCTCGGTACGCGAGCGACAAGAGGCGCTCGAGACGCGGCCCCACGGGCACGGCCGCGGGCCGAAGCTCCGCCTGAAGGGTCGTCACTTTCGTCGCGGTCGCCACGCTCCGATTGTTACGCCATCCACGCCATCGCGAACAGGCGTGAGCCCGCGAGCAACGCGACAACGATCGCCGACATCCCATCAGTATGGCTTTCTCGATGCGCGCCCTTCTCGCGGCAGACACCTCTCTCCCGGAAGCCCTTCGCGCCGGAATCGCAAGCGGCGATCCCGCCTCGTTCCGGCACCTCATGTCGCTCGGGGTGAGCGAGTGCGAAGCGGCCGAGCTGCTCGATCAGCCTTGCAGCGCGCAGCCGGGTCACTTGCGGCGTACGGACGTGACCCGCTGCGTTTGAGCGATTGGCGCGGTGACCGCGGGTTCGATGGCCTGCGCCCGCCAATGACAGCACTGTGACCGTGGGTTGTACTAGAGGAGCGCCATGTACGACCCGCTGACGCTCGACCAGCTGCGCGCGTTCGTGGCGGTGGTCGAGGAGGGGAGCTTCTCGGCGGCCGCGCGGAAGCTAAAGCGGGTGCAGTCGGCGATCAGCACGTCGATGGCGAACCTCGAACGGCAGCTCGGCATCGGCATCTGGGACCGCGCGGGCCGCACGGACCGCACGACGAAGGTCGCGAAGCTGACGGACGAAGGGGAGGCGATCCTGCATGCGGCGAGGCGCGTGCTCGTCGAGGTGGACGCGCTGCGGAACCTCGCGTCGGGCATGGTGATGGGGCTCGAGGCGTCCGTGTCGCTGTGCCTCGACGCGCTCTTTCCGCTGAGCGCGCTGCTCGACCTGTGCGCGGCGTTCGCGAAGGAGTTCCCGTCGGTGGACCTTCGTGTCGATACGCAGGTGATGTCGGCGGTGTCGGCGCGCGTGCTCTCCGGAGGCGCGACGCTCGGCGTCGTGAGCCCGCTGGGGCTCGTACCGGGGCTTGAACGGCAGGTGCTCGGTGCGATCCAGATGGTGCCTGTCGTCAGCCCTGGCCATCCGCTCGCGGCTTTCAGGGCAGAGCGCATCCCCGCCCGCGCGCTGGCCGACGCCATCCAGATCGTGCTCTCGGAGCGGCGCGACGACGGCGTGCCGGACCAGGCGGTGCTGTCGCCGCGCACCTGGCGCGTCGCGGATCTCCACACCAAGCACATGATGCTGCGCGCGGGGCTCGGCTGGGGGAACCTCCCGGAGCTCGTGGCCCACGACGATCTCGCGTCAGGACAGCTCGTCGCGATTGCCCCCGCGTCGCGGACCGATAGCGACCATAAGCTCAGTCTCTACGCCGTCTACAGGAGCGACACCGTCTTCGGCCCTGCCCACCGGTGGCTGCTCGCGCAGCTGGAGGTGTTCTGCGCAAGAGACGCGGGAGCAGCGCCTGCGCGCCCGTCGAAGAACAAGCGACGCGCGTAGCCTCCTCAGTCGGGCTCGTACTCCGGCTCTTTGGGCTTGATGATCTTCGGCGTCACGTCCCCCGCCGTGTCGTCCTGGAGCACGATGCGGTAGTCGCCGATCTGGATGAGATCCCCGTGGACGATCTTCTGCGACTTCGTCACGCGCGTGCCGTTGACGTAGGTGCCGTTGTTGCTGGTCAGGTCCTCGAGGGTGAACGTGAACGTCTCGTCCGTATCCCCCTCCTTCGTCAGCCTCGCGTGCTCTCGCGACACGTTGCGTTCGACCAGCCGGATACGGTTCCCCTGCTTACGCCCGAGGACGTACTCCTTCAGCTTGAGCGGCACGACAGTCTGCCGGCCCTCGTCGTCTTTGATCACCAGCTTCCACATAGGTTCCTGATGCGGCCGAGCAAGATCTCCCTATCTATCACCCAATAGGGGACGGTGCCTATCGCGGAGAACGAATTGTCGAACCGCCCGCGGTGTCGAATCACGAACGAAGCCGGGAATTTAGGCGCCATCAGGCTACATTCGCGTCGGCTACCATCCTCCCCCTGCTGCCTTCCCCTTCATGCCCGAACGCTCGCTCCTCGGAAACCTGCGGGTGCGCATCGGTCGCGCGGTGATGGACACGGCGTGGACCGGCATCGCCCAGGCTGGCCACCTGCCGGCTGCCCGGCCGGCGCGCCATGGCGTGGAGCGCATATCGGACGTGGCGTACACGGCCTCGGGGCTCCCGGAGCACACGCTCGACGTCTACAGGCCGCTGAAGAACGCCGAGGGGAGGCCGCGCCCGGTGGTCCTTTACCTTCACGGCGGGGGCTTCCGCATCCTCTCGAAGGATACGCACTGGCTCATGTCGCTGGCGTTCGCGCGGCGCGGCTACGTGGTCTTCACGATCAACTACCGGCTGGCACCGGAGCACCCGTTCCCCGCTGCGATCGAGGATTCTGGGGCGGCGCTCCTGTGGGTCGCGAAGAACGCGGCGCGCTTCGGGGGGGATCCGGAGCGCATCGTGCTCGCAGGAGAGTCTGCAGGGGCGAACCTCGCGACGACGCTGGCGATTGCGACGAGCTACGAGCGCCCGGAGGCGTGGGCGTGTGACCTCTTTGCCGCGAACGTCCGGCCGAAAGCGGTCCTGCCCGCGTGCGGCATGCTGCAGGCGAGCGACGTCGCGCGCTACTTGCCGCCGGCGTACGGTCTCCGCCCTGGGAAGCGTGCGGCCTTCGTCCAGGATCGGCTGCAAGAGGTCGAAGACTCGTATCTCCCGACGGCGAGCCGTAGCCACCCGTCGATCGATCTGGCCGACCCGCTCGTGGTGCTCGAGCACGCGGGGCCACCGACTCGGCCGCTCCCTCCGTTCTTCGCCGGGGTCGGGACGCGCGACATCCTGCAGCACGACACGCGGCGCCTGAAGGATGCCCTCGATACGCTGGGGGTGCCTTGCGAGGCGCGCTACTACGACGGCGGGGTCCACGCGTTCCACGCGCTCGTCTGGAACGACAACGCGAAGGCGTTCTGGCGCGACACCTTCGCGTTCTTGAAGAAGCACGTCCCCGCGCCCACTTCGGACGACGCGGCCACCGCCGCGCGTTGAACGAGCTGTGTTCTACGTCCTCTCGAAGATTCTCGACGTCGCGCTGACGCCGCTCGCCTGGGCGGTTGCGCTGGTGCTCTACGGAGTCGTCACGCGGAAGGGCTCCTGGCCTCGCCGGAGCGTGTCGCTATTGGGGGTCGCGGTGCTCGTGGTGTTCTCGCTGGAGCCGGTCTCGAACGCGATGTTCCGTGCGCTGGAGAGCCAACCGCTCCGCACGTTCCGGCCGTGGGTCACGTACGACGTGGTCATCCTGCTGGGCGGCGTCAACGACGACAGGGTGGCCGCCACCTGGGACGAGCGCGCGTACAACAACAACAACGAGCGGTTGCTGGAGACGTTCGACCTCCTTCGCACGGGCGCGGCGAAGAACGCGATTATCTCGGGCGGCAACCCGTCTGCGGCTCGCTCGCAGAAGGTGGAAGCGCGTGTGCTCGCGGACCAGCTCATCGCGTGGGGCATCGAGCCATCACGCATCCTCGTCGAGGACCGCGCCCGCAACACGCACGAGAACGCCACCGAGTCGGCCGCGCTCGTGCGAGCCCACGCACCTGCTTGGACGACGGTGCTCGTCGTGACCAGCGCGTTCCACATGCCGCGTGCCTACGGCTGCTTTCGCGCCGAGGGGCTCATTGTCGACACGATGCCCGTCGACTACCGGTCCTTCGGGAGCGCGTTCCCCGCCGACATGCTCCCGCGGGCCGAGTACCTCGAGGAGAGCAGCGCCGCCATCCGCGAATGGGTGGGCCGATGCGTCTACCGTTTACGAGGTTACTCGAGATAACTACGCGGCGGTCTCAGCCCTGCTTTGCGTCACGCGTCTTGTGCGAAGCGAGGCCACCCTTGCGGCCGGCCGCGCGCGCTTCTTCCGACGTGAACTCGTGCGCGGTCCCTTGCTCGTGGGCCGCCTTGCCGCCACGACTCGCGAGCGCACGCACCTGCGCGCGATCCATGCCCGCGAAACCTCGGCGGCTGCGCGGCTTCTCGGCTCCGTTGAGGGTGCTGCCGGTGCTCACGTTCGTTGCTTCTTGGGTTCGCATGAGAAACTCCCTTCGGTGATCGTCAGTCGTCGGTCCCCGATCCGTCTCGAACAGGTTAGCCTCGTGAGGCCGGATCTACCTCCCCGGCTCGTCCGCCAAAGCATGGGCTTCGTCGGAGTTTCGCGAGCGAGACTGGATGTCGCGCCTGGATCGAAACCTGCTTGGCGGAGCCCGCGCGCGTCACGCTTGGCGATGGGTGTCCGCTGGCGCTAGATCAGAGGGGGGCAAAGGGGTGGCCGATGGTTCTTCGCACGCTGCGGATGGAGCTCGAACCGATGTCGCTATCGCTGGTCGAGGCGATCATCCAGGGGCGCCGTGACCTCGCGGAGCGGCTCGTCGATGCCGAGCTGCCGCAGGCGTGGCCCAATCGCGCGCTGGTCGAGCGGGCGTTCTGTGCGTCGCTCGATGCCATCCGCGCCGACCCTGCGACGCGGCTCTGGGGGGATCGCCTGATGATCTTCCGAGGGGAGGGCGGCCGCAAGGATCGGCGCGTGGTGGGGAGCGTGGTGTTCCACGGGAGGCCCGACGACGGCGTGGCGGAGATTGCGTACGGCGTGGAGGACGGGTCGCAGGGGTTAGGATTCGCGTCGGAGGCGACGGTGGCGAGCGTGACGTGGGCGCTCGCAGAGCCCGGGATCGTCGCGGTGCAGGCGACTACAGTGCCGTGGCATACCTCTTCGCTACGCGTGATCGAGAAGCTCGGGATGACCCGCGTGGGGGTTCGCGATCATGAAGTGCTGGGCGAGATGCTCGTCTTCGAGCGACGCCGCTAGAGAGCGTCAGAGGAAAGCGCGCCCGGAGCCGCGGTAGGTGAGCGCGCGCCCTACGATGCGGTCGCCACGAACGAGCAGATATTCGTTGAAGTGCTCCGCAAGCTCGCCCGCCTTGGCGTGACGGAAGAACACCGGCGATCCGAGCGGAACGTCGACCCCGTGCGGCACGAGGAGCGGAGTCTGCACTTCGCCGGCGCCTTCGAGAGGAGTCAGTCGCAGGCCCGCGGGAAGATACGGCTGCGGGAGGCGGTCCTGCCCCGCGGTCCCCGAAGCGACGAAGCCGCCGCCGAGGCACGTGACCATCCCTTCCATGGGCTTCCGCACGGCTTGCAGCGCGAAGCAGGCGGCGGGCTCGAGCGTGATGCTGCGGTAGCGATCGAAGAGGTGGCTCGCGAGGAACCCCGAGCCGGCCGCGACCTCGGTGATGGGCCCTTCGCTCGCGGTCAAGCCGACGCTGCCGGTGCCTCCGCCGTTGAAGAGCAGCACGTCGATGCCTGCACGCGTGAGCGCATCCACGAGCGCCCGGCGATGCGTCGCGAGGGAGCCGCGTACGAGACGCTTCATCGCGCGCTTGGTCGCGCTGTCGAACCATGCCCCCGCGGAGAGGCCGCGTGCCGGGTCGTCCGCGAGCCCGGCGATGTGCGCTTCGTATGCCTGGAGCCCCGCGAACGAGAGCCCCGGCGTCTCGCAAACCCTCCGCACGAATGCGACCACGTCGTCCACGTCGTGGAGAGGGCTGCGTCGCACGCCGATGTGAACGCGTCCGCCGAGCATGCGGTGGCTCACGTCCACGTCGACCACCACCGGGACGATCACGCCCGCCGCTTCGGCCGCCACACGAAGAGCCTCGAGGTGCACGTCGGCGTCGGCCACCGCACGGACGACCGCCCCCGAGCGGTTCGCCTCCGCAATGCGTCGCGCGTCGGCAGGGTGGGCCGTGGGGTACGCAATGAGCAGATCGCCCATGCCTTGCGTCGCGAGGAAGCTCGCCTCGGCCGCGCAGTAGGCCATCACCCCGCGAACGGCGCTCCCGCCTGCCGCCTGCACCCGCGCGATGAGATCGACCGACCGGAGCGACTTGGACGCGACGCGCACCGTCTTCCCCTGCGCACTCGCGGCTGCCACGACGGTCTCGACGTTGCGCTCGAGCGCGTCGAGATCGACGAGCGCCAGAGGGAGAGGCTCATCGCGGACGGCGTGCAGGTAGCGGCGGTATCGAGCGTCGGGCGACTCCTCCTCCACGGGGGCGCTCATTCACACGGCGACAGTGCAGGTCCGTCGGGAGGAATGCTCAAGGTCTTCCCTGCGGCGAGGGCCGTGAGCATGCAGACGTACTCGTGCTTCGGCGGGTCGGTCTGGAAGATGACCTCGTGGCCATCCTCGATGCCGTCCGCCGGATGCTGCGTGACCACCGCCGTGACGACGCCTCCGTCCATCGTCATCACGTTGCCCCCTGCGGGGAGCGTGAGCTGCGCGCGTCCGCTCAGATCGAGCACCTGCCCTAGCGGCGTGAACATCGAGAGCCCAGGATTGGTCGCGTCGAGCGACGGCCCTGCCAGGTCGAGGCCGAGTGAGAGCGACGTCGCGTTGCAAATGGGGGGGAGGATGTAGTGATCGATGATGCCCTGCACCTTGAGGACGTTCCGCGCAGGCCCGTCCACCGGGTGATGAACGGTGCGGCTGTCGTAGACGGGAGGGTCTGCCGACTCCGCGGCCCACTGGAACATGTTGACGAGAGGGTCCCCCTCGTCGAGCGAGTAGCCGGACGACACATAGATGCCCAGAAGGAGCTCGACGGCAGGCTTCACCGCGAGAGGCTCGAGCTTGTAGATGATGTTCTCGATCCAGCTCCCGCCAGCCCCGCTCAGGATGGCGGCGCGGTAACGAGGCTCGAACGCGAGGGTGAGGGGTGAGATCGTGGAGCCCATCGAGTGGCTCATGAGCGCCATGGTGGTGCCGTCGAAGTGGACGGGCCCACCGTTCGGCGTCGTCACGCCGGGGCAGCTGCTCGCGTCGAAGCTGAGGCTCGCGAGGATGCTCGCGGTGAGCGAGAGCTCGGCGGCCGACTGGCGGATGTTGTCGCGGAGAGCGCCCGGGTTGCCGACGTTGAAGATGGTGTAGTCCTCGTCGTTGGCCGTGTCGGGGTCGACGGGGTTGCGCAGCCCGCCGAGAGGGCCGTCGATGCTGGCCCCCGCGAAGCCTGCCGCCGCAAAATACAGCGCAGGGCCGGTGCCCGCGACGATCGAAGGCCCACCGTTGGTGGCCTCCTGACCACGGTCCACCAGAGGCCGATTCCCCCCTGCCCCCGTGCGGCTCATGTTGACTACCGGGTAGCCGTTCGTCGGCATCGCGGCGCGTGGCACCGTCACCACGAAGTTCGCGAGCTCGCTCCGCTGCAGCATGGGAGAGCCCGATGCATCGAAGATCCACTCGCCACCGGTGGTCGAATACGGCGGCGTCCCCCCCTGGTACTCGGGCATCGCGATGGTGTTCTGGAAAACGCAGTAGGTCGGGAAGACCTCGTCCGCCATCCACGCCCCTGTCACCGTCGGCAGAGGGAGCGCGAGCATCGCGTTCCGCACCTTCTCGAAGTCGGTCGTCGGAGCATCGGTCGTGAAGACGGTCATCGCCGCGATGTCGGACGTCTTGAGCCTTTGCGACGTGAGCGTCCCCAGCGCCGTCTGGTACTCCGCGAACGCCGTCGCGCTCATGCCGGAGGGGGCCGTGTTCGCGGCGAGGGCCGTCATGCCGTCGGCGACGCACACGGGGCTGCCTGCGGTGTCCTGCTGGGTCCGAAGGACGACCGCGGCGTACTGCGTGGCAGGGAGGAGCGAGATTCCGGGGTAGGGGAGCACGGCAAGCAGGTTGGATGCGCCGTAGGGGCCACCGTCGGTGAGGAACAGGCTCTTGGTGGGGGAGCGCTTGCCGTAGTCGGGCGAGGACGAGTCGACGTTGACGAGATAGACGGTCGCGGAGGGGGTGAGGCTCACGTGCGGGTCGCTCTGGCCGGTGATATCGACCGCGCCGCTGAAGCGGAAGTAGACGGACGCCGTGGTGCTGAAGGCGTGCGCGCCCGACGAGACGAGGCCCAGGACGTCGTTCGCGAGGGAGTTCGATGCCGGGTTCGGGAAGCCGGCGAGGTCTGGCGTGCCCGCTGCCGTGAGACGTGCGTCGCTGGGGAAGGGGGAGTCGAAGAACGCGGCGCCCGTCGTGAAGTCCATGAGGGGCTTGGTCGTGCACGCGATGGGTGCCGAGGAGTCGACGCCAGCGTCTACGCTCGCGTCCACGTTCGACGACACGTGCCCCGCGTCTTTGCTCGCGATCGCCTTCGTTGCCGCGGGCGAGCCACTCGAGCACGCGGCCCCCGTCAGCGCGAACAGCAGAATCCCCGATACCCGCATGCGTCTGTTCTAGCGGGTGGAGCTCCCCCGTTCAACGAGGCCGATCCCGCGGCAACCGATCGTCCGCGAGCACGATGCGCTCGAAGTCGGCGCACGGAGGGGACGCCTGGAGGCGCGGCACGTAGGCGCGGTAGGCCGGCAGGCAGCGCTTGATGTAGTCGCGCGCATCGTCGTCGCTCAGGGCGATCTCGCCCCGTGAGCGGCGCGCGCGCTCCGAGTCGACGCGCCACTTCACGATCGTGTCGAGCGATTCGACGTCGAGGTGGACGAGGGTGTCGAGCGTCTCGTTCCACGCGGAGTACGTGGCGAGGTAGGCGTTGGGCGCGCGCAGACCTTCCTCGAGCGCATCGAGACGATCCTCCGGCACGGGCGAGAAGCCGAGTATCCAGCCTTCGAGGACCAGGACGTCGAGCGGGCCGATCACGCGTCGCCATCGGGAGGGATCCGCGCGGTCTCCACGCCCTTCGTGCGCAGACTTGTCGTAGGCCGGCACGAGGGTCTCTTTGCCGTCCGTCAGGGCGCGAAGCGCGTCGATGACCGCGCGTCCGAGTGGGACATCGTGCGTGCCTGGGTAACCGCGGTAGCGGAGGTAGGGGTTGTCGGCGTGGCGCTCGGCGATCGCTGTCTGTTCTGCGTACGTCAGGTAGAAGTCGTCGATCGAGACCGAGATCGCGCGCACGTCGACGTCGTTGAACGCGCCGACGAGCGCCTCGGCAAGCGTCGACTTTCCGCCACCCTGCGGCCCCTGAATTCCGACGGTCCATGGGCGCCGTGTGGCGCGCTCGAGACGGGCTGCGCACGCGACGGCGAGGGGCGCGTAGTACGCGTCGACGCGAACCGGGTCGGCGATGCGCGCGTGCAGCGCGCGGGCGAGGGGGTGCATGGGGCGAGCTTATGCCTTGGCGCGTCGCGCGCGCAGGCTGCGGTCGATCTATGATGCGCGCCTCGCGATGCGCCAAGTCTCCCCCTGCCCCTCGACAAGCCCTGCGCTCGCGTACCTCGCGGACGACGACGCGTTCGACGCGCTCTACACGCCCGAGATCCGCGAGGTCTCGGCTCGCTTCTGGACCCCTCTCGCCGTGGCCCGTCGTGCCGCCGAGCTCCTCGCGCGGGCAGGAGCCCGTTCAGTCCTCGACGTCGGCTCGGGGGTCGGCAAGTTCGCCCTCGTCGCCGGTGCGTCCTGTCCCGAGCTTCGCGTCGTCGGGATCGAGCAGCGCGCGCATCTTGTCGAGCATGCGCGTCGTGCTCTCGCGACCCTCGCACTTGCGAACGTGCGCTTCGTCGAGGGGGATGCGACCGCGCTGCCGTGGAAGGACGTCGACGGCTTCTACTTCTACAACTCGTTCGCCGAGAACCTCTTCGACCCCGACGATAGGCTCGATGCGCGCGCCGAGCTCTCGATGGCCCGCTTCGCGCGCGACGTGCAGCGGACGACGACTGCGCTCCGAGCTGCGCGCGTGGGCACGGCGATCGCCACGTTCTACGGGTCGAGCGGGCGCATCCCATGCTCGTACGAGCTCGCGCACGAGGAGAAGGCGCGCTCGGGATGGCTCCGCCTCTGGACGAAGCGAGACGAGACGGACGACGGCTCGTTCTTCGTCGAGGATGGCGAGTGGACGGTGAGGTACGACGCGAGCGGTCGCCCGGTCTGAGGTTCAGAGCGGAAGGATGTCGTCGACTGCGACGGATACCGAGGTCATCGTGCCGAGCTCCAGAGTCTTCGAGGAGCCCACGTCTCCGCTGAGCAGCGCGTTGACGGCGGTGGACCCGAGCGTCGCGAGAGGCTGTCCGTCGATCGCGAGCACCAGGTCTCCAACGGCGAGCCCCTTCGATGCGGCGTCCGTCCCTGGGAAAACCTGCGACACCGTGGCAGGCGTCGTGCCATTGGCGGGGGTCACCGCTACGCCGACGCGGTCGAACGAGTCGTACGAAGGCCCATTGGCCGTGTAGCGACGAAGCACGAGCGCGCCGCCGGGGTAGTCCACGGTTACGTAGAACTCGCGGAGGAACGAGCCACCGACGAGGCCGTCGACGTCGTGCCCGACCTCGGACGCGATCCCATCGAGCACGCTCTCCAGGCTCGAGTCATCGTTGCCGACGAGCCCCGTGACCTCCTCGCCACCCACGACGACGGAGCGCAGGCGGGTGACCGCGGAGGTCGACTCCTGTCCGACCGTTGCCGTTCCAATGCCGCCAATCTGCGCGCGACCGTCTGCCACGAGCGACGTGAAGAGCGCCTGCCGCAGCAGCATGAAGCTGCTCCCCGTGTCGACGATGAACGAGTACGGCTTGCCTTCGACGGTCACGCTTACCGCGATGCGCGAGGCAGGGAAGACTACGCTCCCGGGGACGCCGGAGATCGTCTCGCTCCCTCCCCCTTCGAGCGAGAACGGAACGCTCGTGCCGGGGCTCGCGACATTCGCAGGACCAGGCGCAGAGCCGAGCGTGACGGTCGACCCGCGGTAGTCGAGCGACACGGCGAACGCGCAGAGGATCCCGCAGCCAAGCGAGCCGCCAATGGGGATGGACGGGTCGGGGCTCGCGATGAGGTTGGCGCCGACGACGCTCTGGTTCGTGAAGGTGAGCGCGCCCAGCGTGAGCGTGCTTATGTTGCCTGCACCGTTCGGGAGGTGAGCGCCGGTGAAGCTCGAGGGATCGAGCGCCACGATGGGCGAGCCCGTGTCGACGACGGCAGTCGCGTGCGCATCGCCGACGGAGAGATCGACCACGAGGATGTCGGAGACGTTGGTCGCGGGGATCGGGAGCCCTTGGGTCCCTGCGACGTCGACCGTGACTCCACTCTTGGCGGAGCCGCAACCGAGCGCGAGCAGACAGGCGAGGATCGCGGATCGCACGACGAGGCGAGGCTACCGCGTGAGCCAGTGACGTGTGATCCACCCGAGCGCGCCGCCCTTGCCTTGCGCGCGCCCGTGCATGGCGTCGTCGATGGCCGCCACGCGAGCGTCCGGGCCGAGCGCGTGCGACGCGTAGGCGCGGGCATAGAGCACCCAGTTCGAAAGCTCGAAGCGATGCAGGATGGGCGCGAAGCGATGGTCGTCCACGGAGTCGAAGACGACGAGGGCCTCCTCGGCGCTCGCGCAGGTCACGAGCCTGCATGCCACGCGAAAGAGGAGCGACTGCAGGTCGTCGAACGCGGCGTCTGGATCCTTCGCGATGTCCGAGAGCATCGTCTCGAACGCGTCGTCGGAGGCGCCCGCCTCGGCTGCGGCGTCGGCCATGCTCGGGACCTGCGTCTCGAGGAACGACGAGCTGGGGGCGTGTCCAAGGAGGCGACCTACGAGATACACGTCGAACGCGCTCGCGATCGATTCCCCCAGGAAGAGCGCGTGGGCGCTCGCCTTCTCGCCAGCGTCCGATGCGAGGGCCTTTGCGGCAAGGTGGTGCCACGCGACGTGCGCGACGACGTCGGCCGGGATGGTCGAGTCGACCAGGATGTCGCCCCCGGCATCGCTCCCCCAGAAGGTCAGATTGAGGCAGAGCGCGCGATCCCAGCGGCCAACCTGCGATTTGGGCAGCACCCGGAAGGTGTAGCGGTCTCGTTTCAGCACCCCCTTCAGGTCGGCGTAGAGGCCGACGTGCTTGAACGAGGGCTCGTCGTCGATCGTGAGGTCATCGAGCGTCCGCGTGTCGAAGCTGGGAGGACGTACGCCGGGCATCCGCGCAGCCTACCACCGGCGCATCACCGGCCCCGACGGGATGCTCTTGGCGCGCTCGCCCATACGCGCGATGCTCGCCCGATGCGCTTTCGGGTTCCGATGATTGCTCTCCTCTCCGCTATCCCGTCGTTCGTCGCCTGCGGTACGAGCCACACGAGCTCCACGACCCACGACGCTGCGGTCGACGCGAAGGTCGATAGCTCGGTGCATATCGTTCTCCCGCCTGCTCACCCGGACGCATCGGATGGCTCGGGGCCCGGCCTCTGCAAGACAGCCGCGCTCGTCGTTCCGACGACGAACTTCTTCACCGACGTGAGCGTCGCGAGCGGCATTCAGGACCAGAACTTCGTAGTGAATCCGCCGAACCCCATCCCCATCAACGATCACAGCCGCCTGGCCGTCGCCGACATCAACGGCGATGGCTACGACGACATTGTGATGCACAATCTCTATCCAGACCCGCAGGCGACGCCGTCCATCCCGTTCTCGCACCTCGTGTTCATCAACAACAAGGACGGCACGTTCACCAACGCGAGCGCCGCGTCCGGGCTCGCCGACATCCAGGCCGCATCGTTTCTGTTCGGCGACGTCGACAACGACGGCGACGAGGACGTCTTCGCCGCGCTCGATATCCCGCTCGGCAACTACGCGAACGTCCTGCTCTTGAACGACGGGCAGGGGCACTTCACGGTGAAGGCCAACTCGGGCGTCGAAGGCGTGCCTGGAAACGTCGTCGCCGGGAGCGCAGCGTTCGGCGACTTCAACAACGACGGCAAGCTCGACCTCTACATCGCCAACGGTCAGACGACGTACCTTGCCTCCGACCAGCTCTTCTTCGGCAACGGCGACGGCACCTTCACCGAGGTCTCGTCGACCAATCTGCCGGGCAACCCCGAGGTGCCGCACAACGGCGTCGTCGCGTGCGACTACGACGGCGACGGCGACCTCGACATCCTGGTGTCGACGTACGGCGTCAGCGAGAACCTCGGCCACAAGATCCTCTGGGAGAACGACGGGCACGGGAACTTCACGGACGTCGCGCTCGCACATGGCTTCCAGGCGCAGGCCACGGGCAACTACTGGCTCTCGACGACCGGCATGGGGACGCTCCTCGAGCCGGACGCGGGCCCTGGCACGTATGACGGTTCGAACGGCTTCGGCATCGACTGCGACGACATCAACGGCGACGGCGTCGATGACATCCTGCTCGCGACCATCAGCCACCCGGTCGACTCCGACCCGAGCCGCAAGTGGTCCGACCCGACGCAGATCTTGATCAACCAGGGGAGTGACGCCGGCTACTCGTTCGTCAACGAGTTCTTGCAGCGCGGGCTGCCGTTCAACGAAGGGGAGATCGATACCGGGCTCGCCGACTTCGACAACGACGGACGGCTCGATTACGCCGTCACGCGCGACATCAAGTACGAGCCCAACTACTCGACGCCGCAGCAGCTCTCGTGGCTCGGCCTCTTTCACCAGGAGACGACCGGCAACTTCACCAGCCTTGGGCTCGTGAGCGGCATCAACAACGTGAATCCCCCCGACGCTGGCGCACGTGCCGATGCGGGGGACGCAGCGCCTCCTGCCCCGGGCATCCCCGAGATGAAGGCGGGGCAGAACATGGCGTGGATCGACTACGACAACGACGGCGCGCTCGATTTGCTCGTCGGTGGTCGCGACCACGGCGGCGGTAGGCCGAACTACCTCTTTCACAACACGATCGGCGCGTCGAACACGTGGCTCGCGATTCATCTCACGGGTGACGGCGTCAAGGTGAACCGCGACGCCATCGGCGCTCGCGTTTCGCTCAAGTTCGCGTCGTGGACGGTAATGCGTGAGCTCAAGTCGAGTCGCGGCACGTACACGTCGGCCGACACGCGTACGCTCCACTTCGGCCTCGGGGACCTCGGCTGCGACTACACGCTCGACGTGCGCTGGCCAGATGGCACGCACTTCACGGCTGCGAGCAAGGACATCCCGTCGAACAAGTTCATCGCCATCGACTACACGAAGGGGCTGTCGGTGCCTTGAGCACCCCGTCGCTCCTCACGCTCTCGGGTACAAGGCTCGCGTCTCTGATCGCGAGGCGCGAAGTCACGTCGCGGCAAGCCGTCGAGGCGCACATCGCGCAGGTAGAGGAGGTGAACCCGGCGCTCAACGCGGTCGTGCGTCGACGTTTTCGCGAGGCTCGCGCCGAGGCCGACGCGGCCGATGCGCGCATAGCTGGCGGCGACACGGACCTTCCGCCGTTCCATGGCGTCCCGTGCACCATCAAGGAGTGCTTCGCGCTCACGGGTATGCCCAACACGGCGGGGCTCCTCGCGAACCAGGCGAACGTCGCCGACCACGACGCCATCACCGTCGCGCGCCTTCGTGCCGCGGGTGCCATCCCGCTCGGCGTGACGAACACCTCCGAGCTCTGCATGTGGATGGAGAGCAACAACAAGGTCTACGGCCGCACGAACAACCCGTACGACCTCGGACGCACGGCTGGCGGCAGCTCGGGAGGCGAAGGGTCGATCATCGGCGCAGGTGCGTCGCCGTTCGGGCTCGGCTCCGATGTCGGTGGCTCGATCCGCATGCCGGCGTTCTTCAACGGCGTCTTCGGTCACAAGCCGACGGGCGGGCTCGTCGACAACAGCGGCCAGCTCCCTCCGTCGCCTCCCGGAATCCAGACGTATCTCACGACCGGTCCGCTCGCGCGGCGTGCGGAGGATCTCGCGCCGCTGCTTACGATCCTCGCGGGGCCTGACAAGAAGGCGCTCCGTGAGAAGCCCGAAGCCGTCGACCTCTCGCGATTGCGTGTCGTCACCGTCGCGGACGACGGTCGATACACGGTCGATGCGGGGCTGCGTGACGCACAAGCCCGCGCGGCCAAGTCGCTCGAAGCTCGCGGGGCTCGCGTGGAGACCGCACGCATTCCCGGTTTCCGCGACGCGCTCGGCATCTGGTCCTCCATGCTCGACGCGGCCAACGGTCCCTCGTTCAGCTCTCTCCTCGGGCGCGGCACGCCCATACGCGCGGGTCGCGAGCTTGCGCGCTGGGCTCGTGGTGCGTCGCCTCATACGTTCCCCGCGATCGGCCTCGCGCTCTTCGAGAAGCTCCCTGGCCTCATGCCATCGCGTGGACGTGCCTTCGTCGACAAGGGGCACGCCCTTCGTCGCGAAGTCTGCGAGCTCCTCGGCCCCGACGGCGTGATGCTCTTCCCTCCATATCCGACCCCCGCTCCTCGTCACGTCCAGCCCTTCGTGACGCTCTTCCACTGGGTCTACACGGCGATCTTCAACGTGCTGGAGCTACCCGTGACGGCCGTCCCGCTCGGCCTCAACGCACAGGGGCTCCCGCTCGGCGTTCAAGTCGCCGCGATCCCAGGCAACGACCACCTGACGATCGCCGTTGCCCTCGCGCTCGAGAAGGACTTCGGTGGCTGGGTGCCTCCGAAGCTCTCGGGCATCACGTCGACAGCTTCGTCTCCAGCTCCTCGAACGCGGTCGAGATCCTCTGCCGCGTAAGGTCGCGAATTCGCCCCACGTCTTCTGCAGTGAGCCCCTTCGTGTCGACGGGTTCCAATATGCGACCGATGGCCTTCGCACGACCGAGTCGACCCGAGCCTTTGCGCATGCAGTTGTCGGTGCCTGCGACGGCGATCGGAAGGATCGGCACCCCCTTCTCGATCGCGAGTTCGAACGCGCCGTCCTTGAACGGTTGCACACCGGGCGTCGTTGAGCGCGTCCCTTCCGGAAAGAGCATGACCGAGAGCCCGCCATCGAGCGCGCGCCTGCATTGATCGAGCATCGCACGCACGCTGTCGCCTGAGCCGCGACGCAGCGAGATGTCGCCGCCGAGGCTCATGATCCATCCGAGGACCGGCATCTTGAAGAGCGCTTCCTTGCCGACCCACTGCATGTCCCACGGCAAGGACGAGAGGAGAAAGGGATCGGCGAGCGACAGATGGTTGGCGACGACGACGTACGCACGAGTCTGAACGTCGGCAGGCGGCGTGCCTTCGATCGCGAAGTCCCAGAGCGGGCTTATCGCCGCCGTCGCGCGACCCACGCGCCGGGTCCAGCGACCCGGAATGCGAGGCAGCTCTCCGCGGTGACGGAAGTGCGAGACGGTCACGAGCGGGAGCGTGACGCCGAGGACGACGCCGAACGCGGCGTACGTATAGAGCTCTGCCGCGAGATCCGCGAGGCTCGTGGGCTTCGCGGGGCCGGCGTGGTGCGGAGGGGCCGGCGTAACGGGCTCGGGCGCGGGGATGTTGTGAGGCGGCAGTTGCGACGGCGATTGCACGACAGGCTCCTTACGCGATGCGTACCTGACCGTATGCTACTTTGCGCGGTCACCGAGCATCGTAACCGCGTACGCGAGCTGTTACCGCCCTCCGAATCCCTCTCTGCTCCATGACCGACCCGCGCCTCCAACGCACCAAGTTCGCAGCCCGCGCGGCCACATTGGCCGACCAGTTCCAGAACGCGGTCGAGGAGTATCCCGTCGGCGTGCACCACGGCGTGATGACGGCCCCCGAGTCGTCGACCGGTGGCGGCGTTCAGGCCCTCCAGCACATTCGTCTCGTGCCTCGTGAAGGGGAGGGGCGCACGTACGTCGTCGGCAACGCGAACCGCGTCGAGCGCTTCGCCGAGGTGCGCACGCTCGAGTACCTCGACCGCGTCTCGCAGGAGCGCTTTGGCGAGCCCACTGGCTTCAACCCGGTCGAATATGCGCAGTTCGTCGCAGCCGCCGAGCAGTTCCTCGAGATGTTCGGCCTGAGCGTCACCCGCGCGACGCACCCTCCGAGTCTGCGACCCCCGCCGCCTGAGCCGCGGCAGTTCGTCGTGTCCAA
>Ga0302279_10003243_pt1 | contig 20561 bp, 27 predicted proteins | sample III_Bog_N3_3_FD_194541 | JGI IMG/M metagenome (GOLD analysis project Ga0302279, IMG submission 194541) | Peat permafrost microbial communities from Stordalen Mire near Abisko, Sweden - III_Bog_N3_3 | ecosystem: Environmental > Terrestrial > Soil > Wetlands > Peat | place: Sweden: Abisko...
GCGCGCACGCGCACGCCCGCGCGTTGCTCCGGCAATCCCCCGGGCAATCCGTCCAATCCGTCCACGACCCGAAAAGATGGAAGGGTCCCGAGGGGTTGCCGTGGACGGGTTGTATTCTGCAACCCGTCCACGATCCGTCCAATCCGTCCACGCGTCACCGGAGGGGGGCGCATCGTGGTAGCCGCGCTCGTGCGCGACGTCCGGGCACGCGGTCTGAAACTCGGCCTCAACGGCTCGAAGCTCCGCGTCTCTGGCGACCCCGCGGCGTACCCCCCCGCTCTTCGGGCGATGCTTCTCGCGAACAAGGCCGAGATCGTCGAGTACCTTCACCGCGAGGAGGACGACGCGCGCGCCGCGTACGATCGCGACGAGCGCGCCTGGGCGGTCCAGTACCTCGAGCACCTCGCGGTCGCACGCGGCTACTCCCGCGAGGTCGCGCGCGTCGCCGCCGACGTCGTGCGCCGCGCTCCTCCGCGCTCACCGTTCCGCGTTGAGCGCGACATGATCGTGATCGTGATGGGCGAGGGAGCCGAGGTCCGCGTGCATCGCGAGCCGCAACCCTGGCTCGCAGAAATCGACGAAAGGGAATCGTCGTTACCTCGGGTTGATATCAACCCGAGCCTACAGCCCCCATTGACCCCGGTGGACACGGGGTAGCCTGCGTTACGCGCGCGCGCTGTCCCCGCGGACGCTCGGCGCGGCGCCCTTGTTCGGTGTGGAGAGACCGAACATGGGCGGCTCGAACGAAGACAGCGTGAAGGTGCCGCTCGCGTCGCGACCGCTCCTCTTCGTCGATTGCGAGACGACCGGCCTCGACCCGATCAGGCACGAGATCATCGAGCTCGCTGCGGTGCGCGTGCACCCGCAGCTCCTCTACGTCGAGCGCGCGTTCGTTTCCCGCGTGCGCCCGCAGTTTCCCGAGCGCTGCTCGATCGAAACGGCAGCGGTCAACGGCTTCGACCCCCAGCTCTGGGACCGCGAGCCAGACCTGTACGACGTCCTGAAGGGCTTCTCGTCGATGGCGCAGGGTGGCATCCTGGCCGGACACCACATCGCCTTCGACCGAGCGTTCCTCGACAGCGGGTTCCGTCGCACCGGCCTGCTCTGGCCCGAGATGGACCACCACGTCCTCGATACCGCGTCGCTTGCGTGGCCGCTGGTCGCCGTCGGCGCCCTCAAGTCGCTCTCGCTCGCGCCGGTCTGCGAGCTCCTCGGCATCAGCAACGAGGGAGCGCACTCCGCGCGGCGCGACGTCGCCCGCACGATGGAGGTCTACCGCCGGCTCATGGCGCTGCGGATGCCGATGCCGCCAGGCGCCCCGTTGCCGTCCGAAGGCGACGAGGACGCGATCCTGGCGACGCAGGCGGCAAGGCTCGCGGAGGGCCGCCGAACCTACGGCACCTGGCGCGTGGACGACGGGCGGAACAACGCGGGCGAGGCGCTGCTCGAGGTGATGGACGCGCTCAACTACTGCGCCGCCGAGCTCGTACGCTTCGCGCGCGCGAAGGGTGAGGCGTGATGGGCGCTCACTCTCGGAGGAAGGGAGCGCGCTGGGAGCGTGACCTCGTGCACATCTTCGCCGGGGTGTTCGGCTCAGAGAACGTCCGCCGCGGCCTCCAGTACCGTGACGGCGCCGACGCTGCCGACGTGATCGCTCCGGCGTTTTGGGTTGAGGCAAAGGTCGGCAAGCTGACCAACCCTCGCGCGGCGCTCCGGCAGGCGACCGAGGCCGCCTCCGGCAAGGGACTCTGGCCAGTGGCGGTCCGCAAGGACGACCGCGGCGAACCGTTCGTCGCCATGAGCCTCGACAACTTCCTCGACCTGGTGCGGGAGTGGTGGACGCTCTCGAAGCGGTGACGCACGGTGAGGGACTCTGGGCTCTCCATGCCGGAGACGCTCTGTCGGTTCTGCGGACGCTCCCGTCGGAGTCCGTCCATTGCGTTGTGACGTCGCCTCCGTATTGGGGGCTCCGCGACTACGGCGTCGAGGGCCAGCTCGGCGTGGAGCGCACGCCGGAGGAGTACATCGCGCGCGTCGTGACCATCCTCCACGAGGCGCGCCGGGTGCTCCGAGCCGAGGGAACGCTCTGGCTCAACCTCGGCGACAGCTACGCGAACGACACGAAGTGGGGCGGCGCTACGAGCGGCAAGCACCGACGCGCCGTTCACGCGCAGGAGGTCGGGCGCGGGAAGCGCGACACGGGTCTCAAGGCGAAGGAGCTCGTCGGCATTCCCTGGCGGACGGCGCTCGCTCTCCGCGAGGACGGCTGGTGCCTGCGCTCCGAGATCATCTGGTCGAAGCCCTCGGTCATGCCGGAGTCGGTCCGCGACCGGCCCACGCGCTCGCACGAGCACGTGTTCCTGCTCGCGAGGGGTCCCCGATACTTCTTCGACGCCTATGCGGTGCGCGAGCCGTGCGCCTCCCTCGACCCGAAGCACCCGAGCTACCGCCCGAGCGCCGTCGCGATCTCCGAGAAAGGGCGGCGAGAGTTCGCGGGGAAGCACCGCTCGGCGCGCTCCTACGACGCCGCGGGCAGGAACATCCGCACGGTGTGGACGATCGCGACGCGGCCCTTCAAAGGGGCGCACTTCGCGACGTTCCCGCCGAAGCTCGTCGAGCTGGCGATCCTCGCCGGCACCTCGGAGCGGGGGTGCTGCGCGACGTGCGGCGCGCCGTGGACGCGACGAGTCGCGAGGGAGCGTAGGCTCGATGGCGAGCCGACGCGCGGCCTCGGCGCGTTCCGAAGCTCCGACCGCGCGGCGCCCGACACCGCGCAGGGAGTCGGGCACTGGCGGATCGGCACGGCGGTGACCTCGGTCGGATGGCAGCGCGGGTGCGCGTGCGAGAGCGAGGCGACGGTCCCGTGCACGGTCCTCGACCCGTTCGCGGGAAGTGGGACGACGGGACTCGTCGCCCTCGAGCGCGGGCGGCGATTCGTAGGAATCGACCTGAACCCCGAATATGTCGTCATGGCCGGCGACCGCTTGCAAGGGGCGAAGATTGCCGGAGCGATCACGCCATGAGCGAGGAAGACGACTTCGCCCCGCCTCCCGCGAGAGGTCGCGGCCGTCCGCGCAAGGGTGAGGCGCCGGTCATCGACTACGAGCAGCTCGACAAGCTCCTGGTCTACGGCGAGCTCACGCCGGCCAAGGACGGGGGTGGCGTAACGAGCGCCTATCCGACGTACGCTCAGCTCTCCGAACGCTTTGGCGTTTCGACCTCCGTGATCCGGGATTATGCGAAGCAGCACAACACGATGGCGCGCCGCGAGAGGGCACGTCTTCGCACGCAGCTCCGCGTTGAAGACAAGATGGTGGAGGCGCGCGCCGAGGCGATCGTCGTGACGAAGGAGCGCGAGCTCCAGATCATCGACGCCTACCTCGCGGGGTTCGAGAAGGCGATCACGGAGGGGCGCGTCCGGTTCGACAACCCGACCGACTACAACACGATGGCGCGCTTGAAGGAGTTCCTGCTCGGCGGCGCCGACTCCCGGCCCGAGGTCAACGCGACGCTGTCTCTCGACGTGCTCCAGGCTCGTCACCGGGACACGCGGCGCGCCCTCGTAGAGACGACGCCCGCGGACCGCGGCGAGATCGCGGTCCCCCCGCCAGCGCCCGCGGAGGAGAGCGAGGGCGACGGTGAGCGGACCAGCGCGACGGCATCGGACCCCGAGGGGGCGGACGTGCATTGATTCCCGCTCCATCGGTCGCTACGACAGGGGACCGCGATGCTCCCGCAAACCGATCTGGACCTGATCTGCGCCCGGGTTCAGATCATCGCTGACCGGGACGACGTGGAGGAGTTCGCGATCGGAACGACCGTGGATCTGGCTCGTTGCCGGGCGGCGCTCCATGCAGACGACGTCATTCCGCTCGACGAACCCGACACGCCCGAGGAGGCGGCGGAGATCGAAGAGGCGCTGCTTCGTCGGTTCGTCAACCACGTGAAGTGCACGAACCACGACGACGCCTTCGAGCCCGACACGTCAACGCTCGACGACTCGTCGGTCCTGTCGGTCTTCGTCGCCGTCTGGTGGCGAGACGGCGCGAAGGGCGCCCTTGTCTCAGAGGAGGACGTCACGTGAACTCAGCGCTCGAAGCGCCGCGAGCCGGTTCGGTGTCTTCGTCCGGTGTGTGAGCTTGCTGCCCTTCCCTCGGTTGCAACGTCCGCATGCCATCACGAGGTTCTCACGCGCGTTCGTCCCGCCCTTCGAGCGCGGTCGGACGTGATCGATCGTCGCGGCCCGGCTCAGCACGCGCTTGCGGCAGTACCAACACAGGCCCCCTTGCTCCTCCCAAAGCACGCGACGCAGCCCCATAGCCGCCGCGATGTACCGTGGAGGGAGCCGTGTTCGGAATAGGTGCCCGCCGACCGTGACGCGCGTTCCGGTTCCTCGGGTTGCGGCCCCTTCCGGCGCGTGGGAATACGCGGGCGCGCTCAGCCGTCGCCACGCCCGAAGGAGACCGACCTATGTCCGAAAGTGAAACGACCAAGTCCGCCGAGTCTAAGCCCCGGAAGCCCCGCGGGTTCGCCGCGATGGACCCGAAACTCGTCAGCGAGCTCGCGAAGCGCGGCGGCAAGGCAGCGCACCGCGCCGGCACCGCCCACCAATTCACGAGCGCCGAGGCGCGCGAGGCCGGCCGCAAGGGCGGGAAGGCGACGCACGCAAAGCGGCGCGCGACGGACGAAGGTCGCTCCTCGTAGGCGTCGGAGCGCGCCTCCTCGCTTTGGACAGCGCGCACCCGCGCGCCGCCCCACCGAGGAAGCGCGTCGCCAAACACACGCGCGGCTGTCCCCGGCGCCCCGCTCGAGACGCCCCTTGTTCCATTAGATGACGCCGACGAGCCCTCCGCGAACGGCCGCTATTGGTCAAAAGCGGCCGTTCGTTGCTCCTCGACCACTGAAATCGCAGGGGTTTTCGGCGCCCTCCTCGAGCCGGGTTGAGGGTGCGAACGGCCGCTTTCCGCACCCACGCTGCGTCCGACACCTCATCGAGCGCCGCGGGGGCCGGACTGCAGGCGCCAGCCCCCGGGGAGGGTCAAATTTCCAAGGAATGCCGAGAGCTTCCGGCGCTTCCTCCCGGCGTTTTCGACACGGGCTCGGATTTGGAAAACGCGTGGGTTTTCTGACCGCGCGAAAAACGCACGAGGAGGGCCGTGTGTTTTTCTTCTTCACTGGGGTTCAGGCACCCTGGGACGCCATTCGGCGGAGGGGGAAGCCCCGACGAGTTCGCTCCCGCGAGGCGGCGCCGTGACGCTCGTGGGCGCCTCGTGTCCCCGACGCGGGCGCGCCCGAGCCCCTTGTTCGAGTCGAGGGGGTCGGCGGAGCGGGGCGCCGCTGCGCGCGACGCCTCCGCGGCCCGCCGTCAGCAGCGCAGGCCCTGGATCGTGCGCGCGTGGTCCTCGTCGCTCGGGTGCGTGTAACGGGCGACCATCCGGAGCGAGGCGTGGCGGGAGAACTTCTGGACGGCGCGGGGGTCGGGCTTGAGCCGGTAGTAGTTCGTGCAACTCGTGTGACGAAGCGTATGGAAGTTGTGCGTCACGTCGGCGCCCGCGCGCTCCTGCCAGACATGGACGAGCCGGCGAACCTGCCGCGTGGAGAGACGGCTGCCCTTTCGGCTGACGAAGAGGGGCGCCGCGGGGTCGAGGCTCTCGCCGCTTCCCCGCTTCCACGCGCGGAACTTCTCGAGCTTCGCCCGCACCGTCTCGTTGAGGAGGATCTGCTGCTGGGATCGATCGCGATTGCTCCGCTTGAACACCCGGAGCTGGACACGGCGGCGCGCCCGACCCGCCTCGTCGAAGACGTCGCCGATGTCGAGGCCGACGATCTCGTGCTCCCGGAGTGCGGTGCCGAGCGCGAGGGAGAAGATGAGGTGATCGCGGAAGCCGTCGCGGTGCTCACCCGATGCGCGGAGCAGCGCGCGCTGTTCAAGGTCGGTCAGCGTCCGGGGCGCAACCAAGTCTTCGTCGTAACGGCTCATTCGAGTTCCTCCGCCACGTGACATCCCGTTCGTGAGGTGACTCAGCAAGTGGAATCTGGGGGGGAATCGACAGCGTGTGTGTCCCCGCCCGGCGCGCGCGCGTGCCCCTTGTTCCAGGTGAGGAGGCACCGAGTTCGCGATGGCCGACCAGGGAACCTACTTCGCGCGCCTGCCACGTATCCCCTTCGCATCGAACGGCATCCGCTCCTACGCGTTCGCGGGCCAGATCTTCACGCCCGAGGCGGGCTGGCTCGCGGTGACCGCCGCCCAGGCGCAGGTCCTCGGCGCGATTCGCAGCGACGCGACCAATCCGAGCTCGCCGCTCGCGTTCCAGATTCTCGCGCCCGGCCAGCCGGTGCCCGTGGACCCGCCCCCGCCCCCGGGCTTCTCGTTCCCGACGTATCCGGGGGACCCGAGCCCGCCTGGGCCGGCGTCGAGCACGTTCGGGCCGATGCCGTCGCCGACGCCACCGAGCCCCGCGCCGACGCCGGGCGGCTCGGGCGGGTCGGCGCCGTCGCCCGCACCGGCTCCGAGCGGCGGAGGCGCGCCCGTGCCGGCTCCCGCTCCCGCTCCCGCTCCCGCTCCCGCCCCCGCGCCGGCCCCGGCCCCGGCTCCCGCCCCTGCGCCAGCTCCTGCCCCGGCTCCCGCCCCTGCGCCGGCTCCCGGACCCGCCCCGGCTCCGGCGCCCAATCCGGCGCCCGCGGGCGGCAACGCGCCCCCCGCGGGAGGCTCGGGCAACGCCGGCGGCGGCGCCGCGCCGAACAACCCTCCCGCTCCCGCGCCCGCTCCGGCCGCGAACGCCGGGGGGAACGCGCCGGGCGGGAATACGCCCCCCGCGCCCCGCAACTAGCCCGTGCTCGGGATCGTCAAGCGCACAGAGGACGATCTCGCTGGCTGGCTCGCGACCGAGATCGGGTTCCTCACCGCGTTCGGGCGCTACGACGATCAGCCGATCACCTTCGAGCCCTACCAGCTCGCGTTCCTTTCGAACGAGTCCCGCTTTCGCTGGGTGACCAAGGCCCGCCAGGTCGGCTTCTCGTTCCTCCTCGCGCTCGAGGCCCTCGCCCGCTGCCACCTGCGGCCGAAGCACACGTCGGTCTTCGTCAGCTACAACCTGGAGGACGCGAAGGAGAAGATTCTGTTCGCGCGGCACGTCTACGAGGAGCTGCCGCTCGCCTACCAGAAGAAGCTCGTCGTCGATTCCAAGACCGAGCTCGCGTTCGAAACGAACGGCACGCACCACGGCCTGTCGCGCATCATCTCGAACCCGTCGAAGGCGCCGCGCGGGAAGAAGGGCGATGTCCTCCTCGACGAACTCGCCCACTACGTCCTCGATCGCGAAGTCTATCGCGGCTCGACAGCGCTCATCCTCCGCTCGGCCAATCAGCTCACGGGATGCTCGACGCCGCTCGGTCGGCGCGGCGTGTTCTGGGAGATCGCGACGCAGGCCATTCGCGCCTACCCGCACCACTGGCGGCAGGAGGTCCCGTGGTGGCTGTGCCGATTTTTCTGCACGGACACGAAGCGCGCGGCGCTCGAAGCGCCCGACATGCCGACCGAGGAGCGTGTCGCGCGCTTCGGGAACCCCGACATCATCCAGCAATTCGAATCGCTGGCGATCGACGACTTCCAGCAGGAGTTCGAGAATCTCTTCGTCGACGAGAGCTACTCCTACTACCCGTACGATCTGATCCTCCCCTGCACGCACGACGACCTCGTGCTGGTAGAGGACATCGGCTCGATCGCGGCGCCCACGGGGCGCCTCGTCGCCGGCTTCGACGTCGGGCGCATGCGCGACCGATCGGAGCTCGCCGTCTTCGAGGAAATCGATGGGATCTTCATCTGTCGATTCCTCCGCTCGTTCCTCCAGACGCCGTTCGTCGAGCAGGAGAGCGAGCTGCGGCGCCTGCTCAACACGCTGCCGCTCGCGCGCCTGTCGATCGATCGCAGCGGCATCGGAATGAACCTCGCCGAGAACCTCGCGCGCGACTTCCCCCAGGTCGTCGCCGAGAACTTCACCTCGGAGTCGAAGGAACGGTGGGCGACGGACATGAAGATCCTCCTCCAGAAGCGCGCGATTCAGCTCCCGCGGCAGCGCGACCTCGTCGCGCAGATCCACTCGATCAAGCGGCGCGTGCTGCCGTCGGGGAGTGTCGCCTTCGACGCCGAGCGGACGAAGAACGGTCACGCGGACAAGTTCTGGGCGATCGCGCTGGCGTGCCAGAAGGAGCGCAACCTCCCCCGCGGCCCCATCGAGATCGGCGTCCGGATTCTCGGGTAGGCGACGATGGCGGACCCGCGATTTCGACTCGACCAAGCCGACGCTGTGAGCTGGCTCGGCGCCATGGCGGAAGCGAGCGTCGATCTGGTCATCACCGATCCGCCGTATGAGTCGCTCGAGAAGCACCGCGCGCGCGGCACGACGACGCGCCTGACCCGTAGCAAGGCGTCGAGCAACGACTGGTTCGAGGTCTTCCCCAATAGCCGATTCCCCGAGCTATTTGCGGCGATCTATCGGGTGCTCCGACGCAACACGCACTTCTATCTCTTCTGCGATCCCGAGACGATGTTCGTCGCGAAGCCGTGCGCCGAGGCGGCAGGCTTCAAGTTCTGGAAGCCGATCATCTGGGACAAGCGGCGGATCGGGATGGGGTACCACTACCGCGCGCGCTACGAGTGCATCCTGTTCTTCGAGAAGGGCAAGCGCCGTCTCGCCGATCTCGGCGTCCCCGACGTGCTCGAGGTGCCGCGCGTGCAGAACGGCTACCCCACTGAGAAGCCCGTGCCTCTCGCGTCGATTCTCCTGCGTCAGAGCAGCGTGCCCGGCGAGCTCGTCGTCGACCCCTTCGCGGGCTCGGGCGCGGTCGGCGCCGCCGCCGTCCTGGCGGGGTGCGACTTTGCAGGCAGCGATATCAGCCCCCGCGCGATCGAGATCGCGACGGCGCGGCTGACGGCGGCGCGTCCGGTGGCATGATCGAGCGCATCCCCCCCTCGGCCACCCTGGCGCGGAGCCCAATGACGCAATCGAACATCGCAGCGCGCTGCTGCGTGGCGGGGGGGACCTGCGCCCAGCTCTCGATCGCGCGGCGGTACCGCTCGGCCTCCGTGACGAGCTCCCGGGTGAACGGCGACGGAGGACGCCCACGGAGGGCCTCGATGATCGCGGCGAGGGTCTCCTCGAGCAGCACATGCCTCGGCGCGCGAACCGTGTCCTCGCTCACGATCCGACACTGTAGCTCAAGAGCGCCGGCTCGCCGCCGTTCGAGCCTTCGGCGGGCGCCCAGCGTGGGAGGGGCGCCGATGCGTCGTCGGCTCGAGGAGCGCCGACACCGGCACCCCGAGCGCATTCGCGACCTTCGCGAGTGAATGGAGCGTCAGGTTCCGCCCGCCTTCGAGCCGCTGCGCGTACTGAAGGGTGGTCCCGAGTGCGCGCGCGAACGATTCCTGCGTGTGGCCCCCGGCCTGCCGGAGCTCGGCGATCCGACGTCCTACATCGGTGACGAGGCGGTCGGGGTCCTGGCGAGGCACCTAGCCAAGGTCGCGAGGTGCGCGTGGGAGGAATACAAACTCTCAAGTTTGTATTTTGCGTGCCGTAAGCTGAAGGGTAACCCTTGAGCCAACGCGGACGCCCCCCTGGGCGGAAAGGAATGCGGTGTCGGCAAACGCACGTCTACTGGTGGTCGAGGATCAAGAGCTGTTTCGCGGCGCCTTCGTACGGATCTTCCGTCGGTTCCAGGTCGTCGCGTGCGCGACGCTCGCGGAGGCCGAACGTGCCTTGCCGACGGCGGCGTTCGACGCCGTCATCTCCGACGTTGAGCTGCCCGATGGAACGGGAATCGATTGGTTCCACCGCGTGCGCGCGGCGCGCTCCGCGCAGGCCGAACGCTTCATCTTCGTGAGCGGCGCCGTCGACGACCCGAGGGTGTGCGCAGCGCTCGAGGCGACCGGGCGTCCCTTCGTCAGGAAGCCGTTCGTCGTCGCCTCCTTCGTCGAGCTCGTCACCTCCGTGGTCGAGCGTCGGCGGCCCTGTGCGATCAGCGGATCCTACCGGGTCGGCAGGGCGGCGCCCCATGTTTGACGAGCGCGTTCCGCACGAGCTGCGCGAGCTGCTCTCCGAAGCCCTCGACGTGCGCCAATGGCTCGAACGCGTCCTTGCGTGGACAGGGTCTGTCTTCGATCTGCCTCCCGGATTCGACGAGATGATGCACGCGGAGTTCGGTCGGATGGAGGCCAATGCGTGGTGCCTGGTCGAGCGCTATCGATGCGGCGAGCTGACGCTGGGCGATTTCGAGACGAGCCTCCGGGCGGAGTTCGCCTCAGACCGCCCGCTGTCGCTCGAGCTCGAGGCGTGGCTCGCGCGCACTGCGAAATCGCGCTCCGGGTGAGGAGCCTGTCCCCGGCGGCTCTGCGGAGCTGGCCCTTGTTCCTGGTGAGCTCACCATGGAACGACCCGTCGATTTGCACGTGATCCGCCGAGGCGCCGCGCCCGGGGAGCCTCCTCGACCCGGCGCGCCGATGACGGTGTCCGCGGGCTCGCTTGACGGTCTCCGCGTCGCCGCGCGCGAGCAGCTCGAGGCCCGCGGCTTCCGAGTCCGGGCGATCTCCTTCGCGCCTGGTGGACGCCTCGTCGCCTATGCCGAAGAGCGCCCGGCGCCGTGATCCGCGAGCGGGTCGCCAAAGCGGCGGGGCGCGCGCAGGCGATCCTGAAGGCAGTCGTCATCGGGAGCGACGTCCAGGACGCCGCGAGCATTCCCGGCGGCGAGGACGCCGACTTCGCGTCGGCGGGTGCCATTCCCCCGCCGTACGACCCGGCCACCCTGTGTCTGCTCTTCGAGCACTCGAACGCCCTGCGCCAGAACGTCGATGCGTATGCCACTAACATCGACGCCTTCGGCTACCGGCTCGAGCCGGCGGTCGATCTGGAGGCCGACGACGCCGACCAGCGTGTCGCCGACTCGATCCTGCTCGAGCGGCTCGCCGCGCGCGACCGAGGGCTCATCGGTCCCGATGCCGCCGTCGAGCCGACGCCCGAGGAGGTCACAGCGCGCAAGGACCAGCTCGCGAAGCTCGCGCGCGTCGAGAAAGCGCGCCTGGAAAATTTCTTCGAGTTCGCCTGCTTCGATCACTCGTTCGTCGATCTGCGCCGCCGCACGCGCCAGGATCTGGAGGTCACCGGCAACGCCTATTGGGAAGTGCTTCGCGACGGTGCCGGCCGCGTCGCGCGCCTGGTCTACGTCCCGTCCTTCTCGATTCGGCTCCTCCCGATCGATCGCGAGCCGATCGAGGTGCCGGAACGGCGGCGTGCGTCGCCGGTGACGTTCGAGACGGTGCCGACGCGCATCCGCGTGAGGAAGTACGTCCAGATCCAGGACCACGTCCGGGTCTTCTTTCGCCAGTTCGGCGATCCACGGATCGTCTCCAAGCTCACCGGCGCGGTGTTCCCGTCCGTCGAGGCGCTGCTGCAGAAGGAGCCCGAGAGCGCCCCGGCGACGGAGATGATCCACTTCAACGTCCACTCGCCGCGCTCGCCGTACGGGGTGCCGCGATGGATCGGCACGCTCCTCTGCGTCCTGGGCTCGAGGGAGAGCGAGGAGGTCAACTATCTCTACTTCTCGAACAAGAGCGTGCCGCCCCTCGCGCTCCTGGTCTCCGGAGGACGACTCTCCGAGGCGTCCGTTCCTCGTATCCAGAATTTCATCGAGGAGCACCTCAAGGGGAAGAAGAACTTTCACAAGATCCTCATTCTCGAGGCGGAGGGCGGCGGGTCACACACCCCAGCGAACGACCAGGCGCGCGCCCGCATCGAGCTCCGCCCGCTCACCGAGGCGCAGCAGCAAGACGCGCTCTTCCAGAACTACGACCAAAGAAATGCTGACAAGGTCGGCGGCGCGTTCCGGCTCCCTCGGCTTCTTCGCGGCGAGGGGCAGGACTTCAATCGGTCGGTGGCGGACGCGCAGCTCCGGTTCGCCGAAGATCAGGTGTTCCAGCCGGAGAGGGACGAGTTCGACTTCTTCCTGAACCGCCGGCTTCTCTCGGACATGGGGGTTCGCTTCTGGCGCTTCCGCTCGCAGACGCCGCTCGCGCGCGACCCGGAGCGCCTGACCGACATGGTGGAGAAGCTCGTTCGCGTCGGCGTCCTCGTTCCCGAGGAGGGGCGAATGCTCGCGAACGACATCTTCAACCGTGAGTTCCGTCGCATCAAGGACGCCTGGACCAAGCAGCCGATCACGTTGACGCTCGCGGACATTCAATCGGGCAAAGGCGACACCGCGGACGGCTCCAAGGGAGTGCTCGCCGACGCGAAGAAGCTCCTCGCCCTTCGCGCGCAGCTCGAGGCCGAGGAGGAGCGCCTCGCGAAGGAGCGCCTCGCCCTCGCGCGCCGCTACCACGAGGGGGGCGACGTCGAATGCCTATCGGTGCCGACCGCGGAGTTCGCGAGCTGGTTTGCCAAGGAGCCATGATGGAGAGGACCGACCTGAACGCCGCGTGGGTGAAGCAGGCGCAGCTCGACGTCGACCGCGGCGTCATCGAGTGCCGCGTGTGCCGGACGAAGGGGAGCCTCGCGGACTCGGTCACGCTCTGGCGAAACGGCGTCCTCGTCTTCGCGTCGTGCTCGCGCTGCATGGCGTTCCACGACATCCTGATGCGCCCGACCGAGCGTGGGATCGAGGTGCGCGCCCACGCGCGCTATCCGCTCGTCGTTGGGGGCGTGCGTTGAAGCTGTCGGTTACCGAGCGGCGACCCTGCCGGATGCGCCCCGGGGAGCTCCGGCGCGTCCCTCAAGACCGCCGCGCGCGCGCCATCGGTTACTACGTCGCGTGCCCGCGATGCGGCTTCGTCACGCCGGTGATCCACGGCCAGGACGGCGTGTGCATCGAGGAGGACGGCGAGCTCGTGTCGTTCTCGGCGTCGGCCACGTGCGTGATGTGCCTGGTCCGCATTGCGCTGGCGCGCGGCGAGGCGACGCTCGAGGAGGGCCCGGATGTGCGTCCCGTACGAGCCCGATGACCTCGCCCTGGCCGCCCGCGCACTGGACGCGGCCGACATGCTTCTCGCGCGCGGCTTCGGCGTCCGCATCGAGAAGGCGGGCGGCGTCGTGACGCCGCGAGGTTTCGAGCGCGCCGTGGCGCGCCTCGCCGGGCTCCTCCGCGAGCGGGTGAAGCCCGAGACCGCCGCCGCCGCGCGCGCGGCGGCCCGCGAGCTCGAGGTCGACTGGGCCGAGCTCGCCCCCCGCGCCAGGACGCGCGCGGTCGCGCGCGCCGCGGCGGCGGCGGGGGGCATCACCGCACAGATCCCGACGCGCCTGCGGGCGACCTTGGGGCGCGCGGCGGTGGGTCTGGTCCGCGAGGTCCGCGAGGCGGCGCGCGCGCGGCAAGGGCTCGCGATCGGTGTGGACTTCAACGCCGTGGACCGCCGGGTCATCGAGCACGTCGTTCGCACCCAGACGAATTTCGTCCGCGACGAGTTCGGGCGGCGGAGCGAGCGAATGAGCGAGACGGCGCGCGAGGTCGTCGCACGAGGGCTCGAGCGGGGGCTCGGGCGGGAGGAGATCGCCGAGGAGCTCGCGGAGGCCGCGCGCACGATCATCCAGGGGAAGTCGCCCTTCTATTGGGAGGTCGTCGCAGGGGCGTTCATGGCGACGGGTCGCTCGTACGCGCAGGTCTCGTCCTACGCCGAGGCGGGACTTGAGCGGTATCGGATCGTGGCCGTGATGGACGCCCACACGACGCCACTATGCCGCTTCCTCAACGGGCGGACGTTTTCGGTCGCGCGCGCGCTCGATCGCTTCGACGCGATCGACCGGCTCGAGGACCCCGAGGACATCAAGAACGCGCTGCCCTGGGGGAGGGAGGCGCGCGACTCCGAGAGCGGGGAGATGCACATCTACGTGACCCAGGGCGGCCGTCGAACGACCCTCGCGAGCTACTCGCCGGGCGACGTCACGAGCATCCGCGCACGCGCGAGCGACGAGGTGATCGAGGGGGTCTGGGGCTTCCCTCCTTACCACGGCCTATGCAGGAGCGTGACGGTAGGGGTTCTCGATTCCTGACTCGCGCAGCGGGATTCTTCATCGCACAGCGAAAGCCAAACCATCCCGCGGCATTCTTCGAAGAATTGGTAGGCGCAGGCTCAATCCAGCGTGAGCGCGTGATGAAGAATCCCGCGATGATCGCGCCCCGCACGTGGTTCCGCGCACATGGAGGCAGGCACACCGGACGCATTGACACCTCCGCGAACGCGGCCACGCCGCCCCTTCCCACGGAGAGAGTCCCATGTGCCTCGCGATCGACGTCTTCCAGGTTCCCCCTCCTCGCACGACGGCCCGCCGAACGACCTTCTGCGGGGGCGAGATCGTACGCCACTACGGCGAGCCCGCTGTGGTGATCAAGTTCAGCCGGCGGCGCGGCCTGCGCCTCCGGGCGCTCGACGGCTCGCACGGCTGGTACGCGGAGCCAGAGGAGTGCGAACCCTTGTACTAGCGATCCCGCGCCGCGGGGGCGGACGGAGGGGCTGGCTTGCTGGGCCGCCCTGGGCGTCGCCGCGCGCGGCTCTTCGGGGCGCGGCACAGCTCGCGCCAGCGCGTTCCGAGCGCCTTGGCCAGCTTCAGAAGGGTCTCGATCGTGAGGTTGTACCCGCCGCGCTCCACCTGCTGAATGTACTTCACGGTGAAGGTCATTCGCTCTGCGAGCTGGTCCTGCGTGAGCCCGGCCCGCTCGCGGAGCTCGGCGACGCGACGGCCGACGTCGCGCTTGGCTCGCCTCTCTGCGGGGGTGTCCTTCGGCACATGCAACCGTCGTCGCCGTGCGCGCCTTTGAACACCTACCGATAAGTCTCCTATTTGCCCGGCAGCTCGGACGGCACATAGCCACCCGTGGTTCCTTCAGGCCCCCGTCCAGCAGTTGGCGTAGTCGATGAGCGTCCACTCGCGCCCTTGACGAAATCGGTCGGCGTTGTCCCCCCGAGCGCCCGTCGGACGCCCCTTGTTCCTGGTGAGAGGTCAAGGGCGTGGAGGGCAGCGCAGACAGGAAGACCAAGCTCGCGGCGTTGAGGGAGCGGCTCGTCCCTGTGGCGAAGTCCGACGACCTCCTCGCGGTCGCCCGCGAGCTCGAGGCCCTCGGCCAAGAGCTCGTCACCGAGGAGGGGTCCGAGAGGCCCAAGAGGCCCACGACGAACGAGAGGCCCAAGAAGCCCACGAGCGCCTCCTGGCCGCGCGACATGAACGAGAGTGCCGAGAGTGCCGAGAGCACCTCCCCCGCCTGGGGTCACGACCCCGCGGAGGACGTTCGTGGTTAGCCGCGCCCTTGCTCCTCTCCCTTATGCGCGGGCCCTCGTCGCCGAGCTCGCTCCCGACCTCGTCGAGAAGACGATGTGGGGCTCGCCCGCGGGGAAGAAGCGCCTCGCCAAGCGCTTGGCCGCGATGCTCCCCGTCCACAAGACGTACACCGAGCCGTTCGCCGGGAGCGGCGCGGTCCTCTTCGAGAAGGACAAGGCGCCGACCGAGGCGATCAACGACGCGGACCCGGAGATCGCGGACGCCTACAAGATCATCCAGCACCTCTCGGACAAGGATATCGAGAAGCTCCGCGGGATGGACTGGCGCGGGGGCGCCGAGACGTGGAAGCGCCTCAAGGACTCCAAGCCCGACAGCGACCTCGCGAAGCTCCACAGGTTCCTCTACCTGTCCCACTTCGCCTACGGGAACTTGCGCGGGAAGTCGTTCAACGCGCGCCGCTCGGGGACGCTCTCGACGGGTGCCGCGCGCGTCGCCAAGTTCGCGCCGCGCCTGCGCGACGTCCACGTCTCGAGCGGTGACTACGAGCCCGTGGTGCGGAAGTACGACGGCAAGGACGCCGTCCATTTCCTCGACCCGCCCTACTCGGGCTACAGCGCCGACGTCGGCGAGGGGGACTTCGACGAGCACCGCTTCTTCAACGTCGTCAAGGGACTGAAGGGCAAGTTCCTCATCACCTACGGCGTGCGCGGCAAGCTCCCGAAGCTCCTCAAGTCCGAGGGGTACCCGATCAAGCGCATTCGCACGCCGCGCACACTTCGGTCGATGCGAGGGGTCGGCGGCTCGCAGTACCTCACGCAGATCATCGCGTCGAACTACGACGTCGCGCAGAAGCGGCTCGAGGAACTCGGGCTGGACGGCTGGGAGGTCGCACCCGAATACGAAGCACCGGCGCGAACGAGCGTCGCGATTCCGAGGGGGGGGCCGGAACTGGCGGCGACCGCCGCGCCGATGCTCGACGTCGTCAATGCCGCTGCCGCGCCCGAGCCGCAAGCGGAATCGACGGAGCCGAAAGGCGAAGCCCACGCCACCTCCGCCGCCTGGGTGAAGACGATTCCACTCCTGAAGGCCGAGGGCTCTGACGACGAGCGGTTCGTGCTCGGGATCGTGCTCGAGCCCGAGGTGGTCGATGCGCAGCAGGACGTCTACTCGGCCACCGAGATCCGCGCCGCTGCGCACCGCTTCATGGAGGAGTTCCAGGACGTCGGGCTGATGCACAGGATGCGGGTCAACGGCGCCGTCAAGATCGTCGAGAGCTACCTCGCTCCGAGCGACGTCACGATCGCCGGGACTGCGATCAAGCAGGGGACGTGGCTCCTCGGCGTGCACGTCGTCTCCGACGCCCTCTGGCAGGAGGTGAAGGACGGCGCGCTCACGGGCTTCAGCATTGGGGGCTCGGCCAGGAGGGTGCCCGAGGGAACCGGGGCCGCTTCGGAGACCGAGAGCCCGTCAGGGGCGGCGGCGTGAGCGATGGCGGCGATCAGAAGCCGAAGGGCCCCGACGGGGGCGTTCATCGCCTCCTCGACATGCTGGTCGAGGAGGTCTCGCTCGTCGATCGCGCGGCGAACAAGCGGCGCTTTCTCGTCGTGAAGAGGGAGTCGGAGGACATGGGTAAGAAGAAGACCGAAGAGACTCCCGGATCGAGCGGCGCGCCCGCGGCGCCGGGCGGCCCCGACGCGCCGAAGCCTCGGAAGAAGAAGCCGGCGAAGAAGGTCCCCCCGCGCCCTCCGACGACGAAAGCGAAGGCGCCGCCCCCGAAGAAGGACCCCGAAGAAGAGGAGGATGAGGAGCAAGAGGAGGAGGAAGAGACGTCCAAAGCCAAGCCTCCGAAGAAGGATCCCGAGGAGGATGCCGACGAGGAAGAGGAGGAAGAGCAAGAGGACGAGGACGACAAGACCTCCAAGGCGAAGCCTCCGAAGAAGAACCCGGACGAGGACGCCGACGAAGAGGAGGGCGACGAGCAGGAAGACGAGCCCGAGGACGCTCCGTCGTCGGAGGACCCGCCCCCCGGCCGCAAGCCCCCCAAGAAAAAGGCGACCAAGGACGAGGCGAGCGGTGCGCCGGGACCCGGCGCGCCTGATGACGAGGCGCCCGACGAGGACGAGGAGACGCCACTCAGCGTCGCGCTCGCCGCGCTCGACAGCCTCACCCAGGCCGTCGAGATCCTCAGCGAGTCGCCCGAGGACGGGACGCCGCTCGCCAAGATCGCGGGCGATATCCGGGCCGCAGCCGACGCGATCTCGGCCGCGGCCGGGATCGAGCCGGACGCCGACGAGAACGAGGAGCCGGCGGGGGAGACGGGCATCCCAGGTCTCGTGTCGTCGATTCAGGAGATGCTCACGAAAATCGAGAGCCTCACGCAGGCGCTCGCGGCGAGCTCGAAGACGCCGGCCACCACGCCAACGATCACCGCCGAGACCCAGGCGCCGCCCGACCTCGCCGGCACGCTCGCCGAAGTCGCGCAGTCGATGAAGTCGATGGGCGACACGATGAAGACGCAGGCCGCGCGCCTCAACACGCTCGAGAAGCGCGCCGGGGTGTCGAACAGCCAGCCGCCGGGCGAGCGCGTCGCGAAGGGCGAGCCCGAAGACGCGAGCTGGCCGATGGACATGAACCGACCGCGCGACCGGGCCAGCACGCAGAAGGCCGTCTCGTTCCACGACGACTGACACACACCGGAGAAGACGATGGGCTTCACGAGCAACCGGACGATCCTCGAGAAGGCGGACATGGCGATCCGCGACCTGCAGGACGGGGGTGGATACCTCCTCCCGGCGCAGGCGCAGAAGTTCATGCGCCTGCTCATCAAACAGTCGGAGTTGATGGGGATGGCCACCGTCGTCCCGATGGCGTCGCCCCGGCAGCAGACGCCGAAGATCAAGTTCGGGCAGCGCGTGCTGCGCGCCGGCAAAGAGGGCACCCGCCTGTCCGATCAGGATCGGGTGAAGCCCGACTTCTCCTACGTCGAGCTCGACGCGCGCCTGTTCAAGGCGGAGATCGATCTGTCCGACGAGACGCTCGAGGACTCCGTCGAGCGCGGTGAGCTCCGGCAGACGATCATGGAGCTCATCACCGAGGCGATCGGCCGCGACATGGAGGAGGTGCTCATCATGGGCGACCTCCAGTCGCCCGACCCGTACCTGGCGCAGCTCGACGGTATCCTCGTGCAGACCGTCAGCCATGTCGTCGATGCGGGTGGTGAGAAGCTCACCAAGGACGTCCTCTTCGACACGATCCGCGCGCTTCCCAGCGAGTACCTGCGGGTGAAGAAGTCGCTCTCGTTTCTCACCAGCGTGGACGCCGAGCTGGGTTACCGGAACACGCTCGCCGAGCGCGCAACGATCGGAGGCGACAAGTGGCTCGAGACGGACGTGCCGGTGATGTACTCCGGGATTCCGATCCGCTCGATTCCCCTCTTCCCCGAGAACCTTCCGGCGCCGGTGCTTCCGCCCGATCCGAGCGTGCCCCCGGCTGCGGGAGGAGGGGCGGGCGCCACGCCTGCGCCCGCCGCTCCGGTCCCGCGGGATCGCACGACGATCATCCTCGCCAACCCGAAGAACATCCAGGTGGGAATCTGGCGGAAAGTCCGCATCGAGACCTGGCGCGACGTCTCGGCCGGAGTCCTTCGCGTCGTCGCCACGCTCCGCTTCGATGTCAAGTGGGCCGATGAGTTGGGCACGGCCAAGATTTTGAATTTGCGCGCTGCCTGACCCGGGAATCGTTGCCAGGAATCGTGCGGGCTCTGTCCCCGCGCGAGAGGCGAATGCCCCCCTTGTTCTGGTGAAGAGAACGCGCGCTGCACACGACGCAGCGCGCGCCTCGTAGGAGACCGACGATGGAGACGATGCTCGTCCGGCTCAAGCCGTACGACCCGCGGCGCAAGTTTGTCCTTCGCCGCTACGTGTACGCCGGCATCCACTTCCTCGTCACGCGCGGCTGGGAGCGCGTGCCGAAGGAGATCGCCGACTACTTACGGGGCGTCCGGCAGAAGGAGTTCGATTCGTACTCGCCCCCCGCGTTCGACGTGTGTACCGACGAGGAGGCCACGGCGCTCGACGCGCGCGAGCGTGCGGAGTCGGCGACGCGCCGGATCGCGTTCGAGGCCGTCGCCGTCGTGAGGCCCCGCCACGGGGCGGCCGGCGTCGTCACGACCGCCGACCTTCCGGGTCGGCGCGCCGAGGAGGAGGCCGCCCCGCGTCGCGACGAGGACGCTCCGGCGCGCCCGCGCGCTGGCGGCAAGGGAGCGAGGCCGCGGTGACCGCCTACGCCACGGTGGCGGACCTTCGTGCGGAGGGCGTCGGCGAAGACGTCGCGAGCGACGTGCGCCTCGGCTTCGCGCTCGAGGAGGCGTCGCGCACGATCGACCGGCTCACCGGGTGGTTCTTCGAGCCCCGGCCCGAGACGATTCGCCTGTCGGGTCGGAACACGCCCACGATCGAGCTGCCCTTCCCGCCCATCGAGCTCACCCACGTGCGCGTGGGCGGCGGGTTCTGGATGCCCGCCTACGACATCCCGCTCGTCCCCGAGCTCGTGTGGATCGTGGGCGCCCCGATCCGCGCCGACTTCGACGTGCCGCGGATCACGCTCCGCTTCGGCTACGCGTTCCCTTGGGGCCAGGGCAACGTCGAGGTGGTCGGTACGTTCGGGTACACGGAGCCCGACGGTACGGCGCTCGGGCGGACGCCGCTCGCCATCCGGCGCGCGACGATGATCCTGGCGCTCCGCTCCGTCCCCGCCGTCGGAAACACCGAGGCGCGCGAGGACACCTGGCGCCGCCCGCGCCTCATCGAGGAGCGCACGCGCGACCAGTCCTATCGGCTCGCGCCTCCGCCAGTTGCGACGTCGCTGACCGGGGAGCCCGAGGTCGACGAGATCCTCACGCGGTATCGACGGCCGCTCGGCCTGGGGGCGGCGTGATGCGCGGCCGGCTCCTTTTCGTCTTCTACGCGGAGTTCGTCCGCGTGGACGCGAGCGCCATGGTGACCGAGCCCTCCGCGCTGGACCCGGACTTCCGCGAGCCGCGCCTCGTGGCCGGAGAGCCCGACGCGATCGGCGTGCTCGACCGCCGCGAGCTCCCTCCGGTGAAGGTGCCCTGCCAGGTAGAGCCCGAGAGCTTCGAGGCGCTCCACATGATCGGCGCGGGCAACGAGCCGACGTCGAAGGTGCAGGTCGTCCTGCACTTCCGGGATCTGGAGGGCCTCGGGCTCGTCGATCCGTCCACGGGGCGCGCGCTCATCGCGGCGGGTGATCGGATGACGGGCTTCTACGACCGGGCCGCGCGTCTGGTCG
>Ga0302279_10003244_pt1 | contig 20553 bp, 16 predicted proteins | sample III_Bog_N3_3_FD_194541 | JGI IMG/M metagenome (GOLD analysis project Ga0302279, IMG submission 194541) | Peat permafrost microbial communities from Stordalen Mire near Abisko, Sweden - III_Bog_N3_3 | ecosystem: Environmental > Terrestrial > Soil > Wetlands > Peat | place: Sweden: Abisko...
GAGAGACCGGCCTCGCGGGGGGGCACGTTCGCGCGTTACCGTGAGACACAAATTTGGCACAATCGCGGGACTTTCGCCTACTATGGCCACCGGGCACGCGCGCTACCGGATCCTTCTGCGTGTCGAAAGGACTTTTCCATGGTTCGTTCTTCGATCAAGCTCCTCGCGCTCCTCGCCCCTGCTGCCCTCGCCATCGCGTGTAGCTCTAGCAGCACCGGCGGCACGGGAACGGGCGGCACGTCCAGCTCCAGCTCCACTTCGAGCTCCGGCTCGACCTCCAGCTCGAGCTCCGGCTCGACCTCCAGCTCGAGCTCGACCTCCACTTCTTCCAGCACCAGCTCGTCCGGCGCCGGCGGCAGCGCGGCCTGTGAGGCGGCCTGCGAGACGAACAATCCCTCGGCGTACATGGCGTTCGAGGGCGAGGAGATCACGAACTGTGGCTGTGCGACGGGCTCGCCCTGCGCCAGCGATTGCACCGCCTCGTGCACCAGCGGGACGGCGAACGGCACGACGCCCGTCGCGGCCTGTGGCACCTGTCTTCAAGCTCAGGGCGCGATGGGCAGCAGCTCGTCGTGTAGCGTCGCAGCTCTGGAGGCCTGCGGCCAGGCGGCGGCTTGTTCGGCGTTCGCCACGTGCGTCACGCCTTGCTTGCTGTGACGGTTCGGGAGAGCGCGAACGCCCTCTCCCCGACCTGATCGCTCGCGGTACCCACCACGATGGGGGCTCCGGCCCCCCTCCCCCGGCTTCGCCGGCGGCAGATCCTCGGGCGCTCACCCTGGACCGCCCGTTGCGAGCGTGCGTCCGGCTCGGACCGTCCGGCGCGAACATGGCCGGGCGAAATGATCCTCTTGACGGAATGGGTGGGATCTTCAATCTGGTCTGGTGCGTAGGGTCTGAAGCACCGCCATGATGCAACCGATGGGAAGAGAGCAGCTCCTCGCGCTGCTGCTGGCACGCGCGCCGGATCGCGCCCTCGATGCCCTGGTTGCCCTCTCGCCGGAAGATTCCGCTGACCTAGCGTCACTCCGCGCCGACCTGGCCGAGCTGGCCCACTCGGCCGCCCCGGTGGCGCCCTCGGCTCGCCTGCGGGAGCGCCTCCTCTCCGCCCGAGCCCGGCCGCGCCGACCGCAGCGGCCGGTGATGGTGGTGCTGGACATGATCAACGACCACCTCGTGCCCGGCCGCCCGCTCGAGCTGCCGCGGGCGCGGGGCATCGTGTCGGCGCTCCAGCTGCGGCTGGCCGACGCGCGGAGCAGGTCCGTCCCGATCGTGTACGCCTGCGACAGCCACCAGGCGGGCGATCCGGACTTTGCCGTCTGGCCCGTCCACGCGCTGGAGGGCAGCGAGGGGGGCGCGGTCTGGCCCGAGCTCGCCCCGCTCCCCGGCGATCGCGTGGTGAAGAAGCCGACCTACAGCGCCTTCGCGCGGTCCGACCTGGCCCCCGTGCTCGAGGGGCTCGGCGCCGACGAGATCATCCTCACCGGCTGCGCCACCGAGCTGGGCATCCAGGCGACCGCGGTCGACGCGCTCCAGCGGGGCTACGTGGTCACCATCCCGCCCGACAGCCAGGCGGGCGTGAGCCAGCTGGCGGAGACGGTGGCCATGCTGACCCTGGCGACCATGCCGCCGTACGATCCCATCTATCTGCGCCGTCCCGCGACCGGGCCCCAGCGCACGGTGGACAAGCCGCGGTGACGGAGCGGCTGGCGATCTCCGCCTCCGCCATCGCGCGCGCGGCAGCGCGGATCCGGGAGGGCGGGCTGGTCGCCTTCCCCACCGAGACGGTCTACGGGCTGGGTGCGCGCGCGGATGAGAGCGCGGCGGTGAGCGCGATCTTCGCCGCCAAGGGGCGGCCCGCGGGCAATCCGCTCATCGTCCACGTCGCCGACGTGGAGGCGGCACGCGCCGTGGCCGAGGAGTGGCCGGCGGCGGCCGCCGCGCTCGCGGCAGCGTTCTGGCCCGGGCCGCTGACCCTGGTGGTGAAGCGGCGCCTCGGCGCCGGCGGCGTCGCCGAGGAGGTCGCGGCCGGGGGACCCAGCGTGGCGCTGCGGGTGCCGGCGCACCCGGTGGCGCTGGCGCTGCTGCGGGCGGCGGGGCTGCCGATCGCGGCGCCGAGCGCCAACGTTTCGACGGGGATCTCGCCGACCACGGCGGATCACGTGCTCAAGAGCCTGGGCGGGCGCATCGACGCGGTGCTCGATGGGGGGCCGACCGGGTTCGGCATCGAGTCCTCGATCGTCGACGTGACCCGCGAGCCGGCGGTGCTGCTCCGTCATGGCGCCATCCCGCTCGGGGCGATCGCGGCGCGGACGCCGGTGATCGACGGCGCCGGCGTCATCGTCGCCGAGGGCGAGCGTGCCGCCGCGCCGGGCTCGCACGCACGGCACTACGCGCCGCGCGCCCAGGTGCGCCTGCTCCCGGCCGAGGGGGTGAGCGGGGCCGTCGCGGCCCTGCGATCCGGGGGGCAGCGCACCGGCGCCCTGGAGGTCGCGCCCGGAACGGTCGCCGAGGCCCCGCGCGAGGTGCTGCCGGACGAGGCGGCGGGCTACGCCGCGGGGCTGTATGCGGCGCTGCACCGCCTCGAGGACGCCGGGTGCGCCGTGATCGTGATCGCCACCCCCCCGGCGGGCGGCGCCTGGGCCGCCGTGCGGGACCGTTTGAGCCGCGCGGCCGCGGATTGAGCGGGGACACCTCGCGAGCAGTGACGCGTCGCCTCGTTCTGTGGCACACCACTCCGCGGATGCGCTCGTCGGCTCTCGCCCGCATGGCTTCGGCAGCCACCCTCGCCCTCGCGCTGGTGAGCGCCGCGCTGCAGCCGGCGCGCGCGGCGGTCGCCGTCGCTCCCGGCGTCCCGAGCGTGACCTGGCTCGACGAGCCGCCCAAGCTCTACACGTTCAAGCTCGACGGGGCCGAGCCGCAAGCCTACGGCGCCGCGCGCCTCCCGCTCCTCGAAGCCTTCCGCGATGCCGCCGTCGATGCTTCCGGTGGGCTGCGGCACTATTTCTCCGGCCCCTGGGGGCGCTGGCGGGCGCAGCCGTGGTGGCCGCTGACGTGGGCGTCCTCCGCGAACGAGGTGGTGCCGGTGAGCGCCGCCAGGGAGCTGTCGGTCTTCGATCCGAGCGGCGGTGAGGAGCGAGAGGACCAGGACCGGGAGCCGACGGCGTCCCCGCTGCTGCTGAGCTTTTCTCGCTGGCTCGACCCCTCGTTCACCACCCCGGTGATCAAGACGCCCGCGGCGATGTTCGCGTCCGACGGCTTCGACGCGCTGTGGTCGCTCCCGCCGTCCAAGCCGATCCCCAACTGGCGCTGCCGGCGGCGCCCGGTGCGGATGGCGCGCTACGCGGGCGAGAGCGACGCGTTCCTCCTGGTGCGCTGCGACGGCTCGGTCGCGGCCCAGGCGTTCGATCGCCTCACCCTCATGGCGCGCGAGACCAGCGCCCCGCGCCCGGGCGAGCTCCTCCCGGACGAGCCCGATCCCGAGGCGATCCCCCGCGGCGAGTGGACGCCGGGGGTGCGCCTCGTCAACCCGCGGCTGCTCTGGGCGATGCAGCGCGTGGCGGATGCGTTCCCGTGGCGCACCATCTACATCTTCAGCGGCTACCGGCACGATCCCTCGGGGGGCCGGCCCAAGCCGGGGACCCACCACAGCATGCACAGCGAGGCGCGCGCGCTCGACGTGTACGTGATGGGGGTGCCCAACGCGGCGCTGTTCCAGCTCTGCCACCAGCTCGAAGACGTGGGGTGCGGCTTCTACCCCAACAACAAGTTCGTCCACATCGACGTGCGCCGCCCCGGATCGGGCCACCCGTTCTGGATCGACACCTCCGCGCCCAGCGAGCCCTCGGTCTACGTCGACGCGTGGCCGGGCGTGATCGAGGGCGGCGGGCTCGTCTGGGACGCCGCGTCGGTCCCTCACGCCGGGGGCCCCCAGACGCCCGGCGCAGAAGCGAGCTGCACCACGCGGCACGTTCCCTGACCACGATGGGGGGGCCAAGGCCCCCCCAAACCCCCTGATCATGACGGCGAGGGCGGGCAGGGGCGCCGTTCGGAGCGGTCGCGCAGGGCAGATCGGTGGTGTAAGCTCCGGCTCCGAACGCGCGACCTGGCAGCGTGGCGCGCAGCGAATACGAAGAGGGTGAAGAGCATGGGCGAGACGCGCACAGGGATGGTCGAGAAGATCGCAGCGATGCAGGACTTCGCGCTCTACCGCGATCTGTCCTGGGAGGGGTCGTTCGAGGACTACCTCGGCCTCGTCAAGAGCAACCCCCAGGTCACGCGCAACGCCTTCCAGCGCGCGTACGACATGATCATCCGCTACGGGATCGAGGAGTACACCGACAACAAGAAGAAGCTCATCCGCTACAACTTCTTCAAGGACGAGAACGCCGGCGGGGCCGACGCCGTCTTCGGCCTCGACATCCCGCTGATGCGGCTCGTCCACGTGTTCAAGGCCGCGGCCGAGGGCTACGGCCCCGAGAAGCGCGTCATCCTGCTGCACGGCCCGGTCGGCTCCTCCAAGTCGACCATCGCCCGTCTCCTCAAGAAGGGCCTCGAGCACTACTCGACCACCCCCGACGGCGCGCTCTACACCTTCTCCTGGCAGAACCTCGACGACGTCGGCATGGCCGGCGCCGAGAGCGCCGTCTTCAAGTGCCCGATGCACGAGGAGCCGCTCCGGCTCATCCCCCCGTCGTGGCGGGCCAGCGCCATCAAGGAGCTCGGGCTCTCCAACCCCCAGTACAACGTCAAGGTCGAGGGCGACCTCGATCCGGCGTGCCGCTTCATCTTCAACCGCCTCATGGACAAGTACGGCGGCGACTGGTCCAAGGTGATGCAGCACATCCGCGTCAAGCGCCTGGTGCTCTCGGAGAAGGACCGCGTCGGCATCGGCACCTTCCAGCCCAAGGACGAGAAGAACCAGGACTCGACCGAGCTCACCGGCGACATCAACTACCGCAAGATCGCCGAGTATGGCTCGGACTCCGACCCGCGCGCCTTCAACTTCGACGGCGAGTTCAACATCGCCAACCGGGGCATGGTCGAGTTCATCGAGGTGCTCAAGCTCGACGTCGCCTTCCTCTACGATCTGCTGGGCGCGTCCCAGGAGCACAAGATCAAGCCGAAGAAGTTCGCCCAGACGGACATCGACGAGGTCATCGTCGGCCACACCAACGAGGCCGAGTACAAGAAGCTCCTCTCCAACGAGTTCATGGAGGCGCTCCGGGACCGCACCATCAAGATCGACATCCCCTACATCACCAAGGTGAGCGAGGAGATCCGCATCTACGAGAAGGACTTCGGCAAGGAGAAGATCGCCGGCAAGCACATCGCCCCCCACACCCTCGAGGTGGCCGCGATGTGGGCCGCGCTGACCCGGCTGGAGGACCCCAAGAAGCACAACCTCTCGCTCGTGCAGAAGATGAAGCTGTACGACGGCAAGGTGCTCCCCGGCTACACGCAGGACACCGTCAAGGAGCTCCGCAAGGAGGCCTCGCGCGAGGGCATGGAGGGCATCAGCCCCCGCTACGTGCAGGACAAGATCTCCAACGCGCTCGTCAACGACATGGGGGAGGGGACCATCAACCCCTTCATGGTGATGAGCGAGCTGGAGAAGGGCCTGCGCCACCACTCCCTCATCACCAACGAGGAGCAGCGCAAGCGCTGGGCCGAGTGCATCGGGATGGTGAAGCGCGAGTACGACGACATCGTCAAGAACGAGGTCCAGCGCGCCATCAGCGCCGACGAGGACGCGATCCAGAAGCTCGCAGCCAACTACATCGACTCGATCAAGGCCTTCACCCTCAAAGAGAAGGTCAAGGACCGCTTCACCCGCGAGGACGTCGAGCCGGACGAGCGGCTGATGCGGTCCATCGAGGAGAAGATCGACATCCCGGAGAACCGCAAGGACGACTTCCGGCGCGAGATCATGAACTACATCGGGGCGCTCGCCGTCGATGGCAAGAAGTTCGAGTGGCACACCAACGATCGCCTGCGGCGCGCGCTGGAGCTGAAGCTGTTCGAGGATCAGAAGGATGCGATCAAGCTGCAGACCCTGGTGTCGAGCGTCATCGACAAGGAGACGCAGGAGAAGATCGACATCATCAAGACGCGGATGATCAAGTACTTCGGCTACAACGAGGTCTCGGCGCGCGACGTGCTGGACTACGTGGCCAGCATCTACGCGCGCGGCGACGCGAAGTAGTCGAAGCCTGACTGCACGAGACGCCGGAGCTGGGCAACCGCTCCGGCGCTTCGCGTTTGTGGGCCGTCGGGGAGCGCTCTCGGGCGCTCCGCAGGGTGCCTACCGACTCTCGAGGCGGGCGACGGCGCGCTCCAGGGCGGAGACAGTGCGCTTGAGATCGCGCACTTCTTCCTGGGTGGCGAGGCCCATGGCCTTGGCGAAGTGCTCCTTCTGCTCGACGGTGAAGGTGTTCATCCGGCCGGGCATGGCCATCGCCGTCATCACCAGCTTCATGAAGCGCTCGTCCTGCATCAGCTTGGCGACCGCCGGGCTGGCGGCGAGCTTCATGCCTTCGGACATCAGCTTGTCTTTGAGTGCCATCGCCCGGCGAGACTAGCACGGCAGGCGCGGTTCAACCGAGGGGCTCGCGAGGCCTCCCGGGGGCGGCGGCACGGACCCGCTTGCGCATCCAGGCCTCGAGCAGCGGCCAGACGGTCAGGGGTGCGTCGCGGCCGACGATGAGGTCGATGTGGCCGCGGGGGAAGGTGCGGTAGGTCTTGTCGCGCGAGCGGCTGTGCTCGTAGGCGGGCTCGACGGAGGCGGGGGGAGCCAGGTCGTCGCGGGTCCCGGCGAGGATGAGGAGGGGCAGGTCGAGGCTCTCGAAGGCGCCGGCGTAGCCGGTGAGCCCGCCCAGGCGATGACCGCTCTGGCGCGACTCGAGGCCGCCCAGGAAGAGGTTCTTGAGCACGACGATGCTGCCGGAGTCCATGGCGAGGGACATGTGCTGGCCGAGCACCTCGGGCTCCATGGACCCGGCGTCGAAGCCGCGGATCGGGAGCGGGAAGAGGGGGCTCTCGACGAAGGCGCGGAGCAGCCGCATCGTCTCGCCGAGCGGCTTGAGGGCGGCCGAGTGCCGGTCGAGCGACCCGCCGCGATCGATGGCGAGGAGGGCGCTGCCGGCGAGCATCAGGGGCCAGGAGCCGCGGGTGAAGTGATAGGGGCTGCCCAGCGTGGCGACGCCGGCGAGCGCGCCGGTGAGCGAGGCAGCGGCCGCGTAGCCGATGAGGCCGCCCATGGAGTGCCCCAGGTAATAGAGGGGGCGAGCGCCGGAGATGCGCTGCACCTCCTCGACGGCGGCGGGGACGTCCTCGCGGACGTGGTCGGCGATGTGGATGGGCCGGCGCGCGCCGAGGTGACGGGAGCGGCCGTGGCCGCGGAGATCGAGGTTGAAGACGTCGAAGCCCGCGCGGGCGAGGTAGTTGGAGAACGAGCGCGCCGGAAGGTGCCAGGCATAGCGGTTCTGCCCGTAACCGTGAACGAGCAGCACCGGGGCCAGGGTGCCCCCGAGCGCCGCGTCCGCGCCGCGGCGGGGAGCGTGGCGCTTGCGGATCATCGCTAGCGGGACCTCCCTGCCGCCGGCGCCGCGGAAGCGGACGACGCAGAGCTCCTTGACGAAGCGGTCCCGCTCGTCGCGGTCCACGGTCTGCTCGACGATTGACTGGTGGAGGATCATTGGGAGCTGATGGGGGGACCCCGTGACTCCGCGCGAACGTCGGGGCGCGGCAGCGGATGGCCGCCGGCGCCCCGACCGGAGGTGCCGCTACTCTTCGTTGACGGCCACGAGCGGCTCTTCGACGCGAGCGCGGGGCGCGGGCGCCGGCGCGGGGGCGATGTGCTGCACGTCGCCCTCGACCACCAGCTGCATGCGCTTGTACGCGGGCAGGCCGGTGCCGGCGGGGATGAGGCGGCCCATGATGACGTTCTCCTTGAGGCCGCGGAGATCGTCGGTCTTGCCCTGGATGGCCGCCTCGGTGAGCACCTTGGTGGTCTCCTGGAACGACGAGGCGCTGATGAACGACTCGGTCGAGAGGCTCGCCTTGGTGATGCCGAGGAGGAGAGCTTCCGCGATGGCCGGGCGGCCCTGCCGCTCGAGGACGCGCTCGTTCTCCTTCTCGAAGATGTGCTTCTCGACCTGCTCGTCGACCAGGAAGTTCGTCTCGCCCACGTCCTTGACGCGGACGCGGCGGAGCATCTGGCGGACGATCACCTCGATGTGCTTGTCGTTGATACCGACGCCCTGGAGCCGGTAGACCTGCTGGATCTCGTTGACCAGCCAGGCGGCGAGCTCCTTCTCGCCCTTGACCCGGAGGATGTCGTGCGGGTTGGGCGGGCCCGCCTGGAGCGGCTCGCCGGCCTGCACGCGATCGCCCGGCTGGACCAGGATGTCCTTGCCCTTGGGGATCAGGTACTCGCGCGCCTGGTCGGTGAGCACGGTGCCCTCCGGCGTGATCGGCGTGACGAGGACCTTGCGCTTGCCCTTGGTGTCCTTGCCGAAGGAGACCTCGCCCTCGATCTCACTGATGATGGCGTGATCCTTGGGCTTTCGGGCCTCGAACAGCTCGGCGACGCGGGGCAGACCGCCGGTGATGTCCTGCACCTTGGTCGACTCGCGCGGCATCTTGGCGATGATGTCACCGGCCTCGATGGCGTCGCCCTCCTGGGCGATGATGTGGGCGCCGACCGGGAGCAGGTACCGGGCGTCGAGCTCGCTGTTGGGGAGCTTGAGCGTCTGGCCCGTGACCGGGTCCTTGATCGAGATGCGCGGGCGGATGTCGCCCGCCTTGGACTCGATGACGACCTTGCGCGACAGGCCGGTGACCTCGTCGAGGCGCTCCTGGACGCTGACGCCCTCGACCAGATCGCCGTACTTCACGATGCCGGACACCTCGGTGAGGAGCGGCGTCGCGAACTGATCCCACTCGGCGAGGACGACGCCGGGCTTGACGTGATCGCCCTCGGCGACCTTGAGCGAGGCGCCGTAGACGAGCCGGTGATGCTCGCGCTCGCGGCCGGTCTCGTCGACGAGGACCAGCTCGCCGTGGCGCTTCATCACCACGACCGTGCCGTCCTTCTTGCGCTCGATGACCGCGCGGCGCAGGCGCACCGTGCCGGCCGTGCGGGCCTCGAGGTAGTTGGCGACGATCTTGCCGCGGGCGGCGGTGCCGCCGACGTGGAAGGTGCGCATGGTGAGCTGGGTGCCCGGCTCGCCGATCGACTGGGCGGCGATGATGCCGGCCGCCTCGCCGATGTTGACGCGGTAGCCGCGGGCGAGATCGCGCCCGTAGCAGAGGGCGCAGACGCCGCGGCGGGTCTGGCAGGTGAGCACCGATCGGATGACCACCTCCTCGATGCCGGCGTCCTCGATCTTCTTGACGGCCGCCTCGTCGAGCTCGGTGTTGGCGTTGATCAGCACCTCGCCGGTGAGGGGGTCGACCGCGTCCTCGAGCGCGACGCGCCCGAGGATACGCTCGCCGAGGGCCTGGATGACCTCGCCGGCCTCCTCCAGCTTGGTGACGCGGATGCCGTCGAGGGTGCCGCAGTCGAACTCGCTGATGACCGCGTCCTGGGCGACGTCGACGAGCCGGCGCGTGAGGTAGCCGGAGTTGGCCGTCTTGAGCGCGGTGTCGGCGAGCCCCTTGCGGGCGCCGTGGGTCGAGATGAAGTACTGGAGCACGCTGAGACCCTCGCGAAAATTCGCGGTGATCGGCGTCTCGATGATCTCGCCCGAGGGCTTGGCCATCAGGCCACGCATGGCGGCGAGCTGGCGGATCTGCTGCTTGGATCCGCGCGCGCCGGAGTCGGCCATGATGTAGATGGGGTTGAAGGACGGCTCCATCGACTCCTTGCCGGTCTCGCGATCGATGACCTTCTCGGTGCCGATGCCCTTCATCATCTCGTCGGTGACCGCGTCGGCGACGCCGGCCCAGATGTCGACGATCTTGTTGTAGCGCTCGCCGTCGGTGATGAGCCCCTCCTGGTACTGCTCCACCACCTGCTCGACCTGCTTCTGAGCGTCGCCGAGGAGCACCTTCTTCGCATTGGGGATCACCATGTGATCCATGCAGATGGAGATGCCGGCCCGCATCGCGTGGTCGAAGCCGAGCGTGCGCAGGCGGTCCGCGAGGAGAACGGTCTCCTTGTTGCGGTGGACGCGGTAGCAGATGTCGATGAGCTCGCTGAGGGCCTTCTTGGAGAGGACCTTGTTGACGTGCTCGAACGCGATGCCGCGGGGGAGCACCTCGGAGATGAGGACGCGGCCCACCGTGGTGAGCACCACGCGGCGCTTGGGGTGGCCCTTCTCGTCGAGGACGGGGACGCCCTCGTCGTCGATGACGGGGACGCGCACCTGCACGCCGGCGTGGAGAGCGACCTCGCCGTTGTCGAAGGCCATGCGGACCTCGTCGACGGAGGCGTAGACGCCGCGCAGGTAGCCGTGGGCGTGGCCCTTGTCGTCGACCGTGAAGCTGCCCTCGCGGTAGCAGCCGCGCTCGAACTTGCGCTCGCGCGTGGCGTAGTAGAGCCCGAGGACGATGTCCTGCGTCGGGTTGATGATGGGCTTGCCGTTGGCGGGCGAGAGGATGTTGTTCGTGCTCATCATGAGCACGCGCGCCTCCATCTGCGCCTCGACCGAGAGCGGCACGTGGACGGCCATCTGGTCGCCGTCGAAGTCGGCGTTGAAGGCCGCGCACACCAGCGGGTGGAGCTGGATGGCCTTGCCCTCGATGAGCACCGGCTCGAACGCCTGGATGCCGAGGCGGTGCAGCGTGGGCGCGCGGTTCAGGAGGACCGGGTGCTCGCTGATGACCTCCTCGAGAATGTCCCAGACCTCGGGGCGCTCCTTCTCCACCATCTTCTTCGCAGACTTGATGGTGTTGACGTAGCCCCGCTCTTCCAGCTTGTTGTAGATGAACGGCTTGAAGAGCTCGAGGGCCATCTTCTTGGGCAGCCCGCACTGGTGCAGGCGCAGCGTCGGGCCCACGACGATGACGGAGCGGCCCGAGTAGTCGACGCGCTTGCCGAGCAGGTTCTGGCGGAACCGGCCCTGCTTGCCCTTGAGCATGTCGCTGAGCGACTTGAGCGGGCGCTTGTTGGGCCCGGTGATGGTCTTGCCGCGGCGGCCGTTGTCGAAGAGGGCGTCGACCGCCTCCTGGAGCATGCGGCGCTCGTTGCGGATGATGATCTCGGGCGCGTTCAGCTCGAGCAGCCGCTTGAGGCGGTTGTTGCGGTTGATGACGCGGCGGTAGAGATCGTTGAGATCGCTGGTCGCGAAGCGGCCGCCATCGAGGGGGACGAGCGGGCGGAGATCCGGCGGGAGCACAGGGATCACCGTGAGCATCATCCACTCGGGCCGGTTCCCGCTCTCGCGGAAGGCCTCGACCACCTTGAGCCGCTTGGCCAGCTTCTTCCGCTTGGCCTCGCTGGTGGCGCTGCGCATCTCGGTGCGGAGCATCTCGGCGAGCGCGTGCACGTCGACCTGCTTGAGCATCTCGAGCACGGCCTCGCCGCCCATGCCGGCCGAGAACTTGTCGTCGCCGTACTCCTCGATGAGCTGGAGGTAGCGCTCCTCGCTGAGCAGATCACCGCGCTCGAGCCCCGTCTCCTTGGGGTCGATGACGATGTACGCCTCGCAGTAGAGGACCTTCTCCAGATCCTTGAGCGTGATGTCGAGCATGTTGCCGATGCGCGACGGCAGGCTCTTGAGGAACCAGATGTGGGCGACCGGCGTGGCGAGCGAGATGTGCCCGAGGCGCTCGCGGCGCACCTTGGACTGGATCACCTCGACGCCGCACTTCTCGCACACGATCCCGCGGTGCTTCATGCGCTTGTACTTGCCGCAGTTGCACTCGTAGTCCTTCACCGGGCCGAAGATCTTGGCGCAGAAGAGCCCGTCCCGCTCCGGCTTGAAGGTGCGGTAGTTGATGGTCTCGGGCTTCTTGACCTCGCCGTGCGACCACTCGCGGATCTTCTCCGGGCTCGCCAGCGAGATGCGGATCGCGCTGAACGAGAGCGGGTCCTTGGGCTTCTCGAAGAAGCTGAAGATGTCACGCATGGATCACTCCTCCTCGGCGGCGTTGGCTTCGGCCAGGGTCGACTCGACGAGCTCGACGTTCAGGCAGAGAGATTGCAGTTCCTTGATGAGCACGTTGAAGCTCTCCGGCAGGCCGGCCTCCAGCGTGTAGTCACCCTTGACGATGGCCTCGTACATGCGCGTCCTGCCCATGACGTCGTCGCTCTTGACGGTGAGGAACTCCTGCAGCGCGTAGGCCGCGCCGTAGGCCTCCATCGCCCAGACTTCCATTTCGCCGAGCCGCTGCCCGCCGAACTGCGCCTTGCCGCCCAGGGGCTGCTGGGTGACCAGCGAGTAGGGCCCGATGGAGCGGGCGTGGATCTTGTCATCCACCAGATGGTGGAGCTTGAGCATGTACATGATGCCCACCGTGACGTTCTGGTCGAAGGCGTCGCCGGTGCGGCCGTCGAAGAGGATCGCCTGGCCGCTCTGCGGCAGCCCCGCGATCTCGAGCGCGCCCTTGATGTCGGCCTCGGCCGCGCCGTCGAAGACGGGCGAGGCCATGAAGACGCCGTTCTTGCTCTTCTTGGCCAGCGCCTTGACGTCGCTGTCATCCATGCGCCCGATCTGCTCCTCGATCTCCGCGTCGCCCTTGTAGATCTTGTTGAGGAGATCCTTGATGTCCTGGGCTGCGCGCTGCTCGTCGAGCATCGCCTGGAGCTGTCGGCCGAGCTCGTACGCGCCCCACCCGAGATGGATCTCGAGGATCTGCCCGACGTTCATGCGGCTCGGCACGCCGAGCGGGTTGAGGACGAGATCGACCGGGCTGCCGTCGGCGAGGTAGGGCATGTCCTCCTCGGGGAGGATGCGGCTGATGACGCCCTTGTTGCCGTGGCGGCCGGCCATCTTGTCGCCGACCTGGAGCTTGCGCTTGATGGCGATGTAGACCTTCACCATCTTGATCACGCCCGGCGGCAGCTCGTCGCCCTTGGAGAGGCGTTCGATCTTGTCGCGGAAGTGCTCCTCGCGGGTGCGGACCAGGTCCTCCAGGTCGCGGAGGATCTGCTGCACCTGCTCGGTCTCCTCGACCGGGATCTCGCCCCAGTACTTGCGGGGGATCTCGGTCAGGTCGGCCTCGGTGATGGGGGCGCCCTTCTGGAGGAGGACCTTGCCCTTGTCGTCGACCAGCTTGCCGCCGGTGATCTTGCCGAGGAGGATCTCCCGCACGCGGCGGTAGAACGAGTCGCGGAGGATCTTGATCTCCTCGTCGCGGGTGCGCTCGATGCGGGCGCGCTCCTGGTCCTCGATGTCACGGGCGCGCTCGTCCTTCTCGGTCCCCTTGCGGGAGAAGACGCGGGCGTTGATGACGATCCCGCCGACGCCCGGCGGCACCTTGAGCGAGCTGTCGCGCACGTCGCCGGCCTTCTCGCCGAAGATGGCGCGGAGGAGCTTCTCCTCCGGGGAGAGCTGGGTCTCGCCCTTGGGGGTGATCTTGCCGACGAGGATGTCGCCCGGGCGGACCTCGGCGCCGATGCGCACGATGCCCGAGTCGTCGAGGTCCTTGAGGGCCTCCTCGCCGACGTTGGGGATGTCGCGGGTGATTTCCTCCTTGCCGAGCTTGGTGTCACGGGCGACGCACTCGAACTCCTCGATGTGGATCGAGGTGAAGACGTCGTCCTTGGCGATGCGCTCGGAGACGAGGATCGAGTCCTCGAAGTTGTAGCCCTGCCAGGGCATGAAGGCGACGAGCACGTTCTGCCCGAGCGCCAGCTCACCCATGTCGCAGCTCGGGCCGTCGGCGAGGACGTCGCCGGCCTTGACGATGTCGCCGGTGCTCACGATCGGCTTCTGCGTGTAGCAAGTCGACTGGTTGGAGCGCTGGAACTTCATCAGGTGATAGATGTCCGGCACCTCGGCGCCTTCGCCTTCGGCGCGGACGACGATGCGCGTCGCATCGACGCTCTCGACGGTGCCCGGGCGGCGGGTGACCACGCAGACGCCGGAGTCGCGGGCGAGCCGGTTCTCCATGCCCGTGCCGACGAGCGGCGCGTGCGAGCGCACCAGCGGCACGGCCTGACGCTGCATGTTGGCGCCCATGAGCGCGCGGTTGGCGTCGTCGTGCTCGAGGAAGGGCACCAGCGCGGCGGCGACCGACACCATCTGGTTCGGCGCGACGTCCATCAGCTCGACCATCTCGGGCATGACGATCTTGAAGTCGCCGTTGTAACGAGCGCTGATCAGCGGCTCGCGGAACTGGCCCTTCTCGTCCATCTGCACGGTGGCCTGGGCGATGTACTTGCCCTCCTCCTCGAGCGCGCTCAGCCACACGACCTCGTCGCTGACGCGGCCGTGGCCCACCTTGCGGTAGGGGGTCTCGACGAACCCGTACTCGTTGACGCGGGCGAACGTCGAGAGCGAGGCGATGAGGCCGATGTTCGGTCCTTCGGGCGTCTCGATCGGGCAGATGCGGCCGTAGTGGGTCGCGTGAACGTCGCGGACCTCGAAGCCGGCGCGCTCGCGCGTCAGACCGCCGGGCCCGAGGGCCGAGAGGCGGCGCTTGTGAGTGACCTCGCTGAGCGGGTTGGTCTGGTCCATGAACTGCGAGAGCTGCGAGCTCCCGAAGTACTCCTTGACCACCGCCGAGACGGGCTTGGCGTTGATGAGATCGTGGGGCATGAGCGTGTCGATCTCCTGCGACATGCTCATGCGCTCCTTGATGGCGCGCTCCATCCGGACCAGACCGATGCGGTACTGGTTCTCCATCAGCTCACCGACCGCGCGGACGCGGCGGTTGCCGAGGTGATCGATGTCGTCGACCGAGCCGCGCCCGTTCTTCAGCTCGATCAGGTGGCGCACCGTCTCCAGGATGTCCTGGGGGGTGAGCACGGTGAGATCGATGCCGGGGCGCTGGTCATCCGGCATGTCCCGATAGAACTTGTAGTTCAGCTTGAGGCGGCCGACCTTGCTCAGGTCGTAGCGCTCGGCGTTGAAGAACAGGTTGTTGAAGAGGGTCTTGGCGGTCTCGAGGGTCGGCGGATCACCCGGGCGGAGACGGCGGTAGATCTCCAGGATCGAGTCCTCCTGGGTCTTCACCTTGTCGGCGAGCAGCGTGTCGCGCAGGTAGCTGCCGACGTTGAGGCCGTCGATGAAGAGGATCTTGAAGCTCTCGATGGTCGCCTCGCGGAGTCGCTCCAGCTTGGCCTCAGTGAGCTCCTCGTTCACCTCGACCAGAACCTCGCCGGTCTCGGGGTCGACGACGTCGTGCGCGGCAACCTTGCCGACCAGCTCGTCCGGCTCGACCGGCATACGCTCGAGCTTCGCTTCCTTCATCTTGCGGATGGCGGCGCGGGTGAACTTGGTGTTCTTCTTGACGAGGACGTCGGCGCCCAGCTTCACATCGCGGGTCGCGCGCTGGCCGGCGAGGAGGTCGTACTCGATGCTCTTCGAGTACTTGTCCCCCTTCTCGATGTAGACGGTCTCGGTCGAGTAGAAGTAGTTGAGGAGATCCTGCGTCGAGTAGCCGAGCGCGCGCAGGAGCACCGTCGCGTGCATCTTCCGGCGGCGGTCGATGCGGACGTAGATGATGTCCTTGGGGTCGAACTCGAAATCGAGCCAGGATCCGCGGTAGGGGATGACGCGCGCCGAGTAGAGAAGCTTGCCGGACGAGTGGGTCTTGCCCTTGTCGTGGTCGAAGAAGACGCCCGGGCTCCGGTGGAGCTGGCTGACGACGACGCGCTCGGTGCCGTTGATGATGAACGTGCCGGTCTCGGTCATCAGCGGGAGCTCGCCGAAGTAGACTTCCTGCTCCTTGATGTCGCGCACGATCCGCTCGCCGCCGTCGCGGGTGTCGTAGATCATGAGCTGGTTGGTCACCTTGATCGGTGCCGAGAACGTCATGCCGCGCTGGCGGCACTCGTCGACGTCGTACTTGGGCGGCTCGAGGTTGTAGGAGACGAACACGAGCTCGCTCGTGCCGTTGAAGTCCTTGATGGGGAAGACCGATCGAAAGACCGCCTGGAGCCCAACCTCTTCCCGCTCGTTGGGCGGGACGTTCATCTGGAGGAACTTGTCGTAGCTCGACTTCTGGATGTCGATGAGGTTGGGCACGTCGATGATGCGACTGACCCGACCGAGGTTCTTGCGGACGCGGAAGTTGGATTGGACGACCGACGGCATCGATTTCCTCCGGCTCTACCGGTGCGCGGGCTGGATCCGCGCGACACGAACCGAGCAGCTGGCGGGGCCTGCGTCCCACCGATCGAGGCTGCAATCTCGACCAGTGCGCCGAGCGCACTGGATCCCGACCGCGCTGGCGAGCGCACTCGGGGGGCCCAGGGCGAGCGGGCGCGCCCGACCTGGAAAACTAGACGAAGTACAAAACGCGGACGGACGGCAGAGACCTTCGCCTCTGCCGCCCCTCCGGGCGGATCCGCCTTCCCTCGGGGGGAACGGAAGAGCCCTACTTGAGCTCGACAGTCGCACCAGCCTCGGTCAGCTTCTTCTTCATCTCCTCGGCATCGGCCTTGGAGACCTGCTCCTTCACGGTCTTGGGGGCTGCCTCGACGAGGTCCTTCGCCTCCTTGAGGCCCAGGCCGGTGATCTCGCGGATCGCCTTGATGACCTGGATCTTGTTGGCGCCGGCGGCGGCCAGAACGACGTCGAACTCCGTCTTCTCGGCCTCCTTCTCGACGACGGGGGCAGCGACGGCCGGGCCGGCGGCCATCGCCACGGGCGCAGCCTTCACGCCCCACTTGTCTTCGAGCGTCTTGATGAGGCCCGCGAGCTCGATGACCGGCATCTGGGAAAGGTAGTCGACGACGACTTCACGCGTGATCTCAGCCATGGGAAGAACTCCTTCGAATCCCGAACACGCCGCCGGTACGTTCCGGGGAAGACGTGTGTAGAACAAAATCCAGAGGGCGCAATGCCCTTTCTGCTTGACAGTGACGGTCGGCGCAAACTTTGCGTCTTCGCCGACACTGGCCCAGGTAGCTCGCGCTACGACCGGGCACGCGGGGACGGCAGGGGGCTAGGCGCTGATGCTGCGGAGCGCCCCCCGATCCTTCACCCGGCGGCCTCGTTCGCCTGGGGCGCCTCGTTCGCCTTGTCCTCCTTCGCCTTGAGCAAGTAGGCGAAGTTCTGCGCCGGCGCCTGGAGGAGCTGGAGCAGCTGAGTGAGGGGCGCCTGGAAGGTGGCGAGGAGCGACGCGCGCAGCTCGTTCTTCCCGGGCATGCTGGCGAGCTGGGTCTCGACGGCCTCGCCGGCGAGCACCTGGCCGTCGATGAGCCCGGCCTTGACCTTGAGCTTGTCGTGCGCCGGATCCTTGCGGAAGGCCTTGACCACCTTGGCGGCCGCGCTCGGATCCTCGTAGCTGAAGGCGACGCCGGTCATGCCGGTGAGGCTCTTGTCGAGGTTCTTCGCCCACGCGTGGCTCTTGATCGCGTGCTTGATCAGCGTGTTCTTGACGACCTTGTACTCGACGCCGCTCTTGCGGAACTCGTCGCGCAGCTTCGACACCGTGGCGACGTCGAGGCCCTTGAAGTCGAGGAAGACCGCCGAGGTCATGCGATCGAACTTGGCGGTGATGGCCTTGATGACCGTCTCCTTGTGCGCTCGCTCCATGGCTCAGGTCTCCTCGGTCTTGGCACCGCCGAAGTGCAGCGGATCGATGTGGACGCCGGGCCCCATGGTCGAGGACAGCGTGATGCTGCGCAGGTAGATTCCCTTGGCAGTCGCGGGCTTGGCCCGCACCAGCGCCTGGATCAGCGCGTCGGCGTTGATGAAGAGCGCCTGCTCGGTGAACGAGACCTTGCCGATGCGGGCGTGGACGATGCCCGCCTTCTCGACGCGGTACTCGACCTTGCCCGCCTTGGCCTCCGAGACGGCGGTCTTTACGTCGAACGTGACGGTGCCGACCTTGGGGTTAGGCATGAGGCCGCGCGGGCCGAGGATGCGCCCGAGCTTACCGACCTGCCCCATCATGTCCGGGGTGGCGATGACCCGGTCGAAGTCCATGAAGCCTTCCTGGACCTTGGCCACGAGGTCCTCGGCACCGACGAAGTCGGCTCCGTGGGCCTCGGCCTCCTTGGCCTTCTCACCCTTGGCGAAGACCAGGACCCGGAGCGCCTGCCCGGTACCGTGCGGGAGCACCACCGCGCCGCGCACCATCTGGTCGGCGTGGCGGGGGTTGACGCCCAGCCGCACGGCAAGGTCGACGGTCTCGTCGAACTTGGCGGGGGCCGCCTTCTTCACGAGCGCGCAGGCCTCCTCGAGCGTGTGCTTCTTCGCTCGATCGACCTGCTCTTGTGCTGCTTTCTGTTTCTTGGCGATTTTAGGCATTTGCCCTCCTTGCTTGTTGCGGCTTGCGCCTCCCACGGCTCGCCCGTCGTACCGTGGTGAGCTCTCCCGATCGCGTCGCGATCGGTGAAATCGTAGTGGAACACCAGTCGGGGACCGCTCTCAGGCGATCACGGGCCGACTGGTTGCGGATCGCTCTCGGGCTTTCCGCAGGACGACCCGTCGCCCAACGCTCTCGGGGCGTTCCGCAGGGTGACAGGTCGGGGTCCGCCCTCGGGCGGTCCCCGGGACGCTCAGTCACCGATCTCGATGCCCATCGACCGCGCGGTGCCGGCCATGCTGCGGGTCGCGGCCTCGAGGTTGGTGGTGTTCATGTCCTGCATCTTGAGCTGGGCCAGCTCGACGAGCTGCTTCTGCGAGACCTTGCCCACCTTGTTCTTGTTCGGCTCCTTGGAGCCGGAACCGGGCTTCTTGTTGGTCGCGAGGCCCGCCGCCTTCTTGAGAAGGACGCTCGCCGGCGGCGTCTTCATGATGAAGGTGAAAGAGCGATCCGAGTAGACGGTGATCACCACGGGGATGATCATGTCGCCCTGCGCCGCGGTCCTCGAGTTGAAGTCCTTGCAGAACGCCATGATGTTGACGCCGTGCTGACCGAGCGCCGGGCCGACGGGCGGCGAGGGGTTGGCCTTGCCGGCCGGAAGCTGCAACTTGACGTACCCGGTGATCTTCTTTGCCATGGCTCGCTACCTGTCCGTTCTACCGCTGCTCGACCAAGCTGTCGCGGGACGCTCTGGGGCGTTCCGCAGGATGACTACCGCTTCTCGACCGCCGCAAAGTCGAGCTCGACGCTCGTCGGCCGGCCGAAGATCGAGACCTTCACTTTGAGCTTCTGCTTGTCCATCTTCACGTCATCGACGGTGCCCGTGAAGTTGGCGAACGCGCCGTCGAGCACGCGAACTTCCTCACCGACCTCGAAGGTGAGGCGCGGCTTCGGCTTCTGGACGCCCTCCTGGATCCCGCGGCGGAGGTTCTCGATCTGCGCCATCGGGACCTCTTGCGGGGTCTGGTTACCGATGAAGCCAGTCACCTTCGGCGTGTCCTTGACGAGGTGCCAGACCAGCTCGCTCATCTCCATCTCGACGAAGATGTAACCGGGCAGGCTGAGCTTCTGGCGGACGCGCGTCTTGCCGCCGGGCCGGTTCTCCGTGACCGTCTCGCTCGGGATGAGGATCTCGCCGAAGCGGTCCTCGAGGGTGTGCTGCTTCGCGCGCTGCTGGAGCGCGTCGCGGACCTTCCCCTCGTAGCCCGAGTAGGTGTGAATGACGTACCACTTCTTCGCCATGGGGCCCCGTAGTAGCTCAGCTTCCATCGCCGTAGACGATGTTTGTGATGAACGCCCAGAGGCGGTCGAGGAGGGCCAGGTAGATCGTGGCGAACGCGCTGGCCACGATCACGATGAAGGTGGAGCTGGTGACTTCCTTTCGGTTCGGCCAGACGACCTTGGCAAGCTCGGCCGCGACCTCGTCGCTCCAGGTGCGGATGTCCGGGCGCCGGTAGCTTCGGTACACGACGATCGTCGCGACGAGCCCGCCGATCAGGATCCCGTACACGCCCTTGTCGTCGTCGGAAACGGCGGCGAGCCGAGGGAAGGGCTGGCTGAACCAGTCCCTATTGCCGGCCCAGATCCAGAGGGTCTGGATGGCCCGACCGAGCACGTACGCGCCGAGCATGCCGGAGGCGAAGAAGCCGGCGAGGACGTAGCGATCGGATCCAAGCTGCGCTGCGCCCTGGTCTCCTTCTCCGTCGTCGCCATCCTCCGACGTCTCGTCCTCGCTCGCGTCGGAGGGGGCCTCAGCGTCGGCCTTTACCAGAGCCTCGTCATCGGCGGCGCGCATGGTCTCGGACGAGCCTTCGCCCTCGGACGTATCGTCCTCGTCGACCCCTCGCTCTTTGTCCTTAGATTCCTGCGCCATGACTTGCTTCGTTCCAGAGAAATGCGGAGAGCGGCTCGACGACCCGGTCGACGGGGGGCGCGGAGCCGACCCGTCGTGGGTGCCTGCGCTGCGTCGGCCTGGGGGTCGTTCGGAGCCGCCGAGGGTCCGCGGCCACCGCTGACCGCTCCTCCAGCACCGAGACAGCAGGGGCAGAGAGGCTCGAACTCCCGACCTGCGGATTTGGAATCCGCTGCTCTACCAACTGAGCTATACCCCTAGGCTTTTCCGCCGCT
>Ga0302279_10003245_pt1 | contig 20542 bp, 15 predicted proteins | sample III_Bog_N3_3_FD_194541 | JGI IMG/M metagenome (GOLD analysis project Ga0302279, IMG submission 194541) | Peat permafrost microbial communities from Stordalen Mire near Abisko, Sweden - III_Bog_N3_3 | ecosystem: Environmental > Terrestrial > Soil > Wetlands > Peat | place: Sweden: Abisko...
GCCCGCGTGTGGCGGCGCGCGCGCGACCTGTGCCGCGCGCGCGCCGCACACGAGCCGCACACGGGCCGTGCACGAGAGTAAGATCACGCCCGATGCGCCTCTCGACACTCGCGCTCACCGCATCGCTCTTCGCGCTCGCGCCGGCGCTCGGCGGCTGTGCGGAGGAGCGCGTCTCCCTGGCGGGCGGCCCGCGCGAGTACGTCGCCAGCGACTACTCCGAGGTGCTCAAGCGCTGGACGCGGAGCCAGAGCCTCATCGACGTCGCGCAGCTCGACGACATGCTCACGGTCACGGCGACGTTCGAGTCGTGGGACTTCCGATGGGCGTACGTCGTCCGCTACGCGCAGGACTACCGGCTCACCGTCGAGCAGCGGCGCGCGCTCCTGGAGACCACGCTGCGCGAGTCGCTGCAGTCGCACCAGTTCTACGTCGCGCTCTACGGCGCGAACTGGCGCTGGGTCGATCTCACGCGACCCAACAGCGCGTGGATCGTGCGGCTCATCGACGACGCGGGCGACGAGACGGCTCCCACGGAGATCGAGCGCATCGTGAAGCCCGGCGCGCTCGAACGGACGTACTTCCCGTACACGACGACGTGGCGGCAGGTCTTCCGCATCCGCTTCCCGCGCGTCGCGCCCGACGGCCGCTCGACGCTCGCTTCAGGGACGAAGTGGGTCGGCCTTCGCTTCGCCGGAGCGCAGGGGAACGAAGAGCTGCGCTGGACGATCGATACGGACGCGGCGCGAAGGCAGGTCATCGGCGTCAACGTGGCTCCGGAGAGCGCGGCCGCGCAATCGATTGCCGCCGACCCCTCCGCCCCCGCCACGCCGTAACGCGAGCGTCAGAGCATCGCGAGCACTTCGAGCAGCGGGGGCATCGTCATCAGCAGATCCTGCGCCGTCGCACGATCGCCCACGAGCACGACGGCCCCCGCTTCACCGGCGGCGGCGGTCTCCGGTGCGACGCCGTGCGCGAGCGTCTGGTTCGGGAAGACGAAATCGCCGGGGCGCGCGGTGCCGGCCCGCTCGCCGGTCTTCTTCGTCAGCGTGATGTCGCCGATGCCGACGATGAGGATCCCCACCGGCTTGCCTTGCGCGACGAGGATCTCACCGGGCGCGAGAGTGCGCAGCGTGAGCTTGCTGGTGAGGTGCTCGCGGAGCGAAATGTCGAAGCGCTCGCCGAGCGGTCCCATCGTCAGGCCCGCCTTCGCTTGAACGCGATCGGCGACGGCGCGCAGGTCTTCTTCGACCCACGGGCACGTGCGGAACGCCGCGGTCACGGCAGCGTCGTCCCAGGTCGCGATCGTCGCCTTGTCCGATGCGCACACGAGGCGAAGCCCCACGCCCGGCACGAGGGTTCCGCGGCTGCGTAGCACCGCGTTCTTCGTGAGACGAAGCGCGGGCGCATCGACGATCGTCGCCGACACGTCGATGTCTCCCTCGACCACGAGCGCCAGCGCGAAGTGCGAGACCTCTTCGTCGAGGGCGATACCGTGGATCTTCGCGGCCTGCGCGAAGGCCTCGCGCGCGTCGTCGGGGAGATCGCCGAGCGCTTCGACCGAGTCGAGGTCGAGCAACGTCGCGCCGGCGTGCGGTCGCGTGGGCGCGGCCGAAGGCATCGCGTCGATCGTCATCCCGCTCGGCGGGGGTGCCGTCGGGCGCGCCGACTCGGACACCTGCGCGGGCTTGGGCGGACTCGGCGTGGGGGCCGCCGACGGGTGGGGCGCGCGTGCCGCGACCGGGGGGACGACCGAGTCGACCATCTCGAGCAGATCGAGCGGCGGCGGCGCCGACGGAGGCGGCGGCTCGAGCTTCCGCGCTGCGACGGGCGGGGGCGGCTGCGGTCGCGCTTCGATGGCCGGAGGAGACTTTGCGCGCGCGTCGGCCTGGAACGCGGGGGGCGTCCTGGGCTTCATCGCGCCCGACTGAAGCGGCGGAGCCTTCGGCCGTGTTCCGAGCGGCGGAGCCGTCTCCTTCGTCGTCGCGGCGGGAGCCCCACGCGAGGCGCGCGGATTGATCTGCTTGTAGGTGGTGGTCTCGGCCTCTACCTCCAGCGCGGCAGGAGCGGGCGAGGGCGAAGGCTCTGGCTCCGGCGCGGGGCGCGCGGCGTGGCGCGCGCGGGGAATCGGGATCGGGAACACCGGGGTTCTCGGCGCGGCGGGGACGCTGGCCGTCACGGGCGCTGCGGGTGGAGGCTGCGCGGCGCTTCGTTGCTTGGCGCTCGTCACCACCTCGTCCTCGGCGAATTCGCTCGAAGAGGAGCTCCGTCTCGTGGGCGGTGGTTTCGCCCCGGCGAGGTCGGTCTCTTTCCAGGGGTCGAGGGCTTCGGCGTAAGCGTCCACCGGAGGCGACGGAGACTTCAGGTTCTGGACGGGGGTCGGCTCCTCCTCGTCGAACTCGGGGACCGCCTCCTCGATGATCTCCACGTCCGGCGCGTGGAGCGAGACCGTCATCACCTCGCCCTCCGAGGTCGGCCCCGTGGGCGGCGCCGAACGCGCCGAGAACCCAGCCTCGAAGTCCCTGGCCGAAACGATCTCGACGTCGCCCGAGGACAGCACGTGCGAGTCCTGATGCGAGGAAGGATCGGCGTCGAGCAGTGCGTCGAGCGCCTGCAGCGACGAGCTCTCGTGCCGCTGGCTGGCGCCTCCTGTGATCGTGTGCGAGGCAATCCAATCGCCGAGGTCAGCGGCGCAACGAGCAAGCGTCGCGGCTCGCTTCGCATCCTCCAGCTCGCCGGCAGCCTGCGCGGCGCGCCGAACCCACACGACCGCATCGACGCGCTCTCCGCGCTTCCATAACGATTCGGCAGTCTGTAGCGCCCATACGACGTCTTCAGAATCCGTCGGGAGCGCGGGCGGAGTGCCGTCCATCGGCTACCTCCATTGGTATCACGAAGGCACTCGCTCAGCGCGCGAAGAGGTACACATTGCCATCGTCGCTGCCGGCCACGAGCGCGCCGCTCGAAAGCAACGTGAGCGGCGCATCGACGTCGGCGCCCGTCACATACGACCATTCCCACGCGCCTTCGGGGCCGATTGCGTGGACTTCGTCGTCCTGGGCGCCGAAGTAGAGCGCGCCGCTGGCGTCCTCGAGCGCGCCGCCCTGGACGCCGAACTCGCGGGCACCTGTACCGCGGACGGCGAGCGAGCCTCGCACGGCGCCGTCCGCTCCCATGCGCACCATTTGCGGCGTGGGCCCATAGACGCCGGCGAGCACATCGCCGCTTCGAGCCAACGACAGCGGCCCGCGCACGAAACCGCCCACCTGCGTCCGCCACGCAACGGTACCGCGCGCGTCGATGCGGACCACTTCGCCGGCATCGTCCCCCACGTAGACGGCGCCGTCGTCGCCGATCACCGGAGCCCCGTCGACGTCCGCACCCAGGTCCACGCTCCAGCGGAGCGCCCCTTTCGCGTCGAGCGCGTACACGTGATCGTCCTGTGACCCGACGACGACCGTGCCGTCGTCGGCGATGGCCGGCGCCGTGAAGACCTTCTTCTTCGCATCGAAGCGCCAGGCCACATCGCCGCCGGCTCGAACCGCATAGACGTGCGAGCCCGCGGCGAACACGACGAGCCCGTCTTTCGTCAGGGTCGCGCCGGTATCGGCTTCTCCGTCGGTCTCGAGCGTCCAGACGATCGAGCCGTCGGGATGCACCGCCACGAAGCGTCCGGTGTCGCTCCCCGCGTAGATCGTTCCGTCGGGCGCGACGCACGGTGTGGCGTACGCGCGATTGCCGAGGGCGACGCGCCAACGACGAGCGCCGCTCGCGGCATCGAGCGCCGTGAGTCCGCCGTCGAGCGACGACACGTACAGGGTGCGTTCATCGGGCGACGCGACGACCTGCGCTTCGACGGCGCCCCCCACGTCGGATTTCCAGGCGAGCTTCGGTGTCGTCGGTCCGAGTCCGCGCGCGCGGTGCGTGTGGTGCGCGTCTTCGTGGATGGAGTGCGGAGCGGCCCCTTCTGCAGCGCCGCTCGCCACGGCACGTGCGATAGGCGGAGGCGCACGCACCACGAGCTTGGTGCTGTTGGCGCTGGTAGCGCCCAGTCGCGCGGGCCTTTCGGGCGAGGGCGCACGCACACGTAGCGCGATGAGAACGCAGAGGACCGCGACGAGCGCGACGAGCGGCACCGCCTGCGCGCGCACGATCGTGGACGCCGCGCTGTCAGCGCGCGGCTTTGCGAGCCTGGATGCGGCGCTCGGACTCGCGCGCTTCGTCGATGCCGATGGCGTCGGCCTGCTCTCCCGGCCTGCGGCGCGCAAGCCATCCGACGATCGTCAGACAGGCTTTGCGGGTCTCGCCCGGCATCGTCGGTTCGCGGAGGATCCGCGAGATATCACTGATAAGCCTCGCTCGTTCCCACTCGTCAGGCACGTGACCGACCTCCAATGCTAACGGCGCCAAGCCCCAACCCCGCGCGCGACGTCTCGATCTGCTCGGACGAAACGGAGCGCTCTATGACTCGCGTTCGTCCCCTGCGCCACCCCAACCGGGAACGCGCAGAGAGCCAGAAGTGTACACATCTTTGACGCGGCGTCGAATTCGCCTTTCTTCCTCCCACCTTACAACACAACCTTACCGAACCCCCTCGGTGAGCAGGCAAGAGCGAAAATCCCGGGTTGCAGGGCTACATCGTGCTGATCAGGACCTCCCGGTCCTTCGCCCCATTGGGGGGTCCGACGAGCTTGTTTCGCTCCATAGTTTCGACGATCCGCGCGGCGCGGTTGTAGCCAATCTCGAGCTTCCTCTGGAGCCACGACGTCGAGCAGCGCCGTGTCTCGGCGACGAGGCGCACGGCCTGGTCGTACATCTGGTCCTTCTCACCGTCGTCTTCGACCTTGGCGTCCTCGTCATCGTCGCGAGGCTTCAGGATGTTCTCGTCGTAGACGGGCTCGCCCTGGGTCCGGAGGAAGTCGGTCACGCGCTGAACCTCTTCCTCGCTGAGGAACGGGCACTGCACGCGCTTCACTTCGTTCGTCGTGTTGAGCTTCACGAGCATGTCGCCGGCGCCGAGCAAGTGCTCCGCCCCCTGCTCGTCGAGGATCGTGCGGCTGTCGACCTTCTGCGCCACGCGGTACGCCATGCGCGTCGGGAAGTTCGCCTTGATCATGCCGGTGATGACGTCGACGCTCGGCCGCTGCGTCGCCAGGATCACGTGCATGCCGGCCGCGCGCGCCTTCTGGGCGAGCCGCGCCACTGCGGTCTCCACGTCCCCCTTCTGCTGCATCATCAGGTCGGCGAACTCGTCGACCACGATGACGATCCAAGGGAGCTTCTCGGGCAGCGGCGCTTCGCCCTCATCGCTCCCCTTCTCGGACGGGACCGCATCGGAGAACCCGTTGAAGTCCTTCGCCATGACGACCTTGGCGTTCGGGTTCTTCACGAGACCCTTGGCCACGCGATCGGCCCAGCCGTTGTACGTGCCGATGTTGCGCGTGCCAGCGTCGGCGAACAGCTGGTAGCGGCGCTCCATCTCGTCGACGGCCCACTTGAGCGCGTTGGCCGCCTGCTTCATGTCGGTGACGACGGGCAGCAACATGTGCGGGATGCGATCGAACGGCGCGAGCTCGACGACCTTCGGGTCGATCATGAGGAGCCGCAGCTCCTCGGGCGTGCGCCGGTAGAGGAGCGAAGTGAGCATCACGTTGAGCCCGACGCTCTTTCCGGCGCCGGTCGCGCCGGCCACGATGACGTGCGGCATGTCGGCTAGATCGGCGTAGACGGGCTTTCCGACGATGTCGCGACCGAGCACCACGGGGAGCGGCTTGTCGAGCTCCTGGAAGTGCCGGTCATCGATGAGATCGCGGAGGTAGAGCTTCTTGCGCTTCGCGTTGGGGAGCTCGAAGCCGATGCGGTTCTTTCCTGGGATCGGCGCGACGATGCGCACCTTGCACGCGAGCGCGAGCGCGAGGTCGTCGGCTAGGGCGGCGATCCGCGACACCTTGGTTCCCGCCTGCGGCGACACCTCGAACGTCGTCACGGTGGGGCCGGGGAGGATCTCCTCGACCTTGCCGACGATCTTGTAGTCGGCGAGCGTCTTGATCAGGATCTCGGCGGTCCGGTAGAGCGCCTCGTTGTCGACGACCGCGACGTCACCGTCCCCCTCGATGAGGAACTCGATCGAGGGGAGCTTGAACTTCGTCGGCAGCACCTTCTCCAGCGGGAGCTGGACGGGCTTGGGCGGGATCTTCTCGAGGGCCGCCGCCGTGTCGACGATGACGGGCTCCTCGGGGTTCTTCGTGCGCGCCGCCGAGGGGGCGCGCTTCGTCGGCTTCGGAGCGACCGGAGCGTTGGTCGCGTCAGTGTCGCTGTCGAGGAGCTTGGCCGGCGCTTCGCTCGAGTCGAGGAGCATCTCGGTGACGATGGGGAGCGCTCCGAGCGGCGCTTCGTTGCTCTCCTTTTCAGCCGTGACGTCGTCGGCCCCCTTCGCGGCCTTCGGCCCCTTCGCACGCTTGGTATCCAGCGCGTCTTTCGCCTCCTCGGTCGCCTCCTTGGCGACGACTTCGCGCTTCTTCCGCTGGCGGCGTTTCGCGGTCGGCTCGGGTTCGGCGTCGAGGCAGACGTCGGCGATGTCCACGTCCGGCTCGGAGTCCGGAACTTCCGGCTCTTCGCGGAGCGCGAGCAATACCGGCTCGTCGGTCCGCGGCGAGTCGATGTGCGGCAGCTGCGCGATGCGCTCGGCCTCACGCTTCTCGCGCTCGATCTCGCGAGCGGCCCGCCAGGCATCGGTCACCTGTCGCGCGCCATCCGCCGTCCCACGCGCCCCCTTCGCGCCCAACCGGCCGATCCAGTTCATCATGGCGATGAACGAGAAAGACGCGCGCGCGATCAAGAGGAGCCCGAGGCACGCGAAGCCGACGAGGAACGAGCCGATCGTCGAGAAGAGCGAGCGCGCGATCTCACCGAACAGCTCGCCGATGACGCCGCTCGCCGTGTGAAGCCCGAACGCGAGCTTACCGGGCCAGCCGACCTGCACGAGAGACGCGGCGATCACGACGACCAGGAAATCGATCGCCAGACGTCCCGGCGTGATGAGGCTCTTCTTGCCGCGCACGAACGGAACCCCGAGGAGGACCAGCTCGAACGGAATGACCCACGCCGTGGCGCCAATGACGAGGACGATCGCACGGGCGCAGGTCGCGCCCACCGGACCGACCCAGTTGGGCCCGGTGACCTCGGGCGGCGAGCCGTCGATCGCCGGCGCTGCGTTCGGATCACCCGCATAGGACGCGAGCGCCAGGAAGACGAAGAGCGCCGCGGTCCACAGAAGAAGAGCCGCGACCTCACGACCGCGGGCGAGCCTCGGCTGTGCGCTGAGCGGATTCGATGCGGTGCTCGGAAGCGACTCGCCCCCCGCGGCCGCCACGCGCCTGGGCGCGAATAGAGAGAACGCCATGCCTACCTTGTCCTACACAAGGGATACGACCTCGCGCGGCGCGGGGTCAACTTCCTCCCGGCGCCCGATTCGCTTCAGGAAGTGCGCTTTGCAACGTCGCGCCTGAGCGAAGAGAAACGTATTCGCGATCTACGGCGGCTGCGCGTAGCATCGCCAATCGCGGCAAGCTGTCCGTTCGTCCCTTCGCGCCGATCGCGGCGGGTACGTGCGCCGCAATGTCACAAGTCAAAAGGACCAAGAAGGCGAGCACATGCGAAAGGCGCTGCCGAAGACCCGGGCGCAGTCGTTGAATCGTGAGGCGGAGACGGCCGATATGCCGTCGCGTCAGCACCTGAGAGCGTGGGTGAAGCGCGCAAGCGTCGTCGCCATCGCCCTCAGTACGGTGGCGGGCGCTTCGCTCGTGACCGGCTGCGCCGTCAGCGAGTCGGACGTCCTGCGCTGGGAACGAACCGAGCGAGGGCCCTACAAGCTCGTCGCGGTCGTCACCCACGACAAGTACAGCTGGCAGCTCCGCGTCGATTCGGCGCTGTCGCTGCTGAAGATGCCGGCGCGCGGCGGCCGTCGCCTGGGGATCGCGTATCTCTGCGACAAGTACACCGACGAGGACTCGGTCGAGCGCGAAGGGGCGCTCGTTCAGCTCCCCGAGGACTCGCGGAAGAAGGTCGTCGACGGCATGACGCCCGAGATGGTCAAGGCGATGGCCGTGCCGCCCCCCATGAAGGCAGCGGACAACACGATGCCGCCCGACGAGTCGATTCCGTTCAAGGACGCGGCGTACGCGATGCTCTCGCACGAGCCGTCGCTGGTGAGCGATCCGAAGACGAAGGCCGATCTCGTCGCCGCCCTCAACTCGTGGGTGCAGACCGATTTCGAAAACCGCATCGAGAACAACTCGCAGCAGTACGGCATCGAGTCGATCATGCGGTTCCTCGGTGCGGGGAGCGTGCGGAGCCTGCCGGGGCTCATCAACGAGAACTCGTCGAAGGTCGACAAGATCGCGTCGCTCGTCGCCGAGCTCGGTGACCCGGACACGAAGACGAAGACGGGCGACGCGCTCGTGACGCTGGCCAAGCGCTTCGACTCGCAGGCGTGGGTCGACAAAGAGCGGCCCATCTACCAGGACCTGGACGTGAAGCAGGGAGCCAAGGTCACCCCCGCGCAGCTCGAAGCGCAGCTGAAGCAGGGGCAGGACCAGCAGCTCACCGCCGTCTTCAGCTCGATGAAGCGCATCGGTGGCCGATCGATCATCGACTACTGCATCGGCTACGGCGGCGACGGGAAGAACTCCGTCGAGCGACGTCAAGCCGCGCTGGCGGCCCTCGAGGGGCGCGTCGACAAGAACAACCAGGGCGACATCGACAAGCTGTTCGCGATCGCCAAGGACGACAACACGCCGGACCCCGTGCGCGACCTGGCCTTCGCGCGGCTCGGCGAGCTTCCGAAGGAGCTGATCGTCCCGAAGCTCTACACGCTCTTCGAGTCGAAGAAGTGGAAGGTCCGCTGGGTGGCGGCCACGCAAGTGCTGAAGACGTTGAGCACCAAAGAGGTGCCCGATTTCATGAAGCGCCTCCCGACGAACGCGGCCACGAAGATGGGGATGACCGAGCCTATCTCCTACGGCGACATCATCTCGAAGATGACGGCTCCGGCGGGTGCGCCCAAGCCGAAGGACGTGATCAACACGTATCTCGGCGTTCACGAGCTGGGGCCGAAGCTCTCGGCGATCGGGTCCTTCTACGGCGGCAACAAGGCCGACGTCGGCAAGCTCACGGCGCTCGAGTCCGACACCACGCCCGTGCCGAAGTGCGACAAGGACGATGACTGCGGGTGGTCTTGCGACGTGCCGAAAACGCCCGGATCGCAGGAGACCGAGTCGAAGACGATCGTCACCGTTGGTGACTTCGTGAAGTACTGCGTCGTCCCGTCGATGACGGGCAAGTGAGGCAGACGCCGCGTGGTGAGCTGGGCGGGGCTCACCATCGCTGTGCATTTCGGCGTGTTGAAGGTAGTTTTGACGGGGCGGTAGCAGGCTAGATGAGCGCGGACCCGAACAAGAAAAGCGGACGCAGCTTCCAGTGCCGAGACGTGCTCTGGGAGACGTTCGAGCAGATGGCGCGCGAGCTCGAGTGCAGCGTCGACTACCTCATCAACGAGGCGATGAAGCAGTACGCGCGGCAGCGGAGCTACGGTGCTGGCTCGCGCACTCCCTTCCCGGGGTCGCGCGGAGCCGGTGAGCAGATGCAGCCGCCGACGAGCAGCATCGCGCCGGCCTATCCGAGCACCGCCCCTGCAGCTCCGACCAACCCGCTGCCACCGCCGATGCAGCGTCCGGCCGCAGGCCCCTCGTCCAGGCTGCCGCCTCCTCCTCTTCGACCGGGCGCAGGCATCGGGGGCTCCAACCTTCCACCGCCGCGCGGGCCTCAGCACGGGGGCCTCGCGCCGCCCGCACCGCCGCCGCGCGCGCACCAGACGCAGGGTGGGCTCGGCTCACCGCAGATGTCACCGCGCTCGAATCTCCCTCCGCCGTCCAACCGCAGCGCGCCGCCGCCTCTCCCCCGCCAGGCGACGCCGCTCCCGCCGCCCCCGCAACCGCAGCCGGTGCAGAACGGCGGATTCGCGCAGCCGGGTGGGGCGACCCTGAGCGTGATCTACCAGGGCGACCGGATGTCGATTTCGAAGGACCGCTTCGTCATTGGTCGCGGAAAGCAGTCGAGCGATCTCACGCTGAAGGATCCGAACGTGTCGCGGCAGCACGCGATGGTGGAGTTCCAGAACGGCGTCTACTTCATGGTCGACATGGGCTCGACCAACGGCGTCGAGTACAACGGTCAGCGGATCGCGCGTAAGCAGATCGCCGAAGGCGACGTGTTCCGCATCTGCGATCACGAGATGCGCTTCACATATCGCTGAGCCGCCGCCCGACCGTACCGATGCATGTCGCCATCATCGGAGCCGGTTCGCTGGGGCGGGTCTTCGGCGCTCGACTCGCGAGCGCCGGAGTAGCGGTCGATTTCGTCGTGCGTGAGACGGCCCCTTCGGGCGCGATTCGCGTCGAGAACGCGGCCAGCGGCGAAGCGACGTCGATCGAGGCGCCTTCACGCCTTCCGGCGCTGCCGGCGCACGCGGACGTCGTCCTACTCTGCGTGCGCGCCAATCAACTCGACGATGCGCTCGTGGAGTCGCTGCGCGCCGGACCCAACGTTCCGATCGTTGCGGTGACGCCGATGCTGCCTCGAACGTTCGCGCGCCTCCGGGCGCTGCTCGGGGCGCGGCTGGTCACGGCGATGTCGAGCGTCGTCGGGTACACGAACGGAGAGGGGGTCACGAGGTACTGGGTCTCGCAGGCAGCAAAGACGCTGATCGATGAGCCGCGCACGGCCGAGCCCGCGCTCTTGGCTCTCGCCGAATCGCTGGGGCGCGCGGGAATCGCGACCCGCATCGAGCCCGCGGTGCACGAGACCAACACGGCGACGACGCTGCGGTTCTTGCCACTGACGTTCGGGCTCGACGTGGCCGGTTCCATCGACGAGCTCCTGAACGACGCTCCGCTGCTGGCGACGACGTTTCGCGCAGCCGACGAGGCGCGCAAGCTGGGTGATCGGTACGGGAAGGTCGCGTTCTGGACCGGACTCGTCACGCGCTTCCTGGGTCCGCACACGATACGGATGGGTCTGGCGCTGGGCCGGAGCCGGGCCCCCGAGGCCATCCGGTTCATCGACGAGCACTTCGGACGCAAGGCCCACGCGCAGAACCTGGCGATGGCGATCGAGACGTGCGCGCTCGCCGAGGAGAAAGCGATCCCGCACGCGGCGCTCGACGAGCTGCTCGCCCGCCTGCGCGGTTGCCGCGCGTGATAGCTTTTCCAAGCCAATGGCCCGCCCCGATGATCGCCCGCTGCGGATGCTTCCGACGCTCGCCGCGCGGAAGGACACGCTCGAGAAGTGCGTGTTCTGTCCGAAGCTGTGCAGGAGCGCCTGCCCGGTCTCGAACGCCGAGCCGACCGAGACGCTGACGCCCTGGGGGAAGATGTCGACCGCGTACTTCGCCGCCCGTGGCGACGTACCGCTGGAGCCCGCGTTCGCGCGACCGGCGTGGGCATGCACGGGGTGCTTCGCGTGCCGCGCGTCGTGCGACCACGAGAACGACGTCGCGGGCACGCTGCTCGATGCGCGGTCGGCGATGGTGAGCGCGAACATCGCGCCCGAGGCAGCGACCCGTACGATCGCGAAGTTTCCGTCGCATCAGGATGCTACGCGCCGCGCAATCCGCGAGCTATGCGAGGACCCCGCCGTGCGCTCGGACTCGCGAGACGCTCTGCTCATCGGGTGCACGTACGCGCGCGGCGCTCGAGACGAAGCGCGCGACGCGATCAAGGCAGCGACGGCGCTCGTCCGCGGCCCCGTAGCGCTCCTCGAAGCGTGCTGCGGGCTGCCGTTGCTCCTCGCGGGGGACGCCGCCGGCTTCGCGCGCCAGGCCGAGGTCTTCGCGCGGCAGGCGAAGCGCGCCGAGCGCGTGCTCGTGGCGGACGCAGGGTGCGCGATGACGCTGCGCATGCGGTACCCGGCCGAGGGCGTGAAGCTCGATGCGAAGGTGGAGCTGATCGTCGAACGGGCTGCCCGTGAGCTTTCCTCTCTCGACCCGGTCGAGGAAGCGACCACCGGCGAGCGGATCCGCTGGCACGACCCCTGTAAGCTCGGTCGCGGGCTCGGCATCTACGAAGCGCCGCGCGCCGTACTCACACGCGCGCTGGGCCGTGCCCCCGAGGAGTTCGATACCAGGCGCGACAAGGCGCGGTGCTCCGGCGGCGGCGGCCTGCTCCCGGTGACGATGCCCGAGGTGTCGAAGACGATCGCCGAGACACGCATCGACGAGCACGAGCGGGGGGGAGGCGGGCGCGTGGTGACGGCGTGCGCGTCGAGCTTGATCACGATGCGACGTTCGCGCGGACGGCACCGGGTCGACGACATCGTGTCGTGGATCGCCCGGGCCGCGCGTCCGTGGAGGCCGCTGGGGTGAACGTCGGGCCCACGAGCCGTGCGCCTGGGCCGCCGCCGCGGTCGGCCATTGCGACGCGCGTGCTCGCGTCGTTCGGCGTGACGGTGCTCGCGTTCGCGATCACGGTGGGCTGGAGCGTCGTCGCGCAGCGACGCACGGCGCAGGACAGCGAAGAGCTCGCACGCGGCTACGTACCGGTGGCGCTCAAGCTGGGGCAGCTGCGGGCGACGCAGGCGACGGTGGCTACGCTGGTCGACGGGATCCCCGACGAGCGCAATCCGCTGTCGACGCGCCTCGTGATCGAGACGCTGACGAGCGTTCGGCGGGCGAAGTTCACCGAGACGCGCGCCGCGGCGGCGGACGGCCTCGCCTCGGTGGGCGACGAGACGGCGCGCGACCTGTCGACTTCGCTGGTGCGTGAGATCGACGCGACCTCCTCGTCGCTCGCCGATGACTCCGCCGCGTTCGATCGACTGTTCGCATCGATCGACGCGCAGGACAAGGACTCGGTGAACCGCACACTGGTCTCGCTCGGCGCGGAGGAGCACGACGGAGACCGGCGACTCCGGGCGCTCGCGGATCGGCTGGCCGGATCCATGGACGAGCTCTCCGCACGGAGCCGCGCGCGCGAACGGAGCGCGCTCCTCGCCCTCATCGCTCTCGCCGTGCTCACGCTGTCGGTCGGTGTGGCCGTTTCGATTCACACGAGGCGCCTCTTGGCACCGCTCGCCCGGGTGACGGAGCGTGCCAAGGCCGTCGCGCGAGGCGATCTGACGCCGCGCGACGTCATCGCCTCCGACGACGAGATCGGGCAGCTCGCGACGGCATTCGAGCGAATGGTCGCCGGCGTCGCGCGCGCCCAGAGTCGCGCCGTCGCCAACGAGCGGCTCGCCGCCATCGGTAAGATGGCGGCGCACGTCACGCACGAAATTCGCAATCCGCTGTCGTCGATCGGGCTGAACATCGAGCTGCTCGAAGAAGAGATGGCGCAGCTGGGGAACGGGGGGGGGAGCGTCCCAAGCGAAGCGCGCGCGCTGCTCGGTGCGATCACGCGCGAGGTCGAGCGCCTGGAGCACCTGTCCGAGGAGTACCTTCGCGTGGCGCGCCTGCCGTCACCGCGGATGGAGGCGGACGACGTGGCGGCCACCGTGCGCGACATCGTCGCCTTCGCGCGCCCCGAGATGGAGCGAGCCGGGTGCACCGTCGCGGTTCACGTGGAAGACCCGGTCCCGCCCGCGCTCTTCGACGAATCGCAGATCCGGCAGGCGTTGCTCAACCTGCTCCGCAACGCGCGCGAGGCCATGACCGACGGCGGCGCGATCGACGTCCGCGTCGCGGCCGAGGGAATGAGCGTCGTCATCGACGTGGAGGATCGGGGCGGCGGCATCCCGGAGGACATCCGTACGCGCGTGTTCGACCCGTTCTTCTCCACCAAGGGCGAAGGGACCGGGCTCGGTCTCGCGATCACGCGGCAGATCATCGAAGCGCACGGCGGAGGCATCACGTGCGAGTCGCGTGAAGGCGGAGGGACGCGCTTCCGTCTCGCGCTGCCGATCGCCCCGTCGCGCGCGTTGCGTACGCCCCCGCCGGCACGTCCGTCACTCTAGGTCGTCGAGATCGCGATCGTCCCCAGCCGTGTCCTCGAGCGGCACCCACTCCATGCGTTCGAGCGGCGTCTGGTCCGGGTAGACGACCAGCGGCGCAGCGGCCCGGGCGAGGTCCCTCACCTGCACGGGGAGACCATCGAGCATGGTCGTGGCGCGAACGTCGATGCCAACGAGCGAGAGCGCTCGTTCGAGCAGCGACTTCTCGATGCGCGGCACCTCCAGGATGGGCGCGTCCTCGCGCAGCCCCCCCAGAGAGCGCGCCATCTCGAGCGCCTCGCGCATGCCGCCCAGACGGTCGACGAGGTGGCGATCGAACGCTTCCTCGCCGGTCCAGACGCGCCCCTTGGCGACGGCGTCGACGGCCTCCTTCGACATGTGGCGCGACGTGGAGACGCGCTCGAGGAAGGTGTCGTAGATGTGGTCGACGATTCCGCCGGCGCGCGCGCGCTCCTCGTCCGTCATGCTGCGGAAGGCGGAGTCCACGTCGGCGTGCTGGTTCGTCTTGTACGTCTCGACGTTGACGCCGATCTTCTGGAGCAGGCCGCTCACGTCGGCCTTGCCGAAGAACACGCCGATCGAGCCGGTCACCGTCAGGGGTTCGGCGAAGATCATCCGGCCGGCGCTGGCGATGTAGTAGCCGCCGCTCGCCGCGACCGAGCCCATGCTGACGATGAGAGGCTTCTGCTTCGCGAGCAGCGACAGCTCGCGCCACATGACGTCCGACGCCGTGGTCGAGCCGCCAGGGCTCTCGATGCGAAGAACGACGCTCTTCACCCTGGGATCGTCGCGCAGCTCCTTCACCGTGTCCGCGATCGAGTACGAGCCGGCGAGCTTCATGTCGATGAGCGGGATGTGCGAAGAGCGCCCGTCGACGATGTCGCCGTCGACGTAGAGCACGGCCACCTTGTCTCGTGGCCCGAACCTCTCCTTGGCGTGCGCCTCGTCTTGGTATCGCTCGTACGTGATGGGCAAGCCGTCCATCTCCTGCGTCGCGCGCTCGACCTCGTCATCGAACGTCAGCTGATCGACGAGGTTCGCGGCGCGCGCCTCCTCGGGGAGCGCGATGCCGCGGTCGGCCACGGCGCGCACTTGCTCCATCGTGAGGTGGCGCCCGGTGGCGACGTCTTTGGTGACGATCGCTTCGTTCTCGCGGAGGAGATCCTCGTGGTCCTCGCGCGCCACATCGCTCGCTTCGTTGTTCGTGAACTGCTCGGGCGCGCTCTTGTGCGGCGAAACGCGGACGAAATCGGTCTTCACGCCCAGCTTGTCGAGCAGGTGGGCGAGGTAGAAGTACTGCGTCGAGAGCCCGGCGTAGCGGAACGTTCCGCCGGGATTGAGGACGATTCGGTTGGCGTTCGCGCAGACGTAGAGCGAGCGGGGCGAGCCGTCCTCGAGGCTGCACATCACCTTCTTGCCGCGGGCGCGCAGGACGCGGATCGCGTCGGCGAGCTCCTCGGCGTGCGCGAACGAGGACGCCGGATCGGCGCGCAAGACGAGCGTGAGCGACTTGATGTCCTGCTGCTCGGAGATCTTCCAGAGCCTGCGAAGGAGCGATACGTGGCTGCGCGTACCGGGAGTGTCCTCGATGCGGAGCCACACCGCGCGCGACAGCCGCGGCAGACCGGGGTTCACGTATCCCGAGATGGACGCCGTGACGTACTCGCCGGCCGATGACACGTTACCGAGCCCGTTGCCGGCGATGACGCCGCCGCCGACCGAGGCGTGCCCCAGATAGATCTCGAGACCGGCGGTGCCGACGACGGCGCGCCGCTCGTCGTTCGGGAGGTGCCCCACCTCGACGTCACCGCGCGCGCGACCGAGACCCGGGATGTCGAACGAGACGATCCCCTTCGGGAGAACCTCGTTGCTCCCCTCGAGCCACTTCACCTCGAGCCCCACGTCGACGGCGCGCGTCCCGGTGGGGCGGAAGTCCATGCCGAGCACGTACGACGGGTCGAGGATCGGTGAGCCGCCGGGGAGGAGAGCCTGCATAGCCGGGCCGTTGAAGTCGCGCGCGACGGCGGCGAACGAGAAGTGGGAGCTGGGGCGGAGCGTGACCGCCGCTGTGATGCCGAAGAGCGCGTTCAGGTACGAGCTCGTCGAGTACGAGCGCTCGAGCGAAAAGCCGAAGGCGAACGCGTCGCCCAGCTTCCAACCGAGACCCCAGGTGAGCCAGGTGTAGTTCGGACCGTTGAACGGGAACGGGAGGCCTGCCGGGGGCTCGACGTAGTCGAGACGAAGCCCGGTGCCGATGCCCCAGAAGAGCGGCGCGGCGAGATCGAACGAGTTGCCGCACGCGGTCTTCTGCGTGCCGGGGCAGTTGACGCCCGTGTAGCGGAGCTCGCCCCCGGGCTGGTAACCCAGGTTCGCCGGGTTCAAGACGAGCGCTTCGGCGCTGTCCTCACCGGCGACCGTTCGCCCTGGCGAGAAGATCCGTTCGGCCCGCGGCGGCTCTGGCTCGCCCGCGCGCGCGACACCGGCGACGGTCGTCGCCAGCAGCGCGGTGAGGAGAGTCGTCGTCCCTATCGAAGCGCGCGTCGTCCACGTCCTCATGTGCGTTGCCTCACCCGAGCGTGGCCAGGTCGCGGAGCGTCGCGGCCTCGACCTCGAACGTCTTCCGAACTTCTCCCACGATCATCCGCTCGGCCACGGCGCGCACGAGCGACGTCACGCGCAGCTCCACCTCGCCTCGCACCACGCGACGCGAACGCCCTTCGTCGAGCGGCAGCAGCTCGTACGTCCCCTTGGCCTCGAAGTACTTGGCGTACGAAGGCTTCACGCGCGGCGTGATGGTCCAGCTCGAGGCGTGACGCTTGAGATCGTACGTCGAGCGCTCGTCCCACGCGCACATCTCGCGGGTGACGTAGCCGTCGGCGAACGACGGGATCTTCACGTCGGCGCGCCAACTCCAGACGCGCTCGAGCACGCCGTCGTGCAGCGCGTGCTGGCTCTGCTCGACGTGCTCCATGCCGTGCAGGCGCGGCGCCATGCGCTTGGCGAGATCGGGCGACAGGACCGCGAGCTCGACGGCGTCGCGGGGGATGTCGAAGTCGTGGGTGATTTCGAAGCGCACGGAGGCGGGGACTCTACCGGAAGGGCGCGGTCAAAGCATCCCGCGCGCGCGGACGACGGCCTCGATGTCGCCCTTTCGCCGGGCCAGCTCGTCCCAGTCCTTCACCGGTAGAAAACGTGCGGCGGCACCGTAACGCGGGACACGGACGTAGGCCGCGTCGAGCGCGGTCGTGATCTCCTGCAGCAGCCGCTCGAACTGGACCGCGGGGGCGCCATCGACGTTCTTCTCGACCTCGAACCAGCTCCAGGCGACTTCGGCGGCGAGCAGGAGGTCGGCCCGGACGAGGAACGTGTTCGTGTTGAACACGCGGACCGACTCGGCGTCGAACCCGCGTGGGAGACGGAACTCCTCGAGCACCTGCATCCGGCGCGCGCCCGACGGCGTCGGAGCGTGCACGGGGATGCCCCCGCGGTCCCCCTTCTCCTTCTCGGCACACTCGACGAAGAGGTCGCGCTTCGACTCGATGAAGAGGCCGAGCAGCGCGCGGTCGATCGACGCCCCGAGGTTGTCGAGGTTCGCGATCCAGACGTACTTGCCCCCCCCCTCGACGAACGCGCGCAATAGACCCGAGCGTCGAACCGCATCGACGAGGTCACCGTGGCCCGTGGAGTAGAAGCTCGGCGCGCCGGCAGCGTCGCGAAACAGCTGCCCGTCCTGGGTGAGCCGCAAGCTCGCGTCTTGGAGGAATGTCCGCACGTGCGCCGGGGCGTGGGCCTTCGCGAGCGCGTCTTTGGTAGGGCCCTCGGTCGGCTCGCTCACCATCAGCCACAAGGGGACCGGGCGACCGGCACGCTCGCTCGCTGCGCGGTTCTCGCCGAGCCGCAGGTCGAGGAACGTCTTGCCGGGGACCGCCTCGACGAGCGCCTTCACGACGCCGCCCATGCGCGTCGCCATCCCCCCCGCCATGACGCAGAACGCGAGCTCCGCGCGGCGAAGAGCCTCTTCGCCGATCTTCGCCAGCCGCGCTTCCTCGGCGGACCCGGCCTCGGGCGCACGAAGAAGCTCGTCCTCGCGCGGCGCCGTCACTTCACCGGCGATCCGATTGCGCACGTCCCGGCGCGTCTTGGCGTCCCCCTCGCGCAGAGTCGCGGCGAGCGCGAAGAAGCGCGACTCGTCGAAGCCGGCGCGCGCCAGCTCGGTACGAATCTTCGGATCGAGAGAATCGAGATCGTGACGAAGCTTGGCGACGGGGTCGGTCATCGCGGGATTCCTTACGAGATCGGGCGGGGTAGGACAATTGGAGGCGGCGCCATCGGGCGCGCCGCGAGGAAGATGGTACGATTGCGGAGCGTAAGGCAAACCGAGAGGCGACGATGCGCGCACGGGTTCTTGCTGGGGGAATCGCAAAATTGGCGGTATTGGCCGTGCTGGCTGGGCTGGCCTCGGCCTGTGTCGCCACGGAAACGTCCGTCCCGCCGCGCGGCATCCCGGTGAGCAGTCCGCCACCGCCCCCGCAGCTCGAAGCGCAACGACCGGCGGCACCGTCCGCTTCGTCCGTCTGGATCGACGGGTACTGGCACTGGACCGGGACCCAGTACGCCTGGATCCCGGGCCACTGGGAGAGCGCGGCGCCGGGGAGCGCCTGGGCAGCGCCGAGGTACACGACGTCCGAGGGGGCGTACTTCTACGAACCGGGCACCTGGAAGCCCGCGAGCACGAACGCGAACGCGCTGCACTAAGGGCCCTCACGCGATACACCTGTGGGCGATGGGGAAAGCGCCGGGAGCTCGTGCGAAAGGCGGAGTCGGAGTCGCGCTGCTGCTCCTGGCTCTCGACGCGCGCGCGGCGGGGCCCGTCCTCCACGAGCCGGTCCCCCCCGATCCTGCCGAGGACGCGCGCATCGGCGTCATGATCGACGGTGACCTGCCGGCGGCGCTGAGCACGCCGAGCGGCGTCGTCACCGCGCCCGATCCGCGCCGCATGCCCTCCTCCGGCAGCCACGCGCCCGACCCCGCCGTCGCGGCCGCGCCCCCCAACGCGAAGTTCCACCCCGATCGCGACACCCACCGCCCCGACGTCGTCCCGTACGACGACCCGTTCACGCCGTCGATCGCTCCGTTCAAGCGCTTGCTCGCGTTCGACACGGTCGACGCGACCTATGATCTCTCCGTGCGTGACCCGCGGATGATGCCGCTCTCGCCGCGCGCGCAAGCGGCCGCCGACGGCTCGGACGACGCGTTCTTCGGCGACCTCGTGGTCGATCTGGTCCCTTCGCGCCCGCGGCGCATTCCGAGCGTGGGGCCGGGGGCGAAGATCCTTCACGCGCACGCCGGGGTCGGGAGCACCGACATCCCCGTGCGCTTCGTCCACGACGGCGCGGACAACTGGTTCGTCGTCGGCGAGACGACGGCGCGCGTGCGCCTGGTCATGGAGCTGTCGATCCCACGGGCGACCTTCGGCGGGAACCTCGCCGACCCGGCGTGGAGCGATCTGCCGAAGGTGGCGCCGCTTCCGCCCAGCGTCGCGCTCGCGTCCGCGCAGGTGGCGGCGCACATCGGCGTGAGTCGGGCGCAGTCGCCGCGCGATGTGGTCGCGAAGCTCGTGGCGTACTTCCGCAGCTTCACCGATTCGGACGATCCGCCGCGCGCGGGGAGCGACGTGTATCTGGCGCTCGCGCTGTCCAAGAAGGGGGTGTGCCGGCACCGTTCATTCGCCTTCCTGGTGACGGCGCTCGGGCTGGGGCTGCCGGCGCGCATGATCGCCAACGAAGCGCACGCCTGGGTCGAAGTGAACGACGGCGCCACATGGCGGCGCATCGATCTGGGGGGCGCCGGACGCGCGCTCGACGCGACCCTCGCGGGGACGGTGAAGCACTCTCCCCCTCCCGATCCGTTCGCCTGGCCTTCGAACGCGACACGCGGGGAAGATCTCGCCGATCGGGCGCGCGGCGCCGGCGCCTCAGCCGACCCCAACGCGACCGCGCAAGGCGCCAAGCACCCGGCCTCTCCCCCGGCGCCGGCAGCATCGTCGAGCGCGTCGGCGAGTCGCGCGGACGACGATCGCCCCGCGTCGCACGTCACGCTCGCGTTCAACGGGGGCGACGCACGTCGCGGTGCTCCGCTCCGCGTGCACGGCGCGGTCACCGCAGGGCGCGACACCTGCGGACACGTGCTCGTCGAGGTCGGGCTTCGCGACGCGAACGGGGGCCGGCTCCCGCTCGGAGCGCTCGCGACGGACGACGAGGGGAAATACGAGGGGGCGCTGGTCGTGCCTGCATCGGCCGCGCTGGGCGACTACGATCTCTATGCCCGGTCGTCGGGCGACTCGCATTGCGGGCCCGGAGGTGGACCATGAGCGCGGCCTTCACTCGCCTTCGGCTCGTGGACACGACTGTACTGCGTCTAGTTACATGAAGTGACCGGCTCAAGTCGCGCGGTCGTAGGTTACGCGGCGGCAAAGCTGCGCAGAGCTACACACGACAGGAGCCGGTCATGAAGAAGACTACACGATGGGTGGGGCTGGACGTTC
>Ga0302279_10003249_pt1 | contig 20533 bp, 19 predicted proteins | sample III_Bog_N3_3_FD_194541 | JGI IMG/M metagenome (GOLD analysis project Ga0302279, IMG submission 194541) | Peat permafrost microbial communities from Stordalen Mire near Abisko, Sweden - III_Bog_N3_3 | ecosystem: Environmental > Terrestrial > Soil > Wetlands > Peat | place: Sweden: Abisko...
CTTCGGCCAGGAGCCCGACCTCGGACTCGACCGGCCCGACAACCGGGACCGGCCCGAACCCGTGCCCCGGACCTGAGGGGCGACACCGGGGGCCGGGGGACGGTGGGCCGGGGCGGGGGCCGGGGCCGGGGACGGGGGACGGGGGACGGTGGGCCGGGGGCGGGGGGACGGATGGTGGCGGACTCAGTGGTGCTGCAGCAGGAACGTGACACCGACGCAGACCGAAGCGATGGCGGCTACGCCGAGCAACACCCACAGCACGGCCCGACCGAATCGGGCGCCATCGGCGGAAGCCCCGCGGAGGAACATCGCCTCGCCCTGGAGCTGCCCGGCCGGGCTCGACGGATCGGCCTCGAATCCCGAACCGGCGTCGGGCCACATCACCGGGGGAACGTCGCCTCGAGCTGCCGCCGACTCCGGCGCCGGGTGCTTCCTTCGGTTGTCATCTGAAGCCACCCTGCCATCATGGCCCAGGTCGCCCGCTCATCCCAGCTTCGACACGAAGTGGTAGCGCCAGGAAGGTACGGGTCCGTCGTCGGCCAGCACGTACATGCCGCCGGCCTCCTCGATCTCGATCCGGGGTGGGTACTCCTCGAGTCTCACCCGGGACGGTCCCCCATCACAAGGGATCATCAGCTGGCGTCCCGCAGGCACGGGGTCGGACCCGAACCGCTCCCGGTACCAGCGAAGAGAATGGCGCGGCCCGTGGTCCGGGGGTGGCTCCACAGCACTCACACCCGCAACCACGCCACTCGCACCGGCCCCACCCGTCCCATCGGGTCAGTCGGCCACCCAGCGGCCACGAAGGTCCTCCAGCCATTCCGGCAGTTCGATCGCCGGGTCGGGAAGCGGCTCCGCTCCCCGTTCGGCGAGCAGGCGCTCGAACGACGCCGGGTCATCCCCCCACCCCCGGGGGTCACCCATCATCACCTCGAACAGCACCGCGCCGTCCGGGCCGGCCTCGAACGGTCCGAACGCCGCGCCCTGGGGGAGCTCGATGTGGGTACCGGCCGGGCACCGCCGGCCGTCGCACCAGATCTCGCCCTCGAGCACCATCACCACGTGCGGACTGAGGTGCCCGTGCCGGCGCTGGATCACCCCGGGATCCCACCTGGCGTACAGCGACAGGTAGACCGGGTCGGCGGAGAACGCCAGCCACTTCTCCCACACCGAAGCGACCGTTCCGTCGGCCAGCCGGACCGACCGCACCTCCTGCCAGGGCACGTCGACGTCGTCCAGGTGCCGGAACGTCGGCTCCAGGCCCGGAACCCTCACCGGGCGTCCCGCCACATCGTGACGACCGTCGGCCCTCCGTCGGGCAGGCCGAATCCGCCGTGGTCCACGAAGCCGACCGAGCGGTAGCGCTCGAGGTTGGCGGCACTGGTCGATTCCAGGTAGGCGGGCCGGCCCTCGAGGTCGACCCGTGCGAGGTTGTCGGCCAGGAGCTCCATGCCGATCCCACGGCCACGGCAGTCGGGCCGGGTGCCGAACAGGCTGAGGTAGAAGTGGTCGGGTGCCGCCGGGTGGGTGGTGACGAACCGCTCCATCAGTGCGTCGACCCGTCCCACATCGGGCCCCAGGAGGTCGTGGAACAGTGGTCCGATGCGGGCGGCCTGGGGCTCGGCCAGCTCAGGCATCCCCGGGGGGATCCACAGCGTCGCCGCCTCGGCCCCCGGCGTCATCCAGATCCAGCCGTATCCGACGCTTCCTTCGAGCAGGAGCGACCAGATCGCGTCCAGCTGCCCCTCCCGGATGCCCGGGTCCGTGAACACCCACGACCACACCGGGTCGTCCATGAACGCCCCCGCGAGTGTGGCGGCCACGGCGGGCAGGTCGGCGGCTTGGGCACGTCGAGCGTCCATCGGTGCAGTCTGCCCGATCCCCGGAGATCAGCCGTCGTTCGGGCCGATGACCGTCGGCTGGTGCCGGGTCCCGCATGCCCGGACCGCAGCGAGGTCGGCCGTGGCCAACCAGCGGGCACCCGCCGAGGTCTCGACGAGGCTGTCGGCCCGCAGATAGGTGGGCACGCTGGGCGCCGGCAGGGTGTTGAGGAACTCGTTCCAGTCGACGACCTTGTACTTCTCGGGATCGGCGAGGGCCAGCGCCTTGACCTCACGATTGATCCGGGCGGCCACCGTACCGCCGCTGCGGGCATCGGCCTGGACGTCGACCGTGGTCAGGACCACGCAGGGGACGGCGGCGGTGGCCGACACCAGCGGTGCCAGGGGTGCACCCGCCGCCCGGGGGTTGCCACCGGGATGCAGTGCGTCGGCGGTCCCGAGTGCGGTGATCGCCACCGCCGGGGTACCCGAGGACTGGATCGAGTTCTGGAGCAGCGCCGACAGCTCGCCGATGCTGCCGGCCGGACGGACCAGGTAGCGGGGGGAGTACGGAGGGACCAGGGCGGCATCGATCTGGGTTCGGGCCGCAGCCACCACGGCGTCCCCCACGACGACGACGCTCGGCACGCCGGTGGACGACGAACACCCGGCCAGGACGGTGAGCGCCAGCACCGGCGCGCCGATCCACCGCCAACGCGGGCGCATGGCCCGGTCCGTCCGATCTGGCATCCTGCACACCTCCCCCTGCGGACACCCATCATGCCAGCGCTCCCCCGACGGCTGGACGCGGGCCACCCGACGTCGCTACCGCAGGGCGAGCTGTCCCGGGACGATCGGGGCCGGAAGCGCCGAGGTGCCCATGAGGTGGCGGTCGACGGCGGCGGCGGCCGATCGCCCCTCGGCGATGGCCCACACGATGAGGCTCTGGCCGCGGGTCATGTCCCCGCAGACGAAGACGTTGTCCACATTGGTCGCCCACCGGTCGTCGGCGACCACGCTCCCCCTGGGGTCGAGCGCCAGACCGAGGTCGGCCACGACCCCGTCGGGCTCGGCGCCCAGGAAGCCCATGGCCAGGAGCACCAGCTCACAGGGGAGCTCGAACTCACTCCCCTCCACCGGGGTGAACGACGGGCGCCCGTCCACCCCCGTCGACAGCTCCACCTCGTGCCCCCGCAGTGCGGCCACCCGACCGGAGCCGTCGTCGACGAATTCGTCGGTGGTGACCGAGAAGATCCGCTCGCCGCCCTCCTCGAGGGCCGACGAGGTCCGGAGGATCAACGGCCAGGTCGGCCACGGATTGTCCCCCGGGCGGGTGGTCGGCGGCTCCGGCATGATCTCGAGCTGGTGGACGCTGCGAGCACCCTGGCGATGCGCGGTGCCCAGGCAGTCGGCACCGGTGTCACCGCCCCCGATGATCACGACGTGCCTGCCCTCCGCGGTGACCGGCGCCAGGGCCAGCGAGCCCTCCTGCACCATGTTCGACGGCTTCAGGTAGTCCATGGCCCGGTGGATCCCGTCGAGGTGGCGCCCGGGGACCGGGAGGTCCCGGGGAAGTGTGGCCCCGCCGGCCAGCACCACCGCGTCGTACCCGGCCACCAGGTCGGCGGTCGGGACCACCTGGGCGTCCTCGGCCACGGCCCGGGGCACCTCGGGTGACGCGGCGCCGACCGAGACACCGCAGCGGAATTCCACCCCTTCGGCCTCCATCTGGGCCAGCCGCCGGTCCAGGACGGCCTTCTCCATCTTGAACTCGGGGATGCCGTAGCGGAGCAGCCCCCCGGGCCGCTCGGCCCGCTCGTAGACCACGACGTCGTGACCGGCCCGGCTCAGCTGCTGGGCGGCGGCCAGTCCGGCCGGGCCGGACCCGACCACGGCCACCCGCTTGCCGGTCGGCGTACCGGGCCGGATCGCCTCCACCCAGCCTTCGGCCCAGGCCCGCTCGATGATCTCGTACTCGATCCGCTCGATGGCCACCGGCTCGGCGTTGATCCCGAGCACGCAGGCGCCCTCACACGGGGCCGGGCACAGCCGTCCCGTGAACTCGGGGAAGTTGTTGGTGGCGTGCAGCCGCTCGATGGCGTCCGACCAATTGTCGCGGAACACGAGGTCGTTCCACTCCGGGATCAGGTTGCCGAGTGGGCAGCCTTCGTGGCAGAACGGGATCCCGCAGTCCATGCAACGCGCGCCCTGCTGCGAGGCGGCCTCGGGCGCGAACGGCTCGTAGACCTCCTTCCAGTCACGGAGGCGCACCGGCACCGACCTGCGGGCCGGGAGCTCCCGGTCGAACTTCAAGAAGCCGGACACGTCACCCACGGGACACCTCCATGACCGCATCGTCCACCGATCGGCCCTCGGCGATGGCCTTCTCGGTCGCCTCCAGGACCCGGCGGAAGTCCCGGGGCATCACCGTCACGAACTGCTCGGCCTCGACCGTCCAGTCGCCCAGCAGCCGGGCCGCCACCTCGGACCCCGTCTCCACCTGGTGCAGGTGGATCCTGTCGCGCAACCACATCCGGTCGTCATGGCCCAGCGGCTCGAGGTCGACCATCTCGTTGTTGTAGACACGGGCCAGTTCCCCACGGGGGTCGTAGACGTAGGCGATACCGCCCGACATGCCGGCGCCGAAGTTGCGTCCCGTGGGGCCGAGCACGACCACCCGGCCACCCGTCATGTACTCGCAGGCGTGGTCGCCGACTCCCTCGACGACGGCGATGGCGCCGGAGTTCCGGACGCAGAACCGCTCCCCGACCTGGCCCCGCAGGAACACGTCACCGGCGGTGGCCCCGTAGAGGATGACGTTACCGGCGATGATGTTCTCCTCGGCGGCGAACGGGGCGTCCTCGGCCGGGCGCACCACGATCCGACCCCCGGAAAGGCCCTTGCCCAGGTAGTCGTTGGTGTCCCCGAAGAGGCGCATGGTGACCCCCCTCGGCACGAAGGCACCGAAGCTCTGGCCAGCCGACCCCCGGAAGGTCACGTCGATGGTGCCGTCGGGCAGGCCGGCGCCTCCGTGGCGCCGGGTGATCTCGTATCCGAGCAGCGTGCCGACGGTCCGGTCCACATTGGTGACAGCCACCTCGGCGGTGACGCGGGTGCCGTCCTCGAACGCCGGGCGGCAGGCTTCGAGGAAGGCATGGTCGAGCGCCTTGTCGAGACCGTGGTCCTGGTCGGCCACCCGGTGGCGGACCGCCCCTTCGGGCGCGTCGGGGGCCTGGAGGATCGGCGCCAGATCGAGCCCGGACGCCTTCCAGTGGTCGACGGCTGCGGCGGCGTCGAGCAGGTCGACCCGGCCGACGGCCTCCTCGAGCGAGCGCAGCCCCAGGGCGGCCAGGTACTCCCGTACCTCCTCGGCGATGTACTCGAAGAAGGTCTCGACGAACTCCGGCTCGCCGGTGAAACGCTCGCGGAGCACCGGGTTCTGGGTGGCGATCCCCACCGGACACGTGTCGAGGTGACAGACGCGCATCATGATGCATCCCGACACCACCAGGGGGGCGGTGGCGAACCCGAACTCCTCGGCCCCCAGGAGCGCGCCGACCACCACGTCGCGCCCGGTCTTCATCTGGCCGTCGACCTGGACCACGATCCGGTCGCGCAGGTCGTTGGCCATGAGGGTCTGCTGGGTCTCGGCCAGGCCGAGCTCCCACGGGATCCCGGCGTGCTTCTGGGAGGTGAGCGGCGTGGCGCCGGTCCCTCCGTCGTGTCCGGAGATGAGCACGACGTCGGAGTGGGCCTTGGCCACCCCGGCGGCCACCGTCCCCACCCCGACTTCGGCCACCAGCTTCACGTGGACCCGGGCCGTCGGGTTCGCCGACTTGAGGTCGTGGATCAGCTGGGCGATGTCCTCGATCGAGTAGATGTCGTGGTGGGGCGGGGGCGAGATGAGCCCCACGCCCGGCGTCGAGAACCGGGTCTTGGCGATCCACGGGTAGACCTTGTGGCCGGGCAGCTGCCCGCCCTCGCCGGGCTTGGCGCCCTGGGCGATCTTGATCTGGATGTCGTCGGCGTTGACCAGGTACTCCGAGGTCACCCCGAACCGGCCCGAGGCCACCTGCTTGATGGCGCTCCTCCGGAGGTCACCGTCGTCGTCACGGGTGAACCGGTCGGGGTCCTCGCCGCCCTCGCCGGTGTTGGACTTGCCGCCGATGCGGTTCATGGCGACCGCCAGGGTCTCGTGGGCCTCGGCCGAGATCGAGCCGTAGGACATGGCCCCGGTGGAGAACCGGGCCAAGATGGCCGGGGCGGCCTCGACCTCTTCGATGGGCACCGGCGGCAGCACCCCGGTGCGCAGGGTCATCAGTCCCCGCAGGGTGGCCAGGGTCGTCGACTGGTTGTCCACCGCCCGGGTGTACTCCTTGAACACGTCGTACCGCTTGGACCGGGTGGCGTGCTGGAGCTTGAACACGGTCCGGGGGTTGAACAGGTGGATCTCCCCCTCGCGGCGCCACTGGTACTCGCCGCCGACCTCCCGCTCACGGTGGGCCCGCTCGGTCGGGCGGTCCAGGTGGGCGAGGCGGTGGCGCTGTGCGACCTCTCCGGCCAGGACGTCGAGCCCGACTCCGCCGATGCGCGAGACGGTGCCGGTGAAGTACTCCTCGACCAGGTCCGACGCCAGCCCGACGGCCTCGAACACCTGGGCGCCCGTGTAGGAGGCGACGGTGGAGATGCCCATCTTGGACATCACCTTCACGATGCCCTTGGAGGCCGCCTTGATGTAGTTCTTCTGGGCCTGACGGGGAGTCACCCCGGTCAACTGGCCCGAGGCGATCATGTCGTCGATCGTCTCGAACGCGAGGTACGGATTGATGGCGGCCGCCCCGAAGCCCTTCAGGAGGGCCATGTGGTGGACCTCGCGGGCGTCGCCCGACTCGACGACCAGCCCCACCCGGGTGCGGGCCTTGGTCCGGACCAGGTGGTGGTGGACGGCGGCGACCAGCAGCAGCGACGGAATGGGGGCCAGTTCGGCGGTCGAGTTCCGGTCGGACAGGATGATGACGTCGGCCCCGTCCTCGATGGCCGCGCTGACCTTGTGTCGGACGTCTTCGATGGCGGTGCGCAGGGCGTCCCCGCCACCGGCCACCTCGAACAGGCCGTCGACGGCGAAGGCCCGGTACCCGGGCGTGTTGCCGTCCTCGTTGACGTACAGGAGCTTGGCCAGGTCGTCGTTGTCGATGACGGGCATGGGCAGGATGATCTGGCGGCACGACTCGGCCGTCGGGTCGAGCAGGTTCGACTCCGGGCCGAGCGTCGACAGCAGCGAGGTCACCAGCTCCTCGCGGATGGCGTCGAGCGGCGGGTTGGTGACCTGGGCGAAGAGCTGTGTGAAGTAGTCGTACAGGAGGCGCGAGCGCTCCGACAGCACGGCGATGGCGGTGTCTGATCCCATCGACCCGATGGGCTCGGCGCCGGTCCGGGCCATCGGGGCGAGGATCAGACGGAGCTCCTCGTTGGTGTACCCGAAGAGCTGCTGGCGTCCGACCACCGACGCGTGCTGGGGAGTCAGCATGGTACGGGGCGGCAGGTCGTCGAGGTCGATCTGACCCTCCTCGAGCCAGGCGGAATAGGGGTGCTCGGCGGCCAGTGCGTCCTTGATCTCGTCGTCGTCCACGATCCGGCCGGCCTCGGTGTCCACCAGGAACATCCGCCCGGGCTGGAGACGTCCCTTGCGGACCACCTTCGAGGAGGGGACGTCGAGGACGCCCACCTCGCTGGCCAGCACCACCATGCCGTCGTCGGTGACCCAGTAGCGGGCCGGGCGCAGGCCGTTGCGGTCGAGCACGGCACCGATGACCGAGCCGTCGGTGAAGGCCACGGCGGCCGGGCCGTCCCACGGCTCCATGAGCGAGGCGTGGTACCGGTAGAAGGCGCGACGGGCCGGGTCCATCGTGCGGTGGTTCTCCCATGCCTCGGGGATCATCATCAGCACGGCGTGGTGGATGGGCCGTCCTCCGAGGTGGAGCAGTTCCAGGACCTCGTCGAACGACGCCGAGTCGCTCGCCCCCGGGGTCACGATCGGGAACGCCCGTTCGAGCCCCGGCATGAGGTCGGTGGCGCACAGCGCCTCGCGGGCGCGCATCCAGTTCCGGTTGCCGGCCAGGGTGTTGATCTCGCCGTTGTGCGCCATGTACCGGTACGGGTGGGCGAGCGGCCACGACGGAAAGGTGTTGGTCGAGAACCGGGAGTGCACCAGGGCGAGACCGCTCTGGAGGCGCTCGTCGGCCAGGTCGGGGTAGAACTCGGCCAGCTGGTGGGACGTGAGCATGCCCTTGTAGGTGATCGTGCGGGCCGACAGCGACGCGAGATAGCACTCTTCGACCTCGTGGTCGGCCCGCTTGCGCAGGACGAAGGCCAGCCGGTCCACGGCCAGTGACGGGTCGCCGGCGCTCAACGGGGTGCCGGCCGACGGTGCCACGAAGAGCTGGTGCATCGACGGCCGGGCCGCCTCGGCGATCGAACCGAGCATCTCGTGGGCCACGGGGAGCGGCCGCCACCCGAGCACGTCGAGGCCCTCCTCGGCGGCGATCTTGCCGATCAGGGACCGGGCCTCGGCGGCCTGGTCCTCGTCGCGCGACAAGAAGGCGATCCCGGTGGCGTACCGGCCGCGCTGGGGAAGGGGGAAGTCGACGACCTCCCGGTAGAAGGTGTCGGGCACCTGGATGAGGATTCCGGCGCCGTCACCGCTGTCCTCCTCGCTCCCGGTGGCGCCCCGGTGGGCCAGGTGTTCGAGGGCGCTGACGGCCCGCAGCACCAGTTCGTGGGAGGGCCGTCCCTGCAGGTCGGCGACGAAGGCCACTCCGCAGGCATCGTGCTCGAACCGTGGGTCGTAGAGGCCGGTGGCCGGAGCGTGAGTCACCCGGTGGGAGCCGGTACCGGACGCGACCGGCACGGGCCGCGCGGGCGTCGTACCGCCGTCGGATGAAGGTGCAACTGTCGTCATCGGGTCGCTCCAGGTGAGAAGTGGATCTCCCCGCGCGGGACGACGTTGGCCCTTGCGTGGTCCGACGATTGTACACGGTGCCCACGCCCTCACGGCAAGGGCGAGGCCCCGGCGGCCACCCTGGCGGCGCACACGGTCGCGGACCGGGCCGGGACCGTGCACGGGACGCGGGCCGTGCACCGGTGGGCTGACCGCGAGCCGCAACGGGGCGCCGGGGCCACCGTGGGCGCCGCCGTAGCATGGGCCCATGACCCCAGCCGACCACTGCGACGCCGTCGTGGTCGGTGGCGGCATCATCGGGCTGTCCGCGGCCTGGGAGGCGGCCTCGGCCGGCCTGGAGGTGGTCATCGTGGACCCGGCACCGGGTCGGGGCTCGACCTGGGCGGCCGCCGGCATGCTCGCCCCCGTGGCCGAGGCGCACTTCGGCGAGGAGGCGCTGGCCGCGCTGAACGTGGCCGCGGTGCGGGCGTGGCCCGGCTTCGCCGCCCGGCTCGAGGCCGCCTCGGGAATGGCCGTCCACTTCCGGGCGGACGGGACCCTCCTGGTGGCCGGGGATCCGTCAGACCGGGCCGCCACCGACCGGGTCCTGGTCTTCCACCAGGCCATCGGCCTCGCCGCCGAGCGTCTCGGCGCACGGGCGTGCCGGCAGGCCGAACCGCTCCTGGCTCCCGGGATCAGCGGCGGGGTGGACCTCCCCGACGACCACCAGGTCGACAACCGGGCCACGGCCGCGGCGCTGCTCGCGGCCTGCCGGAGGGCCGGGGTGGCCCTGGTGGCCGACGAGGTCGCACGGGTGGAGGTGGACGCCGGACGGGTGGGCGGCGTCACCCTGGCCGGAGGTGGGCGCATCACCGCCGGCGCCGTGCTCGTGGCGGCGGGCAGCCGCTCGTACGACCTGCCCGGGCTCCCCGAGGACGTCCGTCCACCCGTACGACCGGTCCGGGGGGTGACCGTCCGACTGCAGGCCGCCGACGGGGTGCCACGGCTGCGGCGCACCGTCCGGGCCCTGGTCCACGGACGCACGTGCTACCTGGTGCCCCGGGATGACGGCGGGCTGGTCGTGGGGGCGACCATGGAGGAGCGGGGCACCGATCTGTCCGTGCCTCTCGGCGGCCTGGTCGACCTGCTCGACGACGCCCGACGGGTGGTGCCGGCCCTCGACGAGTACTCGGTGGTCGAGACGACCTCGGGCCTGCGTCCCGGATCACCCGACAACGGACCATTGGTCGGCGCGACGGCCGTCGCCGGGTTGGTGATCGCCACCGGTCACTTCCGCAACGGGGTGCTGCTCGCCCCGCTGACCGCCCTCGAGGTGGCCGGGCTCCTCGCCGGCGGATACACCGGTGGACCGGATGCCGGTCCCTTCGCCGCCTTCCGCCCCGACCGCTTCGCCGCTGCGGCGGCCGACCCCGGGCACCGGGCATGACCCACGGGCCCCACCGGCGGGTCGTGGTCACGGTGAACGGTGAGGCCTATGAGGCGGTCCCGGGAGCGACGGTGGCCGACCTGGTCGCGGCATGGTGCCGGTCCCCGAAAGGGGTGGCCGTGGCGGTCGACGGGACGGTGGTGCCACGCAGCGAGTGGGATGCGACCTCCATGGCCCCCGGATCCACGGTCGAGGTGGTCACCGCCGCGGCCGGGGGCTGAGGGGCCACGGTCATCCACCGTGACGCCACCCGGGTACCGTGGCGGTCGATGACCGTCGATGCCGCACCGGACCCCTTCGTCGTCGCCGGCACCGAGCTGGGCTCCCGCCTGCTGCTCGGCACCGGCGGCATGACCAGCCCCGAGTCGCTGGGTCGCGCCCTGGTGGCGTCGGGAACGGTGCTGGCGACGGTGGCTCTGCGACGCGTCGACCCTTCGACGCGGCACTCCCTGGTCGACCTGCTGGAGGGGCTCGGCATCCGGATCCTCCCCAACACGGCCGGGTGCTTCACCGCCGCCGAGGCCGTCCTGACGGCCCGCCTGGCCCGCGAGGCGTTCGCCACGGACTGGGTCAAGCTCGAGGTCATCGGAGACGACCGGACGCTGTTGCCCGACCCGATCGAGTTGGTCGACGCGGCCGAGCAGCTCGTCGACGACGGCTTCACCGTGCTCCCCTACTGCGGCGACGACCCGGTGGTGGCCCGTCGACTCGAACAGGTCGGGTGTGCGGCGGTCATGCCCCTCGGCTCGCCGATCGGCAGTGGCCTCGGCATCCGCAACCCGCACAACATCGAGCTCATCGTCGAACAGGCAGGCGTGCCCGTGGTGCTCGATGCCGGGATCGGCACGGCCTCGGATGCCTGCCTGGCCATGGAGCTCGGCTGCAGCGCCGTCCTGGTGGCGTCGGCCGTGACCCTCGCCGAGGACCCCGAGCTGATGGCGGGGGCCATGAGGGAGGCCGTACGTGCCGGCCGGGCGGCACGCCGCGCGGGCCGGATCAGCCGGCGATTCGTAGCCCAGGCCTCGTCCTCGTTCGAGGGCCTGGTCGGCCGGTGAGCGCGCCCGGGCCGGCTTCGGGAGAGACGCCCCCGGTAGCACTGACCGTCGCCGGCTCGGACTCGGGGGCGGGGGCCGGGGTGCAGGCCGATCTGAAGGCCATGAGCGCCCTCGGGGTCTTCGCCACCACCGTCATCACCGCGGTCACCGCCCAGAACACCGCGGAGGTGACCGCCGTCCACCCGGTGCCGATCGAGGTGATCGAGGCCCAGCTGGCCGCCGTCCTCGACGACTTCGCCGTCGCCGCGGTCAAGACCGGCATGCTGGGCAACGCCCCGGTCGTCCGGCTGGTGGCCGGCCGGGCCGGGGCCGGCGAACTGCCCAACCTGGTGGTCGACCCGGTGATGGTTGCCTCCACCGGTCGACGACTGCTCGACGACGATGCCGTCGACGCCTACCGGACCGAGCTGCTCCCGCTGGCGCTGCTGGTGACGCCCAACCTCTTCGAGGCGTCGATCCTCGCCGGCGTCGAGCCCGCGGGGAGTGCCGACGTCGACACCATGATCGACCTGGCCCGTCGCATCCATGACCTCGGCCCGTCCTGGGTCCTGGTGAAGGGTGGTCATCTGCCCGGCGTCCACCTGCCCGAGGGGGACGGCACCGGCCGCGGTGCCGCACCCAACCGGGTCACCGACGTCCTGTTCGACGGGGTCGACATCCACCAGTTGGAAGCCTCGCGGGTCCTCACCCGCAACAACCACGGGACCGGGTGCACCACGGCATCGGCCACGGCGGCCCTGCTGGCCCGTGGCGCCGACGTGCCCGAGGCGGTGGAGGGGGCCAAGCGGTTCGTCCACGGAGCCCTCGTGGGTTCGGCCGGCTGGGCACTCGGCCGGGGACACGGGCCGCTCGATCCGTTCGGCTGGTCCGCCGACTGAACCGACGGACGATCCACCACGCCCGACGCCCGACGCGAACGGTATCGTCACCCGCACCCGCACCCGCTCCCGCACCCGCACCCGCACCCGCACCCGGTCCCGGACGCGGCAGAGGCCGGGTCTCGCGACCCGGCCTCTGCCTCCCCCGGAATCCCCCGGTACCACAGGTGCCGCCCGGTCTCTTGGGACCGGGCCACCCCCTCCTCTTGACGCAGCGAACCGCTGTCATCAACGTGCGCATTGTGAGGGATCGACTCCCCAATGTAAACATATGGTGAACGGTTTTCACGTTCCGCGGTCGACAGCTCCCTCCCCGTGGTAAATCCGGGTGTGGACACCGGGCCGTCCCGGTACCGTCGGGACATGACCCCATCGGCCGTCACCCGCCGCCTGGCCCAGGGCGTCGCCCTCGGCCGGATCGCCATCGGCTGCGCGGCTCTGGTCGCCCCGACCCTGATGACCCGCCCCTGGATCGGCGCCGCCGCCGAGTCGGCGGACGCCCGGCTCCTCGCACGCACCATGGGCGGGCGGGACCTCGCGCTCGGCGTCGGCACACTGCGGGCGTTGGGCGTCAGCGACGCCGAGGCCCGTCCGTGGGTGGCACTGGCCGGCATGGCCGACGCCGTCGACGCCGCCGTGACCGTACTCGCCTTCCGCCGCCTGCCCACACGCACCCGCTGGGTGATCCTGGCTTCCACCGTCGGCGCCGCCGTCGTGTCGTTCCGGGTGGCCGTGGCCCTCGAGCCGGTGGCCGGTCCGGTGGCCGGTCCGGCCGCCGTCATCCCCGGAGGCACACCTTCTGGTTGACGGGACGGCCGCTGACGGCCCGGCCACGAGCCGAACGGGTCCAACGGGCGGGCGCCCCGTCCGCGACGGAGGGCCTCGGGTCACCGCCGGTAGCATGGCGGCCATGCACTCGACGCAGGGCACGCTCGCCCCGGACGGGCCCGACGCTCCCGGTGGGCAGGAGGAAGGGGTTCCCGGCGGCCCTGACCAGGGGTCCCAGGCCGGCCCCGCGCCGGTCGGCCGGAGCTACGAGCCCATGTCGGTGCGAGGCCCGGCCCTCATCGTCCTGGGTCTGGCCGTCTTCCTGCTCATCGGAGGAGTGGTGGCCTCGGCCATCAGCAGCGGCTCGAACCCGTCGTTCACCATCCGCCACGTGACCCTGGCCGACGGCACGGTCGTCGCCCTGGCCCCGGCCTCGGCCAAGCTGCACGCCATCGTCAGCAACGACGAGCCCCCGGCCGACATCATCGGGAACCTCGGAGTCCCCACCGAGTCGGTCGTCACCGGGGTGGTCAGCAGCGACCAGAACACCGCCCAGTTCGACCGGACCGCATCGCTGCGGAGCCAGCTGGCCCAGGGCCAGGTCATCGAGGCCTATGCCAGCCTGCTGAAGACCGTGGGCTGGCAGGTCATCTACAACGGCCCGGCGCCCCAGGGAGCGCCCGGCTCGACCGAGGTGCTGGCCAAGCGGGGCAGCGGTGACGGCTTCTACTGGGAGACCGGCGTCGTGGTCTCCCCCACCACGCCGGCCGGCGTGACGCCGTACTCGGTCGAGGTGCTGGAGACCCCGGACGGCAACTGAGCCTCGCCGGCCCCGTCACCGGATGCTGGCTCCGGTTCGTCCATCGGGTCCGACGACCGGCGGAACATCCAGGCCCACAGGAACAGGTTGATCGGGTAGAGCAGGTAGCCGACCCGGGTGGCCGGGGCCAGCAGGATGGCCACCAGCATGACCCATCCGGTGAGCGAGGCGACGGCGGCCGCATCACGGGGCGGTCTGCGGACCAGATGACGGCCCAGGATCCCCAGGCCGACCACCGCGGCCACGACCACATAGGCGCGGTGGATGCCCGGGAACGCCGCCACCAGGATGTGACCGGGCAGGGCGCTGGCCGCCGGGGACGCCACGCCGGCCAGGCCGAGCGGGAACCGGATCACGTTGTCGATGAACGCCGACGGGTTGTGGAGCGCTACCGGCAGGACCACCGGCAAGGCGATGGCCAGGGCCGCCACGACGTAGCGGCCGCGGGCGCGACGGCCCTCGCGGTCGGATGCGGCGAACAACGCCAGGAACACCAGCGGCCACGACGTGAATTTCAGCGTGCTGGCTGCTCCCAGCGCAAGGCCGGCCAGCACCGGTCGTCGGCGCTGCAACGCCACCAGGCCGAGCAGCATGAGCGCGGCCACCGGCATGTCGTCACCTCCCGTGGCGAGCGGGAGCGCTGCGGTGGGCAGGACGGTTAACGCCTGGAGCGACCGGTAGCGGGCGTCCGACCTCGGACGGACGCGGCTGAGGGCGATCACCGTGACGATGACGGTGAACAGGAGGAACTGGATGCGGGCGTCGGTGAGCCGGGCCTCCACCTTGCTGCCGCTCGAGAAGCCGAACACCACCATGCCGGGCAGGTACGGGTAGTAGAGCTCATACACCGGGATGGCACTCTGGCGGATCAGGATGTGCCCGTTCCGGTCGACCACCTGGTAGGGGTCGTTGCCGTGGGCGACGCGGATGCCGGCCCGCTCCACGACCAGGACCTCGGGCTGGACGTGGAGAGAGGCGTCACCGTGGCTCGCCCACACCACCTCGAGGGCGAGCGGGATGACGGTGGCGCCCAGCAGGGCGATGGCGAACGCCGCCAGCCGGGCGGCCCGCCATGGGCCGCCGGTCGGACGGTGGACGCTCGCCGCCGCCTCGTCCGGCGGATCGGCCCGGGCGCGGGTCCGTGACCGCAGCATCAGCGCCACCACCAGCATCAGCACCGTCGCCGCCACGTAGGGACCGACGGCCAGGCGGCCCCACTCCCGGTACAGGGGAATCCGCATGGCGACGGCGGTGACCCCGGCGAACAGCGCCGAGGCGCCGTACAAGAAGGCGTCGCGCCCCTCGGGCGTCAGGGCCCGCAGCCGGTCCAGGGCCCCCCGTACCGGGCCCCCCGATCCGGTCCGGAGCTCAGCGGCCATCAGTCGATCCCGGTGCGAACAGCTCCCGGTAGAACCGGAGCTCGGCGGTCAGTGCGGCTTCGATGGTGTCGGACCGTCGGAACCCGTGCGACTCGCCCTCGAAGACGATCAGCTGGCAGGCCGCGCCACCGTCACGCAGCTCGTCGGCGAATTGCTCGGCCTGCGACAGGGGCACGACCGGGTCCTCGGACCCCTGGAGCAACAGGACCCGTCCCCCCAGCTCACCGGCGTGGTGCACCGGGGACCTGTCGCGGTAGGTGGCCTCGGCCCCGGGCAGTGGGCCCACAAGTCCGTCCATGTAGCGGGACTCGAAGTCGTGGGTGTCGGTGGCCAGCGCCAGCAGGTCCGTCACCCCGTACCAGGCGACCGCGCCGGCGAAGCACCGGGCCCGGATGAGCGCAGCCAGCGCCGTCAGACCCCCGGCGCTGGTGCCCCGGATGGCCATGCGGTCGCCGTCGACCAATCCGTCGGCCGCCAGCGATTCGGCGTAGGCCACGCAGTCATCCACATCGCTCTCGCCCCACGCCCCGCGCAGCAGCTCCCGGTAGGACCGCCCGTAGCCGGAGCTGCCCCGGTAGTCCACAGCCGCCACGGCGATCCCCCGGCTGGTGAGGAACTGGACGACCGGGTCGTAGCCGGCCCCGGCGCTCGACGTCGGCCCTCCGTGGCAGAACACCACGAGCGGCGGCGGGGCGCCGTCCGGGGCGACGTCGGGGTTGACCGGGGGGAAGAACAGCCCGGGCACCGGATGCTCACCGGACGCGCCCATACGGGGCACCGAAACCGAGGCCCGGTCGGGGGTCACGGGCACCGCCGGGGGCGCGCTGAGGCGCAGTGGGGCGACCACCCCGGACAGGTCGACGGCCATGACCACCTGGGACTCGGTGGGCGTCGAACCCACGACGACCGCCGGGCCCCCCTCGGGGACGACCACGGCGGTCAGGCTCACGCACGGCTGGCCGACCTCGGAGCACGACCAACCACCCCTGTCGGGTCCGGCGTCCGGCGGTCGCAGGACCACCAGACGGTCCCGGCCCCCGGCCCGCCGCACGGCCACCAGTGACCCGTCGGCCAGCTCGTCGAAGGAGTGCTGCCCGAACACCCAGTCCGGCTCGTGGTACTCCGCCTGGTCGGCGACCAGAGGCACTGCGTCACCCCGAACAGGACCCCCACCCCGACCAGGACCCCCACCCCGACCAGGACCCCCACCCCGACCAGGACCCCCACCGGCACCGCCACCGACCCCGGCACCGGTCAGGCAGCAGGCCGGTAGCCGGTACGGGAGCCACCAGCCGGATCGGTCGTCGACGAAGAGGAGCGAGCCGTCGGCGGACCACCGGGGCTGGCCCACCGAGACACCGGGACCCCCCGCCAGCGTCACCGGGTCGCCGACCACCGGTGGATCATCGCCTCCGCTCAGGGGGGCCACCTGCAGCCGTGACGAGTCCCACGGCATGTCCGGATGGTCCCAGGTGACCCAGGCCAGCCATCGCCCGTCGGGTGACGGACGGGGTGCCGCCACGAAGTCGCCGTCGTCGACCAGGGCCGACGTCCGGCCGGGCCCGTCGGCGGGCATCACCACCAGGCGGTGGGCGGTGCCGTCGGGCCCGAGCACCTCCTGCACCGAGACCAACCAACGGCCGTCCAAGGTCGGTCTGCCGTCGGCGTGGCGCACGGAGCCACCCGGCGGGGGGTCTCCGCCCAGGCGCACCGGTGGGCCCGCGCCCACGAGGTCGACACGGTGCCACGCCTGGTCGTCCTGGTCGACGTAGAACAGCGCCCCGGCGGCCACGGTGGCGGCTCCCCCGCCGTACTCGTGGACCCGGCTGCGCACGCTCGCGCCGAGCGGCGACAGGTCGACCGGGGCCGGAGCCGAAAGATCGGCGAGGGCCACCCCCACCACCACCTGACGCCCACCTTCGTCAGGACGGGATTCGGTCCAGCAGACGGTGCTCCCGTCGGCCTGCAGCCCGCCACGGGACACCTTGCCTGCCGCCACCTGGGCCGCCGACCAGGGCGAGGGCCACCATCCGGACCGGACGGTCTCCGCCGACGGCCCCACCGACCGCCCCACCGACGGCTCCGCCGACGTCTCCGCCGACGTCGGTCGGTTCCCGGTCGCGTCCTCGGTCGTCATGGAATCTGTACGGTACCCGTAATGACGGCCGCCCCTCCGCCTCCCCGCTCCCCCGCGTCGACCTCGGCCGCCGGCACGGATGGTCCGCATGGCCCCTTCGACGCCTATCTGGTGACCGGCACGGGCGACGACCTGGCCGCCGGGGTGACGGCGCTGACCCTCGACGACCTGCCCGAGGGCGACGTGGTCGTCGAGGTGGCCTGGTCCGCGGTCAACTACAAGGACGGCATGGTCACCCGGCCGGGCAACCGGGTGGCCCGCTCGGCGCCGCTGGTACCCGGGGTGGACCTCGTGGGCACCGTGGTCGCCTCCTCGGCACCTCTGGTCGCCGTGGGCTCCGAAGTGGTGGTCCACGGCTACGACCTCGGCGTCGCCCGCCACGGCGGGTTCGCCCGCTACGCACGGGTCCCGTCCGACTGGGTCGTTCCCCTGCCGGGCGGCCTGACGCCCCGCCGGGCCGCCGCACTGGGTACGGCGGGCTTCACCGCCGCGCTGTCGCTCCACCGGCTCGAGCACCACGGCCTGCGTCCCGGGGACGGTCCCGTCCTGGTCACCGGCGCCTCGGGCGGAGTGGGCGGGATGGCAGTGGCCCTGTGCGCGGCCAGGGGCTACGAGGTGGTCGCCAGCACCGGCCGCACGTCGGAACGCGACTACCTGGTCGCCCTGGGGGCGACCGAGGTGATCGGGCGCGAGGACCTGGTGGTGGCGCCCGAACGGACCCTCGGCCCCGAGCGGTGGGCCGGGGCGATCGACTGCGTGGGCGGCGCCACCCTGGCCGAGGTGCTGCGCACCCTCCGCTACGGGTGCGCCGTGGCTGCGAGCGGACTCACCGGAGGCTCCGCCGTCGCCACCACCGTCTACCCCTTCATCGTCCGCAACGCCGCCGTGCTGGGAATCGACACGGTGCAGACCCCGATCACCGAACGATGCTCGGTCTGGGTCGAGATGGCCGCATCGTTCCCGTCCGACGTGCTCGACTCGCTGGTGGAGGGCGAGGTGGGTCTCGACGGCCTGGCACCGGTCCTGGAGTCGATCCTGGCCGGCCGGGTCCGCGGGCGCATGCTGGTGCGCCCGGGCGGGTGACCGCGCCGGCCCCTTGCGCCCCGACCGCTACGAGGAGAAGTCCTCCGGACGGATGCTGTCGAGGAAACTGCGGAACTCTCCGACGATCTCCTCGGGATTACCGTCGGCGTCGAGGGCATCCTCGTTCTCGGACTCCTCGTCCTCCTCGTCGACGGCCAGCATGATCCCCTCGGAGTCCATGAGGTCGTCGGACACGAACAGTGGCGCGCCGGTGCGGACGGCCACGGCCACCGCGTCGGACGGCCGTGACGACACCGGCACCTCGTTCCCGTCCTGGAGCACGACGATCTCGGCGTAGTAGGTGCTGGTCCTCAGCTCGGTCACCACCACCCGCACCACATCGGCGCCCAGCGCCTCGAGGAGGTCGCGGATGAGATCGTGGGTCATGGGCCGGGGCGTGTCCATCCCCTGCAGCGCGAAGGCGATGGCGGTCGCTTCGGGGGCCCCGATGAAGATCGGGAGCGTGCGGCCGAGGCCCTCGGACTCCTGGAGCAGCAGGACCGGCGTGTTCGACTGGAGATCCACCCGAACCGCACGGAGCCGCACCTCGACCATGCCCTCAACCTACTCGGCGAGGGCCGGTCCTGCGACGGCCCGCCGCCCTCCGCCACGCCCACGAGGCGGTGCCGGGGTCGGCCTCAGCCCTTGAGCAGGTCCCGCAACGCGGTGCGCAGCAACGAGCCCTTGAGCTGCTGCCCCAGGTAGGCGAGGTCCGCCGCCGTCTGGGTGGCCCGTGCCCGTGCCTCGGGGTTGCGCTGGCGCACCATGGGGACCACGACCTGCTCGATGAATCCCGCCTCACGGTCGGCCGCGTTCTTGTACAGGCGCAGGTGCCGGGCCTCGATGCCGTAGGCGGCGAACTTAGCGGCCACGTTGGCGACGGTCAGTGCCTCCTCGTCGAAGTACTCACTTCCGCCGACCATGGTGGCGTGCAGGAGCCCGTACTCCTGGAGCTGGCCCACGTACTCGGCCCGCAGCCCGCTGGATGCGCACAGCTCGTCGAGGGAGAGGCTGGCGCCACCGGAGCCTCCCATGGCACCGGGTCCACCCGGCCCAGCCGTGGCCACCGGGTCGCCGGCGACCACCGACGGAGGAGCAGGCGCCTCGGCGGCCGGCGAGGCCACCGTACCCGCCGGGGGAGGAGCGGGCGTCGTCGCGGGCGTGTCCGCACCTGCGGCGCCAACGGGTGCCGCCTTCGGCTTGGGGGCGGCGGAGCGGCGTGTCGGGCGGGTGTGCGGCGCGTCCCCCCCCGATGCCGAGCCGGTCGCCACCGCGCGTGCCGCCCTCCCGTTCCCCCCGGACGGCGCGGCCGCGGTGGTCCGGGGAGAAGACTCCGCGCCCGCCCGGGACGTGCGCTCGCCCGGTGCGGTGGCCGGTGGCGGTGTCCCCGTCCGGACAGGGGCGGAGTGCATGGCGGGCAGTACCGAGCCGGCACCGGTCGACGCCGGGGCGGCTTCGGCGGCCGGGTGCGAGCCCGAGGCCCGGTGACCGACCAGCACGGGCTCAGGCGGGTCCAATTCGGTCACGGTCGCCCCGACCGACGGATCCGCCGGGTCGGGTTCCCCGACGTCCTGTCCGACAGCCCTCCCGTCCGACGCCGCCGACACGGCTGACGCCGTCGAGGCGGTCTTGCGGGTGGCGGCCTTGGTGGGCACGGCCCCGGCGTCCGATCCGTTGGCGTCCTCGTCCAGGCGGTCCTTGATGACCTTGAGCGGCAGGAAGTGCTCGCGCTGCTGACGGAGAACCCACCGGAGGCGCTCGACGTCGTGCTCGTAGAACTTGCGGTAGCCGGACGGGGTGCGCTCCGGGTTGACCAGGCCCTGACTCTCCAGGAACCGGATCTTGGAGATTGTGACGTCGGGGAACTCCTGGCGCAGAAGGGTCAGGACGTCACCGATCGACAGGTACGAACGGGCGCTCACTCGGCCGCCCCGCGCAGGTACACGAGCTTGAACTTGCCGACCTGGACCTCGTCGCCACTGGCGAGGGTGGCCTCGTCGATCCGCTCGCGGTTGACGTAGGTCCCGTTGAGGGAGCCGGCGTCGCGCACGGTCGTCACCTGCCCCTCGGTGACGAACACGGCATGCTTGCGCGAAACGGTGATGTCGTCCAGGAAGACGTCGCTGTCCGGGTGGCGTCCCACGGTCGTCTCGGGGGTCTCGAGAGGGAACCGGGCGCCCTCGTCATTGCCCCGGCGCACCACCAGGAG
>Ga0302279_10003250_pt1 | contig 20530 bp, 18 predicted proteins | sample III_Bog_N3_3_FD_194541 | JGI IMG/M metagenome (GOLD analysis project Ga0302279, IMG submission 194541) | Peat permafrost microbial communities from Stordalen Mire near Abisko, Sweden - III_Bog_N3_3 | ecosystem: Environmental > Terrestrial > Soil > Wetlands > Peat | place: Sweden: Abisko...
GGAATCTGCGCGCGGAGTGGCACTCCAACGCGGCGGGACACCGGCAACTGCTGGGCGCGCTGGCGATGCTGGCTGTCTTCGGCTACTTTTGCGTGAGCAGCTTTGTGCGGGCGCGAAGGCGGGAACGTCGGCGCTAGGATTTTTTGCCGTTTTACCCTGAAAATCTCATGACACAGTCCACGGTTTGAGCGACACTGGTACCACCATGACCCATGACCGCATGCAACAACTCCTGGAAGCCGCAAACCTGCTGCTGAACGCACGCCGCAGCCATACCCCCATCGCCGACCTGCCGGTCGAACTCCAGCCACAGTCGCTGGAAGAGGCTGCCATCGTCCACGGCATCATGGCCGCCGCGTTCGGACCTATCGGCGGCTGGAAGATCGGTGCCGGCTCGCCCGACGCCACGCCCTTCTTCGCGCCCATGCCCCTGGCCTGGATGGCCCGCAGCGGCACGCTGCTGGCCGGCCCGCGCTTCCGCTATCGCGTGCTGGAGGCGGAGATTGCCTTCCTGCTGGGCAAAGACCTCCCCGCGCGCGCCAAGCCCTACTCGCTCGACGAGGTGGTCGCAGCCATCGCCAGTTGCCATCCCATCATCGAGGAGCTGGAGTCCGGCCTGACCGACCCCAAGGCCGCAGCCCACCTCTCCATGCTCGCCGACCTGCAGATGCACGGCGGCTTCATCCACGGCCCCGCCTGCCCCAACTGGAAGAAGATCGACTTCAAGACGGAGACGGTGACGCTAGCCATCGACGGCAAGCTGCAAGTGGAACGCACCGGCTCCAACACCTCGGGCGACCTGATGCGTCTGCTTCCCTTCCTCGCCAACGAGGGTGCGGCGCGCGCCGGGGGCCTCAAGGCCGGCCAGTGGATCACCACCGGAAGCTGGACCGGCAACACGCCCGCCCACCCCGGCTCGCTGGTCGAGGTCGAGTTTGCCCACGCTGGCTCGGTCAGCCTGCGCTTCGCCTAAAACGACACGATGCCCACTCAACCCACCCGCCGCACCTTTCTCAAACTCAGCGCAGCAGCCGCGTCGCTTAGCGCCGCCGAGTTCGCCCACGCCGTGCCACCGGCCAAGCGAATCGCCATTGTTACGGATGACGATTCGCCGCTCATCAATAACGAGCCTGTCCGATGGGCCGCGGAAAAACTGCGCGCCGCAATCACTCCGCAAGGGCTGTCCAACAAGCAAAGTGGCGCAGACTTCACCCTCCTCATTGCCCCTGTCACCAGTCCTCTCGCCAAATCCTTCCCCAACCGTCCCCGCTTCACTCAGCCCGAAACCACCGCCCTCATCCCAGGCCACTTCAGCGACATCCCGTCCATTCTGGTCACCGGCATCGACACCCGCGGACTCACATATGGCCTCCTTGAACTCGCCGAACGCATCCGCTTGAGCGACGATCCCATCCTCGCGCTCCACCTCCCTTCACCCATCGTCGAGACCACCCCCAACAAGGTGCGCAGCGTTCTCCGCGCTTTCTGCTCGGAGATCGAAGACAAGACCTGGTTCTACGACCGCGCCTTCTGGACCGCCTATCTGGACACGCTTGCCGCCGCGCGCTTCAACCGCTTCAACTTTGCGCTGGGCATTGGCTGGGACTTCCCCCGCGGCGTTACCGGCGACTACCTCCACTTCCCCTATCCCTACCTGGTCGAAGTTCCCGGCTACGAGCAGGTCCACGTTGAGCCCGCGCTCCAGCCCGGCGAACGCCAGCGCAATCTTGAAACCCTGCAGTTCATCGCCGCCGAGACCGCGCGGCGCGGCATGGACTTCCAGCTCGGCATCTGGACCCACGCCTATCAGTGGACCGACAGCCCCCACTCCGACCACCACATCGTTGGCCTCACGCCGGAGATTCACGCCGCGTACTGCCGCGATGCGCTGGCCGCAATCCTGAAAGTCTGCCCGCAGATCACCGGGCTCACACTGCGCATCCACGGCGAAAGCGGAATCCCCGAGGGTAGCTACCCCTTCTGGCAGACGCTCTTCGAGGCCATTCCCGCCGCCCGAACTCCTGATGGTAAGCCGCGCGTCATCGAGATCGACATGCACGCCAAGGGTCTCGACCAGCGAATGATCGAGATTGCCCGCGCCACCGGCATGCCGGTCAAAGCCGGAGCCAAGTACTGGGCCGAGCACCTCGGCCTCGGCTACCAGCAGGCCGACATCCGCGCCACCGAGTACCCGCGCACCGGCGTCACCGGAATCATGGCTATATCCAGCGGCCTGCGCCAGTTCACCCGTTACGGCTACGGGGACTTCTACCAACAGGGCAACGGCATCGAACTCCTCTACCGCGTCTGGCCCGGCACCCAGCGTCATCTCCTCTGGGGCGATCCCGCGCTCGCCGCAGGATACGGCCGCGCCGCCAACTTCTGCGGGGCCGCCGGCATGGAACTCTGCGAGCCGCTCACCTTCAAAGGCCGCGAAGGCTCTGGCCATCCCGGAGGCCGTAACGCCTATGCCGATCCGTCGCTCGCACCGGCCAGCCTCGACAGCACCAAGTTCACCCTCACCTACATGCTCTGGGGCCGCTACCTCTACAACCCGGACACCGCGCCGGACTTCTACCATCGCTATCTGAAGCAAGCCTTCGGTCCCGCTGGCCCGGCGCTCGAATCCGCGCTCGCAGCATCCAGCCGCATCCTTCCGCTCGTGACAACCGCGTGGTGTCCTTCGGCCTCCAACCACGAGTTCTGGCCGGAGATGTTGACCCCCGTCTCGATCCTCCCGTATACCGGCCGGTCGCTCTACACCGATTCGCCCGCGCCGCACAACGTCAGCGCCATCAGCCCGCTCGACCCGCAACTCTTCACCACCATCGACCAGCACGCGAAAGATCTCAATGCTGGCACGAAGAACGCGCGCTACAACACCAGCGAAGTCATCGCCTGGCTCGAAGCCCTGGTCGCCACGTCAACCAAGGGCCTCGCCGCCGCCCGCGCCGCCGCCGGCTCCAAAACCCGCACGCCAGAGTTCCGCCGCACCGAGGAAGACATCCTCATCCTCAATGGACTCGGCAGCTACTACGCCAACCTCTTCCGGGCGGCCTTGTACTATTCGATCAACTTTTACCAACCGGAGCCCGATGCCCGCGCACAATGCCTTCTCGCCTACCGCCGCGCCCGTGATGCCTGGGCCACAATGGCCAAACGGGCCCAAGCCGTCTACGCCGCCGACATCAGCTACGGCTCCACTCCCTTCCGGCGTGGACACTGGGCCGACCGCCTTGCAGCGATCAACGCAGACCTCGCGCTGCTCGATAACGCATTAGGGAACGAGCCCGTCAGACCCGGTGTCGCCAACACCGCCATACTGCGCGCCGCCGCACCCACGCAGCGCCCCACCATCCCCGCAAAGCACACCGCCCCCGATTCCTTCCACCCCGGCAGCGAGCTTGCGCTCACCATTGCTACCCCGCCCACCGTCACTGACGCCATCCTCTGGTATCGCCACGTCAACCACGGCGAGCGCTGGCTCTCCACGCCCATGCAGCATGTGGAATCACGCTCTGGCGATCTGCACTCCGCAGCTATCCCCGCCGCCTACACCGATTCACCCTACCCGCTGCAGTACTACTTCGAACTCCACGCCGCAGACGCCGCCACCCTCCACCCCGCGTTCAACCCCACCCTGAGCAACCAGCCGTACTACTCCATCCACCTCCGCACCTGATCGCCCAATCTCACAGAGTTACGGTTGCCCAAGCCACTCCCGTGGTTATGCTCGAAGATTCGCACTCGCACTCACGCTCCCATGACCCAACCCACTCCACTCCCGCCCTCGATCTCCGCCCTGGCGGCCAATACCCCCAACTCCGTCCTCCTCGAAACCTCGCGCTTCGACGCCGACAATCACTGCAGCTATCTCTTCCTCCATCCCCTCCGCATCCTCGCCGCGCACACGCCCGAAGAAATCCCCACCCTCTTCCATCAAATCGAGCAGGCCCTCGCCGAGAACCTCTACCTCACTGGCTTCCTCACCTACGAGAGCGGCTACTCCCTCCAAGGCATCACCGACGACACCACCCAGCACGACCTGCCGCTGGCCTGCTTCGGCGTCTACCGCGAACCCATCGTCTTCGACCACAACACAGGTCTCTTCAGCGGCCCACCGATGCTGCCATTGCCGCAGCCACACTCCACACAATGCGAGCCAGCATTCAGCGACGACGAGATCGCCCTCAATCTGGCCCCCGAAGACTATCGCCACAAGATCGAGCAGATCAAAGAGCGGATCGCCGCCGGCGCAACCTATCAGGTCAACTTCACCGATCGCATCCGCCTGCGCACCGACGTCTCGCCCGCCGAGCTATACCTCGCTCTCCGCCGCCAGCAACCCGTGGCCTACGGGGCGCTGGTAAATCTTGCGGGCCGCTCCATCCTCTCGCTCTCGCCGGAGCTTTTCTTCCGCGTGCGCGACCGCAAGATCGTGACGCGCCCCATGAAGGGCACCTGGCCGCGCGGCCTCGACGCCGCCGAAGACGCCCTCGCCGCGCTCGCCCTCCACCACGACGAGAAGAACCGCAGCGAGCACATCATGATCGTCGACCTGCTGCGCAACGACCTCGGCCGCATCTGCTCCACCGGCAGCATCCGCGTCGACGGCCTCTTCTCGGTCGAGCGTTACCCCACGCTGCTGCAGATGACATCGACGGTCCGCGGCACGCTGCGCAGCGGGATTGGCTGGCACGAACTCTTCCGCAGCCTCTTTCCCAGCGGCTCCATCACCGGCGCGCCCAAGATCAGCACCATGCGCATCATTCGCAATCTGGAGGATTCGCCGCGCGGCATCTACACCGGGGCCATCGGCTTCATCGCGCCCACGGGAGACGCCTGCTTCAACGTCGCCATCCGCACGTTAGTCGTCGATAAAAACTCAGCCACCATGGGCGTGGGCGGCGGCATCGTCTACGACTCGGACCCTGCGGCCGAGTACGCCGAGTGCCTCCTGAAGGCCGCATTCCTCACCCGCGCACAGCCGCCGTTCGATCTGATCGAGACACTGCTCTGGAGCGACGGCTACACACTTCTGCCCCTGCACCTCGACCGCCTGCGCCTCTCCTGCGAGTACTTCGACCGCCCCTTCGACTCCGCTGAGATCGAAGCGCGCCTGCACGCGCTGGCCGCAACCTTCGCTCCGCTCAGCCGCCATCGCGTCCGCCTCACCCTCGGTCCGCGCGGGCAGATCGCGCTGACCAGTTCGCCGCTCGCACCCAGCCCAACCGAATGCCGAGTCACCATCGCCCACGAACGCACAACATCGACCGATGTCTTCCTACGCCACAAGACCACCCACCGCCCGCTCTACGACCGCCTCTTCGCCGCCGCGCAGCAGTCAGGCTTCGACGAGGTTCTCTTCCGCAACCAGCGCGACGAAGTCACGGAGGGGGCCATCAGCAATATCTTTGTCCGCATCGAGGGGCGCCTCTACACGCCGCCGCTGGCCTGCGGCGTACTGCCTGGCGTCTTCCGCCGTCACCTGCTGGAGGCCGTCCCGCGCGCCGAAGAACGCATCCTGACGCTCGCCGACCTCCGCGCCGCCGACGAACTCTTCCTCTGCAACTCCGTCCGCGGCCTGCGTCGCGTCACGCACCTCGAACCTGCCTCTAACTGATCTCCAGAATCTGCTCACTCGCCGCGGCGATCTCCTTCGCGCGCTCCGCCACCTTGCGCGCCACATCGTAAAACGGCTTGGCCCCCGCGCTCTCCGGCCCGGCCAGCGTCACCGGCAGCCCGCGGTCGCCGCCCTCGCGGATCGCCGGATCGAGATCGAGCGAGCCCAGAAACTCCAGCCCAAACTGTCCAGCCGTGCGCTCCGTGCCGCCGCTGGAAAAAATATCGACCTCCTGATGGCAGTGCGGGCAGGTGAAGCTTCCCATGTTCTCCACCAGGCCGATCACCTCGACCTTCACCTGCGCGAACATCTCGATGGCCTTGCGCGCGTCCTGCAAACTCACGTCGCTGGGCGTGGAGACCACCACCGCGCCGGTCAGCGGTACGGTCTGCACCAACGAGATGACGACATCGCCCGTGCCCGGCGGCAGGTCTACGATCAGGAAGTCCAACTCGCCCCACTCAACCTGCTGTAAAAATTGGCGGATGATCTGGTGCAGCATGGGCCCGCGCATCACCATGGGTTTGTCGCCCGGCGCCAGCAGACCGATGGAGATGAACTTGACGCCATGCGCCGTGAGCGGCCCGATGCGGTCTTCGGCCACCATGTTGGGCGCTCGCGACAGCCCCATCATGGTCGGCACATTGGGGCCGTAGATGTCGGCGTCCAGCAGCCCCACGCGATAGCCCAGCTTGCCCAGCGCCACCGCCAGGTTCACCGCGACGGTCGTCTTGCCCACGCCGCCCTTGCCGCTGCCCACGGCCACCACATACGTCACGCCCGGCAATGGCTGCGGGCCCTGCGCCGCTCCTGCTCCCATATGTCCCATAGAATTCTCCCTTGCGCGTCCTGCGCTTGTCTGCTTTACGTCGTCATCCTGACCGTGAGCATGTCGATGTAGTAGTAACCCTGCATTCGCCGTTGCCGTTGTCTTTACCAACAACCGGCAACTAACAACCAGCAACCCTCAAACATGCCACCCAGCCCCCAGCGCAGCGCGAACCTCCCTGGCCCGCTGCGTCTCTTCGCCGCGCATCTCGCGCCGACGGCCCGCATCGGCAAAGCGGCGCTTCTGGTGCTCGGTCTCCGCGATCACGCAGGGCACGGGGATGGGACGCCCCTCGCGGTCCACCGCGACGTAGGTGACGTAGGCCGTGGAGACGTGGCGCAGCGTCTGCCCCAGCGCGTCCTCCACCATGGCGCGGACACCGACCTCCATGCTGGTGTGAAAGGCGCGGTTGACGCTGGCCTTCAGGATCAGAAGATCGCCCACATGCACCGGGGCGACGAAGTCGGAGTGGTCCATGCTGGCCGTGACCACAATCGCGCGGCAATGACGCACGGCGGCCACTGCGCCCACCAGATCGATCCACTGCATCAGGCGTCCGCCAAAGAGGTTTCCCAGGGCGTTCGAGTCGGCGGGAAAGATGATCTCGCTGCGCTCCGCCTGAGATTCGGCCACCGTACGCGAAACTACCTTTGGGTCGCTCATCATTCCATTCTAAATCCCCAAAAGAGCCAAAGGCCGCTATTGCAGGCCGAGGTCCGCCAACTGCTTCGGGTTGGCCTCGTCCACAGCCAGCAGATTATGGCAGACCGAGCAGTCGTTGGTCAGCGTCTTGCCGTCCTTCGACGTATGGTTGCCGTCGTGGCAGCGGAAGCAGCCCGGCGATGGATTGTGTCCCGGCGCGCTATGCCCCATGCCGTTGGGATAGGTCCCCCAGGTCACCTTCATCTCGGGGAAGACGTTGCGCCGGTATATGGCGACCAGCGTGCGTGCGGCGGCGTCCACCTGAGCGCGCTCGCCCGCCCATACGGCCGGATACTGCGTGCGGTAGAAGTCGTCCAGCCCGGAGGCGATCTTCGTGGCCGCCTCCGCCTGCGTGGCATACTCGGCCTGAATCAGTTGCAGCCCCTGCTTGTGGACAAAGGGAAGGCTGGCGCTGGGTGTGCCATCCACCATCACCTCGTCGATGGCGTCCTCGGCGGTCTGGAAGGTGTGGGTTGCCTGGTTGTGGCAGTCCATGCAATCCATGCGGCGGGTGACGCCCGTGACCGGCCCCTTCCAGTCGGAGCTTACATATTGCGTGGTCGATCCGTCCGCATTGTGCTTGCTGACCGCGATTATCGTCTGGAAGGTGGTGTCAGTGGCCACATACTCATAGTCGTCGAGATGGTGGCCGTGGATGCCGCTGAGGTGGGAGAGCGAGTCCACTCCGCCCAGATGCAGCGCCAGAACGGTGCGCGTCACGGTGTTCTTCTCATCGTCGCCGTACATGGTCTCGACCAGCAGCTTCTCGCCCACGAAGCGCGTTGGCGAGTGGCAGGCCTCGCAGGTTGCCCGCGCCGGCCGCAGCACCGAGAGCGGTGCCAGTATGGGACGCGGATAGTTGCCCAGCGTCACCTCCACCAGTTGCTTGGTCCCGTTCACCTTGGCCTGGACCGCCGCCGAAAATCCAGAGCCGATGTGGCAATCCACGCAGGCCACATGCGAGTGCGGAGACACCTGGTATGCGCCCCACTGCGGGGCCATCACATGGCAGCTCTGGCCGCAGAAGTTCGCCGAATCCATGTAGGAGACCGTGCGATAGCTCGCCGTGCCCACAATTACGAAGTTGATGAAGGTGGCCACAAGAACAATCTCAATCCCGCGCCGGAAGACCGGGTCCTTGAGGTCGATCCGCGGATAGACGGAAGGGATCTGACCGAGCGCCTTGAGCTGCCTGCGCCGCAGCCAGATGCCGATGGGAATCAGCACCAGCCCAAAGATGAACAGTCCGGGCAGAAACACATCGAAGAGAATGCCCAGGTAGGGATTGGAGGAGCCACCGTGCCCGAAGATGCTGACAACCCAGAATCCGACCAACACAACGGCAGACGCGCTGGTGATTGCGCCGCCGATCAGGCTGGTCCAGTTGTTGCCATAGAACAGGACAAGCCGAAGGCTCTTCCTCAGCTTTTCGAAATCGAACATGCAGACCTCTGTGAATTGTTATGCGTTGCCGAAGTAACCGATCAATGTCAAGACAAGAAGGATAAGCCCAATCAGAATGGCGGTGAACCCGATGACCTTGGCGAAGTTCACCCACCAATATACCGGCTTCTCCCCAACCTTCGCCTCCAGCTTTCCCTCAGAGGCCAGGCGTTGATACTCCAACGCGCGCTTCTTGCGGAACTCCTCGTCCGTCTCCTTGCCGGTGAAGATCACCATGTCCATGGGGAAGCTGTCGGGGCGCAGATGCGTATTGACGAAGTGAATGGAGAAGATGAACAGAATGGCAAGCAGCGCCTCCTCGCCATGCACCACCAGGATGGCGTTCAACGCCCACCCCGGCAGAAACTTGGCGAAGAAGGGCGCAAACCACATTGCGTACCCGGAAAAGCCGATCACCAGCATCCCCCAGAAGACCGCCCAGTAGTCGAACTTCTCCCAGTAGGCGTAGCGCTCGAACTGCGGCTTGGGCCCCAGTCCCACAAACCAGCGCAGGTGGCCAACGATGTCCTTTACGTCCTTCCAGTTGGGCACCATCGAGGTCGGCCCCCAGAAGATTCCCTTCTCCTTATGCACCAGCACGCGGCCCGCGAGGTCTTTCAGGTGATAGAGAAACGCCAGCGTAAGCACCACGGCGCAAAACTTGTGCAGGAAGAGAATGGCGCCGAAGCCGCCCACCTCGCGCGCAAAAAATCGCGCCGCCGGGTTGTCGCTGAAGCGCATGGGAAGCCCCGTCGCCGCCAGCCCCAGAAACGACGTGAACAGCACCGCGTGCAGGTACCGCTGCGCCAGCGTGAACCGCACATAGTACTTCTCATTGCCACTCGCCTGCGGCTGGCCTTGCGCCTGCGGCTGGTTTTCCGGCTGCTGCGTGGGTCGAGCGCCCGTCTCGTCAGTCATCTTTCGCCTCTCCTGTCGGCCCGCTCTTGCCCTGTTCCCTCTTCGCCCGGATAAACCACAGCAGCGTATGCAGCGAGAAGAACCCAAGCACGCTCCACAGCAGCAGGTTCATGAAGAACCGGGTGAAGTACAGAGCCGGGTTCAGCTTCCGGTTGCGCGGATTGGCGTGCGGCTGATACTGAACGAAGCTGGCATTGGCGTCCGCGTGGCAGCGGCCGCAGGTCTTGATCAGGTTCGCCTTGTTGATCGGCGACGCGGGATCGGACGCCGGCAGGATCTCGTGCGCTCCGTGACAGTCCCAGCAACGCGCCGTCTGCACATAGCCGCCCAGCAGCCCCAGTTGCGAGTGGAAGGTGTCCTGGTAGGTGGCGAACCGTCCCTTGTGGCACGAGCCGCAGATCGGCGTCGACTGCATGCGGAAGTCCGCCAGCGTCGGCTGCAGAATCGAGTGCGCCGTATGGCAGTCCGAGCAGACCGGCGCAGCCAGGTTCCCGCCGGCCACGGCCTTGCCATGCACGCCCGCGGAATACTCCGCCATCACTCCGCCATGACAGGTTCCGCAGGTGTTGGGAATGTTTGTCTTGTACGTGGGGCTCTTCGGGTCCTTGTGGCTCAGGATGTTGTGCGATCCGTGGCAGCTCATGCAGTTTGCCGCCACCAGCAACCCCTCCTTGCTGACGGCGTAGCCATGAATCGAGTCCATGTACACCGAATAGACGTTCTGCAGGCCGTACTTCTTTGCCAACACCGGGTCGGAGTGACAGTTGCCGCAGGTGCGCGGAATGTTCAGCGGATATACCGCGGACCGCGCATCGTCCTTGGGGAAGATGGCGTGCGCGTCGCCATGACAACTGGTGCAGGGATGCGCGCTGGCCGACGCATGAATGCTGCCTGCGATTGCCGCCGCCTGTTCGGCGTGGCAGGCAACGCACTTCACCGCAACCGGCTTCTCCGGATGGGGATAATCCTTGATCGAAGTGTGGCAATCGGTGCAGCTCAGGCTGCCGTGAATGCTCGTATGAAAGAGGTCCGCATCCACCCCGACGCTGTGCCCCGATGCGTCCTGCATCGTCTTGTCCGCATGGCAGGAAAGGCAGTCGGTCTGCGCGCGCAGAGCAGACGGGCCACTCAGGCAGAGGGCAAGGAGAAGAGACAGCAGAACTGCGGAGCTGGATGTTGCTCCAACGCCAGGCAATCCCGCCAACTTCTTTCTAGCGATACGGAGGGACTGTGGCCAATCTCCTCGCAGCTTCCTGCCGAACTGACCTGACGCGGCCACGGTTAGCCTCATTCACTACTTCTGCAGGGTGCGGATGGTGGCGACCACGTCCTTGATCTGAGCGTCGGTCAGCTTGCCGGCGTAGGCCGGCATCTTGATGGCTCCCGTGCCTGCGCCGTTTTTAATGGCGGCAGACAAAGCTGCATCCGTGGCCTTGATGGCATCGGGCGATTTGAACGGCGGGACCTTCATTCCGGCATTCCCCGTCCCAGTTGCGCCATGGCACGGCGCACACTTGCCCTTGTAGGTGTCCGCTCCCGCGCCCTGGGCAAAGGCGGTTGTCGCGGTCGTGGCCGCCAGGATGGCGGCAAGGGTCAGTCCGGTGCGAATCTTCATGGGCAATCTCCTGTTTACTTCCCCGCGATTCTATCTCATTCGTTCAACAGATGGCCTCGCGATTAAAACTCGTAGTGCATGGACAATGTCACATTATTGGCATGGAAGTTCCGCGGCGCGCTCATCCCGGCGGGCGATTCGGTCAGTCCTGTCGGCCCGGTCAGAGTGGATGAAGTGCAAGGAACAATGACTGCCGTCGCATTGGTTGCGGTACTGCAGAAGGGCGCCCCGGAAGGACCGCCTTCGCCGTATCCGTAGAAATTGTAGTCCGCCCGCCAGATCAGTCCGGGATGGACCGTCCATGCAAGATTCACATAGGGTGACTGATACGCGGACTGCAGCGAGCCGTTCACCTGCTGCGCATCGCTGAAGAACTGGTTGCCGCTCACCGCGCTGATGCGGTAGCCCAGACCGGAGCGGAACACCTTGTTCGGGGAGTAGGTGAGGCCGAAGGATGCGTTCTGCGTCGGCGCATCCATGAAGTCTTTGGACGGTCCCCAATCTGTCAGTGTATTCGGGCACAAATTGTTTGCCCCCGTGCTTGTGGTAGAGGCCGCACCTGGGAAGATAACGCTGGCGCCGGACAGATAGCAGATGTTGGTCGACATATACACATCTGTGTAAGCGTAGTTGAAGTCGAAGCTATAGTGCTCGTTCGGCGCCAGCACGGTGCCCAGGCTCACGCTGCGGCTGTGATCGACATGCTGTAGCGGCCCGTCCGCTGGCGTAGCGTCCGTGTTGTTGGTGTTGTTATGCCGTTCCAGGTCGTTGAAGGCGCCCGATACTGTAGCCCACGGCTTCGGCCGGTAGAGCGTGTGGATTCTGTAGTGCCTGGTCTGCCGCGCGCCCATCGGGGTGAATACGTTGTCGTCGTAGAACGCTTCGACCGTGCCATTCAGGTCCCAATGATTGGTGGGACGCAGAGCGGCGTTGAAGATCGCGCCGTTTTCGTTGATCGTAACCGTGCCGCTTGAGCCCGTGACCAATTTGACGTTATGAGGAAAGCCCTGAGCGATGACGTGCTGGCTAACGCGATAGGTGAGAGCGAGCGTGGCGCGCGGCGACGCGTCCCAGCTCCCCGTCACGTTATTGGTCAGGAACGACTGGCCAAAGTAGGCATACGCTGTGCCGATCGTATTGCCGGTAACGCTGAAAGCAGCTCCCGTCGTGCAGAGAACCGGGAAACCGGGGGAAACACCCGGGGAACACGGGTTGTTGATCGTCTCGTAGCCATTGTTCCCGGCCACCACCGTGGCGGGTGCGTTCAAAGTGGAACCCGCGAGAGTGGTGGCGCCGGGCTGGTGGACATTGGAGACGTCAATCTGCTCGGAGAGCGCAAACGTCTTTGTGGCCTGCCATGTGAGGCCATAGTCGGCGGCAAGCACCTGCCTCTTTGCGGTTGCGTTGCCCGTTGTTGTCGCCGAGCGAATCACCCCATCCAGGCCCTGGAAATTCTCATAGTAGTTGGGCAGATTGGTGTCCGCCATGGTGAAGCGGATGTCGCCGTTCATGGCGATGTTCTTGATGCTGGAGCTTTGCAGGCGCAGCATCTCGGTGGGTGTGATCGTGCGTGTGGGCTGCGAGCGCAGATAGCTGGTAATGACATCGCACGCCGGATTGACGATGGGCAGGCCGCCGGGCGTCTGCGGGGCCGAGAAGATGGTGTAGGTCAGCGTGCTGCCCGAACCGCTGTACGCAGTCCCCATGCTGCCGGTGATGCAGGAGGAGATGGAGTAGGGAGCCGACAAAGCGTCCCAGTCGCCAAGCGAGACCGGCGTGCCGTCCGCCTCCTGCGCCTGAAAGCCGTTCGGATTCAAAGTGAAGTACGAGCCTGTCTTGAAGTGCGTGACCTGCTCCTCGAAGCTGATCTTGGTCTGCGCCAGGGGCTTCCAGTCGATCGCGCCGGTAAAATCATCGGTGCTGTTGCGCTGGTACTCCATGGCCAGCGAATCATACTTTCCCACCGACCGGGCCGGGCTGAGTGTCGGGCCCTGGAAGACGTTCTGCGAGTATCCGGCGCGGAACGAGACCTTCGCCAGCGGCAGGATCGTCAGGTTGGTGTCCGTCATCCGGCGCACGGTGTTGAACATCACAGGCGAATCGTTATTCGCGGGCCACGCCAGCGACGCAGCGGTGGCAACGCCGTTGACCAATCCGTAGGGTATCGTCTGTCCGGCGTTGTCCGGGGCCCCCAGCAGGTCGTAGTCGGCGTACTGGCGGTCGCGGCGGAAGACGCCCGAGAACTCGTAGTACTTGCCCTTGGAGAAGTCCAGCTTGGCGTAGTTGTTGGGATCGCCGCCAAAGCCCGAACTGAAGGCCGAAAGCGAATCCAGCAGCGGATGCTTTGTGCCCTCCACGGCGCGCATGGTAAAGGTCTGGCCCAGCACGCGCGGCCCGGACTGGATGTTGACCAGCGTGTCATACATCCTTCCGCTGCCGGTCAGGCCGACCATGTGGCCTCCCAGGTCCGCCGTCTGGTGGATCGCATACCCATCCTGCGTCACCTCTGCGGGCGCCGGCGGGGTCTGAGCCAGCGAGACGGCCGTCGTCAGCAGAAGTATGGCGAACCCGACGCTCGCCGCCAACCCGGGTAAGGTCGCGCCAGAGAGCTGTTCCGTGGGGTGCAGAGAGAGCCCGTGTTTTTTCGTCATCTCAAGCCTCATTGAAAGAAAACATTGCCAGCTTTGAATCCTTCGATCGTTTGCAACTCTTGCTGCGGGTTATGCGCCGCGCAGCCCAAAACGTGCTGAACGGCGCGTCAAACTCCACTACCGGATGAAAGCCGGATTGATGTTGGACCCATGAATCATGGTGTGGCAGGTGATGCAAGGATTGCGGTCGGCCGATCCTGCGTTCATCCCATGCACCGTGGCCGCGGAGACCGGGCTATGGCACTGGTTGCATAACTGATTGACGTTGGGCACATTCAGCAGACGCGCGTTCTGCGAGCCATGCGGAGTGTGGCAGCCCAGGCATCCTTCAGCCTTCACCGCGGGATGCTCAAACACAAACGGCCCGCGGTTCTCCATGTGGCACTTGGTGCAGATCGCATTCTGATCAGCCGTGGATTTGATGTTGTTGTTGCCGAACGTTCCGTGAACGTCATGGCAGTCGCTGCACTTCACCAGGCCTTCGTTCACCTTGTGATGGAAGGGCATGTCGAACGCGGGCTTCACGTCGGTGTGGCACTGGAAGCAAAGCTTCGGCTGCGAGGCCTTCAGCAGCTTGTCCTCGGTGTCGCCCGCATGAACGCTGTGGCAACTGGTGCAGCTCACCCCGGCCTTGGCATGTGGTGAGCGCAGAAAGTTGGGATGCGTTCCCGAGTGGCAACCCAGGCAGGTCTCATCGATCTGCTGAGGAGACAGTTTGCCTAGTTGCTTGATCTTGGTAACGTCGCCGCCGCCCTCGACGTGCGCCCGGCCTGGCCCGTGACAGCTCTCGCATGTCGCCCCTGTGCCATTGTGCTTCAGGGCTAGCTTCATGTGCGGGTTGTCGCCGAACTTCTTGGCGATCTCGGCGTGGCAGGTCGCGCACACATCCGAACCGACATAATCGGCAGAATTGGGAGCAGGCGCGTTCTGCGCCACAGCCGCCTGCTGTGTTGCGCCCGCGGCATACAGAACCCCCGCCCTCGGCGATAGCCCCGACAGCAATGCGATCAATGCCAAACAAGGAAGAATTCGTTTCATTCAGCCCCTCCGCGGAGTACATCCGCACAGACTGGTCGTCCATGGATTGCTACTTGGTTCTTGTCTACGATGAGTGCCGCTTCGTTCCGGTTGCACATGAATACACCAAATTAAATGTTGACAAAAATAGACCGAGTTGAAAAACACTGGAACACAGAACCATAAAGTTTATGTGACTGCCGTCACTCACAATAACAGAACAGTACAGTGCCGAACCATAATATGAATGTGACCGTCGTCACTCACAATAACGATCCAATCCAACACAATACACTGGACAACAATTTCGTGTGATTATAGTCACCCTTTTATGCCACCGGCGAACTTTATTTTATTCATGTTCCGCTCCATCCCGTTTCGACAAATTGTGACGTAGCTCACATACAAACGTCCCGCCCACCCCGTACCAATAAGGGAGCGATCTGGAGATTGAGTGCCGATGCGGATGGTTGTTCCTCCATCGCGGCCCGCATCACCGGCGCCGGCAGACCCGAATTTGAAAGGGACTAGGATTACGCGATGAGCCTCTCGAAGGATGCTGGACATCTCTTCCGCTTTGCCTTTCTCTTCGTCATCGCATTCGCGGTCTTTCTTGTGGTCCGCCACTTCGTCGTCCCGAAGACATTCGGGGAGTACGGCCACTACCGCGGGGCGGCCATCGGCGAGATCGCCGCCCGCCCGCTGCACTACGCCGGCCACGATACCTGCGAGACCTGCCATGCCGACGTCGCGGAGGCGAAGAAGGCGGGCAAGCACGCCGGCGTCAACTGCGAGGCCTGCCACGGCCCTCTGGCCAACCACGCCGCCGACCCCTCGATCCAGCCCGCCCACCTCGACACGGCCGTGCTGTGCATTCGCTGTCACGCAGCCAGCGCAGCCAAGCCGAAGGACTTCCCGCAGGTTGACGCCCAGCAACACTCCGGCGGCCTCGCCTGCGAGACCTGCCACAAGCCCCACAGCCCGGCCATTCAGACGGAAGGTGCCAAGTGAACCTCGATCGCCGTCATTTTCTCATCATGCTGCCCGCGGCTGCCATCGCATGGAAGTACGTGCTAGCCGGAACTCCCGAAGAGTCCCCGAACTACAACAAGTCCGATCACTGGTGGAGCATGTTGATCGACATTCCCAAGTGCATCGGCTGCGGCAACTGCGTCCGCGCCTGCGCAGCGGAGAACGATGTGCCGGAGGGTCACTTCCGCACCTGGGTCGAGCGATACCACGTCGACGACTGGCACATGGAGAGCCCACAGGTGATCTCGCCCGACGGAGGCAAGGAAGGTTTTCCCGCCGCCAGCGAAGATTCGGGCAAGTATTTCTTCGTCCCCAAGCTGTGTAACCACTGCGCGGATTCGCCCTGTACCCAGGTCTGTCCGGTGGGCGCCACCTTCATATCTCCCGACGGCGTGGTCCTGGTGGACCAGACTTACTGCCTCGGCTGCGCCTACTGTGTGCAGGCCTGTCCTTACGGCTGCCGCTACATCCATCCCGAGAAGCGCGTCGCGGACAAGTGCACCCTCTGCTATCACCGGATCACCCAGGGCCTCACCACCGCCTGCTGCGAGAACTGCCCGACCGGCGCGCGTCAACTGGTCGACCTCAAAGATCCCAACGATCCCATTCACGCATTCCTCAAGACCCACCACGTTCAGGTGCTGAAGCCGCAGATGGCCACCGGCGCAAAGGTCTTCTACAACGAGCTGGACGGTTCGGTGCGATAAAGATTGATGAAAATGGTTGAAGAGCAAAGTCGGGGAGCGATATGAACGGTGTGGAAGGCTTCATGTATCCGAACGAGATCGCACTCCAGTGGAGCGTGCTGATCGTCCTCTACCCCTACATCACGGGGTTGGTGGCGGGCGCTTTCATTCTGGCGTCGCTCGAACGCATCTTCAACGTCGAGGCGGTTAAGCCCACCTATCGCCTGGCGCTGCTCACTGCGCTGGCCTTCCTTCTGGTGGCGCCGCTGCCCTTGCAGTTGCACCTCGGCCATCCGGAGCGCTCGCCGGAGATGTACTTCACGCCCCACGCCACCTCCGCCATGGCGATGTTCGGCTTCGTCTACCTCTGGTACCTGATGGCTGTTCTGGTCTTTGAGATCTGGCTGGACTACCGCCGAGACATCGTTCTGCTCTCGCAATCCTCCACCGGACTCCTGCGCCGGCTCTACCGCATCATGACCCTCGGCTCCCAGAACATCAGCCCGCGATCGCTCGCCATCGACCGCAAGGTCGGCTGGATCGTCACCCTGGTCGGTATCCCGTCCGCCTTCATCCTGCACGGATACGTTGGCTTCATCTTTGGCTCCCTCAAGGCCAACCCCTGGTGGAACTCGCCCCTGATGCCAGTCGTCTTCATCTTCTCCGCCATGGTCAGCGGCATCGCCGCGGTCATGCTGCTCTACATGGGCACCACCAAATGGCGCAAGCTGCCCATCGACATGCCCTGCGTGGACACCATCGCCATGTACCTCTTCTACATCTTCATCCTCGACTTCAGCCTGGAGATGCTGGACCTCATCCATCGCGTCTACGAGGCGGACGAGAGCTTCCGCAGCCTCAACTTCATGGTCCACACCAGGCTCTACTTCTCGCAGATCGTGCTCCAGATATGTATCGGAACGCTGGTTCCGATCATCTTGTTAGGGATCGTTCAGGTCACCAAGCTCCCCCCCTTCATTCGCAAGCGCATCTATGTTGTCGCCGGGTGCCTGGTGCAGATCGGCATCTTTGCCATGCGCTGGAACGTCGTCATCGGCGGCCAGTTGTTCTCCAAGAGCTTCCTCGGATACACAACCTACAAGATGGCCCTGGTCACGAAGGAGGGTCTGCTGGTAGCGATCTTTTTGACTATTCTCCCGCTCTGCATTCTGTGGGTGCTGCTGAAGCTGCTTCCGCCCTGGCCAGACAAAGACCACGCCCCGCTTCCCGCCGCTACCCCGGCACAATGACGATGGCCTGATCGCTCAACCTCGGCGACCCGCGCCCGCCGCCCGCTGCTTGTCGCAGTTCCGCGCAATGCAAACGCGCTATGCTGAAGGCTGTGCCCCTCACCGTAACATCGCAGAACCAAACCCATCCGCTCGCGGCTGCAACCCCGCCCCCGGGCCTGCCCGCCGACTACGCGACACTCTTCAAGGTGCGCGTCACCGCCATGGTGCTCATCACCTCGGCGGCGGGATTCTACCTGGGCAGCCTGCGCTCCGGCATCAGTCCGTTCAATGTTGGCGCCGTCGAGGCGCTGGCCGGCATCGCGGTCGTCACCTGCGGGGCAAGCGCATTGAACCAGGCGCTGGAGCGCAGAACCGACCGCCTGATGCAACGCACAGCGGACCGTCCCATGGCCACTGGCCGCATCGGTCTGGCGCACGGGCTGCTGGTCGGGTTCCTGGCCGTCATCCTCGGCTCCATCTACCTGGCCCACGCCACCAACCTGCTCACCGGTACGCTCACGCTGTTGACAGCAGTCGCGTATGTGGCCATTTACACGCCGCTCAAGCAGGTCAGCACCATCAACACCTTCATCGGCGCGTTCCCCGGCGCAATGCCGCCGCTGATCGGCTGGACCGCCGCGCGCGGCCTCATCGAGTGGCCCGCGGTTGCGCTCTTTGCCATCCTCTTCGTCTGGCAGTTTCCCCACTTCATGGCCATCGGATGGATGTACCGCGAAGACTACGCGCGCGCCGGAATCCGCATCACGCCCACCATCCCGAACACCCGCTACGCCGTCCGCTCCACCGTCGTCCAGGCGCTCTTCTATGCCGCGCTGATGATTCCCGTCAGCCTGTGGCCCTACTCGCTGGGAACGACCGGAGTTGTGTACCCCGTTGCCGCCGCAATCCTATCGCTGGGCTACCTCGGGTGTACCATTCGCTTTGCGCGGATCGGATTTGGAGAGGCGGCCCGCAGCCCGCTCCTGCACGACGCCGTCGCGCCCTCGCACCGCCAGCCCGCGCGCGACCTGCTGCACGCGTCGATCATTTATCTGCCGCTGCTGCTCGCCGCCATGATGCTGGACGCCCGCGGCCGCCTGTTGTTCTAAACTCACACCAGAGTCGAACCCATGCCCATCAACCACCCCAAACCCGCCAACCTCCGCACGCCGCCCGGCGTCATCCTCGGCATCCTTGGCCTCTCGGCCGCGGCCAGCGCGCTCATCTGCTGGCTGGTCTACTTCCACGCGCCCACCGACGCTGCGGGAACCCACCTGCGCTGGCTGCCGATGGTCAACGCCGTGCTCAACGCGCTCTCCACCATCGCGCTGGTCACCGGCCTGCGCGAGATCCGCGAGTGCCGCATCCTGCACCACCGCGCCTCCATGTTCTTCGCCTTCCTCTTTTCGTCGATCTTCCTGGTCACCTATCTGGTCAACTTCACCCTGCACGGAGAGACGCATCTGCACATCGCCCACACCGGAGCGCTCTGGGTTAGCTACGCCTTCGTGCTCTTCTTTACGCACATTCCGCTGGCAATCATCGCACTGCCCATGATCCTCATCACCTTCTTCTTCTCGCTCACCGGCCGCTTCCCCGCGCACAAGCGCCTCGCCCGCTGGACGTTTCCCATCTGGCTCTACGTCTCGGTCTCAGGCGTCTATATCTACTTCCTGCAAGCCGTCATCCGCTGACTGTTTTTGTCATTCCGTAGCGTAATTGTTTGTCATTCCGTAGCGTAGCGTTTGTCATTCCGTAGCGTAGCGTTTGTCATTCCGTAGCGTATTTGTTTGTCATTCCGTAGCGTAGCGGAGGAATCCGCTTCTTCCTTTGCCGTTGCCTTTGCCCACTGTCCCCTGTTCCCTGTTCCCTGTTCCCTGTTCCCTGTTCCCTGACCCTGTTCCCTGCCCTATGCAACCAGACACCCGCCAACTCTTCCGCATCGGCCTCGGCCTCTTCCTTTCGGGAGCGATTGCCGCCCTGCTTGCGCTCACTGTCTGTGGCGGGATGGGCCACCAGGGCCCGCGCACTAACTCCGGCTGGCTGGCCCTGATGATCGCCATGGCCTGCCTGCCCCTGGGCACGCTCACCCTCGCGCTGGCGGCAGCCAAACTCATCGGCAAACGCAAGAGATAGCAAGTCAGCAAGTCAGCAGATGAACGCCCCCCCGGAAGTTGTCACGCGGCTTTGTTTGTTCGCTAACTCGCTGACCTGCTAACTCGCTGACTCGCTGATCTGTTATTCTCATCCTTCGCAACCACTGCACCTCTGGAGCGTAGACAAATGGCAAAAGGCGTCAACAAAGTATTTCTCCTCGGCAACGTAGGCAAAGACCCCGAAATGCGGTCCACCGCAGGCGGTATGACCATCGCCAACTTCACTCTCGCCACCGCCGACCGCATTAAAGGTGCGGACGGCCAGTACACAGACCGCACCGAGTGGCACAACCTGGTCGCCTTCCAGCGCACCGCCGAGATCGTCCGCGACTACGTCAAGAAGGGCACCCAGCTCTTCATCGAGGGCAAGATCCAGTCGCGCTCGTGGGACGACAAGGAGACCGGTCAAAAACGCTACAAGACCGAGATCCTGGTCAATGAGCTTTCGCTGCTCGGCAAGCCCGGCGGCGGCAGCGGCGAAGGCGGCGGCAGCTACGCCAAGTCCAACACCGCCAGCTACGGCTCAAGCGCCGCGCCTGCCGCACCCGCAGCCCAGCCCGACTACGCCGACCAGGGCATCACAGACGACGACATCCCCTTCTGAGCCTGGTTGCAGCGGCACTCGA
>Ga0302279_10003254_pt1 | contig 20503 bp, 14 predicted proteins | sample III_Bog_N3_3_FD_194541 | JGI IMG/M metagenome (GOLD analysis project Ga0302279, IMG submission 194541) | Peat permafrost microbial communities from Stordalen Mire near Abisko, Sweden - III_Bog_N3_3 | ecosystem: Environmental > Terrestrial > Soil > Wetlands > Peat | place: Sweden: Abisko...
CTCCCCACGCCCCATTCTCCACGGTCGACTGCTGGCCGAAGGCGGTCGCGGGCACTGCGAGGGCAATCAAGAGAGGCCACGCGACGCGGACGGTGACGGGGAGGCTGGCCATGCGCCGCCCGTTGCCACCGGCGTGCCAGGCTCGGAAAGTGCGCGGCGTGCGCGAGAACGATGGCGCCATCGACGCGTACCCACCGGGAGATGAAAGCCGGAGTCGGGGCACTGCAAGGATCTTGCGAGCAGGCCGAACGGGCCGCCTCGGTCCGCGCCGGCAGGCTGCGCGTGGTCGCGGAGGAGCGGCCCGCCTCGGGTGCCTCCAGCCGACCTCAGCCTGAGCGCGCGTGCTAGAGCCTCGCCACGCGCGTCTGGAAGCTCGAAGCCCCTGGCCTGGAACACCTCACGCTGGAGGAGCGACCCGAGCCGGTCCCCGGACCGGGCGAGGTGCGCGTCCGCCTCGAGGCCGCCTCGCTCAACTACCGCGACGTCATGATCGCGACCGGCCGCTACCCGCGCGGCGCGAGGTACCCGCTCGTCCCTCTGTCGGACGGCGCCGGCGAGATCTCCGCGCTGGGCAGCGGGGTCACCGCGTGGCGCGTGGGCGACCGGGTCGCGACGTCGTTCTTCTCCGGCTGGGTCGACGGCCCGCTGACGCCGGCCCGGGCGGCGACGGCGCTGGGCGGCCCGGTGGACGGCGTGCTCGCGGACGCCGTCGTCCTGCCCGAGGGCGGCGTCGTTCGAACGCCGGAGCACCTCAGCGACGTCGAGGCGGCGACGCTCCCCTGCGCAGCGGTCACGGCCTGGAACGCGCTCTTCGAGGGCACGGATCCCCTGCGGCCGGGGCAGACCGTCCTCCTCGAAGGGACGGGCGGCGTCTCGATCTTCGGCTTGCAGCTCGCCAAGCTCGCCGGCGCGCGCGTGATCATCACCTCGAGCCAGGACGACAAGCTCGCCCGCGCGCGAGCGCTCGGCGCCGACGAGACCATCAACTACAGGAGCGTCCCCGAGTGGCAGGATCGCGTCCGCGAGCTCACCTCCGGGCGCGGCGTCGATCACGTGCTCGAGGTGGGCGGCAAGGACACGCTCGGCCGCGCGCTCGCCTCGCTCTGTTACGGGGGCCAGGTCCACCTGATCGGCGGCGTCTCGGGCTCCTCGAGCGAGCTCCCCCTGGGCCCGATGGCCGAGCGCAACGCGCGGGTGCGACGGATCTTCGTGGGGTCGACCTCGATGTTCGAGGCGATGAACCGGGCGCTCTCCCTCCACCGCGTCCATCCGGTCGTCGACCGCACCTTCCGCTTCGACGAGGCCCGATCGGCGCTCGAGCACCTCCAGCGTGCGACCCACTTCGGAAAGCTCGCCCTCACCGCGGGAGGCGGCTGAGCGCGCCGCCGCTCTCGATCACGGCTTCGTGCAGACGAGGGTGGTCGACGGCGTGGCGGGTCATCGACGGCGGCGGTAGCAATCCCCGGGGCCCGCCGCCAAGGACGCGCGCATCCGGCCGCACGATTCGTCGATTCACGACGCGAAGCTTCGCGCGCGTCGCCGTCGAGCACCCCGGAGGTGGCGCCGTTCCACCCCACGCTGGTGACGCTCGCGGTGGGCGCCAACGACTACGTACGTGGCTGGAGCGCGGAGGTCTACCGATCGCACGTGCGGGTGCTCCTCCGAGCGATCATCGAAGCTGGCGTCGCGCCGGAGCAGATCGTGGCGCTTCCGCAGCCCGAGTGGTCGCTCTCTCCGGCCACGGCTTCGTTCGGCGACTCGCGGCAGATCGACGCGGCCATCGTCGCCTTCAACGCCATCCTGCGCAACGAGGCACGAGCCGCCGGCGCGCGTTACGTGGACCTGTATCCGCTCATGCGCGAGCAGGCGGAGGAGAAGATGCTCGCCGGCGACGGTCTGCACCCCTCGGCGCGCGCCCACGCCGAGTGGGCGGCGGCGCTCTACGAACGAGTGGAGCCCTGAGGTTGCGGGGCCGCTACCTCTTCTCGTTCTTCGCGCTCTTCTCGTTCTTCTCGTGGCTCACCAGGTCGAGGAGCTGCCCGGCGGCGGTCTTCTCCACCTGGAGCGGCAGGACCCCGAAGCTCTTTGCCACCGCGCCCTGCTCGAACAGGAAGCGCCGCAACACGTCGCCCGGATAGTCCTCGAGGGGCAGCGCGAACGCTCCGTGCGGCTTGCCGTCGAGCGCCAGCGCGTGGTGCGCCCGGGCGCCGACGCCGCGGAACCTGTGGCACTTGAGGCACCCTTGTTCGCCCGTCAGCGCCTCGCGCAGCCCACCGGAGAGCCCGCGCACCGGCGCGAGCGGGTCGCTCTTCACCCAGCGAAAGCTCGCTCCATCGAGCCCGAATGCCGCGTACGTCCGGTTGCGCAGGTCCGCGGGCGGCGGCGTCCGGAAGTGCAGGAAGGCGCCGAGCGGCCGGATCATCACTGGCATTCGCTCGTCGCTCTCGATCCACGAGTAGGCGCGCTTCAGCCGGTAGAAGGTGAAGAGACGGTAGAGGTTGTCCTCGTCGTCGAGTCCGACCACGATGACCGGCTGGGTCTTCTTCAGCACCTCGCGGGGGAAGTACAGCTGCTCGCCCCGAAGGTTCGAGACCACCAGCCAGTCCCCTTCGCCGACCTCGGACTTCGGCCGATGGGCCAGGTAGCCGAGCAGATCGATGGCCTGGTAGGTCTTGCAGGGCCAGGGGGAGCGCTCGGACCACTCCTCGCCCAGGAGGGGCATCACCGTCTCCCGCAGCGCGGCGTCCACCGGGTAGGTGGTGATGGCTCGGGGATCCTTGCGGAGCTCCGACAGGTCGAGCGGCGGCCGTGCACCCCAGCGGCGGAGCACGCCGAACGGGTTGTCGACGGGGAGCTCCTCGGGGCCCGAGGCGACGAAGGTGAGCACCAGATCGCCGACCTCGTTTCCCCTTCCGCTCCAGTGCAAGATGCTGCGCGCATCGCGGTTGGGGACGAGGAAGCAGTCGATGTCGCGCGCGCCCGCGCTCTGGAGCGCGCGCGCGAAGGGGCGAGCGCGACGCGCCCAGCCGGCGTCGTCCTCCCCGCCGGACAGCATCAAGAACGGTGGCGAATCGGACCGCGCGTAGGTGATGGGGGAGGACTGCCTGCGATCTTCGACCGATTCGGCGAAGAACGCCGCGTCGGAGTGGCCGTCGAGCGCCGCCTCGCCGAGGTCGTAGGTGCCACGCACGACGATGACGCCATCGACGCGCCTGGGATCCATGCCGGCCCCCTCGAGGAGCCGCCGATCGAGCGCGAGGAGAGACGCCATCCACGCGCCGAGGCCGCGACCGACGAGGACCAGGCGCGTCGGGTTGCGCGCGCCGGTCACCTCTTGCACGACCCCGGCGACGTCCGCCGCGCACGCGCGCAGCGTATCGCCCTTGTGAACGTCGAACGAGACGGCGGCGGCGGCGACCCCGTTTCGCACCAGGGACTTGCCGACATCCGCAGCGAAGGCGATTCGCTCGTCGGGCTGCGAGGGCTCGTTCCCCTGCAGGAGAACGACCAGCGGGCCGCGCTCGCTCGCCGAAGGCGGCGCGTAGAGGTCGACGCTGACGCTCGGCCCACGAGGCCCCTGCCGCTGCACCCAGCCATGCGTCACCGTGCCTACGACGGAGTCGGCTCCAGCTCCTGCGCGCGGCCACACGAGGTGCGTGCCGAGGACGAGGAGCACCGCGAGGAGCCCGAGGCCCAGCCATTGTCGCCTTCGCATACCCATCGTTGCGGCTCCCTTGGGTCCGACGGCGAGCGCGGCAAGCGGTGGCCTCCCGGCGACACGGAGATGACTGCCCCGGGCACGCCGAGGCGATCGCCCCGGTCGCGGAGAGGCGCCTCGCGCCACCGCACGGGACGATCGACGGGAGGCTCTCTGTCCGTGGCGGGGGAGCGCGCGAGGCGCGCGGAACGGAGCGCGTGATGGCGTTCGCTCGCGGCGTTTCGCGCGAACGCGTCGAGCAGATCATGCTCGCCCGATCTCCAAAGAACGGTGTCCTCGCACGCGCTCTCCCTCCGCGTCGCGATCGTCATGGCCCACACCAGGGCTCCAGCACTTTGGCGGCTCTCCGCGCCCGGCGCGCCGCGAAGAGCTCTTCGCGCGAGAGGCGATGAACGCGACATCCCGGTTGTCACACCTGTCCTTGGTCCGGCGCGGCGCGGAGGGTCGGCCCGAAGCCTGCTTGGCTCCGAGCGGCCACGCGGCAAAGAGCATGTCGCTCGGAGACGCGTGGTCGACGACAGCCATCGCTACAGTATCGACAAGGGAGATGATGCAATGAATTCGAAGATGCTCGCCACGCTCGCCGCGCTCGCCCTGACGACCTCTCTTGCGAGCTCCGGCTGCGTGGCGCATCCCGGCGACACCGACGAGATCACCGACGGGCAGGAGGAGGTGGCGAACGGGGCCGACAACCAGGCGACCGAGAAGACCGGCGAGGCCGAGCAGGCCTGTGGCTTCGGCGGCTTCGGCTGGGGCGGCTTCGGCGGCTGCGGCGGCTGGGGCGGCTTCGGCGGCTGCGGCGGCTGGGGCGGCTTCGGCGGCTGCGGCGGCTTCGGCTGGGGCGGCTTCGGCGGCTGCGGCGGCTTCGGCTGGGGCGGCTTCGGCGGCTGCTGGTGATTCCGAATCTCGGCGCTCGGAGCGCCTGACAAAGCCCCAGGAGCCCGCTTACGGGACTGGCTGCGCCGGGACTTAGCACCCCAATGTTCTCCATGGCGTGACCTCTCCTCCAGCAGGTGGGCCCCCTCCCTCGCGACGTGCGACGAGCCCTCCGGGTACCCCGAGCCCTGCCGCGCCGCCCGATCCGACGGGACGCTCCACGCCATCCACCAGCGCGTCCTCGCCCACGTGAAGGCACCGCGCACGCGCCCCCGGCGGAGAGCACCGGGGCGCGCGGCGGGCGGATGAACGAGCTCAGTCGTGGGCGGTGTGAGCCAGCAGGAAGGCGTAGCGATCCGCCCCCTTCTCCACCTCGGCCTTGAGCAGATCAGCGCCCCCGTGGCCGCTGTTCTTCTCGATGCGCAGGAGCACCTCGCCACCGGAGCTCGCCGCCTGCATCTCCGCCGCGAACTTGCGGGCGTGCATGGGGTCGACGCGATCGTCGCTGTCGGCGGACAGCAGCAGGAGCGGGGGGTACTTCGTCCCGGGTTTGACGTTGTGATAGGGCGAGTACGCCAGCAGCGCCTTGAACTGGTCGGGGTTCTCGGCGGAGCCGTACTCGGGCACCCAGGTGCCTCCGCCTCCGGACTTGTGGTAGCGGATCATGTCCAGCAGCGGGACGGCGCAGATCACCGCCGAGAAGAGCTCGGGGTGCTGGGTGATGGCCGCACCGGTGAGCAGGCCGCCGTTGGATCCGCCGTAGACCGCGAGGCGGTCGGGGCGGGTGTAGCCCTCCTTGACGAGGTACCCGGCCGCGCCGGCGAGGTCGTCGAAGACGTTCTGCTTCTCCAGCAGCATCCCGTGCTGGTGCCACTCCTCGCCGTACTCGGCGCCGCCGCGGAGGTTGGGCACGGCGTAGATGCCGCCGCGCTCCAGCCACGGGTAGATGGACGCGGCGAAGTGCGAGGTCTCCGAGATCTGGAAGCCCCCGTAGCCCCAGAGGAGCGCGCGGGAGTGGCCGTCCTTCTTCAGGTCCTTTCGGTGCACGATGAACATGCTGACGCGGGTGCCATCCTTGGAGGGGTAGAACACCTGCTCCACCGTGTACGGCGCAGGATCGACGGGCACCTTGACGGCGCTGTAGGGCGCGGTCTTGCCCGTCTTCATCGAGAGGGAGCGCACCTCGTTGGGGTTGGTGAAGGACTCGAAGCTGAAGTAGGCCTCGTCCTCGTCGTCGCGCCCGATCGGGCCGCCCATGGTGCCGAGGCCGGGGAGCGCGACCTCCTCGAGGAGCTTGCCGCCGAGGTCGTGGATCTCGAGGCGGCTGGTGACGCTCTTCAGGTAGGTGAGCGCGAGGCGCCCGCCGATCACCCCCGCGCCGTCGAGGATGGCGTCGGCGCGCTCGGCGACGATCTCCTTCCAGGCGTCGCGCTCGGGCTTCTTCGGGTCGATCACGAAGACGCGCGAGTGGGGGGCGCCCTCGTCGGTGGTGACGTAGAAGCGGTCCTTGTAGACGTCGACCGCGTAGTGCGCCTTCTTCCCCACGGCGAGGGGGCGGAACTCGGCCTTCTTGTCGCGCGCGTCGAGGAAGTAGACGTCCTCCGAGGCCCACCCGTGCTGGACCGTGAGGACGAGCCAGTGCCCGTCGCTCGAGAGGCCGGCGGAGAGGAAGGTGGCGGCGTCCCCGGTGCGCTCGCGGACGGTGCGGTCCTGCTTCGGGTCGTCGCCGAGCTTGTGGAAGCGGACCTCGGCGAAGCCGGGGCGCTCGGCGTCCTTCACCTTGGGGTCGGTGGTGAGCCAGGTGTAGTAGAAGCCGTCTCCCTTCGGCGTCCACGAGGCGTAGGCGTACTTGCCGCCCTCGATGACGTCGACGTCCGAGACCTTCTTGGTGGCCACGTCCATCACGTGAAGGGTGGCCTCGTCCGAGTTGTTCTTGTGGACCTGGTAGGCCACGAGCTTGCCGTCCCACGACACCTGCCAGCCGCCCAGGGTGACGCTTCCGTCGGTGGACCACTCGTTGGGATCGAAGAGCACCTGCTCGGCGCCGGTCTTGCCCTTCTTCCAGTAGACGATGGCCTTCTCCTTGGTGGCCAGGCGGCGGCTGTAGAAGTAGCGGTCGCCGCGGTGGCGCGGGGCGCTCAGCGTGTCGACGTAGAACAGCTCCTTGAGGCGGGCGGCGATGGCGTCGCGCTCCGGGAGCTTCTTGAGCTCGCCGCGGGCGAGCTCGTCCTGGGCCTTCATCCAGGCCTTCACCTCGGGGGCCTTGCCGTCCTCCAGCCAGCGATACGGGTCGTCGACGGTGACGCCGTGGAGCACGTCCTTGACGTCGTCGCGCCGGGTCGGTGGATAGGGGAGCGCCGGAGTCACGACGACAGGCGTGACCGGCGCCGTGGTGGGCACGGAGGCGACGGGGGCAGCGGTGGGAGCCGGGGGCGGCACGGGCGGGGGCATCTCGGCGGCCTCGGGGCCGCAGGCGCAGAGCGCGACGAGGGCCAGGGAGAGGTACTTTCTCATGGGCGGAGGGCGCCGAGCTTACACGCGGCGCCGGGGTGGGGCAGGGCGAAAGATTTCACTTTCCCAAATGGCGGAGGGTCGTGGCGCCACTCACCCCTCCGACGGCTTTCGCTTCCTTCCTTAGTCTCCCCCTCCTCCTTCTCATCAACGAGGTCGACAATGCGTGTCTCCTGGCGCGGCTTGGTAGCCGGTGCGTCTCCCGTGGGGCGTCCGGCGCTGGTGTCCTTGTTTCTGTCCTCCGTGGCCGTCGCGGCGTGCGGGGACCTCACGCCCCCTGGCAGCGACGGGCCGCTGGCGCAGGCTCAGGCAGACGTCTCGAAGACGACGACCGCGGTCACGACGATCGCGAGTAGCACGGCCACGGGGATCGTCGGTGGCGGCACCAGCGTGGTGAGCACCAGCGCGGGCGCGGGCGGTGCCGGCGGAGCGACGGGCACAACCTCCTCCATAGCGAGCGGCGCCGGGGGTGGGAACGCGGGCTCCACGGGGGTCACCACCGTCAGTACCGTGGGCGTGGGCGCGGGCGGCGGGTTCCCCGGGGACGGCGGGGGAGGGGTCGGCGGCGCGGTCCCGGTGGGCTTCTGGCAGTTCGACGACTGTACGGCCTCGTCGGCGGTGCTCGTCGACTCGTCCGGCTCCGGCAACACCGCCAACCGCACCGCCAGCGTGACGTGCGTGCCGGGGATCACGGGCCTCGCCGTCGACTTCAACCAGAACAAGGACAGCGTCACCGTCGCCGACGGCGCCTCGTTTGCGTTCACCGACCACGTCGCCGTCGCGGCGTGGATCAAGCCGACCGCCGTCTCGGGGACGCACACCATCGCCACCCAGCAGTTCGGCGGCAAGACGACGTTCTCACTCGCCGTTCACGCCGGCAGCGTGGAGTTCTCGGTCACGCTCGCGGGCAACCACGTGGTCACCTCGAGCGCCCCCCTCAGCGCGGGGGTCTGGTCGCACGTCGCCGGCACCTACGACGGGCATTTCGTCCTGCTCTACCTCGACGGACAGCAGGTCGGCCAGGTCGACTTCCCCGGCACCCTCAAGGACGCCAACGGCCCCATCGAGATCGGCAACAACAGCAGCGACGAGCACTTCGCCGGGGCCATCGACAACGTGTGGATCGCCACCGACACGGTCGCCGCCAGTGACATCGCTGCGCTCACCTGCATCCAGCGACCCGCGACGGTGGTCGTCACGCCGGCGGTGGGCCCGGCCTCGCCCCCGGACAGCTCGGTCGACTTCTCGGTGGTCGTCACCAACAACGACGCGGGCTTCTGCCAGCCCTCGTTTTTCAGCCTCCAGCCCGAGGCGCCGCCGGGCTTCACAGCCACCGCGCAGTCCGTCCTTCAGGCCGCTCCGGGCGGGTCGGTGACCCTGCCCCTCACGGTCTCCGCCGGCGAGCAGGCGCCCGGGCTCTATACCATCCCGTTCTTCGTGTTCGACGAGAGCAAGTTCCAGTTCGTCCAGAGCCAGGTCACCTACGATCTGGTCGCCCCCACGGGGTGCTTCGTCTTCGTCGAACGCGAGCTGATGCTCACCGATCTGAGCATCGTGGAGGACCCCCTCCGCACCGCCTGGACCGGCCCCGCCAGCGACCCGCGCACGGGCGCGTGGACGTTTGCCACGCTGATGGAGAACCTCGCCCCCACCCCGGCGGACGCGCCGGCGATGGTGCAGCAGCTCGTCAACACCTGGCTCACCGACCAGACCGTGAACGGCTTCACGGTGGCGGCGCGCCCGTCCATCCAGCAGCTCGTCATCGATCCGTGGCCGAAGACCGCGAGCGGCGCGCTCGACCTGACCAAGGCACCCCTCCGGCTCTCGGCCATCGTCAACCGCCTCGACGTGCGCAACCTCGACCAGGGCAAGGCGGGCGAGGGGCGGTTCGTGTTCGGGGTGCTCGACCAGTTCGGCAACCCGCAGCAGTTCACCCTCATCGTCGAGTACAACCTCCCCGCCACGACCGACGCGGACGTGCTCGGCTGGGCCAACGCCTGGCACGGGCTCTCCGCCAACCCGTTCCCGTCGGAGGCGTACAACGCCGGCCTGCAGGCCCTCACCAGCAAGTTCACCGGCCGCAACACCACGCCTGGCCAGCCCAACGGCAGCTCGCTGGCGCAGCTCCGCACCAACGAGATCGCCCTCTCCTTCGAGTGGGAGCTGCGCGAGTTCCACCTCTCGCCCACCAGCGGCTTCCTCCAGGAGAGCACCGTGGCCCTGACGCCGGACCTCTCCCTGGACCAGACCCAGCCCGTGGGCGACTTCGTGAACCAGAACCAGGCGGCGCTCCTCACCCAGATCTTCACCGTCCCCCCCACCTTCGAGGGGCAGGGGTTCGCCGGCGGCTCGTCGCTCAACCCGTTCACCTTCTGGAGCGGGCCCGGCATCGTCGACAACGACGCGCGGCAGCTCTTCTCGCTCAACACCTGCAACGGCTGCCACGGGCAGGAGACGGGCACCGCCTTCCTCCAGATCGCGGGGCGCTTCCCCGGGCAGCAGTCGCAGCTCTCCGGCTTCCTCACCGGCATCCAGGTCCCTGATCCGGTGTCGGGCGTGACCCGGACCTTCGGCGATCTCGCGGCGCGGCAGAAGGACCTGACCAGCCTGGTGTGCACCCCGCCGGCCAAGACCGCGCCGACGGCCGCGGCGACGGCGGCGCGGGCAGCCTTCCTGCGGAGGGGGCGGCGCCAGGTGCACTGAGCGCGGGATCTCGCCTCCGTCGCTTGCCCCCCGCGCGGGGCCGCACCTAGAATCCGGGCGGAGGCGGCGGTTGCTCGGCAAGACTCTCGACGACAGGTACCGGATCGAACGCCTCCTCGGGTCCGGCGGCATGGGCGCCGTCTATGCCGCCGACGATCTGCGCACCGGGCAGAAGGTGGCCGTCAAGGTCATCCACGCCAACCTCCACGACAGCAAGGCCCTGGTGCAGCGCTTCGAGCGCGAGGCGCGGGCGGCGGGGTCCATCGACACCGACCACATCGCCCGCTGCTTCGACGCCGGCACCGACCCCGAGACCGGCAGCCCCTACATGGTGCTCGAGTACCTCGTCGGGGAGGACCTGCACCACGTCATCAAGCGGCTCGGCCCCCTCCCGCCCGAGCTGGCCCTGCGCATCACCGCGCAGGCCTGCCTGGGCGTCGCCAAGGCGCACGAGGCCAACATCGTCCACCGCGACATCAAGCCGGCCAACATCTTCCTCGCCAGGGGGGCGTCCAGCGGGGCGCGGACGGTCAAGGTGCTCGACTTCGGCGTGGCCAAGATCCGCAAGGATCCCAGCGACATCGGCGGCGAGAGCACCTCGGGGGGGCTGACCCGGACGGGCTCGCTGCTCGGCTCGCCCCTCTACATGTCGCCCGAGCAGGCCCGCTCGGTGAAGAACATCGATCACCGCTCGGACATCTGGTCGCTCGGCGTGGTGCTCTTCCAGGCCGTCGCCGGGCGCACCCCGTACGAGGAGATCTCCGGGCTGGGGGACCTGATCCTGGCGCTCTGCAGCGACCTGCCTCCCCCGGTGCAGGAGTTCGCTCCGTGGATCTCGCCCGAGGTCGCGGCGGCGATCGACCACGCCCTGCGGCTCGACCCGGAGGAGCGCTTCGCCTCCGCCGCCGAGATGGCCGCGGCGCTGACCGCGCTCGTCCCCGGCGGGATCGCCATCGACGACAGCATGCTGGTCGCCCTGGACGACCAGACCCACGAACGCATCGCGCCCGCCTTCGCGCGCCGGGAAGGGTCGGCGTCGATGATGCCGCGGATGCCCACCTGGCGCGCCCACTCCCCCGCCGCCTTCGCCGGCACGATGGTCAGCGAGGCCGGGCTCTCGCCCGCGGGCGCTCCGCGCCCCCCACCGCAGACCGCCGAGCAGCAGAGCACCCAGAACGCCGTGGCCACCACGGGCTCGCGCCTCCCCGACACGGGCGACCGCCGGGCCCCGCCCGCGCCGCAGCGCACGGTCCCCATGGTCGCCGTCGCGGTGGCATGCGTGCTGGCGGGGGGCGCCGGCGTCTATGCCTTCACGCGCGCCCCGCCCGCGCCGCAGGTCGCCCAGCTCGCGACGGCGCTCGCGGCCCCCCCCGCGACCGCGCCCACCTCGGCGCCTCCCCTGCCCTCGACGACGGCCAGCGCCGCGGAGACCACCGCCACGCCGGTCGTGGTGGGCGTCACCCCCACGCCCCCGGCACCGAGCAGCGGCGACGCGGCGGCCGTTCACGATGGGGGGTCCCCCCTGAGCGCCGCCAAGCCCTTCCCCACTCCCTCGGGCGCTCTCCACGGCCACCTCGCCACCCAGACGCCGACGACGGTGGCCACCGCGATGGCGACCACGACGGCGACACCACCCCCGGCGACGACGGTGCGCCCGCTCGACCACACGTCGTTCGGCGACCGCAAGTGAGAGGCACCCGCTCTGCGCGGACCGGGGTATGCTCCGCGCGCAGATGAGACGGCGGACGATGGCAAGGCTAGGGCCGCTCCTGGCAGCGGCCGCAGTGGTGGCAGCGACGACGCTCGCCCCGCGTCCCGCGCGCGCTCAGGGAGCGCCTCCGGGCGCAACCGACAAGGCGGCGGCAGAGGCGCTCTTCGACGAGGGCAAGCGCCTCTACCTCGACAAGAAGTTCGCCGACGCCTGCCCCCGCTTCGAGGCCAGCGAGCGCATCGATCCCGGTATCGGCACGCTCCTCTACCTGGCCGACTGCTACGAGAACGTCGGCCGCATCGCCAGCGCCTGGGCGACCTTCCGGGAGGCCGCCTCCACCGCCAGGGCCAACGGGCAAGGCGACCGCGAGGCCGTCGCGCGCGAGCGCGCCGCGCTGCTCGAGCCCAGGCTGCACCGGCTCTCGCTCCAGATCACGAGCCCGGTCCCCGGCCTGCGGGTGCGGCGCAACGACGTGGAGGTGCCCGCCGACGCCTTCAACGTGCCCCTCCCGGTCGACCCGGGCGCCACCACCATCACCGCCACGGCGCCCGGGAAGAAGCCGTGGTCCACCCACCTCCAGATCCCCGCGGGCCCCGGCACCGACTCGCTCGTGGTGCCCCCCCTCGAAGACGATCCGAACGCTCGCGCGCCGGTCGACGACCGCGCACCCGCGGCGCCGCCGCCAGAGGTCCCGGGCCACACCCAGCGCGTCGCCGGCATGGTCGTGGGCAGCGTCGGCGTGGCGGTGCTGGCGGTCGGCGCGGCGCTCGGCGCGCTGGCCGCGTCCACCAATGCGAGCGCCAAGGCAGCGTGCCCGCTGGTGCCCTGCAGCAACAAGGGCGGCGTCGATCAGGCGACGCAGGCGGGCACGCTCGCCGACGGCAGCACGGCGGCGTTCATCGTCGGCGGCGCCGCGATCGCGGCCGGCGTGGCGACGTTCTTCACGGCGCCCCGCGGGGCACCGGCGCCTGCGGCGGGGCACGCGTGGATCGCCCCTTTCTTCGGACCTGCCGCCGCAGGGCTCACCGCGGGGAGCACGTTCTGATGATCTGCATCCGCCACACCCTCGCGTGCGGAGTCGCCCTCGTCGCCGTGCTCGCGGCCGTCCCCTTCGGTTGCCGGGAGGTGCTCGGGATCGAGACCCGCGGCTCCGACGATCTCACCTGCGACGCCTACTGCAGCTCCATCGCCGCCGCCTGCACCGCGGACCAGGACCACCTCCAGTACGGGTCCACCGCCGCGTGCCTCGCCCTCTGCGCCACGTTCCCCGTGGGCACCCTGGAGGACGACGGGCCCAACAGCCTCGGCTGCCGCATCCGCCAGGTCGGGCTCATCGGCGCCGAGGGGATCTGCGCCGCGGCCGGCCCCGGTGGCGACGGCTACTGCGGCACCAATTGCGCGTCGTTCTGCCACAGCGCGGTCCAGATCTGCCCGACGGACTTCGCGACCGAGGCCGCCTGCGTGAGCGCCTGCGCGGACATCCCGGACTGCCCGCTCTACGCCGTCGACCCCAACGCGACCACGCTGCCCAACGACAACTCGCTCCAGTGCCGCCTCTTCCACCTCACCTCGGCGGCGCTCGACCCCGTCAAGCACTGCCCGCACGTGCTCGGCATCGGCTATTGCTCGCCGACCTACCCGGCCTGCGGCGGGCCTCCGGGGACGGATGGCGGGACAGACGGCGGCGACGGCGGCTGAGCCTCGACTGCGGCCCCGCGCCCGACGAGGACCAGAATGCCACGTCGAGGAGCGGGGCGACCGTTGCGCCCCTTGCGGCCAGCGGAGGTGGCGCGCCTGTAACCGCTTTGATACCCTGGCCCCGATGCAACGGATTGACGCCCTCGGAGCGAGCCGCGAGGAGCGCTTCCAGGTGCTCTCCGGCGCGCTGCTCGAGGGGACGCTCGACACGACGTTGCAGGAGCTCGTGACGGCAGCGGCACGCGAGCTGTCGTTGCCCATCGCGCTGGTGACGTTCGTGCTGCGGACTACCCAGTTCTTTCGCGCCTATGTGGGCTTGCCGCCCGATCTCGCCCTCGCGCGGGCGACGGACCGCGACGCCTCGTTTTGCCAGTTCGTCGTCCGCGACGGCGCCCGCTTCGAGGTCACCCACGCGTCCACCGACGATCGGGTCCCGCAGGAGCTCGTCGAGCGCTACGGCGTCGAGGCGTACCTCGGCGAGCCCGTCCGGGTGGACGGCAGGGTGGTCGGCTCCCTCTGCGTGATGGGCCCCGAGCCGAGGACGTTCTCGGAGGCGGACCGCGCCAGCTTGCTCGCCCTCGCGGCCCGCGTGACCGAGCGGCTCGACGACCTCGCCCATCGCGCCCGATCCACCAACAGGGCCCTCGTCGCGCAGGCGGTGCGGCCGGCCTTCGGCGAGCTGCGCAACCTGCTGGCCGTGCTGACGATGAACGCTCACTCCGCTCGTATCGGCGCCGCCGACGCGGCCCCGGTCGCCCGCCTCGTCCGCGAGCTCCCGGCGAGCGTCACCGCGGCGATGCCCGCGCTCCTCTCGCTGACCAACGCGGCCGACGCGGCGAGCTCTCTCGGCGAAGTCATCGTGGACATCGATGACGTGAGCGTGCGCCTGGTGGCCATGGTGGAGGCCCTGGACGCCGTCCTCGGCGACAGCGCAGGGAAGACCGTCCCCGTGCAGGAGGTCGTCGCGGTCGCCTCCCAGCTCGCCCATCACCGCACCAAGCTCGTCGGCGGCGTCTCCTGGGCGGAGATCTCCCCGTCCCTCCAGACCACCGCGCCGCGGATGGTGGCGGTCTCGGTCGTCGCCGCCGCCCTCGCCGCGCTGGGGAACGCGCTTGCCCCCCGGCCGCACGGGATCCGTGGACGCCTCAGCCGTGGAGACGGCCACGTGATGGTGGAGCTGCGCGCGGAGGGCGTCGACGGGGCCGCCCTCAGCGCGTGCGTCGCGGAGCTGGCGCGGCTGGTGGACGAGGACCCGTTCGTCGCCGTCACCCAGGGGGCCGACGACGCGCTCGGCATCCGCCTCGCCGCCCGGCAAACGCGCGGCTGAGCGCTCGCGATCACTCCAGCTTGCACTCCACCCGGGCCTTGAACGTGAACGCCGGCGACCCGCGGAAGGTCACCAGCTCCGTCCGCTGCTTGGGCTGAACGCTGGCCAGGATGGGGTCCGGCGCCACGTCGGTGGAGACGGTGCAGGACGCGGACCGTTCGCAGTTGTTCTCGATGGTGACCACGTGGTTGTTGCCCGACGCGGTCTGCACGGTCTGCCCCCACCACTTGATGCAGGTCGGGGTCCGGTCCGCGAGGGCGGTCGACGCGGGGGCGGTGACCACGAGGAGCACGAGGGCGGCGCGGACGAGCTTCATGGAGGCCAGTGTGCCCCCGCGGCGAGCGCCTTGCCAGCAGGCACGGGAGCGGGGAGGATCGCCTCGTGGCCGAGCGCTTCTTCTACCTGACGACGACGGGGCGTGAGAGCGGGCTGCCCCGCGAGATCGAGATCTGGTTCGTCGAGCACGAGGGCCGGTATTATCTGGTCTCCGAGCGGCGAGAGGCCTCCGGCTGGGTGCAGAACCTCCGCAAGGAGGCGCGCGTGCGCTTCAGCATCGGCTCACGTGACGCGCACGAGGAGGGCTCCGCCTCCGCCCCCGGACGAGGGCGCATCGTCGACGGCGCCGGCGAGGAGGACCTGGTGCACGCGGTGAGCGCCCGGATGGAGGCTAAGTACCAGTGGAGCGACGGCCTCGTCGTGGAGATCACGGCGGACTGAGCGCGGCCACGTCGGGCAACGTCGCGTCGAGGACGAAATGGTCCCGGGATGGCGAGTAGGGGGTCGGCGCCTGGGGGAAACCGCGGTAGAGTCTCGCCGTTCTTTCTCGGTCCCCGCGACCTTCGCGAGGGGCTGCCGCTCGTGGAGATGACGATGTCCGCACACGAAGGCGCGCCGTGAGCTCGCCCAACGACAAGCCGGATCCCTTCGCGCCTCAGGGCGGCGGCCAGACCTACGTTCCGCCGACCGCACCCCTGCAAGCGCGCGAGCCGGCGATGATCGACGGCCCCCGGGTGCAGATCGCGCAGAGTGCGACCGCGGCGCCCTCCGGTCACCCCGCGCCGTTCGCTCCGCAGGTGATGGGCAGCCCGCCCGCGTCGTTCGCGCCCCAGGTGATGGGCACCTCCCCAGGCTCGTTCGCGCCCCAGGTGATGGGCACCTCCCCGGGCTCGTTCGCGCCTCAGGTGATGGGCGCGGTCGCACCCGCGCCGATGGCGCCCGTGCCGCCGATGGCGCCCGCTTCGCCAGCGGGCGACCCCTCCGCGGCAGGGTTTGCGCCCTACCCGGGGGCTCCGGTCGTGGCTCCGCCCCAGATGGGTGCGCCCCTCGAGCCTCCGCCGAGCCCCGCGGCGAGCGGCGCGGCTCTCGGAGCGGCAGCCCCCGCCGACGACCCCGGGCTCGCCGCGAGCCCCTGGAACACGGGGAACATGGCCGGGTTCAACCGCGACCTGCTCCCCTCCGCGATGGTCGCGCCACCGCCGGAGGCACCTCTGGTAGCGAGGCGTGGGGCGGCCGCCGCCCTCGCCGAGGAGCCCTCGCGCGCGCCGTGGATCATCGTCGGCGTCCTGGTCCTGGTCGCGATCGCGGGCGGCGTGGCGGTGTTCCAGATCCGGGGCAGCCAGGGCAAGGACGGGCAGATTGCGGTGCCTGCCGGCGGCAGCACGGCGACCACCGACGATACCCCCGCGGACAGCGCACCGGCGGCGTCCGCCTCCGCGGGCTCGGCAGGCGGGCCCACGCGGGCGGTGGCGCCGGTGCGACCGGTCGCCAAACCCAAGGCGTTCGTCGACGATCCCTATGGCGACGCCCCCCCCAGTGCGCGGCCACGCCCGGCTCCCACGGCCACACCGGCAGGATCCCCGGGCTCGGCCCCGCACCGGCTCTTCGGCTCGGAAAACTGAGGAAGATGCGCCCCCGCTGCGGGCGCGTGTGACCGGGGGGGCCCATGGCCCGACGCCCGCGGCGCGGTGTGCTACAGCGGGGCATGGCGTCTCCCATTCGTTCCAGCGGGTCCGACGCCGGCAGATCCCTCATCGGCCGGCTCGTTTTCGCGGTCGCGCTCATCGTCGGCGCAATCTTCCTGTTCTCGTCCTGCGTGGTGCGGGTCGACGCCGGCCACGTCGGTATCCGCGTCAAGTACGCGGGCAGCTCCCGCGGCGTCGACGACATCCCGGTGGTCACCGGCTGGCAGATCTACAACCCGCTGGGCGAGCAGATCGTGATGTTCCCGACGAGCGTGCAGAACATCGTCTGGACCAAGGACCCGCACGAGGGCAACCCCCACGACGAGTCGATCACCTTCTCCTCGGCGGAGGGCGCCAACATCAACGCCGACATCGGCCTCTCGTTCCACATCGAGCCGACGATGGCGCCGCACCTCTACCTCAAGTTCCGCAAGAACGACCTGCAGGACCTGGCCAGCGGCTACGTGCGCAACGCCGTGCGCGAGGCGTTCAACGTGGTCGCCTCCAAGATGCCGGTCCAGGAGATCTACGGCGCGGGCAAGGGCCAGGTCGTCGCCGACGTGAACAAGCGCCTCCAGGACCAGCTCGGCAAGGACGGGTTCATCGTCGACCAGCTCACCGTCAACGGCGCGCTGCGCCTGCCGGAGAGCGTCGCCACCGCCATCAACCGCGCGCTCGAGCAGAAGCAGCAGGCGATCCAGGCCCAAAATCGCGTGGCTCAGGTCGAGGCCGAGGCAAGGCAGGCCGTCGCCCAGGCCGAGGGCCAGGCCAGCGCCGCCCGCGAGCGAGCCCGCGGCGAGGCGGACGCCCGCCTGATCACCGCGCGCGCCGAGGCCCGGGCCAACCTCATGCTGCGCCGCTCGATGTCGCCGCAGGTGATGCAGTACCGCGCGCTGGAGAAGTGGAACGGCAAGCTCCCCGTGATGAACGGCGGCGGCGCCCTGCCCATGCTCACCTTCGACGCCGGCAAGCTCATCAAAGAGGACGACGCCGAGACCCAGAAGCTCCTCAAGGAGCTCGAAGCCGAGGACTCCGCCGCCGCTTCCGTCGATCCCAAGGTCGACGCGAAGAAGGACGAGCCCAAGAAGGACGAGCCCAAGAAGGACGAGCCCAAGAAGTAGCTCGGCGACCGGACGCAGGAGCCGACCTGGCCAGACGCGCCTCACCGCGCCGGCCTTTTCATGGAGAAGACTCCGATCACGCCGGAATTCCCCCTCTGGCCCACCGGCCGCGGCGAGACGCTGGTCCAGCTCTTCCGGTCCGCCGCGGAGCAGAGCGCGGCCGAGGGCGGAGAGAGCACGCCCGGGCCCCGCTCGCCGCCCGCCCCTCGCCCCAGCGTCCTTCCCTCGCTCCAGCGGCGCCTCTACGAGGCCGACGGCCAGCCCCTCCGGCTGGGCCGCTACGAGGTGATCCGCTGCGTCGGGGCGGGTGGGATGGGCGTCGTCTACGAGGCGGTGAACGTCGAGCACGGGCAGCGCGTGGCCCTGAAGACGCTGCGCTGGATGACCGGGGCCGGGCTCGCCCGCTTCAAGAACGAGTTTCGCAGCCTCTGCGGCGTGGCGCACCCCAACCTGGTCGCCCTCTACGAGCTCGGGGCCGAGGCCGGCGAGTGGTTCTTCACGATGGAGCTGGTCCTCGGGCAGAGCTTCGTCGAGCACGCCCAGGGCGACGGGGAGCGACGGCTCGGCGCCTGGGAGTACCTCGGCGAGACCTTCGACGAGGAGGCGCCCCCCAGCGAGCGGGTCGTGGTCCCCCCACGGGACGAGAGCGCGGTGGTCCCGCGGCGCCGCGGCTTCCACGAGGGGCGGCTGCGCGCCGCGCTGCGCCAGCTCGCCGGGGCCATCGCGGCGCTGCACGATCTCGGCAAGCTGCACCGAGACCTCAACCCCGGCAACGTGCTGGTCACCCGGGAGGGCCGGGTGGTGCTCATCGATTTCGGCCTCGTCGCCGATCGCGCCCACCCCGCCGGCGCGCCTCACGACGGCGCCGGCGGCACCCCGGCGTACATGTCGCCCGAGCAGGCGGCCGGCAGAGCGGCGACCGCGGCGAGCGACTGGTACGGCTTCGGCGTGATGCTCTTCGAGGCGCTCACCGGACAGCTCCCCTTCACCGGCAGCACCCTGCGGATGCTCACCAACAAGCGTCACCAGGATGCGCCGCTGCCCTCCACCCTGGCGGCCGACCTTCCGGCCGATCTGGCCGACCTCTGCTCCGCGCTGCTCTGCCGCGAGCCCGAGGATCGCCCCGACGCCGACGCCGTGCTCGACGTTCTCGGGGTGGCGCGCGCGACGACGCGAAGCCCCAGGCCCGCCGGCGGCGAAGCTTGCATGATCGGCCGTCGCGCCGAGCTCCACGCCCTCCACGAAGCGCTGGGCGCCGTGGAGCCGGCCCGATCCATCGCGGTGGTCGCGCGCGGGGCTGCCGGGATCGGCAAGACGACCCTGCTCGCGCACTTCCTCGACGAGCTCTCCGCGCGCGGCGCCGTCGTCCTCTGCGGGGCCTGCGGCGAGCGCGAGACCATCCCCCACCGCATGCTCGACGGCGTCGTCGACGCCCTCTGGGCGCACCTCGCGACGCTGCCGCTCGCGGAGGCGCGGGCCCTGCTGCCGCAGGACGCCCGCTCTCTCGCCTGCGTCTTTCCCGTGCTCGAGGAGCTCCCGGCGATCACCGAGCTGCCGGCCGCCGCGGCGACGCCCGCGCCCGGCGGAGCCGACGAGAGGGCCGCGTTCGCCTGCCTCCGCGAGCTCCTGGCGCGCCTCTCGGAGCCGGCGACGGTGGTCCTGTCGATAGACGACGCGCACCTCGGAGATCGCGAGGGGGCGCGCCAGCTCGCGGCGCTCCTGGGTGATCGTCCCGGTGACCCAGCGGCCACCCCGCGCGTGCTCTTGCTCCTCGGGTACGAGAGCGACACTCCGGAGCCGGGTCCGGTGCTCGAGGCGCTGGCCGGCGCCGTCGAGATCCGCGAGCTCGCGCTCGGGCCGCTCACCGGGGACGAGGCGCACGAGCTCTCGTTGCGGGCGCTACCGGACCCCCTGGCGGGGGACGCCGACCGGAGCGCCGCCGCCGCGGCCGTCGCTGCGACTGCCGGCGGCAACCCGCTCGTGATCCTGGAGCTGGCGCGCCACGTCGCGGCGGTGGGCTCTCCGATCTCGCTCGAGGGGGCGCTCGCCGCGCGCCTCGCGTCGCTGCCGGAGCACGCGCGAAGGCTCCTCGAGATCGTCGCCGCAGGGGGCCCGATCGAACGGGGAGTCCTCCTCGCGGTCGCCGGCGCGGGGCCCGTGGGCGACGCGGCGCTGGCCGCGCTCACCGCGGACCGCCTCGTCTGCGCCACGGGCGTCGGCGCCGGCGATCGCTTGCGCGTGCGGGATGAGGACCTGCGCCGAGGGATCGCGGCGCGCACGCCGCCCGCGGTGGCGCGGCAGATCCACCTCGACCTGGGGCAGGCCCTGGCCGCATGGCCCGAGGCCGAGCCCAGCCGCGCCGCCGCGCACCTCCGGCAGGGCGGCGCCGTCGCGCTCGCCGCCGCGCACCTCACCGCTGCCGCCGAGCGCGCCGCCGAGGGCGGCGATCCCGACCGCGCCGCCCAGCTCCTGGAGGGTGCCCTCGAGCACACGCCCCGGGGCACGGCCGCAGCCCGCGCGCTGTCCGCGCGGCGCGCGGAGGCGCTTGCGCGCGCAGGCCGCTCGATGGCGGCGGCGTCCGCCTACCTCGACGACCTGGCGGGCGCACAGCCCGCCGAGGCGCTCGATCGCCGGCGCTGCGCGGCCGAGCACCTGCTGGCGGCGGGTCACATCGACGAAGGCCTGGCCACCCTGCGCCCGGTGCTGCACGCGCACGGCATCCCCTGGCCCGAGACGCCCCGCCGCGCGCTCTGGACCCTGGGAGCCCGCCTGGTGACCCTCCAGCTCCGCGGCCTGAGGCCCGTCCCCGCGACCGTGCTCGACCGGGGCGCCCTCGCCCGGGTCCAGGCGCTCTGGTCCGCGGGCAAGGGCCTGGCG